>Ga0114971_10002823_pt1 | contig 11888 bp, 8 predicted proteins | sample M_140625_MF_Meta_FD_87320 | JGI IMG/M metagenome (GOLD analysis project Ga0114971, IMG submission 87320) | Freshwater microbial communities from Lake Montjoie, Canada to study carbon cycling - M_140625_MF_MetaG | ecosystem: Environmental > Aquatic > Freshwater > Lake | place: Lake Montjoie... | reverse complement strand
TTAATTTCACGCGAATTAGCATGGTGGTGTTTAAAAGCTTTCGATAAATTTTTAACAAAATTTATCGAGGGTTTGCTCCTATGAGGGGATGAAAAATTGGTCTGGCTGGTGGGGTGCGCTATATACAGCATGTAAAATCGTGAGCATATTTCTTAATTTTTATCCAATGACAATAAATATGAAATGCTACACTCGCGTTTAGCTGCGCGTTCTGCTAAGAAAGCATCAATTGCAGCATTTCCAATATACGCAGCAGCTCCTCCAGCTAATCCGATTAATCTTAGCCAAGAAAGATCTGCAAATATACTCATCAAAGCTTCGCTTGAGCCTAAAAAACCAAGCCCGCCTTTGGCTAATGAGCCTTTGAATGAATCATTTATACCTTCTAGTTTATTACGAAAATCATGTGCAGCCGGAAGAATTTCTGATTTTATTATCTTATCAATTTCGCCAGCATAATCCGCACTGATGTTGATATTACCCTGTTTGTTTTTTAACAAACTCATATGCTCCAAAAACTCTTCTCGTGCTTTCTGCGAAGATTTTCTATGCGCTACAGCATCTGCAATAGTCATCCTTTCAATACATTCTGTTGGTACGACTTTATCAAAAATTGCAAAACTAAGATCAGTAACCTGAAGGGGAGTTTCGATAGGCTGTAATTTTCTTATGGCACGCTTGTATTTAACTCCCAACAATTCGCCGTAAGGTAGTGCATCAGCTAGTGGTATAAAGTCATTTTTTGCACCTTCTTCAAGCGCAAAATTCAATTTTGCAGAACATAGAGCGGCATCTGATATCAACTGTTTTGTGCATCCTAATGAGCTTGATAAATTGAAAGGTTTTATTTTCTTGTCATACAATAACTCGCTTGCTGATCTGTAATTCTTAATAGTCTTCGCAAAATCAACACTAGATAGCTTTCTTGCTACTTCGTCTGCATTTCCTGCTTCACCATAATTACCGTGAGGAATATGTATATTTTTAAATGTATCCGAAGATTTAATACCTGATTGAAATTTAGCTATAAACTCAAAGTCATTAATATCAGATATAGTCTGATCTAACAAATCGCCATGTAACTTACCTCCGTTAATACTATGAACATATAGCGGTACACCAGCTTCACGGAATGAAGCTTCAAAAGAGCGAAGAGGAGATGCTGCTCCGATGGAGCCAAAATTATCAAAAGTGAAAGAAGGTCTATCTATAAAATGCAGTTCATCAAATAATAGGATCGCTTTTTTTAATGTTGTCTCCGAGACAATCATATCAGGATAATAGAGAATATTTATTTTGGATTTGCGCATAAACTTTAAAAAACGAACAACAAAATAAAAAAATTATAAGCAGGTTAGTACGAAAGACAACTTGCAAAGTTTAAAGTATTAAGAGGGTACGATCTCCAAATCTCCGTTTCACGTTCACCGAATTTTGATCAGTAATATCAAGGCTTTGAGCAACATCATTTACAAAGAATTCTCCGATTTTCTCCATTTTCAAAGCATTTCAACTACACCTTCTCCGTCAAAAGTTCGCAAATAGGGTCTCTTGCCTAGGAACTGATTTTCGGTTTTGTTTTAATGAAAAATATTTTCGGTGAAGTTCGATCTACAGTGGTCGGAGGGGGTGTGGAGATGAGTTCGCAATGAAATGCGCAAAAATCTGAAAATCTCTGGAGCCTTATGGCTCTAGGGCTCACAGGCTATGGCGGAAGAGGTGAGATTCGAACTCACGATAGGCTTTCACCTACGGCAGTTTTCAAGACTGCTGCCTTAAACCACTCGGCCACCCTTCCATAATTATGCGCTAAATAAAACGCATGAAAAAAATCCCTCCTACGATACAGCTTATTTTTTTAATTGCAAGTTCGACGTCTTTTTTATTAAAATATTTGCCAATTATTATTTTTGCTCTAAATATTTTTTGTAATTGCTCTTGCTAAAAGCGACTTGGCGGCTGTTTTAGCTAAAAATGAAAGCCACCTTAAATCAAATAAAAATTTTAATCGCCATCTTCAACTTAACTTCTATAGTTGGCTTCACATTACACACTGAATTTAAAAATTATTTCAAAATGTTGCGAATTTTTATTTTTTTTATCATATTTGCCTGCGCAATAAATGCGCAAGAATCGTTGGCGCAGAACGCTTCCAAGGCTTTAACGCTTGAACAATATCTTGATCAAGTTAGGGGTGGAAACGGCATTTATTCGGCTTCTGACAAGCGCGAAGAGGCTTATAAGCTTTTGCAAAAAAAGGCTAATTTAGTAACTGCTCCAACTTTTTTTGCGTCGGCAGAAACGGGTTATAACGAGCAAATAACCGCTTTGCCGTTCTTTCGCTATAATCGAATTGCTACGCAAAATTATTCTGCGGGAATTTCGCAAAATTCGGCTTTTGGTGTGAATAGCAAATTTACTTACGCTTTAAATAAAATACATTACAACGGTCTTGACACGTCAAACCCTTTGGCTGTAAGCAATTATCAGACTAGGCCGGTTCTTGAATTGACAATTCCTCTTTTGCAAGGAAGGTTTGGGTCTTTGACCAGAGCCAGTCGCGACCTTATTGACAGTCAAAACGAGGCACAAAAATTTTCGGCGCAATCTGCGTCTGTTACGGTCTTGATTGAGGCAGAGCAGGGATATTGGAGGTTGGCTGCGGCAAAAAAAATTATTGAAATTCAGCGAATGGCGGTAAAACAGGCGCAAAAAATTCTTGAATATGTGAAGAAAAAAGAAGTGATGAATCTTGGTGAGCGTGCAGACGTATTGCAGGCAACGGCTTTAGTTGAAACAAAAAAACTCGAACTTCGTCAAGCCGAAAATGATGCGCGATACGCGTCTTTGCTGTTTAATCGAAATCGACATATCGATTCAGATTTATCTTTAGACGAGCTTGACGCAATTGATTTTTCCAGAATTGATAGCGCGGCAATTTCTGCAATCAAGCCCGGTTCTAGGCCAGACGTGAAGGCGGCAAAATCGAATATGAATGCTGCAATTGCTGCTGCGAAAGTTGAAGAAGAAAATAACACGCCAAGTTTAAATCTTTACGGATCTTACGCTTTCAAGGGCGTGCAATATGGTGCAACAGATGCCATGAATAACGCATTTACGGCGCGCGGCAAAGAGGGCTTGGTTGGCGTAAAATTTTCTGTGCCATTTTATATTGGTGACGTTATTGATATTCAAAAAGGCGCGAAAATTAACGCACAGGCCGCTCGCGACGAATATCGCCAAAGAGCTTTCAATGAAGAAAATGATTGGAAAGATTTAACTGCGCAAATTGCTTACTATAAAGAGCGCGTCAATCTTGCTCGCGCAATTGAAGCGGCGCAGAAATCAAAATTAGAAAACGAGCGCTCGCTTTTAAGGCAAGGCCGCACAAGCACTTATCAAGTATTGCTTTTTGAACAAGAATATTCTCAATCGCAAATTAACACTATCGCAAGTGCTAGTCAGTTCTTGTCGCTGCTTGCGCAAAAAAAATTATACATAAATTAATATGAACATAGTTGATATTTCAATTAAGCGTCCGGCCTTTACAACCAGCGTTATGGCGATTGTGGTAATTATTGGCATTTTGTGTTTTAAGCAAATGGATGTGAATTTATTTCCAGAGGTAAAAATTCCGACAATTTATGTTGCTACGACTTACGCGGGGGCGGCTCCTACTGAAATTGAATCTTTGGTCACTAAGCCGCTTGAAGAAGAAATAAGTTCGGTTTCTGGCATTAAAACAATTACGTCGAAAAGCTTGAAAGACGCCAGTCAAGTCATCATAACTTTTTACGATGACGTTGATATAAAATATGCCGAACAGCAAGTGCGTGATCGCGTAAACCAAGCAAAGACGCGCCTTCCCGATGATGTCGGCGATTCGATAATTCGTCGCCTTGACCCAGCAGATCAGCCAATAATGACAATTTCAGTTAATGCAAATGTTAGCGAATCAGAGCTTTTCGATTTAGCCGATCAATATATTAAGCCTAGAATAGAGCAGGTTGGCAGCGTTGGACTTGTAAATATTATTGGTGGCAGAAAGCGTGAAATTAATGTTTTGCTTGATCAAAATTTATTAAAAAAACGCAATATTTCTTTGTCGCAAGTAAGGCAAAAATTGGCAGAATCTGGAAAAAATGTGCCAATTGGAAAATTTGACGGGCCAGCAAAAGAGCTTGTCTACAGCGGAAGCAGCGAGTTTAACGAAATTAAACAAGTTGAAGACACGATTGTAAATTTTTATTCAAATGAAATTCCAACAAAAATTTCTGATATTGGAAAAGTCTCTGATGCCCTTGAAGACGAATATTCGCGGGCTTTGGTCAATGGTAAAAAATCTTTATTTATCGATATTTATCGCCAATCTGATTCAAATATTATAAAAGTTGTTGATGGCATAAATGTACAAATAGCAAGGATGCAGAAAGATTTCTCGCAAATGAAGGGCGCGCCCGAAATTGTATCAGTTAAAAACTCGAGCACTTACATTCACAACAATGTTCTTGATGTTTATCACACAATTATAATTTCAATCGTCTTAACAATTTTAACAATTTTCTTTTTTTTAGCGAATACGCGCGCAACAATTATTGTGTCAATTGCCTTGCCTATTGCGTTTATCAGCTCTTTTATTGTAATGTATTTAGCGGGTTTTTCAATAAATATTATTTCACTTTTAGCGCTTAGTCTTGCAATTGGATTATTAGTCGATGACGCAATTGTGGTTACTGAAAATATTTATCGCAAAATTGAACATGGCTTGCGCCCAATAAAGGCAGCACTTGAGGCGACTAACGAAATTATGATGGCAGTTATTGCAATTACTTTAGTTGTGGTCGCGGTCTTTGTGCCAGTTGGTTTTATGAATGGAATTGTCGGGCAATATATGAAAGAATTTGGCCTAACAATGGCATTTGCAATGATGGTAAGCTTTTTTGTCGCCATCACAATTATTCCCGTCTTATGCGCTTATTTTGCCGATGTAAAAAAACTTACCGATTCAAAAAGTAATTTTTTCATAATAAAAGCTGTAAAAAAATTCGATAATTTTCAAAAATATCTTGAAGCAAAATACGAAGCAATTCTTCATTATTCAATCGACAGACCTGGTAAAATATTGATTTCAACCTTGATAATTTTTGTAATAACAATGTCTTCTTTGGCATTCATTCCAAAGACTTTTATTTCAGAAAGTGACAATGGAGAAATTACCGTTTTGTTTGAGCTAGAAGCCGACGCCAGCCTTGAAGCGACCGGAAATTTAGTGAATAAAATGGATGAAATAATTCGTGCCAACAAAGAAGTTGTGGTGACGGCGATTGCTGTTGGTACAAAATTTAAGCAGTCAAATCAGGCAAATATTTACGTAAAATTATCGCCAGAGCGCAAAATGACAACGTCAGAATTTAAAGAAATTTTGCGCCAAGAATTAAAAGAATTTTCTTACGCAAACCCCGTCGTCAAAGATTACGATCCATCAGGAGGAGCCTCTCGTACACAGCCTTTCAACCTATATTTAATTTCAAATAACAAAGAAGCGCTAGAACAATACAGCAAAACTTTGCTTGCAAAATTAAAGGAAGATTCGCGCTTAAAAGATGTCGATTCAACCAATAAAAGCACGCGTCGCGAGTTTGAAGTTGTTACGAAAGATCGCGCTGCAAAAATGTACGGAGTCAACAACCAAGCCATTGGCGAAGAATTGCGCGGATACATTGAAGGATACGTTCCAACAAAATTCCGTCAAAACGGCCTAGAATATGACTTGCGCGTGCGCCTAAAAGAAGATCAGCGCAATTTGAAAGAAAATTTTGACAACATGTATGTGCCAAATTTGAATCAAAAATTAATTCGCCTTTCTGACATTGCTTATGGCAAAGAAACTTTTGAAGCGGCAACAATTAATCGTCAAGATCGCGGAAGATATATTCAAATTACCGCCAGCCTTGCGCCAAAAGCGGGTTTGGGCGATGTTATTTCTGACGTAACGAAAATTTTTGAAGATGAAAAAACAAAATTGCCAAACGATATTCGTTTTAAATTTTCAGGAGATTCAGAAAATATGCAAAACATGATGCAGTCTTTTAAAACAGCGATGCTAATTGCAATTATTTTTATTTATTTAATTTTGGCAAGTTTATATGAATCTTTCATCACGCCATTTACAATTTTAATAGCATTGCCTTTAGCCATGTGTGGCGCGTTCTTCGCCGTTTTTGTTACTGGAGAATCTTTAAACATTTTTACCTTTCTTGGAATATTTTTATTGTTAGGAGTTTCTGGAAAAAACTCAATTTTATTGGTTGATTTTGCCAATCAAATGATCGCCGCAGGAAAATCTCGCAAAGAAGCTTTAATCGCTGCTGGCGTAATTAGACTTCGTCCAATTTTAATGACATCTTTTGCATTAATTGCTGGAACAATTCCTGTTGCAATCGGAATTTCCGAAGCCGCAAAGCCGCGCGTATCAATGGGAATCGCAATTATCGGCGGATTAATTTCTTCGACAATATTAACGCTAATTGTAGTGCCGGCGGTGTTTAGTTATATTGACCGTTTTCGCTTATGGACCAAAGAAAAATGCGCGCCGTTTGTGAATAAATAGAAGTGATGTAATACCATTTTATGTCAGAGAGGCGTTAGGGTCGTCAACTAACCAGTAAACCCCTCCTTCATCAACTTAAAGGTAATGCTGTCATGCATGGCCCTGTAAGACGCATCGACGATATTTTCTGACACGCCAATGGTCGTCCATTTATGGCCCTTATTGTCGGATGACTGAATTTGCACGCGAGTAATTGCCTTGGTGCCCGCAGAAGGCGTAAGAATGCGCACCTTATAATCGGTGAGTGAAATGTTTTTTAAAACTGGATATTTTTTCGATAAAGCCTTGCGCAAAGCCTTGTCTAAAGCATTGACGGGGCCATTTCCTTCTGCAACTGCCAGCGTAGTTTTTCCATCAACTTTAATTTTGATGGTGGCTTCCGCAACCACTTCTACCTTGCCTTTGGCGTTAAATTTTCTTTCATCTAAAACACGAAATCCAATTAAATCAAAATAATTTGGCACCACGCCCAAAGATTTTCTTGCTAAAATTTCAAAACTTGCATCGGCTGAATCATAGGCATAACCTTGCGCCTCAAGCTCTTTCACCTGATTTACCAAGTCAGAAATTTGACTGAATTTTATGTGATCTTCGGGGTCAAGTCCAATTTCTTTTAATCGCGCAATAATATTTGAGCGGCCAGATTGGTCAGAAACCATGATTTTTCTAGTGTTGCCGACTAATTCGGGGTCAATGTGCTCGTAAGATTTTGTATTTTTTGCCATCGCCGAAACATGCAGCCCGCCCTTATGTGCGAAGGCAAATTCGCCCACGTATGGCGCGAATCGGTCGCGTTCTTTGTTGAGTAAATCATCAAGAAAATGCGATGTTTTTACTAGATTTTTCATGTTATCGTCAGAAATTCCAACATCGTATCCAAGCTTGATTTTCAAGGTTGGAATAAGGGTGACAAGATTGGCATTTCCGCATCTTTCGCCAAGCCCGTTAATTGTTCCTTGAATTTGACGCGCGCCAGCTTCGACCGCCGCAAGCGAGTTGGCGACTGCGTTGCCGGTGTCATTATGGCAATGAATTCCAAGATTTTTTCCAGGAATTATTTTTGTAATTTCGCTGACAATGTTGAAAATTTCGCTTGGCAAAGTGCCTCCATTAGTGTCGCAAAGCACTATCCACCTTGCTTTAGCGTCATAGGCAGCCTTTATGCATTTTAGTGCAAAATTGGGATTTGCTTTGTATCCGTCAAAAAAATGTTCGGCATCAAACATCGCTTCTTTTTTCTTGGAAACGATCTGTTTTATTGATTCGCCAATCATTGCGAAATTTTCTTCTTCAGAAATATTTAGTGCATTTTTTAAATGAAAATCCCAAGTTTTGCCAACAATGCAAACTGATTTTACGTCAGAATTAATTAAAGCATTAAGCCCAGAATCGTTAGAGGCTGAAGAGCTTGGGCGCCTTGTCATGCCAAAAGCTGTAAATTTTGATTTTTTTAACGAAGGTAAATTTGCAAAAAATTCGTCGTCAGTGTGGTTCGCGCCAGGCCAGCCCGCCTCGATGTAATCAATTTCAAGCTTGTCAAGCATCATTGCGATTTCTTTTTTATCATGCACGCCAAAGTTCACCGTACTAGTCTGCGCGCCATCGCGCAGGGTAGAGTCATAAAGATAAATTCTTGTTTTTTTTGTCATGATAAATGCGTCAATTAGGCTTGTATGTAACAATCAAAGCATGTTTAAGAAGTAAAATCAACCGTTTATTAACAGATTATTATTTCTTAAAATAAAGCAATATTTGCGGTAAGTGCCTTCAATCGCAAGGTGCGCTAGCTGGCAACATCCAACAAAAAGCCATTTTTTCTAAGCCAATCATGCTGATTTTTATAATTTGGCATCATCATTGCAACATGTTTCCAAAAATTCTTTGAATGGTTGCGATGCTTTAAATGACTAACTTCGTGGGCAACTACGTAATCAACAACATCACTTGGGGCCATAATTAATCGCCAAGAAAAATTAATATTACCCCTAGAGCTGCAAGACCCCCAGCGTTTTTTTGCGCTAGAAATTTTTATCGAATTATATTTTAACCCAAAAGTGTTCGCAAAATAATTAACCCTCAAAGTCAGGTGTTTCAAGGCTTCGCGCTTATACCACAAAATTAATTCCGCTCTTTTTTTTGAGCAAGAAATTTTTTCTCCTAAGAGCAAAACTTTGTTCTCGCTGTTAATTTCTTGACTTTCCAGCATTTTTTGGCGTTGCAAAAAACGCATTTTTATCTCTGACTGTTTCGTTATGATCCATTCGTTTTTTTTCTTAATAAACTCATTAATTTTATTTATATCTGCGCGCATCGGAGCCCTTACCACAAAAGACCCATCGGCTTTTATTTGCAGCAAAATTGTTCGTCTTTTTGAGCGAATAAAATGATCAATTTTTACCATTTCTAAATATTTTAATTGACTTAATTTTAGCAATGTTAAATCTTATAAAACAAGTGTCGTCAATTTATTGATGATGCTTTGCAAATTTTATCGCAAGATTTATTTGTAAAAGTTCAATTAAAATAGTTTTTTATTTCATGTCAAATACAGTTACAGGTACAGTTAAATGGTTCAATGACGAAAAAGGTTTCGGATTCATTAAGCACGAGGGCGGAAAAGATGTATTCGTTCATCATAATTCTATCAAAAACGTTCAAGGGCGCAGAACCCTTAAAGAAGGACAAACAGTTTCTTTTGAAGTTGTAGACGGCAAAAAAGGCCCGCAAGCAGAGAATGTCAATGTTGTAAATGATTAATTTAGCTAGATTAATTATAAATTACCTTTATAATGGGGGCGTAGTCTTTTGGCTACGCCTCTTTTTTTGTTGTTGATGATCGTTTCGATGGTGATGGTCTCTTCCCATTTTTTTACTAAATAAATATGTCAGATTTTAAATCGCTGAATTTAATCGCTCCTATTCTAGAAGCTCTTGAAAGCAAGGGCTATACAAGTCCTACGCCTATACAGGCACAAGCTATTCCGCATTTGCTTGAGGGCAAAGATCTTCTAGGAATTGCGCAAACCGGAACTGGAAAAACCGCGGCTTTCGCCTTGCCAATTCTTCACAATCTTGCTAAAACGCGTTGCAAAATTAATCCAAAAAGCATGAGGGTTTTAATTTTAACCCCAACCCGCGAGCTTGCCTCACAAATTGCGGATAATATTAAAATTTACGGAAAAGCGCTTGGTTTTAAGCATATTGTAATTTTTGGTGGCGTTGGTGAAAATCCGCAAATTACGGCAATGTCGAAAGGTCTAGAGATAGTAATAGCAACGCCGGGGCGCTTGCTTGATTTAACCGAGCAGGGCTATATCAAATATGATCAACTTGAAGTTTTTGTGCTTGACGAGGCGGACCGCATGCTTGATATGGGCTTTATTAACGATATTCGTCGCATTATTAAACTTTTGCCAGAAAAACGTCAAACGTTACTTTTTTCGGCAACAATGCCGCATGACATTGCAAATTTGGCCAATTCAATATTGCGCGAACCAGTAAGGGTAGAGGTTACGCCGCAATCTACTACTGTTGAAAAAATTGAGCAGCGTGTTTGTTTTGTTGAAAAAACCAATAAACCAATGTTGCTAAAACATATTCTTGAAACCGAAGACGTCAAGGCGGCATTGGTTTTCTGTCGCATGAAGCATGGCGCAAATAAAGTTGAAGAATATCTGCAAAAAAATGGCATTAAGGCTGCGGCAATTCATGGCAATAAAACGCAAGGTGCCCGCGAGCGAGCATTGAAAAGCTTTCGCGATGGTGAAGTGCGCGTTTTAGTCGCAACCGATATTGCGGCGCGCGGCATTGACATTCCTTTGGTCAGTCACGTTATCAACTTTGATCTTCCGCAAGAGCCAGAAGCCTATGTTCATCGCATTGGACGCACAGCCAGAGCTGGTCGCGAAGGTATCGCAATTTCGTTTTGTGACCCGCTTGAACGCATGATGTTGCGCGCGGTTGAAAAAATTATCAAGCGCACAATTCCGGTTGATTCAAAGCATCCGTTCGAAGGCGTGGAAGGTGAGGTTATTCATCGCAAAATTTCTTCTGGTAAAAAAATTGGCGATGGCGGCGCTAGAAGCTCTTCTGTTCAAGAAACTAGACGCATTTCAGGATCACGAATTTTTGCCGCCAAAAGAGCTGACGAAAACGCCGATGCAAAATACGAGCCGCCAAGCGAGCCACGCCGCGAGCACAGCGAAAGAAGGCCAGACGACAGAAGGCCTCGTGATAATGATCGCAGAAATTCATCAAGACCAAAAACTGGTCATGATTCTGCAAGGCCTGCTTCGCGCAATAATCGCGACAGAAATTCTGCACCATCTGAAGGCTTGCGCACAAATTCTTCTCGTGATTCGCGCGATAATAAAAAAAGCTCGAGTGGTTTTGCTAGCAAGTATCAAAGCAGAAAGCATCCAAATTCGGCAAATCGTTTTGGAAAGGTGGCGATAAAAAATTCTAGCCATAAAAAAGGTCACAATTCTAAGCCTGCGGGACTAATAAAATCAAAGCTTGGCAAGATTGTAAATTGGTTTAGCAAAAAAGAAAAATAGTAAAATTGGGCGCGCTACAAAATTGATAAAATAATTTTTATAAAAACCTGTATAAGCTTGTAAAAGAAAAATTATTTATTATCTTCGTTGCGTTTCTTAAACTTAAATTTATTAAATATGAAAAAATTAAATTTTGCTGTAAATGCTTTGGTTGCTTTGTTCATGGTTACTTCTGTTGCTGGTTGTTCATCTGTTTTTAAACAAAAAAATCAGCTTTTTGTTCAGCTAGGAAAAAGCGCAAATTATGATGGAAAATCTTCTTTGAAAGTTGTTAGAGTTGCTGCTTCTGCAAATAAAGACGGCAAATCCGATTTAAACGCTAATGTTTTTGCTGCATTAAAAGCTAAAAAAGTTGAAAAAAACTTAATCGCGACAGTTTCTTTTTCTGACAAAAAAGGCAAAAAAGAAGTTGCAACTGTTGAAATTATCGATGCTAAATTTGATAAGGCGGCAGCTGTTTATAACGTAAAAATTGTCAACGGTAAAATGCTAAAAGAAATGCGTGATGTGTCAATATTTGTTGAAAATTATCGCGGCAAAATTAGCAATTAAAAGAGTTATTGTGCCTCTAATACCGCTTCCCGCTAATAATTATAAAGTTATGCTTCATAATTTAGGTCTAAAATTTCAAATAAAAATCATCCGTATCGCCTGATACGACTGATTTTTCTTTAAAATTTCATCCTCTAAATTATTTTGCCTAAATGTATAATTATTAGTGG
>Ga0114971_10002821_pt1 | contig 11898 bp, 8 predicted proteins | sample M_140625_MF_Meta_FD_87320 | JGI IMG/M metagenome (GOLD analysis project Ga0114971, IMG submission 87320) | Freshwater microbial communities from Lake Montjoie, Canada to study carbon cycling - M_140625_MF_MetaG | ecosystem: Environmental > Aquatic > Freshwater > Lake | place: Lake Montjoie... | reverse complement strand
GATCAGGATGGAACCATCCCAAATCATTTAGACATGGAGTGTTTTTTTCGTCGTAGGTGCTTCTGGGGTACTCATGGTTTTTCTCGCAGATTTCTGAAGGTAATTCTCGAAGTTTCAAGTCTAGCGTTTCTTGCGACCTTGGGCGACCCAACTCGGATCGATGAGCGCGACCAAAGATGCAGCACTTCCAGGGAAAGATTCGCCTGCTGCCAATTGCTTTGGGTCGTTCACTTCAAGAATTGCCACCGCACCCTTGTTCATCACAATCGCCGGACCTGAAGATCCAAGCAGTTCTGCGACAAAATCGCTGAGCATTGGCTCGTGCCCCACAATGGCGATCGACTCTTCGCTACGAAGCGCGAGAAATGCGCGCGTTGTTTCCACGCCATCATCGTGATCGCACTCAAGAGATTGACAGCGAATTGGATCGGGCCAGCGAGCAACCTTGCTGAGAATGCGCGCCGTGCTCCACGCTCGTGCGAAACTGCTCGACAAGACGATTTGTGGCGGTTCGTGAATTTCAGAAATCTGCTCCGCCAATCGCTCGAACTTGCGAATGCCACCTTTGGTCAGCGGACGCATCGAATCGTCTGGCCACACTTGCGAATCACGCTCGGAGGCTTTGGCATGTCGAATTACAAAAAGCAACATTGTGCCAGTACGGTACCGTCTGCACTGTGAACGCAGCGGTCATTGTGAATGCTCGAATCGTGACTTTGCACTCAAGTGCGGGCAATTCGCCACTCCCCCGCCGAGGCGACGCAATGCAAAATTTAGCGACGATTCCAAGTGGATTTGTTCGCATACGAAATGGACGAATCACTGAAGTTGCGGCTGGATCGCCGACGAAGTCTCTGGATGATGAAAAAGTCATCGACGCTCGTGGATGCGTGTTGCTGCCAGGATTTGTTGATTGTCATACCCACGCGTGCTGGGCTGGCGATCGATTGGACGAATGGGAAATGAAACTTGCTGGACGTTCGTATCTTGACATCTTGGCTGCAGGCGGCGGAATCATGTCGACGGTTCGCGCAGTGCGTGATGCATCAACGCAGGATCTTGCAGAAGACTTGATGCAGCGCCTGCTTGAGATGGCGGCATATGGAACGACAACTGCAGAAGTGAAAACGGGATATGGGCTCGAAACAGAAACCGAACTGCGAATGTTTGACGCGATTGCGCACGCTGCGCGTCACTCTCCGCTTCGAGTCGCCGCGACTTTTTTAGGTGCGCATGCAATTGATCCGCTGCGAAGCGAGTGTGTCCAAATGATGATTCAGGAAACACTTCCCGCCGTGGCGGAGAAATATCCGGGAACCACTGTCGATGCGTACTGCGAGACTGGCGCTTGGAGCGTTGCGGATTGTGGACGATATTTCCGGCAAGCGAAGCAACATGGATGTGGCATTCGAGTACACACGGATCAATTCAATTCGCTGGGAATGATTCCTGTAGCACTCGAACTTGGTGCAATCAGCGTCGATCATTTGGAGGCTGCAACAGATGCGGATTTGAATCTCGTGGCGAAAAGCAAGACGATCGCAGTTGGTCTTCCTGCAACTGCATTTTGCTTGGGAACTCCCTGCATTCAAGCGCGAAAATTTATCGACGCAGGCGGAGCGCTTGCGCTTGCGACAAATGCGAATCCTGGCAGCGCCCCTGTTCGCGCAATGCCGATTGTTCTTTCATTTGCAGTTCGCGAAATGAAAATGACTCCTGCCGAAGCGATTACGAGCGTGACTTGGAATGCCGCGTGCGTACTTGGAATGACTGATCAATGCGGATCGATCGCAGTTGGGAAATCTGCCGACATGGTTTTATGGCCTTTCAAGGATGAACGCGCTCTTGGGTACGAACTTTCTGGAGCACTTCCAGAAATCGTCATAGCTTGTGGCAGAGTCATCACCCCTCACTCGCTCGCCGCGGGATAATCTGCACTTATGATTTCCGCACGAGACATTGCATCAGCCACCGCAGCGGCAGCGTGCGTTTCACGAACGCATGAAGCGATCGCTGAATTTCTTAAAGAAGGACAGACGCTTGCAGAGATCGATTCATTTGTCGAACGCACATTAAATCGTCTTGATTGCAAGTCATGCTTCTTGGGATACAAGGTGCGAGGGCATCCTCCATTCCCAAGTCACGCTTGCATTTCTGTCAATGAATGCGTTGTGCACGGAACGCATGACATGACAACGAAGGGAATCGCAGAAGGCGACTTGGTATCGATCGACATCGGCGTTCGCCATCAAGGTTGGATCGGCGATGCGGCGTGGACATATCTGATCAAATCCGGCGATGATCTTTCGCATGCGCTCTTGCGCAGTGGACGAGAAAGTTTGCGGCGCGGGGTTGCTGCGATGCAGCCTGGTCGACCATTGATCGATTGGGCGCGCGCCGTGCAAAACTGCGTCGAAAAAGAAAGTGGTTTTTTTCTCGTACGCGGACTGGGAGGCCATGGTTATGGCAAAACTCTGCACGCTCCCCCATTTGTCTCCAATGTTGTGCCGACATATCCCGGCGAGTGGAGCGAAGCTTGGACAACTTTCAAACCTGGAATGTTGATCGCAGTCGAACCGATGATCGCCGTCAGCACAACAGAGATTGTCTCGCAAGGAACTGCATGGCCGATCTTGACTGGCGATGGTTCGCTGAGTGTTCATTATGAAGCCGATGTTCTTATCACCGCAGATGGCCCAGTCAATCTGACCGCAGATCTATTTGCGCTGCCAGATGTCGTGGGTTAATGTCGAAATTTCACGGCAAATCGCCAGAGAGATACTCTTCATCACATGACGACTGCACCAAAGGCTTTACTTCTTGAATCGATTCATCCCGTTGCGGATTCGATCTTGATCGAAGCCGGATTTCAAGTGCAGCGCATCGCTGGGGCTCTTGCAGGAGCAGAACTTGACCGCGCACTTGCGGGAGCAAGTGTGGTGGGGATTCGATCCAAGACTGAAATGCGCGCGGCGCAATTCGCGAATCACTCCCATCTTGTTGCAGTCGGATGCTTCTGCATCGGCACAAATCAAGTTGATTTGCTTGCTGCCGAAGCAAGTGGATCCGCGGTTTTCAATTCGCCTTTCAGCAATACGCGCAGCGTTGCAGAGATGACTGTTGCAGAAGCAATTTGCCTTTTTCGAAGGCTTTTTGAAAAATCTGCGCAGTTGCATGCAGGTCGCTGGGACAAATCTGCAAGTCATTCACACGAAGTTCGCGGGCGAACGCTTGGAATCGTTGGATACGGTCATATCGGATCGCAAGTCAGCGTGTTGGCAGAATCACTTGGAATGAGGGTGATTTTCTTTGATGTTGTTCGCAAACTACCACTTGGGAACGCACAATCAAGACCATCGCTTGAAGCACTACTTCGTGATGCAGATTGCGTCACGTTGCATGTTCCAGAAACGCAACAGACCATTGGATTCATCGGCGCGCGTCAAATTGCATTGATGAAACCGGGCGCGATCTTGATCAACAATGCGCGTGGATCGGTTGTCGATCTTGGCGCTCTTGCTGCAGCACTACGCGATGGTCGACTCGGCGGAGCTGCGATCGATGTCTTTCCAACCGAACCTGCTGCGACAGGTGATCCATTCGATTCACCCATGCAGTCCTGTCCAACGGCGATCCTCACTCCACATATTGGTGGATCAACCGAGGAGGCTCAAGAATCCATCGCTGCAGAAGTTGCAGAAAAACTTGTTCGTTTTTGGCATCACGGATCGACGGATACATCGGTCAATATTCCTCAAGTCGATCTGCCAGTACTTCGTGAAGGACAACTTCGCATTTTGCATGTCCACCGAAATGTTCCCGGCGTGTTGGGCTCGATGCACACACTTTTGGCAAAGGCGGGAATCAATATCAACGCCGAATATCTGCAGTCAAATCCGCGCACAAGTTATGTGATCTTGGATGTCGAGGGCTTTGAAGATCCCAAGTTGCTCGATGGAATTGGCTCGATGCCCGAAACAATTCGGATGCGAACAACATCTGGGCCCGCGATTTCATTTCAGTCGTAGCATCGTCAATATGACGAATTTCACTCACATTCGAATTCTTTCATCTATTTCTATTTCAACAGTTTGCTTGTTCATTGCGTTCGATTCATTTGCAACTCCTCCCGCAACTCGCTCTGAACCAGTTTCAGATCTTGTGCAAGGCGAAACGATCACCGACGAATATCGGTGGCTTGAAATGCTCGAAAAAGATTCGCCCGAAGTTCTCGCGTGGACGACTGCTCAGAACGATCGCACACAATCAATATTGAATGCACTTCCATGTCATGCGCAACTTGAAAAGCAACTCGCTCCACTCATGTCGATTGGATCGGTGGGACTTCCCAAGCGCGAAGGCGCAAGTGCGTTCTGGACCGAGCGAGAAGGAAATCAGAATCAGCCAATTTTATATGTCGCACCAGACCTCTCTACTCCTGCGGTTTCTGGAAACGCTGTCGCTGCATCAAATGGACCTTCACGCGCTGACAAGAAAGTCCTGCTCGATGTCAACACAATCGATGTAAAAGGCCTGACAAGTTTGGATTGGTGGGATCCATCACAAGATGGACGTCGCGTCGCATTTGGAACTTCCAAATCGGGAAGCGAAATGAGCGTTCTGCGCGTGATTGATGTTGCGAGTGGGCAGTGGCTAAGCGATGAAATTTCTGGGAAGGTGTCTTTCGATGGTTGGTCTCCAAGCGGTGACGCGTTTTTGTATTCGCAGTTGGCGGATCCCGCGGATCCTTATTCGCGCGAAATTCGCTGGCATCAAATCGGTCAGCACACGCGCCAAGATCCGCTGATTTATAGGCAAAAAGAACCAAGTGTGGTTCCGGGCGCAGGACTGTCGCGAGATGGTCGGTGGATCATCGTCTCGCAATCTCATGGTTGGCAATCGAACGATCTCTTTGTCGGCGACTTTGCTCAGTGGCAACGCGCAGGCATGCCAAGCGGTTCATTTCCACTCGTACCTGTAGCCGTTGGACTTGATGGGAATTTCAACGCTTCAGCCATCATCGGTGACACGATGTTTATGCTTTCATCGCTCGATACTCCAAAGGGAGCGCTCTGGGCTGTCGACATGAATTCACCTGCACGCGAGAACTGGAAGGCGATCATTGCAACGCGTACGGATGAAGTGCTGGAATCTGTCGCATATTGCGGCGGACTGTTGGTTGCAACTTATTCCAAGGATGTCTGCAGTCGAATCGAACGATTCACATCGAGCGGCCAAAGCCTCGGGGAAATTAAATTGCCTGGCCTTGGTAGTGCAACGCTCGCAACAGATGAAACACGCATCAACGGCTTCGTGAGTTTCACCAGTTTCAATGAACCGCGATCGATTTATAGCATCGATTTCAAGAGTGGCGCGATGACCCTCTGGGCTCGTCCAAGTGTTCCGATCGATCCATCGAGCGTGAAAGTTTCCCAGGTCTTTGTCACAAGCAAAGACGGCACGAAGATTCCAATGTTCATCGTGCACAAGGCTGGATTAGTGCTCAACGGAGAATCCCCGACAATTCTCTATGGTTATGGTGGATTTAATGTCAGCCTCGATCCAGCTTTCAATGCAACGAATTGGCCGTGGTACGAAGGCGGCGGCGTCTATGCGATTGCAAATCTTCGCGGCGGCAATGAATACGGCGAGGATTGGCACAAAGCTGGGATGCGTGCAAACAAGCAAAATGTATTTGATGATTTTTATGCGTGCGCCGAGTGGTTGATTTCATCGAAGTTTACAAATTCAAAGCATCTTGCAATTCAAGGTGGTTCGAATGGCGGACTTTTGACTGGCGTTGCAATCACGCAGAGGCCAGATCTATTTTGTGCGGCGATCAGCGCTGTTCCACTGCTTGACATGATTCGTTATCAACAATTCTTGATCGCGAAGTTCTGGGTGCCAGAGTATGGATCGAGCGAAGATCCAGAGCAATTTGCTTGGATTCGTAAGTACAGCCCATACCAGCATGTCACCAAAGGAACAAAGTATCCCGCAGTTTTGTTTACTGCCGGCGAAAATGATTCACGCGTTCATCCACTTCATGCGCGCAAGATGGCGGCACGCATGCAAGCGCTCAGCTCGAATGATGATGCCAATGATCCGATTCTGCTTTGGGTCGATCGCAACGCAGGACACGGACAAGGAAAACCACTTGCAAATCGAATCGCAGAACAGGCTGATCAATGGGCATTCATGATGTGGCAGACTGGAATGTGTCGTTAGTGCGCTGAAGCAAAAACTTCACGCAATGACTTCCAATTTGGCATATTCCAACACCAGCGTCCGCACACCCGCGCTTCGAAATCGAACTCGAACGCTCGTTAAACTTCCTCGCGGCAGAACTTCTTCCACAGTTCCAACACCAAACTGCGCATGACGAACGATGGTCCCAGCGGGAAATCCACCGTCGCCGCCACGGCGCGAACCTCCAACCCCCTGCCGACCGGCATACCGCCGATTTTCATCATGCCCGCTTTCGTCATCTTCAAATTCCACGCGCTCTGTCAGATCAAGGCGCTGAATATTTTCGCCACTGATTTCTCGTAGAAATCCACTTTCGATTGTGCGCATACGAAGCCCGCGCACCGCGCGAGTTGCAGCGCAAGTCAGCAGCAGACTTCGTTCGCTTCGAGTGATGCCTACGAAGAGAAGCCTGCGCTCTTCTTCGACTGCCTGCGGGGAATCCATTGAACGGGCGTGCGGCAAGAGACCCTCTTCAATTCCCACGATTGCAACCGTGTGAAATTCCAGGCCCTTCGATGCGTGCAACGACATCAAAGTGACAACGCCACGCTCCGGATCCACAGCATCAGAATCTGCGACGAGCGCGACGGATTCGAGAAAACCACGCAGCGCATCGCCGAGCGTCGGCGCGCGAGCATCTGGCTGAGATTCCGGCAGCACATACAGGCTGGCGGCGTTGGCAACTTCTTGAACATTTGCTTTGCGATCTGCAGCATCTTGATCGTCATCTGCGATTGCAGCAGCTGCGCGTTCGAGTCCCGCCTCGGTGATCAATCGAGCGACGAATGGGCCAAGATTTTCCGCTGGTTTGATCTCCAATTCGCTGCGATATCGAGCCAACACCATCACAAGTCCATCGATTGATTTTGCAGTTCTCTCGGCAATTCCCGCTTGTCGAGCCATCATCATCGCCTCAAGAAGCGAACACCCCCGAGCGACTGACACAGCAGCGCATTTGCTGATCGATGTTGCGCCGATTCCACGCGCGGGCACATTGATAATTCGCCGCAACGCTTGTTCATCAAATGGATTCACCAACGCACGCAGATAACTTAACGTATCACGGACTTCTCGTCGTTCATAAAAAACCGTTCCGCGCGCAATGACATATGGGATGTTTCTCCGCCGCAGCGCATCCTCGAGCGTGCGGCTGAGCGAATTCATTCGGTATAAAATTGCCATCTCTTTCCACTGAATTCCTTCGCGATTTGCGCGCTGAAATTCTTCGATGACATAATTCGCTTCGGAGGTTTCATCAGACAACATGGCTATTTTTGGCGGAACTCCTTCGCCAAGTCCCGTAAAAAGATCCTTATGTCGACGGGCAGAATTGCGGCGAATCAACTGATCTGCAACAGCGACGATGTGGGATGTCGAACGAAAATTCTCGCCCAGTGGCACAACTGTCGCACCAGGATAGTGCTCTTCAAATTCGAGAATGTTTGAAATATCCGCTCCACGCCAGGCATAAATCGATTGATCGGGATCACCGACCACACAAATGTTGCGATGCTCACGTGCGATCGAATGCGCAACCGTGAACTGCGCGTGATTCGTATCTTGATATTCATCGACAAGAACTTCTGCAAAACGCCCTTGTAATTGAGCTAAAACTGCAGGATCGTCGCGAAGCATCCGAGCCGTTCGCATCAACAAGTCATCGAAGTCAAGCGCGGTTTGCCGCACCAACTCTTGTTCATAGATCGCATAGACGCGAGCGATTGTGCGCTGGCGAAAATCAAGCGCGTTTTGGGCATATTCAGCAGCAGAAAGTAAACGATTCTTCGCAGAAGAAATCTCGGTTGCCACCGAACCAACTTGCCACTGCGCAGTTTCGAGATTCGCTCGACCGATCGCCGCTTTGATGACTGCATGCGCATCATCCATGTCGAAGATGGAAAACTCTGCCGCAAGAGGTTTCTGCCCAATGCCTGCAGCAAGACTTTCGGGGCCATATCTGCGCAGAATTCCAGCAGAAAATGAGTGAAATGTACTGACGACCAATCCACGACGTCCCGGTGCATCGGCGGGCACCAGCGCATCAACACGCGCCTTCATTTCGCGTGCAGCTTTGTTCGTAAATGTCAGCGCAAGAATTTTCCACGCAGGAACACCCGAAGCGATTCTGCAGGCAATTCTGCGAGTAATCACGCGTGTTTTGCCAGAGCCTGGACCTGCAAGAACCAAGAGCGGCCCACCACTATGCATCACCGCTTGCCGCTGAGTTTCGGTTAAATCAATCAGCCACGGCTCCTGAGAATCGACGTTCACACAAGGAGTCTAATAGGCGAAATCGACAGCCCATGACAATCAATCCACAAGGGACCTCCAACCATTCGTTAATAAATTCGTCTCCAAGTCTTAGTGTTTGCAATAGGTTAAGTCAAAAATGTCTGCGTCCGATAAAATTGAAGATATTGTGGTGGATTTGCTATTGCCACCACAAGATGTTGGGGTAAATTGGTTTGTGACCTCCTTTGTTGGAGCGCTCAGTGTGTGGGTCAGTCAACGAGATTTACTTTTTCCGACTTTTTTGAAGGAGTCAAACAATGGGCATTCTGTGCGATACACAAATTCGTGAATTGGTGGGAATTGAACCCTTTGAAGAAAGTCGCAAACGAGATGGCGTGATTTCATACGGCGTTTCAAGTTATGGATACGACGTTCGCGTTGGAACGAAGTTCAAAATTTTCACCAACGCAACTTCAGGCGGAGTCGCCGTCGTTGATCCAAAGAATTTTTCGAGTGATCTCTTTATCTCGATCGACACCGAATTGACCAAGCGCGATCATGTTGTGATCCCACCAAATTCATTTGCTCTTGCTGAAACAATCGAGATCTTTTCCGTTCCGCGTGATGTCTTGGCCGTCTGCGTCGGCAAGTCCACTTATGCGCGCTGCGGAATTATTGTCAACGTCACACCTCTCGAGCCTGAATGGCGCGGAAAGGTCACGATTGAAATTTCCAATACCACTCCCCTCCCAGCAAAGATTTATGCCAACGAAGGTATTGCACAAATGTTGTTTTTCAAGGCCGATCGCGTTTGCGCGACCAGTTACGCAGACAAAGGCGGCAAGTATCAGAATCAAAGCGGCTTGACTCTTCCTCGAGTCGATGGTCACTCTCAAAATAAATCTGAACATCAGTAAGTTTTTCTCCCCAAAGGGGCTCGCCGACGTTCGGCGAGCCCTTGCGTTTTTTATGTTCTCACATCTTCAACCCAATTCCCGCAGGACGCACTCATGAAAATTTCTCGACGATTCACAACCAAAGACACGGATGTCTACACCACAACAGAATGGGCGACACGCTCAAGCAAGATCAAGAACCCGGATGGGTCCGTGGTCTTTGCAATGGATGATGCGCAGATTCCAAAGGAGTGGAGCCAACTCGCAACCGATATCGTCGTCAGCAAATATTTCCGCAAGGCTGGAGTTCCACAAATTGGCGCTGACGGAAAGCCGACAACAGGTCCAGAGCGTTCAGTGAAACAAGTGGTGCATCGACTCGCAGGATGCTGGAAACACTGGGGAGAAACGCACGGATATTTTGAAACATCCGAAGATGCGCAGGCGTTTTACGATGAAATCGCTTACATGCTCTTGAACCAAATGGCGGCGCCAAACAGCCCGCAGTGGTTCAATACTGGTTTGGCTTGGGCATATGGAATCAACGGTCCAGCTCAAGGACATTGGATCGCCGATCACCGAACTGGTGCTCTCGAACGCGCTCCCGATTCCTATACGCATCCGCAGCCGCACGCATGTTTCATTCAGTCCGTCAACGATGACTTGGTGAATGAAGGCGGCATTATGGATCTGTGGGTACGCGAAGCGCGACTCTTTAAATACGGATCTGGAACTGGAACGAATTTCTCGAGCCTTCGCGGAGACAGCGAGTCTCTTTCAGGTGGCGGAAAGAGTTCTGGATTGATGAGTTTCCTCAAGATCGGCGACCGTGCCGCAGGAGCGATCAAGTCTGGAGGGACAACTCGACGAGCTGCAAAGATGTGCTGCTTGAATGTTGATCATCCAGATATCGAAGCGTTTGTAAATTGGAAAGTCCGCGAGGAAATTAAGGTTGCGGCGTTGGTCGAAGGAATGAAGAAGTTGAGTAAATCGCAGCATGCAGTTGCAGATCGACTCGGCTTGAAATTGGATTATGACTTCAACGGAGAATCGTATTACACCGTCAGCGGTCAGAATTCCAACAACTCCGTTCGACTCAGCGACGAGTTCATGGATGCCGTAAACACCGACGGAAATTGGAATCTCATTCGTCGTACCGATGGCGAAGTTGCGAAGTCGCTCAATGCGCGCGAACTTTGGGGACAAATCAACGAAGCCGCATGGCACTGTGCAGACCCTGGCGTCCAATTCGATTCGACAATCAATGCTTGGCACACGTGCCCAGAAGGCGGACGAATCAATGCGAGTAATCCTTGCAGTGAATACATGTTCCTTGACAACACGGCTTGCAATTTGGCGTCGATCAATCTGTTGAAGTTCTACGATTCACGCACGCGAAACTTCGACATTGCAGGCTACGAACATGCAATTCACCTCTGGACGATGGTCCTGGAAATTTCGGTATTGATGGCCTGTTTCCCATCAAAGGAAATCGCCGAACTCTCTTGGAAGTATCGCACGCTTGGATTGGGTTATGCCAATCTCGGCGCCATGCTGATGCAAGCAGGAACGCCGTACGACAGCGATGAAGGTCGCACCATTTGCGGAACTCTCAGCGCAATTTTGACTGGCCGCTCGTATGCATCGAGCGCGCTACTTGCGGCGGAACACGGAGCCTTCGAAGGCTTTGACGAAAACCGCCATCACATGCTGCGTGTCATTCGCAATCATCACCGCGCTGCAAATGGAGTTGCTCGTGACAGCGATGATTATGAATCGCTGCGCTCGCGACCGGTGCCGATCAATCACAACCTCTTCCATGAAAACCGAATCGCTCTTGCAAACGCCGACCAACTTCTCGCAAGCGCAACAACTGCGTGGGACGATGCACTCGCTCTGGGCGAGCAATTTGGATATCGCAATGCGCAAGTCACGGTCATCGCACCGACTGGGACGATTGGCTTGTTGATGGATTGCGACACAACTGGCGTCGAGCCAGACTTCGCACTCACCAAATTCAAGAAACTTGCTGGCGGTGGATATTTCAAGATTGCAAATCAGTCTGTGCGACCTGCACTTTCTGCACTTGGCTATGACATCAAAGAAACAGATGCAATTCTCAAATATGTGATGGGAACTCTGACACTTGATGAGAAAATCCCAGCAACGGACGGCAGTACTTCCGTGGGATTCCAGAGCCAAACGCTGAGCGAATTCCTGCTTGAGAAGGGTTTCACAAGCGCAGAATTGGTCAAAGTCGAAAATGGTTTGCCGACCGTCTTTGAATTGTCATTCGCATTTACTGCGTGGTCAATTCCAGAGCGCATTCTGACTGGACTTGGAATCAACGCGGAAAAAGCTCGTGCGGACGAGAAATTCAATGGTCTTCGTGTGCTTGGACTAAATGGTCGACAGATCGACGCGCTCAATCGAACGATTTGCGGAACGCAGACAATCGAAGGTGCACCACATCTTCTGCCAGAACATCTTGCGGTCTTTGATTGCGCAAATCGATGCGGTG
>Ga0114971_10002816_pt1 | contig 11903 bp, 6 predicted proteins | sample M_140625_MF_Meta_FD_87320 | JGI IMG/M metagenome (GOLD analysis project Ga0114971, IMG submission 87320) | Freshwater microbial communities from Lake Montjoie, Canada to study carbon cycling - M_140625_MF_MetaG | ecosystem: Environmental > Aquatic > Freshwater > Lake | place: Lake Montjoie... | reverse complement strand
CTGACGCGAATAGTGATTCAGGAAAGAAGTTCCTGCCGGGCGCCACCCGGGGCCCTGCTGAACGGCTTCTCTCCGATTGAGCCGGAGGCGTTGATCAAGAAATCGAGCATACCGTGCGCCTGCACTGGAGCCAGTGAATTTGTCTTCGAAAAGGTCGTGCTCGAGGGATTCAAGCGGCACGGCCCTTGATCCAGGCGCGAACCACCGCCACGGCCTCCTCCTGAACAAGGCTGCGGCCGATATTGGGCATCATGATGCTTGGGTCGTGCGACTCGATCGGATCCACGAGCACCGACTTGTCGGGCTTGCCCGGCACGATGTCGTATTTACGGCCACTGGCCCCGTGCCCCGCCGCCAAGGGCGAGTTCGGTGTCGGTCTCACACGACACCTCGCGACGCCAAAGGCCAAAACTCCTGGCCCGGGCGGGCAAGGAATTTCTGCTGGAGTGCCCGGGGTGTAGTGGCGACATCCGACTCATTGCGTTACACCCAAGCCGCGGCCGATCCGGAAGATCCTCACGGACCTCGGCGAACCGCTCGAGCCGCCGCCCGACGAGCTGCCCGCGATCGATATTCACTCGCAGTGAGGCCGACGCGACCAGTCCACCGATGCCCTAATGCGGACAAGGTCTGCGCCGCGCATGAAAACTTTGCTCTCGCGGGGGGCAGAGCCCGGAAATTCCCGCGATGACCGGCCCGGCAGGCACCAGCCAGGGCTCGCACGCAACTCACCGTCCGAACAACGGCGGAGGAAGTGCCATCGACTGTCCTCTCCTCTGTCAGCCAACTCATCGCGGAATTGTTCGGCTGCGGTGGGTGATTGAGATGTTCTTTCGCACGTTTAAGCAACTCCTCGGCTGAGGGCACCTGTTCTCCGACCATCGTCATGGCGTGGAGATCTAGGCCTCCTGCGCCATGATCCTCTGCATGCTGAGATCCTGATCTACAGGGGCGAGAAACCGAACAGGGCGATGGAGCGGATGATCTGGTACGAGCTCATCGGCCTCACCAGCCTCAGGAACTTGAGGCGTTCGTTCGAACCCGACGATAGCCCGCGCCGGCGAAGCGCCGTGGACATGCAGTGAGTCGAGGCCTGGAGGGCCGAGGCACCAGAAGCCGGACGTGATTGGGCTACATTGCGTCGGCGGGCTGTCGCCTCAAAGGGCGGCTCGATCACGCCTCCGCAACTCCTGCGTGGCGACGCCGAAACATCTGCCAGCCTCCGCAGGCAAGCCCCGCGAGCATCATGGCAGAAGGGGCAGGCTCGGGCACGGCAGCAATGCTCGGTGAGGGGGCATTGTAGGTGCCGTCGTTGAATAAGCCCGACGACATAAAGTCTGCGATGTCGAGGATGTCTGCAAGGCCATCGTAGTTGAAATCGCCATCAGCCCATGATGCCGGCAGGCCGGAGTCGACCTTGCCGCTGCTGATGACGTTAGCCACGTCGAGGATGTCGATCGACCAGTCGAGATTCGTGTCTCCGGAGGCCGCGTAGCCGAACGTCATCGAGCCGTCTCCGTTGTCAATCCAGCCGACCGTGAACGCGCTATCGGTCGCGGCTGCATGGCTCGAGGTGATCCCGGTCGTGCCGCCGGAGACGATGCCGCTCATGATCTGGTTCACAAGGTGAGAAGCGGTCTGCCCGGAGGCGACTGTGAGCTTCCCGAGGCCCACGTCCACCAGGCCGCCGTTGGCGAAACCCGGCACCGTCGCTTGCACCTGCGGGCCCACCGAGAGCGTGGCCCCGGCGGCGACCGACACCATGCTCGCACCGAGGGCATTGGCATGGCCGATCTGGAGCACGCCCTGGGCGACCGAAGTTGACCCGGAAAACGTGGTGGCGCCTGCGAGCACCTGCGCGCCGGTGCCCGTCTTCACAAGCGAGATCGTGCCGAGCGGGTTTGCAATCAGTCCGGCGAAGGTGCCTGAACCGCCGGCGACGCCGATCGTGAGCACCGTGCTACCGGTCGAGGTCTTGGTGATCGACCCGCTGCCGAGCAGCGAATCGACGAGCACCCTCGGCGTGGTCTGGGCGTTGAAGCGGGCCGCCGGCCCCAGGGCGAGGTCGGCCCGATTGTTCGTCCAGTCGATCGTGCCGCGACCGGCCGTGAAGCCGGCGCCCAGCACGCCGTTCACCTCCAGGGTGGCCGCCGGGCCCAGCTGCACCACGAGGTCGCCCTGGCCGGTCGTGTTGGGACTCGTGAGCGTGGTGCCCGCGCTCACCCGCACCACCCCGTCACCGGCAAGCGTTGTCGTGCCGGTGGTGCCGAAGAAGACCGACGACGACCCGGAGAGGGCGAGCATCGCACCATCGGCGACCGAATAGATGCGGCCGGGCCTGGCGAACGACGTGGTGGTGACGTCGAGCACGCCGCCGGCAACCGCGATCGTGCCCGGCGATGCGTTCGACGCGGTGAGGAAGAGCGTACCGGTTCCATCCTTGAGAAAGCCCCCCGAGAGCGGCGCGGTGATCGTGAGCGAGTTTGAGACCATCACGGTCGGGCTCGTGCCGCCGAACGCGAGCGAGCCTCCGCTGCCCGCGGCGATCGTTCCGGTGGCTGCGTACGAGAGGATGTTGAGCGTGATCGGCGCGTCGAGTGTGATCGTCGCAGGTGCTGTGAAAGAGGAACCGACCGTCGCCACCGAGGCGGAAGAGTTCGGCACGCCCGCCGACCAGCTCGTTCCCGTCGTCCACGACCCGCCGGTTGATGGCGTCCACATCGACGACAGCGCCGTCGGCGCGACGATCCCCCGGACGGTGAACAGCATGCTCTGGGTCGTCGCCCCCGGCACGTTCTCGTCGGATAGGTTCAAGGAATAGGTCCCCGAATAGATCCCCGTCGTCGCGGTCAGCATCGACAGGTTGAAGGCGAGGGAAGATCCCGACGCCAGGTTCGTGAACGGCGCGAGCGTGGTCGAGAACACGCCCGAACCGCTCGACGTGATTCCGTCGAGGTCGAGCTTCGCGGTCCAGGCGGCCCCGAGGGAGCCGGCGCGATTGAAGATCGAGAAAACCCGGCTGGCCGTTCCGGATCCCTGGGCGAGGGTGCCGAAGTCAAAGTCGATGGTCGTGAGCGTCCTGTCGGCCGAAAACGAGCCGATCGCGTGGTCCAGCACGCTCATCGAAGCCGTCTGGCTGAAGGTCGGCGTGGCGGCCTGCGGGGTCGTCGCCGCCGCCGAGATCGTGCCCGTGGCGAGGCCGACGGCAGCCGTGCTCACAGCGAGGGCGTGCGTGCTGGCCGCGCCGAGGGCCATGTCGGAACCGGTGCCGGAGCCCGTGAAGAGCCCGGATCCCGCGAACGTGTAGTCGAGCCGGGCGGCGCCGGTCGAGGACGTGACCGGGATCGAGTTCGATACCGAGAGCGTCCCCGAGACCGACGCGCCGCGGATCACCCTCGCAGGCAAGGCCCCCAGAGAACCAGACAGTTTCGGCGGGGCCGTCACGTTGGAGGAGATCTTCGCCCCCGTCACGAACAGCATCGCATCTCTTGCCGGCACGCTGTCCCCCACGTACATGCCCCAGCGAAACGTGCTGAGGCCCGTGGGCCGGCTAAACGACCCGTAGCCCCGGTACACGTCGTTCATGTATACGATGTAGTTCGTGCCGTTGTCGTAGACGGTGATGTCGAACGGCTGGCCGACCATGTTCGTGGCCAGCACCTCGTCGGTGCCGGTGCGATGGTTCAGGGTCACGTCGCCATTGCCGTTGGTGTTGATCATCACGGACCAGTCGTTGTCCGAGTTCTTGGCCTGAAAGACGGCGGCGCCGAGCGGCTTGATGATGGTGTACGTGCCCTGCCACTTGAACCAGCCGTCACCGGCGGCCCAGTCGATGTCCGGATTGAACGACTCGATGCGGGCGGCGTTGGCCCGGTCGTTCTGGACGTTGACCTCGTCCTTGAAGAGCCGAAACACCTGGGTGTTTCCGTCCTCCTGGTACCAGCGGGACCACTTCGAGAACGAAGTGCGGGTCACGCTGGAGTTGCCGAGGGTGTGGAGCCGCAGGTTGCTGATGATGGCGTTGCCCTTGTTGGGGCCGACTTCCACGAGACTGTTGTTGACGTTGATGAGCGAACCGGTGACGCCTGCGGTGGAAGTGGTGCCGATCGGGATGGCGTTGCTGTCGAGGAGCTGCTGCCAGGTCGCGTCGGTGCCGGTCTGGGTGTACAAGGTGGTCACGTCGGCGGCCAGGGAAGCGCGGACGAACACCAGGGCCGCGGCAGCTACCACGACCAGCCGTGGCGACTTCGCGGCACCGCTCGTGCTTCCGGATGAAGACATCGCTGCACGCCTCAAAATGCATGTGGCTGGAGCACCCCGCGGTGAACCGATCGGCCACAAATAAACCCTAGATCGTTCCACAGCACCTTCGCTATGACTCAAACGGGTGAGAAACAGCCGCTAAAGCCCCAAGGGAGGCGGCCTTGCCCATGACGTCGCGGGACGTGAGATCACGGGTATCGTGAGGCAAGGCCGGAGGCGGTTCAGCGCCCGGATTATTCGTGAAAGGCACGCCAACCTCGCGTCGAGGAAGAACGCTCCTGGGCGATCACCCCGAGGGGCCAAAGAAGAGCCCCACGAGGGGACTATTCGTTACCAGGATCATCGAGGCCCAGCGGCGGGTCGCGGAAGGGTATGCCCGCTGGGAGATGCTCGAAGGGACGGCGTGACGATCAGCCGGCAGCCGCTTCAGCGGGTAAGCCTCCTGCGGCCTGAAACGTAGCCGTAGGCTGTGAGAAGTGCGGCGCCAAACCCCAAGGTTCCACATGCGGACGGCTCCGGCACGGCGATCATGCCCGCGGCCGCTCGCTGGTTATACGACCCCATGTCGAACAAGTTCGTGGAAAACATTTCTGCGGCGTCAAGGATATCGATCACCATATTATGGTCGTAGTCGCCTTCGCCCCAGGTCGCTGCAAGGCCTGTATCGAACTTTCCGCTGGTGAGGAAGTTGGCGGCGTCGAGGATGTCGATGCTGTTGTCGAGATTGCCGTCTCCGGGAGCCGCGAAGGCAAAACATACTGAACCATCACCATTGTCGAGCCAGCCCACGGTGCGTGGGATCGATTGCGACAGCGCTGTGGCCGCAGCGGTCGATGTGATCCCGCGGGTGCCGTTCCATGAGCCGTCACCGCGGCCTGCCTGAAGGGCCGTCACCAAATCAGCGGCGGTCAGTCCGCTGGTAACGGTCATCATCCCGTTACCGACGTCTATCAGGCCGCCGGCATTCGGACTGAGGCCCCGTACGGTCGTCTGCAGCCCGGCAGATACCGCGATCGTTCCACCGGCGAGTGGGATGACGTTGCTCACCGAGAGCGCCGATGCATTGGCAAGCAGGAGCCTGCCCGCCTGGACGACGGTGGAGCCTGTCACGAGGTTCGCCGCATCGAAGACCAGCGTGCCGGCACCGGTCTTCGACACTCCAAACGTGCCCGATAGCCGTGGATAGCCGGCACCGCCCTGCGTGAGCGTGCCGCTCGTCACGGCAAGATTCAGGATGCCCGAGGCCGGAGCCAACGCTGCCGGGAACGTGGAGCCAAACGAGAGCCGGTCGACATCGAAGTAACCCCCGTTGAAGCCGACCGACCCGGAGATCTTCATGGTCATGTGGTTACCGTTTCGCGCCTGTCGAACGGCCGCGCCGCTGCCCACCTCGGTGAAGTCCTGCCCCAGGGTCTGGTAGAAGACGCGGTAGAACCCGCCGGACGACGCGCCGGACACCAGCGACGTGCCGTTCAGATTCACCTGCTTGTTGAGCTGGAGCACGAACTGCACGGGCACGTTTTGGAGGGCATGAAAGGGAGTCACGGAAGCGATGTTGCCGCCGCCCGTGCCGAAGCCTTGTCCAAGGATCGAAACCTGATCCAGTCCGGTCCTCTGAAGCACGATGTGGGCCGTATCCTCCACCGTCCCCGAGACGCTGTTGCGGAACCCGAAGCTGATGGTTTCGCCGATTTGCGTGCTCCGGAAATCCCATCCATCGACGACCATCGTCGCAAAGCCCTCGCCGAGGTCGGTCAGGGTGTTGTCGGCCTCGCCGGCACGTCGGACTCGCACGCCGCCGCCCCCGAGCACCCCGGTGGACGTGGTGGACGTGCCGGTCTGGGTGCGCTGGATGCGAAGGTTGCCGTCTAACGTGCGAGTGCCGTAGGGCGAGGTATCCCAGACAGCGCCGTTCGGATACGAGTTGCCGGCCTGCGTCAGTTTGGTGTTCTCCGGTTCGTCAAACGTGAAATCGTCAACGATGCCGTTTCGCGATCCACCGAAGGCCCCGGCAATCATCCCTTGATCCATCAGGAACTGATTGGCCGCCGTGCGGTGCTGATTCACCCGCACCGAGAGGACCGGTTCCGCCGTCGTGGTCTCGATGATCATGCCCCGCGTGCCAAGGTGCTCGACCGCCGCGCGGGCGAGGCCGGTGTCCACCGGCCCGCTGCTTCCGAGGTTGGAGAACTTTTTCGTTGGGTCGGTGATGGTCGCATTCACCGCGGACAGCATGCGGGTCACCTGGGCGTTGGTCACCGATTCGTTCATGTGGATGATGCTCGATCCGACGGAGTCGGGGTTGTCCGCATACACCGCGAAGCCTTCGTGCATGTCGAGCAGCCACTGGGGGGAGTAGGTGCGGACGAATGACCACAACGCCGTTGCGGTCGAGCCCGTTGTCGCGGTGATCGGATCGCTTTTTCCTGGAAAGTTACGGTTCAGGTTTCCCTCGCCAGGGATCTCACGTGTGTTTGCCGCAAGTGCCTGAGGGGCACAAAAGGGGATGACGATCAATGTGCCCTTGGTGATTGGCCAGGTGCGGATCTGGTTGGCCGCAGCGGCACCAGCAGGTTCATCGCCGTGGACGCCGCCGGTGATCATCACCAACGGCCCCGATGTTGATGCCTGTCGGATGTAGTAGGGCGTCTGCGTGCCACTCCCCAGATCGATCCAGCCAGACGTGAGGGTGTCCGCCGTCGCCGACGCCGCCCACGCCGCTGCCAGAAGCAGGGCCATCGGCACCCGACGATGGTGGGGAATAAGAGGCATCACGAAGCCTAGTGCTGGTTTATGGTTCTACGTCAGTCGACGCGAGTTGGTTCTGGTCGCTGAGGCGTCGGCTGAGGAGCATGATGATCACGCCCGGGACGGCCTTGTTGCCCCTGACCAGCCCAAAGGACGCCATACGCAACGATGCCGTTGGGCCCTCCAGCGGCCTCGGGATGCGGGCTGAAGCAGATAACTCGTCCCTGGCCAAACATCGACCGAATGATCGCGTGCGTGCCGGTCATCGAGCCAGGCTGAGCGCCTTTGCTCGCCACCTCGGTCTCGAAGGTTGCCAAAATCTCGTAGCCAGGCAGATCCGACTCATCGTCGGGCACCAGAAGTGGACCCTGATTGTATTGCACAGGGATGCTTCCCCCGCGGCCCAGGAGCTGCCATCCGGCATCCGTCATGCGGATCGACACCATGCCGTCACCCCTGGCCCAGTGGGCCCGATCCCACACCCTGGCGTTTATCAGGCCAAGCGACCAGCTGTAGTGTGAACTAGCCAGGTAGGAGCCCGCACAGATACCGACGTAGCCCCCTCCCGACCGCACGAACTCGCGGATCCGGTCGCGGCCCGCCTCCTGAAGCCGCTCGGCCTGCTTGCTGCCTGAGCCGCCGGGCATAATCAGCACGTCGAACTCGGAAAGTTCGCCCTGCCGGATCTGCTCAGACGTGATCGGCCGCGAAGCGAAGCCGGCGGCGGTGGTCAGGATCCGCAGAAGGTTTGCCTGTCGCTTCTCGGTCTCCTCGGTGTCATCGCAGATGGCCACCCGTACGATCGAGGGCTGAGCGGATTCCACAGCAGCCCATACCGCCCCCGTTGCCATCGAGAGGACGGCCCAGCCAAACGTCGTGAGGCGGAGAACGGCACTCGTCATGGCGATCCTGCCGGCTCCTGGTGCGCGGGGGTGAACGCGGGGGGCGGCGGAGTCGGGAGCGTCAATGCCGCCGCCTTCATGTCAGCCAACTCTTCCCGCATCGCGTCGAGGGCTTGGGTCGCGAGATGCCTATGGAGTTCCGTGTACTCCCGGGGCGTGCCCGGCGTTGTTTCCCAACGTCTCCGCATCTCCAGGACCACTGCGATCAGCCGATCCTCGACCGGCCAGACGTCGTCCCAGACCTGTGGAAGGTGATCGGTCTGGACGCCGTCGCGGTCTTCGGTGAGGTTCCACTCCCGAAGCGTGGCTGCAATCGAGCAGATGGCGCCGCCATACTCGCCCGCAACGGCTTCGGCCAACGATTCGCAGGCGACCCAGCAGGGCACCGCGATCGAAAACTTGGGATCGCCCAACTGCACCCACATCGTGGTCGAGAGCGGATCCTCGCCCGGCTTCACACCATGAAACACCGCCGCTGATACGGTGGTCGTTCGGCTGATGGTGGCCGAAGTGTTGACCTCGTCGGGAAGTTCTCCTGCTGGGCCATTCACGCTGCCCTCGAAAGGGATGCCCGTGCCGTCGGCGAGATCCCTGCACATCGAGCGGAGGACGTAGTCGACGGTGAGATCATCTCCCTGTCGACCGTCGGGGAGGCGATCGTCGATCAGCCGGCAGGCCCGCGCGTAGCGCTCGCCGGAATACGTGCCTTCGACGACCGTGGTATTAGGCGCGGGAGGCACACCACGGGCGGTGGTCGCGAAGTTCGCCCGAACGATGTAACCACGAGGGGCGACCTCAGGATCGTTGGCATCGAACATCTGGAAGGTTTCCGGCCCGGCTTCGAAGAGGGCCGCGCCGCCGGCGGCGTCGATTACCCCGAAGTTGCCTACCGTCCGCCGGCCTGTCTCGTCCGTCTGCTCGAGCAGTTGGCGAAAATCCTCGACGGTCGCGCACGTCTCGAGCGCGAGTTTCATGATGGCACCATTGCCGGGGCCCCGCTTCTTCCCCTCGACGGCCAAGTCGCGGCTCAGCGAGTTCTCGATGCAAAAACCAGTGGAGTTGACGCCCATCCACACTTCATCACGATCGCCCGCATTGACGACTGCGAGCACCCGGAACCGTTCGCCCTCGTAGACCACCACCTCGTTGCGCGGGAGACCGGTCGTGTCCCGGCTTTTCCAGAGCAGCGGCCGCCCGTCGGCCGTGGCCTTGCCCGTGATGACGGCCGTGGTGCACGCCGGTGACGGCGATACAACCACCGCCATCAGCAGGCCACTGAAGGCAGCTTGGCACGCGGTTCGAACTACCGACAGCCAGGGCCGCATGGTGATTCCTCAATCGCCGCAAAGACCACGATCACCAGGAAATCCTGCGCATTTCACTTTCACCATGGCTTCAATGACGCGATGTTTTGTTCTCCGCGGAGCCCACGTTAGCTCGGGCGGTCTGCGTCCAGCCGACGGCGGCGAGAGAGCGTCGCGGCGGCCATCGCACAGGCCAGGCCCGTGAGCAGACCAGTCGTTGGCTCGGGGACGATCAAGAGGTCGCCCGTTGCGTTCGAGAACGTCAGGCTCTGGCTGCCGAACGTCCCGGTCCACACGCCGGAGCTGTTCGTCAGCGAACCGGAGTAGCCTCCGGTGAGGCTGATGGTGGAGAACGATCCCGACTGCGAACTGAACCCGCTGAACAGGTTGTACGTTCCCTCAGGCAGCGTGCCGGAGAACTGGAGTTGCAACGAGCCCCCGTAGGTGAGGCCTCCCGCGATCGTGAAGGCGTCGTACTGGTTTCCGCGGCCGGTGCCCGTCATCTCGAGCAGGGTCTGGCCGCTGAGCCCCAGGCTGCTGCCAAAGGTGAGCACGCCGGCGCTCGACGCTGCGGAGCCCGGGGAGAGGATGCCGCCGGATTGCACCGTCGCAGGGCCGGCGATGGTGCCCGATCCGAAGAGGGTCGCGCCATTCAAGGCCGACACCGCGCCCGCCGACGCGAGGTTGGCGTTCATGATGAGCGTGCCCGCTTGCACAACAGTGCTTCCGCTATGGGTAAGGCTGCCCCCAGATCCGGTGAAGATGAGGATCCCTGACCCAGCCTTGGTCAGTGCGCCAGCACCGCTTGTAGCCTGGTTCCACGCCGTGGTTCCACCATCGACGATCGTCACGACGCTGTTGCTTGCGACCGTGGTGCTCCCCGAGTTCGTCACGGTAATGATTCCGGTCTGTCCCGCCGTCGTAGAACCGAGCGTGACGGCCCCGTCGAGCACCACGCTGGTGTTGATTTCCCTGGACGTGGTGCCCGTGGAACGAAGCGTGCCGCTGCGGAGCGTCAGACTGCCAAGACCGAAGGGTGTGCTGACGCCGGGAGTGCCGCTGTTCGTCCATTGCACAACGCCGCCGTCCGCGATGAATCCGCCGCTGAACGTGCTTCGCTGCGCGCTGCCGGAAAACTGCAAAATGCCCGAACCCGCCTTGGTGAGTCTGCCCGTGCCGCTCATGGCCTGTTGCCAATCCGTCGTGACGCCGTCGGCGGTGGTAATCATGCTGTTGCTCGCGATCGTCGTGCTACCCGAACCGCTGGTGCTCACCGTGATATTCCCGGTGAAGCCGGAAGCGGTGGAACCGAGCGTGACTGAGCCATCCAGCACGACGCCGGTGTAGATCGATCTGCCGCTGGTGCCAGTGGACCGGAGCGTGCCGCTTTGGAGCGTCATGGGCCCCAGCCCGAACGGCGTCGAGACTCCCGCCGTGCCGCTGGCCGCCCACTGCACAATGCCGCCGTTTAACAAGAAGCCCCCGGCGTAGGTGCTAGCCACTGAGTTGGAGGACGGGAAGTGTAGAGTCCCCTGCCCGATCTTGGTGATCGACTGAGACCCGCTGCCGTCGCGAATCAGAGGCGATAGTGTGAGTTGCGTGTTCGCGGCGACATTGATGGCGCCCGACGTATACAGTTCGAAATCCTGTCCCGCCAACGTCTGAGTGAAGTTGACTTCGCTCAGGGTTGTGCGGTTGTCGAGGATGACGTTCCGCGACGTCCCATCAATGGTGGTAGGAACGCCGTACAGTTTGAGCGTACCCTTGGTACCCGAACTGTTGTTTTGGATTTCATACGTCGATCCGCTCGAGACGGCCAGCGTCGGTAGGAAGGAGATCGCTCCAACGGTCAGCGACGTGCCGCTTCCCACGGAGGTGGACGTGTAGAGGATTCTCAGGAGCGGCGAAGTGCTTGAGTTGATCTGCGCCCAGACGCCCGTTCCCGTGGGCACGACGCCGGTATTCCAGTTTCCTGGCTGTGTCCAACTCTGCTGGTTTGTGGAGGACGTGCCGCTCCCTCCCAGGAACGTCGATACCGACTGAGTGCGACCAACGGAGGGTTGGAGCACGACCGCCGCCAGCGCGGCGGTCAGCGTCAGAGTCCAGCGAGTCAGAATCTTCATCGTCCACGTCTCCTTAGCAAGAACGGCCTTGTTTCCATGAGCCGAGCAGTTCGCGGCGTCGGCTTGTTGTTCATGGACTGAAAAACACATCAGGTTTGTCGCTATCGGGCGCTCATGCGCCGTCCCCGTCCGCCCCGTCGCCATCACTCTTTGTCGGCTTGGCCTTGAGGTCAAATGAGAGTGGCCCGGTGCCCGCATCGATCGACACGCGGCCCACGCCCGATTCGCGGTAGACGGTGGCGACCTGAACCGCCTTGCCTGAACCGCGGATTCGCGTCTGCTCGGAGCTTGTGACGAGCACGCGATACTTCCCGGCGGGAAGCCCGGCGCCAAACTGGCGGGTCTTCACACTGAACATGCCATTGTCGTCGGAAACCCCGAAGCCCCGCGGCCCATCCGGCGAGTCGAACATCACCTCTGCGTTGGACAGCGGCTCACCCTCGAACGTGATCGTCCCCTCGACGGGAATCATGCTGTAGTTCGCCGTCGGCGCTCCACAGCCGACCAAGACGGCCGCGGACACGAGAAGCAGCAGCGTGCGAGTGGACGAAAGAGTGATCATG
>Ga0114971_10002815_pt1 | contig 11906 bp, 14 predicted proteins | sample M_140625_MF_Meta_FD_87320 | JGI IMG/M metagenome (GOLD analysis project Ga0114971, IMG submission 87320) | Freshwater microbial communities from Lake Montjoie, Canada to study carbon cycling - M_140625_MF_MetaG | ecosystem: Environmental > Aquatic > Freshwater > Lake | place: Lake Montjoie... | reverse complement strand
TGAATTTCTGGTTGGTCAAGGACTTGATGGGTGTCGTATAAAACGCGCGCTTGCCCTTGGCGAGCGAGTGTTCGATCTGGTACTCGCCGACGAGCGTCTTGCCGCTGCCGGTCTTGGCGGTTACCAAGACATTCTCGTCGCGCTGGATCGCGTAAATCGCCTGCTTCTGAAACGGGTCGAGGGGAAAGGTGTATCCTGTCGTGACATCGGGAACTTCGTGTGCGGCGGGAATCTTCAGCATTCTGTACTATATATTCTTCGCTTTGATTGGTGAAAAGTGTATCCGTTTTAGAGTAAGTATGGCAAAGTATAGTTTTCCGCGTCGTTTCAGTAGGTCCTACTGCAAAAAGACGAGGTGCAAAAAGATGGGGTTCACGCAGCGCGCGTCGTGCAGACCGTACAAGAACTGCTACCGGCGAGCGGGCACGCGCAAGAATAAAACTCGATAGAGTACAAATGGAACTTTCCGCGCCTCCGCTTGCAGAGAAAAAGTCCATGTGGAACCCCCTGAACTGGTTTGGGTCATCGTCTGCGCCTGCCCCACCTGCCGCGCCTGCCGCGCCGAACGTCAACGCTGCATACGGCGGTCGGCGGGGGCGGAAGGGCAAGGGTAAGACCCTAAAAAAGCGTCGAGGGGGGCGGAAGACGCGCGCAGTACGACGGCACTGAGTAGAAGTACAACCAGTAAAAAGGTCCGAGGAGGATGGCGAAAAACATCCCCCCGATCTTCTGACCGACATTACCGGAAAACCCGAGGCACCATAGAGACATTACAAACCCTGCGAACCCAAACACAACCCACGCAATGCCAACGAGTGCAATAAACGTGTTTCCAGTATCTAACTTTCCGGAACCGATGGATGACATAAACGACGACACTTTATTTCCCGTCTCGCCAACAGCCCCGGTTTCCTTCTTGAGTGATTCGGAGGGAGTCGCAGGTGTGGCGGGCGTCGTATTTCCGAGCGCGTTCGTGGACGCCGGCGGCGGGTTCGGCGGCGGCGGCGCCGGGATAGTTCCGCCCGGCGGAGGTGGCATGTTAGCAGCAGCAGGTTGAGAGGGTTTTGGTCCTGCGCCTTGCATCGTATACTTATACTTTGCCGAGGAATTTCAGTCGCGCCAGTCGAACCTCTTCTTCGCTCAGTGCGGGCGCCTTCTTCGCAACCGCAACCACTTCTGTTCCGGTTCCGGCGCCTGCTCCGGACGCAAGCACATGCCCCGTGAGTCCGCACATCTTTAACCAGTCCTCTTTCGATACGCCCTGCAGTTTGCGGAGGCATATCGACAGATCTTTCGGCGTCTTCTTGCCCATGTGGCGCACGTACGCGCAGTTCGTCATCACCACGAACTTCTCCCACGGTCCCGTGCGCATGCACAGCGCGTAGAAGGTCGACAGCGCCTTCCACGTCACGATTTTTGTTTTGGAAGTCTCCTGCTTCTTGTACTTGCACTGGACTGCTATATACTTGCCCTTGTGGCGCGCCACAAGGTCAATGCCCACGTCGCGGCGCTGCATTCCGAGTTTCGTCAAAACATCCTCGGGGACGTCCTCGAGCAACCACACCTCTTCGTATCCCTGCACAAACTTCAAATACTGGACGCAGAAGTCCTCGAACATGTCGCCGCGGATCTTCTTGTTGTCGCGCGTGCGCATCTCGACGAAACTGTGCGCCGGCGCGTCGTAAAACTTCCTGCACTCTTCTTCAAACGCATCCCACAAATTCATCGGTGACCTAAGAAATATCTCATGAAGTCTCTTTGCTATCTCTGCCATCGTGTCATACAAAAAACATGACTACATTTAGTGAATCCGTTTTTACGCGAGGCACGCCACAATCCAGGGCAATTTTGGGTGGAGCGCGAGAGCAAACTTGCGCTCGTGGCACTTCACTCGTATAGGTGGAACGCCGACGGTCATTGCCATTTGCAGTTCAATTTCCTCGACATGCTTGTCGTTCCACACCCGGACGCGTCTTGCAAACTCGGCAGGTTTTACAGTGCGCAGACGCCCCATGTTTGTGTGAAGTAGTGGGCGGATATCGTGGACGCAGAGGAATGGGCGTTTCGTCTCGGTTGCGCGCAGACACCAGTCCGACTTCTTCTTGGAGGTGTTGAACTCCTTCTCAAGCGCAACGATACATCGGTTTATGACTGTTTCGGGAGTGCTGTCTTCGTCTTGCGGGGGCATCGGTTTCATGCTGTTGATGGTGTTAAAGTATTCGATCGCATCGCTTTCGCTTTCCACAATCTTTTCGGTGTATGTCACAGGAAAGTCGGGGAAGAATCCTGTATCGCGCGCTTCTTTTAGTATGCTCAATCGGTGCTGTCCGTCGACAATGTAGCGCTGCTCAACGACATTACCGCCTGCGTCTGTCTCGGGGACGACGATAACGTAGTATCCCTTGTCGAGAAGTTGCACATTCTCAACTGCAGTTTGCAACTTTTTGGCGTGGTCTCTATCCAGAATGCGATTGCCTCGCCAGGTTGGAATCTTCATAAGGGTGTATACGGTGCCGAGCATCAACGAAGAACCGTCGTGATACGCATGGAGTTTGGTAGAAGACATCTTGTGCTGTCTGATTTATGCAAAAAGACATTAAATATGTTTAAGGATACGTTTTTCACATTAAGCGTACACTGCTTGCGCCACATTCGCAACGTCCGCGTCCGACATCCGCGCAATGTCTGCAGAGACGGCACAAAGTCCGGCGTGAATCGACTCCCACTCGGCGTCCTCCCACAGAATGTGCGTCGTCCGCGGCGCTTTGGCGGGAAAGTTCTCGAGAAGCACGCCGTCTACTTTGCCCTTCATGCGCATGTAGCAGCGCAACTGCACGAAGTCGTAGGCGGGCGGCACCGACCAGTAGCGCTTCCGGTTCTTCGTCTCGACCACCTTGCCGTCCTGGAAACCGTCAATGTACCCGATGAGGCGGTACTCGGGGCACTCCAACTGGGTGAACGTGTTGCGCTCCGTGATTTCCTTGCCGGACTCTACAACAAATGCATCCTCCGCGACCTTTTCGAGTTTGGTCCCGCGCCGCTTCTGTATCTCCGACGCCAACGTCTCCTGCTCCTTCGACGCATCAATCACCCCCGCCAGAACAGGTCCCAAAACCGCCACCTCACGCTCCACCGTGGTTTGCCCGGTCTGGATACGGGTCCTTGCCGCCTTTACCGAATCAATGTCAAGATCTCGAATCACATTCGACCCGTTGAGCGCGTTCGTAAGTAGAACCTTCGCATTCTGCTCCTTGAAGCGCTTCACGACGCCCTCGAACTCCGCGTCGGTCTGAACTGTCGTCGCCTCGGCAACCGATTGGGCGAGCACCCGCTGGATCTCGGGCGGCGCTTCTGCTACAATCTCGCGCTCTGTCTTGCCGCCCAGCGACGACTTCACCGACTCTATAATCGGTTTAAACTGCGGAAACTGACCGAGAACCTTCAGGAGTACTTCATTCTTAGTTTTGTAGGGGTTGCGACCCAGGATTCCGGCAACTTCGGACGCGCTGAAACGGGGTTTGGGTGTAGTGAGCATCGTGTCTGTATGCTTGATACATACCGAGACTTCGTATATCCGTTTTCGCTACGATTCAGTTCGGATGTAGTCTGGGTTCGCCTCCTGTATTCGGAGTTGGTAATCGTGCGCCTCTTCGTTTCCTGACCGCGCCAGACCCTGTGGTTCGGGTCCGAAATCTTCTGTAAGTCTGCGAAGTCTCTCGGTGACCAACCGCGCTTCGTCGCTGTCTTCTGTCGTATACCACGGAACTCGTACCCAATGCGATTTTATATCTGAAACGGAGGATGCATGACGTATGTACGCATCGGGAGGTGCGTTGTATACATCGTGGCATTGTGGTGGGGCGACAAACCACCCCAGTTCCCAGAATACATACTTCACATACTTCTCGAACCCGCATGCCAAGTATACTTCTCGGACTGAATGAGACGGACCGCGCGCCTCAATCTTGTAGCGCCCGTGCCAGTGCGCCCACCAGACTCCGTTTAAAAATTGAATAAGTCCGTCAGTTGCCACAAAGTCTCCGTCCCACTTGAAGACCCATGGAAGACGCATCTGTTTCAGGCACCATGTATAGTATGTCGGCAAACTATGTTTAGACTCTGAATCTGTAGCGAGCGTCTCATACCCTGCACGCGAAGTCTCTTCTGAATATTCAAGAATCCGAATCTTGTCGTTTTCGCCCTGAAGTCGTTCGGCAATTGCACGACTCCCGTCCGTGCACAAATGAAGTACGACGACAATTTCGTACGGGATTTTAAGAGCAAACAGGGACCGAATGCTCTCTTCAAGCGTACCTTCTTCGTTGCGCACGCGCATCATGAAGGATATGCCTTCCACGCCCATTAAATAATCATCAAATTACCCTTTAAATTGCATCCGTCATGAAGGACTGCATGATGTAAAACGGTTGCTTTCCCCGAAACGTCGGATTTGGGAACTTTCGCTTCTGAAGGTGAACGTATGCGGCGTTTCGCGTTTCGCCGTCGGCGTACGTAACCACAAGTCCTTCATCGGGCGAATACTTTACGTGCCGAATATCCTTGGTCATGTCGTAGGTATCGTAAAAAACTGCAGTAGAACCTTCGGGCAACCACCGCTTGTTCCACTCCTCCGGGATGATATCGCACATGTGGTCCCACATAGGAAACGCGTGATCATTCTTAGACAGCGCTTCTGCAAATTTTCCTTCGTCGTATCCTGAATACCATTTGTTGTTCTTAAAAATGTCGAGCACGTCGGGCGCCGCAGTCTTGTACAACTTTCGGTACGCCTCGGTGTTCCGCAGTGCCATGAAATGGGCGCGGTTGTACCCGATGCGGTCGTAGTTCCGCGAGAGGTCGATAAAGTTGGACACCTTGCCGTAAATCACGTCAATATCGCCCCATCCAAAGTAGTCGTCTTCGGAGATACGTAGGTCAAAAATATCGTGATATGCCACTTTAAACTCGCACAACTTGTATGGGAATGTTTCTAGTAACGGGGTTTCGACGATAGCACCGAATTCGCATAGGAAAAAGTCGCGCATTTTCTGATTGAGTTCCGCAAATGTCATTTGCTCAACGACCAGATTGGACGGGCATTCATAACCGTCAAGCGAAATGTTGGTGTACAAATGAACGACGAGGATGTCGGTGTTGATAGCAAGTGAGTCTAGGTACAACTGGAAGTAGTTAGGGAACTCCTTGCCAAAGTAGGCGATGCATAGGTGAATCTTGCCGAGGCGGGGCGTGGGTGCTACCGTGCCGTCTGCGAGTGCAAGGTACGAATCTTTGGAGTACCAACCACTTGCGCCGTTGTGGATATCCACCACCGACTTGAAGACGTACTCGTAGTGTTTTGCCAGCGTGTACATGTCGTACTTTTCCACGGCGCGCTTGCGGACATATGCTCGGTCAAACTTGCCATCGAGCGCCATCTGGACTGCCTCGACGTAGTCTTGCAGCGTGTGGCAGCGCACGCCTGTCTTGAAGTTCTCGATGGTTTCCGACATCGCGCCCCAGTCCGATGCAATGACCGGAGTTCCACACAATTGCGCCTCGACCATTGCGGTTCCGAACGGTTCGAGGTATTTCGTGGGTGCCAGAAATGCGGTTAGACTTCCAAGAAACCTCCCGCGCTCGCGACCGTGGATCGGCGCCTTATAGACAACGTTCGGAACAACCGTATACGGTGTCGGGTCGCCCTGACCGCACAGCACGAACCGCACAGTTGGCATGCGACGGGCGATTTCCACGATGACATTGCACCCCTTGCAATTACCAATGCGCGCCATGAACCCAACGGTCTGAACGGGCGGAGTCGGAGAGTACGGAAATTCGAGCGTGTTGAAAAAGTTGGGAATCACGAACCAGTAGTTGTTGGGATCTTTATCCTCAACTCCGAGCGTCCGCGCCATCCACGTATGTGACTCAAAGATCCGAAAGTTCTTGCACGACCCACCGTACCCGATTCCCGTTTCAATAGGAATGACGTCCATATCATTCAATGCTGCGTCATACGACTTGCCAAGCGCGATACAGACCAGATCGGGTTTCTTATAATTCTTCGAGAGTTCAACCTTGAAACGGCGATTGAACTCTTCGTAGAGCGGCGTCGACCAGTTTGCCAGTTCTCCGAAAAAAGTTTTCGGGTTATCGAGGTACGCCTGCGCTTCCTCATCCGTCTTGAAGTCTGTAGGTTTCAGGTGTCGAATAGACTTGACGCGCAGATCCTTCCATTCCTGCCGGGTAAACAGTTGAACGTCGTGCGTGGCGCCGCTTTTGGACCCCTCTGCGCCGTAATGAATGACTTCAAATCCGCGACTGCGCATCATCGAACTGAACCGCAATACCTTTCCCGTGAACGCACAGTGACTGTAATCATCGTGCGTTAGCGTGTGCGGGATTGCCGGCAGGTGAAGGCGAAACGCTTGCCGCGGAGATGGCATATTATATACGCCTTCGCAGAGGTATGTAAATCAAAATCAAAGTAAAACTAAACACTCTGGATAAACTCCCACTGCAAGTATTCGCAGATCTTCTTCCAGATGGTGTCGTGCTGTATGAGTCTGTCTCTGCTTTTTAGTAACTGAAAATGCACCTTGTATTCGTCCAACTCCAACAGTTCGAGAAACTTGTAGATGATGTAGGAATAGGACAGGAAATTGCGGCGCTCGTCGGGGCAGTACAGCAGATAGGGCGCCTGGACTTCCTGGAACATGGCGCGGATCTTGTCCTCGATCTCGGGGGTGATCGTTGGCGGAGGATTCCCGTTCAAGCGACTGAGGATATGTGCGGCGTGCTCGTAGTACCTGTTTCGGTTCAGTTTTTTGAGGATTTCGCGAATGTTTTGTTCGGTGAGCAAGGCAATGTTGTCGATGCGTCGCTTCCTTATTTCGCAAATGACTTCGCTCATGACCTCTTCGGGGATTTCGGTGCTCTCCTTCGCCTGAAACTGGTTCAGGATTTCATTAAGATGATTCTGCTTCTTGTATGCGTAGTTGTTGCGCTCCTTGGGCGGGTCGCGGAAACTCGGAAAGTCGGAGACGACGAGGGCGTACTCTTCGCTGCCGCACTTGGGGCACACAAGAATACCTTCTGACGTGATTTCTTCGCGGGCGACATTGCAGTCGGAGCAGTGCTCAGACAGTTTATAGTCCTGCGCTTCGGCGACGCCGTCCGACAGACCGCGGCGCTGCATGTACTCGTCGAACATCTTTTTGCGGGAGGGTCCAAGGGCAGTTTCGGCGACGGAAAAGAGTTTATCAAACGTTCCCAGTGGAGCAGCGCTGGTGCGAACGGCGGGTTGCAGCGGTGTTGCGTTTGACTTCCTACTCACTTGTTGGTAGTATTCGAGCATGATGTCTCCGCTGCCGAGGTAGTAGTTGTAAAGACACGCCCCGCTCTTCGCTTCGTCCAACTCTGCCTGGACTTTTTTGACCTCTTGCTCCGTGTGTGCGTGCTGCATGGATTCGTCAAAGTCGAAGCAGTTGAACGGTTTCGAAAGGACCGCATGCAGTTCGGAGAGTTTCTTCTCTAGGTTCTCCACGTTTTCCTCGGACGTCTTGCGGTTCAAATCCAGAATGTGCTGCTCGTGCATAGAGTCCAGCGTCCCCGATTTCGACTTGTGCGATGCCGGAGTTTCGCGCGCCTTCTTGACTTTGAACACGTCCGTTGACATTGTGGGTCTTGAGTCTCTTGCTGTAAGTGACTGTTAACGGATGTGTGTGGCGACATACCCTACAAATAACGCGACGGCGATCCCCAGAACAACGCCAGGGGTGGGATCGGTGTTTACGAGTACGTTGGGACCGTAGGAACTCGGAAAGTACGGGGCGAACGATTCTCCTTTTTTTGCTGCTGCTGCTTTCGCTGCTTCCTCTGCCTTCGTTCGCGCGCGGTCGACATCGAGCGCCTCCTGCAACTCTGCGCCTCCCGCCACCTTGCACCCTCGCATATTGAATTCGAGCGAGGGCGAGAGAAAGCGAGTTTGGGTGCCACGGGTTGTACCGTCGTCATTCGTGACGGGACACGTGAACGCTTGGCATGGCGGGATCGCATCTAGAACCATCGCGTTCATGATTTTCAGGGGGTTCATTGCCGCGATGTCTCCGCCAATTCCCGGGACTATACCATTCATCCCCGTGTCTCCAACGGCGCGCTGGAAACTGTCTCCTAGAATGCCCGCGGCGTCAGTGGCGCCCATCTTGTTGTTAATCCACGTCGAGCGGTGCACGACTTCTCCGTTGGGCGCCTTACATTTGCCGCCCGTGTCGGAAAACATTTGGTTTCCGAACGCACCGCTGCCATCTGTAGGTCCCGCAATCAGATCATTCACGTATCCGGTGATGGCGCCGGTGTTGGTAAACACCTGGTCCATCGTGCCGGCGCTCGACACTCCTTTTTTGGAGGGCGATTGAATGTCTTTCAGGTAATCGTAGGACTTGCCGAGCACTGCGTCTGCCCCCGAACTTGCGGTGCCAAGGGGGTTGTCTCCGATCCCCGCTATGCTATTCTGCACGCTCGCCCACATTATTCTTGAGGTCAGACGCAAATTTGACGAGATACTCCTGGAAGTGCAAGTTCGTCATGATACAGGGTCTCTGGCGCACGACGTGGGTCACGAGGTATAACAACTGAACGCGGAAGCGCTTGACGACGTAGGCGAGCACGAGCGTCGCGGACCGGTTCATGCCCGCCTGGCAGTGGACGTAGACGTTTCTGCACACGGGGTCGCGCAGATAAGCGTCCATTGCTGCTTCGAACGCGGGGTAGTGCTTGTCGATAATGTTGGTGGGGTCGTCCATGGCGTTGAGGCATGTATAGTTCTTGCCGAGGTAGACCCGGAGACCCGCAGGACAGGCGCTGTCGTCCGCACAGTTGATCACGTGCGTGATCTGGTGTCCGTTGACAAAATTGGGGAGCAGGTAGAATCCCGCGCCGAGAAGTATGCGGTCAAACACCTTGGCGATCGGGTCGTGGATGTATCCGCGCGACCGCGACCGGTAAGGTTGCAAATATGTTTGAAGCATTGTTAGTTATACATTACAACAACTAAATGACGCTGCTCGCAGACATGCCCGCAGACATGCCCGTTGACCAAGAGACATTATTTGCGATCATGGGGTGTCTCGTGATCCTTTGGTTGACCATTGAATTCGTGGATTGGATTCGGTAGTTTACCTGTTTACCTGTTTACCGGCGCCCGTTCATCGGTGACGACTTATCGGCGCCCGCCCTGCACCGGCGAGTACTCCTTCAGAAACGGCATGGCAACCGCGGCGACGACGAGCGCGACGATGAGGGTCGCGGCGGCGCCGATTGCGTCTCCGACCTTCAGCTTGACGGGACCAATTTCAATGACAAATCCGCCGACCGTCTGTTGCGCGCTGGGGAACAGCACGACGAGGAATGGCGTGACAATGCCCGAGATGAACGCCTGGAAGAAATCCTTCAGGGCGCCGCCTACAAAAATCGCAACTGCAAACGTGAGGAGGAGGGATTGGGCCATTTGTTTGTTTATATCCAACAGAGAAAAACGGATCGCCGCGTTCGTCTGTGTGATAACCGCATGAAATGTCTTGGTCCCTCTACACCCCGCAAATGAAGTTGAACTCGCTCGAAAAGAAGATCGCCATCCTCGATGTCTTGAACGCAAAGGATAAACTCATGCTCGCTCAGGCGGCGCACGATGCAGAAGTCAAGACACTCAAAGAGTGCGAGGCGGCGCTCGACTCTGCTTTCCACGCCAAAGTGTCTATGGAGACATTCCTCCAACTGCGCGAATCCAAGCGCATTCAGGCGCGCGTGGTCCGCGAATCGTTCCGCACGCTTGTCGCGGCGATGAACGCCCTCGACGACGCCGAGTCCCACTACGACGTCGTCTGCTTCTCCATGGAGTCGATGAAATGAAATATGAACAAAATAAATCAAATCAAATTAAATACCGAACTGCGCGCTGAGTTTGGCGGCGTTTAGACGGGCAGACGCAGATGCAGACGAAGACGACGAATTTTTTGACCCGTCGGATTTCGACGAGGAGGACGCGCGCTCGCTGTTTCTTTCGGGGGCAGCAGCAGCGCCGCGTTTAGACGAGGACGAGGACGAGGACGAGGACGAGGCGGCAACTGCCGCGGCAACAACTTCCATGCTAAGCAGACCTATTCCTCCTTTTGCACTGTTGGTGGCGCTACACAGCCAGGACGCCATTTATTTACTGGAAGGAGATAATGTCGGGGGCGGAGAATACCCCCCTGAGTGTTGTGCGTCGTCCCACCGTGAGAACGCACAGCGCGATTCCTACCGTGACTGTAGCGAGTCCGGACACGCCCCTTCTGACGAGAATATCGACGGAACTGCACGATGTACACGAGGACAGCGCGACGACAAACGGGAGCAATAGCGGGAACGACGACGCGGTCGTTGAACTGGACTTGGACCCCTCCTCGTCCAACGGGACGCTTCTAACCTTTTCGCAGGTCGACGAACTTATTCAGACCTCTTTCAACGATATCGTAAACAATCACTCTGCGATCTGCGACATCATGGCGCTGTACTTGAAGGGGCAGAAGATCCTCCACATTGAGGCGAAAACGATATGCGAGCAGCGCCTCCACGCCCTCATGCTGCCCGCCATTTTTATCACCTCCGTGTGCACCATTTTGAGTCTCGCGCTCAAAGACATTTCGTACGGCGCCACCATCATCAGCAGTTTGAGCGGCGCGAACGCCTTCATTTTGGCGCTCGTGAGTTACATGAAACTCGACGCGAAGGCGGAGGCGCACCGGACGGCGGCGTACAAGTTCGACAAGATGGAGTCTATTCTCGTGTTTAACTCGGGCAAGATGCTCTTTGTCCACGGAGCAGTCGAAAGCATAGAAAGCATCATGACGACCACCGAAAAGAACATCCGCGAAGTCAAGGAGGCGAACCAGTTCGGTCTGCCCGAGTACGTGCGCTACAACTATCCTCACCTCTACGGCATGAACGTGTTCGCAGAGGTCAAGAAGATTCACTATAAGGAGCAGGAGTGCGTAAACGATCTGAAGGACACGCTGAACGACATCACGGTTCTGAAACAGAACGAAAACCGCACGCCTCTCGAGGAGACGAAACTGTCCGATCTTCGCGAACTTCAGCGTATCATCGTGAAAAAGATTATAAACCTCAAAGACGACTACTTGACGATCGACAACCAGTTCGCGGACGAACTTGAACGGGCGCGCAACCGCGTGCACCGCTGCCCGACGCCCTGTGACTGGTTGAAGACGTAGTGTAAAAATTAATATGAGGTTAGGACAATGGCAGTCAAACTTCACGAAGCAGTCGTGGATGGAGACGCACAAAAGGCGAGAGCACTGCTCAATGCTGGCGCTGATCCACTTGCTATAGACGATGAAGGACACACGCCCGCTTTTTATGCGTTTGATCTGAACAAACCGGAACTTTACGCGGTTCTGGTTGTCAGTCATCCAGAAATTCTTGAGGACGTGAGGGTACCCCGCATACAAAATATGCCCGATTCCAGACAACAGTTGGAGTTTCTAAACGCCATTACTGAGGAGATTGAAAGACTCCCGGACGATGCTTCTAAAAATGACGCGAAACTAAACCCAAAAATTTCAGACTTGGAAAACTTGAAAGCAGAATTAAACTTTGCAGCAGAAAATCATGGAATGATGGGCGCAAGACGACGACGCCGGAGGCAGAGGCGTGGGCGCAAAACAGTGAAAGCGCGTAAAGCGATGAAGAGGAAGAGGAACACAATGACGCGCCGCTAGATCAGGGGTTGCAGCAGGGTCTGGATGACGTAGACGAGAACGACGCCGACGGCGCCGAGGACGGCAGCGCCCGTGAGGGACACCACGCCGCTGCCCGCGTAGGAGTTGGGGATGTAGCGGAGGAGCAGA
>Ga0114971_10002814_pt1 | contig 11907 bp, 10 predicted proteins | sample M_140625_MF_Meta_FD_87320 | JGI IMG/M metagenome (GOLD analysis project Ga0114971, IMG submission 87320) | Freshwater microbial communities from Lake Montjoie, Canada to study carbon cycling - M_140625_MF_MetaG | ecosystem: Environmental > Aquatic > Freshwater > Lake | place: Lake Montjoie... | reverse complement strand
CGCAGAAAACGGCGGCCAGATTGCCGCGGGATTCGCCCACCTTGAGCGGTGGTATCAAAGCCAGGCCAAGGCGCGCGATGCCGCCCGACACGCTCTGACGTATCCGTTGCTCATCGCCAACGCTGCCGCCGTGCTTCCCGCCGTGGTAAGCGGGCTCACTTCCGGTAACGGCATTGTCCGTCCGGTGCTCGTCAATCTCGCATGCCTCTGGCTCCTGCTGTTTGTCCTATGGGAGATGGCCAAGCTCGTGCTCGGGGCTGCGCGTAGCATGCCAACGCTCGACGCGGTGATCAGCGCGGTACCCTGGTTGGGCCTGGCATGGCGCAGCGGAGGCATGGCGCGCTGGGCGGCGGTGATGCATTTCCACATCATGTCCGGCCAATTGCTCTCCGGCGCCTTCGCCGAAGCCGGTGCCGCTTCGCAGCGACCGCGCCTGAACGCGGCCAGCCAGCGACTCGCGGCGCTTGCCCAATCCGGTCAGCCCGCCGGCCCTGCTATGGTCCAAGAAAAAGTATTCCCCGAAGAAGTCGCGCTTCATTTCGCTTCAGCCGAGGAGGGTGGGATGCTCGATCGCGAGTGCGCTGCCTTGGCCGAGCGCTCACTGCAAGAGGCCACCGTCTCGATGCAGCGGGCGGGTGAAATGTTGCCGCACTTCATTTATATAGCCGCCATGATTTTCGCTGCCTGGCAGATTTTAGGCATGGCCCAAGGCGTGTTCCAGCAACAGCAGGATGTCCTGCGCGAGATCGGGTTCTGAAGCGCTCAGCCCGCGGCCATCACCTCATCGCGCAGGTGCTCGGTCAGCGGCCACTCGAGCTCCTCGAGGGCGGGTCCTAGGTTTTTGACAAAATCGCCGCCGACAAAAATTTGCAGTCCCAGGTAAACGGCCACCACGCGCGGAGGATACTTCGCGGCGATCTTGGTGATCGCCTTCTTGAGTTGTTCCTTGGTCGGAGTCGGGGCGTCGTCCTCGACGAATCCACCCTCATGCGGCACGCCGGCTGCGTCGAGGAATTCACCGAACATGGATAAATTCCCGCTGATGAGCCATGCCTTGAGCACGTCGAAACGCAGGACGAGGTCCGAGCCTTGGCGCAGCAGCGGAAGAAGCAGGGGAATATTCTGCTCCGGCTTGCGTCGCTGCAGAAAAGAGACCCGGAAGCGCCGGGCCTTGGCCATCGCGGCCATGGCCTGAGCCGAGGCCTCGCGCCCTCCGGGATATTTGCCGGCCAGCAGGGTCCGTGCGCCCAGTTCCACGTCAGCCGGAGTCAACGCACTCCACAAAATATCTGCATTCAAGGTGTCGTTCATAAAAGGAAAAAGTCGGGTGTGCCCCGGGTTAGCTTTCGGGCGGCGGGATGGGGATCACCTGGTTGCGCCCAGTCTGCTTGGCTTGATACATGGCCATATCGGCCCGGGCCACCAGATCGTCGGTTCGCTCGCTCGGTCGAGCCAAGGTGACACCGATGCTCATGGTCGTACGCACCGATCCTCCGGGAATGGGGACCGGTTCCGCGGCAGACCGGCAAAGCTTCTCCGCCACGTGCGAGGCGCTGGCAAGATCCTGGACTCCGTGCAGTACGACGAGCAATTCGTCACCTCCCATGCGCGCGGCGAGATCATCGCTGCTGCGGAGGCAGCCTCGGATACGGTCGGCCATAACACGGAGAACTTCATCCCCGGCGGCGTGACCGTAGTTGTCGTTGATGGTTTTGAATCTGTCCAAGTCACAAAATAGCACGGCCAAGGCGTGACCGGTGCGTGCTTGATTGCGTCCGAAAGCGTCGAGGTGGTCAAGCACAGCCTTGCGGTTGAGCAGATTGGTCAATTCGTCCGTCAGCGCCCGCCGCTCCAGTTCTCTTTTCGCCGCAACTTCCTCGTCCACGATACGGCACGCGGCGACCACTCCATCGATATTTCCCTGCTCGTCCAGATAGGGGCTGGCGTGGATTTCCACCCAGTGGTTGGTCCCATCCTTCGCTGCCATGCGTTCGCGGCTGACAATGCTTTGTCCGGCGGCGAACAAGTTCCTTTTGACCTGTTTTTCTTCGATGATGGCAGCGTTGAGGAATCGGGCCGCCGGTTGTCCGGCCATGTCATGGATCGTCCACCCCAGCGCCGTGGTGACCGAGGGGGAAACCCACTCGATCACGCCCTTCTTGATCAGGATGATCACGTCAGACATGTTCTTTGCCAGCAGCCGGTATTGTTGCTCGCGGAGGGCCATGTTCTGGCGATTTTTGACTGCTTCGCTGATGTCGCTGATGGAAATGCGGCAAGCATCTTGCCACCCCTCCTGTGCCACGGCGGCAATTTCCATGCGCCCCCAGAAAATATTCCCGTTCCCCTTCTTCAGCCGCAGTTCGCACCATTGCGGCTTCCCTTCGGAATGCAACTTTTTCCGGGCCAGATAAAAGAGATCCTGGTCCGGTGTCTGGATCAGTCGGGCGAGGGGATGTCGTGACAACTTCTCGCGAGGCAGACCGAATAGACTGGCCGCGGTAAGATTGGCTTCGCGGATATTGTCCTGATCGTCGAGAGTGATATAGGCGACGGGAGCCATATCAAAGAGGTCGAAGTAGCGCGATCTCTCTTTGTCGAGGAGGGCCTGCAAGCAGCGCAATTCGTCGTTCTGCATCTCCAATTCAGTCTGATGAACCAACAGCGCATGGATTTTTTCATCGGTTGGCTCCGTGGGGTCATTCCTTAATGGAGTCCAGGCGAGGGAAGCCTCGGCTCTCCGGCGGAGTTCTGCGGGTTTGTTCTCCGGCTCCTTGCTCATGCCGTTGCCTCTGGTCGCCGAGCAGGATAGGCGATGATGGCACTGTGTGTCGCCTCTGCGCCATAGGTCAGCGTTTGTGTGTCCAGGGACTGCAAGGGCATCGCGAATCGTGAATAGCGCACCATGCTGGAACGCCGTCGGAGAACATTTGATACATCTGCGGGCCTGGACGGCAGGACCATGTTCACCGACTCCGGGGGAGGGGGCTTGACTGCCTCGTAAAGGGAACTGCCCGCGAGGCCGTCGGTCACCTCATGCACCTCCAAACGAGTGTAGTGCTGGATCAACTCGGAGAGGATGCTCTTGTGGTCGGGCGCCAGATGCTGCACGAGAACAAAGGCCATCCCCGTCGTGCGGTCCGTCGGCAGGCTTGAAAAGAAGGCCTCGAAGGCGGCCAGGCCCCCGGCCGAGGCACCGATGCCGACGATGGGAAATTGCGCTGCCTTCCGGGCTTGCTCAGCTTTGGCAGGCTCGCCTCGCGACGCCTGAGGTCTGATACGCTTTTTCAACACGTAACTATGGCCACGGCCCTCGGGTGCCTCAAGAGCCAAAAGCCCGGCGCCGTCGATGGTTAACTGTATCGGGGTGGGGCGGCTTCGAGAAAACGAAGGATTGCGCCGCGCTTGTCACGGGTCGGACTTATGAGGCTTAGACCAACGTCCCCATGCTTGTGGATTTTTGCGACTATTGCCTCTGGTAGGGCCCGCTGGCTCAGCAGGCCGCTGCCTCCTTCTTGCACCATGGTGCGGTCGGTCGCCGCGGCGACCAACCCTGCCGATTGGAAGACAAGAGTCCGATAGCTTCGGGACGTGGGTATTAGACCCCATTACATGGGAGGGTTTCTACTGCGATGGTGATGACATAACACAAGTTGCACGCTCAAGCATGGCTGACAAATCAGTGCTGCATCACGCTCTACCGATCTTCCTCGCTGGGGTATGTAATCTCGCATTCTTCTTCGCCTCCACCTGCCGCGCCGCCGATCTCTATGTTGGTTCAAATGCGTCGGGGGTAACGACCAACTTCACTTCCGGAACCAATAGCTACGACAACACCTACGTCGGCTTCACTGCAACCGACAGTAACAACACGCTCAATGTTCTGAACGTCGGCACTTTGCTTGCCAATACCAGCGGCATCTATGTCGGCTACGATGGCAGCGGCAACAGCCTGGTCATTTCCAACGGCGGGCACGGTGGCGAATGCTGACGGCTACATCGGGGGCAGCATCCTCTCCTCCAACAACAACGCGCTGGTGAGTGGCACCAACTCGCTTTGGACCAACAGCGGCATCCTCTATGTCGGTCTTTTCGGCGGTGGCAATACACTCACAATCGCCAGCGAGGGGTCAGTCGCCGCGGCCAGCATCAGCCTCGGCGCCAGCAATGGTTCCTCCGGCACGCTGAATATCGGGTCCCTCGGGGGCAGCGATGCGGGCGGGACGATCACCGCCGGTTCGATTGATGGTGGCCTGGGCACCGGAACGATCAACTTCAACCAGACAAATAACGTCACGGTGACGAGCATGATCACCGGCACCAATCTCTCACTCAACCACCTCGGCACGGGCACGGTGACCCTTTCCGGTGCCTCGTATTCCGGCGGCACCTTGGTCAGTGTGGGTGCGCTGGCTGGCTCCTCTAGCGGTCTGCAGGGCAACATCACCAACAACGGAATAGTGATCTTCGACCAAGGCACCAATGGCAGCTACGCCGGCATGCTCAGCGGCAGCGGTGCGGTGAGCAAGGCGGGTGGCGGCACCGTGACATTCACGACCGAGAACACCTATTCAGGCGGCACGGTGATCAATTACGGCACCCTGACGCTCAATGCTTCGTCCGGCAAAGCCGCCAAGAACACCGTCTCGGTGACCGTGGCAACGAACGCGACGCTTTTGATCTCCGCAAGCGAGCAGGTCAACAACAGCGCAGCAGTCACGCTGAGCGGCGGCACGATTGCGCGTGGCGGCGGGGTGAGCGAGACATTCGGCACGCTCAATCTTACGGCTAATTCATTCCTGAACTACGGATCTTTCTCCGAGTCGAATTTCATCCAGTTTGGCAGTCTGAGCATGGGAGGGTTTACCCTCGGCGTAACCGGCTTCGCCAACCAGAACCAACTCGCCTATAGCGCAAGCTCCCTCATTGACGGTGCGAGTAAGCTGAGTAGTTTCACCTTCGACAACAGCTACACGACATCATTCTCAAGCGGCGCCTTCACCATCACGGCGATTCCCGAGGCATCAACCTCTGCCGCCGGCCTCGCGCTTCTCGCTTTTGGCGCGTGGGTTTTCATCTCGACCACGCCCCGTTTTTTCCTCCCGCTCAAACTTCGGCGGTGGAAGGGCGATCTTCACTCCCTCGTTTGGAAAGCGACCCGGCTGGCCGCCTCGTCGGCGCTGGCTGCTTCGGGCAGGATGCCCATGCGGCGGTAGATGGGGCGGATCGACTCGCGCAACTGCTCGAGGCCTGAGAAGAAGACGCCCGCTCCCACGACGCAGCACGCCCCGCCGACAACAATGGCGAGCGTGGGCCCAAAGCGCTCGGATATGCTGCCCATGAGCAGACTCCCAAAGGGTGCGGTGCCGAGGAAGGCCATCATGTAAAAACTCATCACGCGGCTTCGCATCGTATCCCCGACAATCGTCTGCAGGATGGTGTTGCTCGCGGCCATTTGGACCATCAAGCCGAGCCCGCCGGTAAAGAGAAAGATCATCGACAGCCATGTGATGCGGGAGAGGGCGAAGCCGATGATGCTCAGGCCGAAGAGCCCGGTCGCGCAGGGGATGAGCGAGCCGAGTCCGAGCACGCTGCGACGACCAGCCAACCACGTGGCACCGAGAAGCGCTCCGGCTCCCGATGAGCCCATGAGCAGACCGAGCGTCTGCGGTCCCCCTTGCAGGATTTGCCCGGCGAACACCGGGATGAGCGTGGCATAAGACGCGCCGAGCAGGCTGACCATGGCCAGGAGCGCCATGATGCGGCGGATCGGTCCGGGGCTGCCGACGATGCGCCATCCGGCCCGCAAATCCGACCAGAGCCCCGCGCCGACTACCGGGATACGTCGGGCCACAAGTTTCATCATGAGCAACGAGGCGATGACCGCGAGGAAGCTGCATCCGTCGAGAAAGAAGCACCAACCTTCGCCGAACGCGGTGATGACCGCGGCACCCAGCGCGGGCCCGACCAGCCGCGCGGCATTGAACATCGAGGAGTTCAACGCGATGGCATTGGCCAGATCCCCGCGGTCCTCGATCATGTCGACGAGAAACGACTGCCGGACGGGAATGTCGAAGGCCAGAATCACCCCCTTGAGAAAGGTCAGAGCGATCAACAATTCGATGGTGGCGTGCCCGCTGAGGGTGATGGCCGCGAGCGCGAAGGATTGAAGCATCGACAGGGTCTGCGTCGCAACCAAGGCGCGGCGTTTATCGACGCGATCCCCGAGCATGCCGGCGAAGGGGCCGAGCAGGAAGGCGGGGATCTGGGTCGAAAAAGTGACCACGCCCAGCATGAAAGCCGAGTTGGTCATGCGGTAAACAAGCCAAGCGGTGGCGACATTGGTCATCCATGTCCCGCAGAGCGAAATGATCTGGCCGGCAAAAAATAGCCGGTAGTTTGGATGGCGCAGGGCGCGCCCGATTCGCCTCCAATGACCGTCGCTCTGATGGTTCTTGCTCACTCCTGCTAGATTCTAATCCCGCCATGTCTGGGACGACAGAAGAACGCTCGTCCGTCAGTTTGGAAGGCTGCCTTCCGCTGCGTTTCGCGGAGTCGACCATTCGGCTTCGCGAACCCGGGCGAGTTGCTCCTGAAAATCCGGATCGTCCGTGAGGTGATCGAAGATTAACTGCGCCACCGTGCGCGAAGCAATGACGTCGGTCTGGTAGTGAACACCCGCCACCACGCGATCCCAACCTATCTCGGCCGCGCAATGCATGAGCTGTTCTTTGTCAGAGGGTTCGAGTTGGGCCAGAACGAGGGCCATCAGCCATCCCGACAACGCGTGCCCGCTTGGGTAGGCGAAGCTGGGCGAGTATGCAACATGGGCCACGACACCATCCTTCGCGTGGGCGTCAGCGGGCCTCGGACGGGCATAATGATTTTTGAGCCCGTCCCGCACAACCCTCGCCGTCGCATTCACCCGCTGCAGCAATTCCTGGGTGAGAGGATAATGGTCAGGCAGGAACTTTGGACCGAGAATTTCTCCGAAAATCCTGAATGTCTCCAGCTTGTCGGTCATTTGCGCGCGGGCAATTTGCTGCGGCGTGGCGCAAGCCTGCACCGCCAGCACATAGGCGAGATCGCTGCGGTCCGCCGCATCACCCGGTGCAGGAGGTGCGGGGATCCTTGAGATGAAGTAGTCCGTTTCCGCTGTCACCCACGGTGCAGGCGAACCTGTCACGGCGGGCGAAGGCGAAAGGCACAGAAAAAGAAGGCAGGCGGCGAGGGGTTTCATTGGGGACAACGCATGAAATAATTTGTTCGCTCAGAAACTGCCAACGCAAAAACAAACGTGACCGCTAGGAATGATTGTCCGGCGAGCGATTTACTCGTGGCGCAGCGCTTCGATCGGATTGAGCAGCGAGGCTTTTCGCGCCGGCCACAGGCCGAAAATGATCCCGACACCGGCGGAGAATCCGCAGGCGAGGAGGATGGCTCCCGCGGAGACGCCGAGCGACCAACCGGTGAGCCAGCCCAGCCCCATGGTTTGCAGCGCGCCGAGCAAGATGCCGAGCGCTCCGCCGCCCAAGCAGAGTGTCACGGCCTCGATCAAAAATTGGCTCAAGATATCGCGGTTGCGCGCCCCGAGGGCCTTACGCAACCCGATCTCGCGGGTGCGCTCGGTGACCGAGACGAGCATGATATTCATGATGCCGATGCCTCCCACCAACAGCGAGATGGCGGCCACGGTGGCGAGGAGAAGGGAGAGGGTGCGGATGATCGAGGAGAAGGCGGACTGCATCGACGCGTAGTTGCGGATCTGGTAGCTGATGCCGCTGACTCCGGGCACCCGCGGCCACTCCGGAAATAACGCTTCGACGGCGCTCTGGGTTTGGTCCACCAACGAGGCATCGGTTGCCCCGATGTCGATCGAGTCGAGGTACTTCTTTCCCATCAGCCGGTGCATGGCTGTTTGGAGAGGCATCACGACTATATCATCCTCATCGCGCGGTCCGGACGAGCCGCGCGGTTTGAGCAAGCCGATCACAGTGAATGCTACGCGGTTGATCTTGATCATTTGCCCGATGGGGTTCTCGTTGCCGAAGAGCGTCTGCGCCACGGTGCGGCCGAGAAGAACCACGCGCTCCCGGCGCTCGTTTTCCTCTGCGGTGAAAAAGCGGCCGGCGGCGGGTTGCGCATCGTAGAGTTCGACGTAGCCGGGTGTGGTGCCAAGCGCCTCGGTGTTGACGTTCCGGTTCTGATAAACGACTTGAGCCCGAGCGCGCACGTTGGCTGTGACCGTTTTCACGGAGGGAACCTGGCGGAGTATTTGTTCCGCCTGAGCGACGCCCATGCGGCTCACATTCCCGATCTGGCCGCGCACGGCGCCGGTGTTCTGCGCCTCGGCGCGCACGCTGAGCCGGTTGGAACCCATGCCGCTCAGTTGGTCTTTGATCGACTGCTCCGCGCCGCGGCCAAGCGCTAGCATCGTGATCACCGCGGCTACGCCGATGATGATCCCGAGCGCGGAAAGCAGGGTCCGCGCTTTGTTAAGCCACATCGACCGCGCGGCTTGATGGAAGTGCGAGGATAGACGTGCGGTGCGACGGCGGAGGGAAGACGATGCGGAGCGAGCGGTGGGCCCGGCGTCGGCCGCCGGTTCGGCTTCGCGGCGTTGGTCTGAAACAATACGGCCATCGGCCACGCGGATGACGCGCCTCGCGCAATCCGCCACGCTTGCTTCGTGGGTGACGAGGACGATGGTGATGCCCTCCTTGTTGAGTTCCTTGAAGAGATCGAGGATTTCCTGTCCGCTGGAAGAATCGAGATTGCCGGTCGGCTCGTCGGCGAGGAGCAATCTTGGTCGGCGGATGAGTGAGCGGGCAATGGCGACCCTTTGCTGCTGTCCTCCGGATAACTCGCTCGGCCGATGCCGGGAACGGTCGCTGAGCCCGACCCTCGCGAGCAGCTCCGCACCAAGCTCCGGTTCTGCGGACGGGCTTCCGTAGATGAGCGGAAGATTCACGTTGTCCAGCGCGGTCGTGCGGCGCAGCAGGTGGAACTGCTGAAAGACAAAACCGATCTCGGCGGACCGCAGGGCGGCCAGTTCGACATCATCCAGCGAGGCAATATCGCGCCCCGTAAAAATAAAGCGCCCCTGCGATGGACGGTCGAGCAGACCGAGGATGTGCAGAAGGGTGGATTTTCCAGATCCGGAAGGACCGATGATGGCAACGAATTCGCCCTCTTCGATCGTGAGCGTCGCATCGCGTAGCACAGGAACGTCGATACGCCCCATGTGATACGTCTTCCCGATGCCGGTCAGCTCGATCATCGGCTCAAGGACGCGGTGGCGGCGTGTTGGTGCGGCTGCTCATGCGAGGGAGGAGGGAGAAGCCTGTCGTGGTTTTCTCGGGCGGCAGGGCATACGACTCGCGCAGGACCAACTGGCCCTCGTCCAGTCCCGCGGTGATTTCGACCGATTGTCCGTCGCTCATGCCGGTCTTGATCTGATGATGCCCCGGTTGCTCCCCAGGATGGGTGGGCGGCAACTCCACGGTGCCGTTAGGCGCGACGGCGTCCGCGGGCAGGAGGAGAACGTTCGTTCGCCCGGTCAAAATAAAAGACACATTCGCCGTCATGCCGCTCTTCACGAAGTCGGGAGTCTGCTCCATGGCGATATCCACCGGGTAAGTTGTGACGTTGTTGGTCACGGTTCCGTTGTAGGCGATTTTGAAAACACGGCCGTTGAGGATGTTGTCCGGGTAGCTATCGAGCGACACCTCGGCCGGTTGGTCGTTGTAGATGCGCGCGAGATCCGTCTCGTCCATGTCGGCCCGGGCGATGAGATGGTCGGACATGATGAAGACGACGTCTGAGGTCTGCACGACTTGGCCCGGCACGAGGGAGCGCGAAATGATGACGCCGTCGAGCGGAGCGACGAGCGGGGCGGGGCGGTAGACATCCTCCCAGAATTTCACTTCCTTCTCGCCCTTGGCGCGTGCCGCATCGAGCAGGGCGGCTCGTTCGGCGGAACTCATCATCGCGAGCACGTCGCCGCGTTTCACTTTGGTACCGATGTCGACCATCACGGATTCCGCGCGTCCGGCGATGGGCGCCTTGATCTCCAGTTTGTTTTCCGGGGTGATGGTGGCGGTGGATTGCACCTTGGTAGATATGTTGCCCCGGCGCACAGCGACCGTCTCTGCGGGTGCGGCGGCTGTGGCTGTTTTCAAGGGACTTCTCGTCCAAGCGAAGAACGCAGCGATGAGCAGCAGAGAAACAATGATGGCGATGGTTTTCATGGTATGGCTCCGATCCCGCGCGACTCCTCCCACTGGGCTTCGGCCAGCACGGCATCGCGGCGGCTTTGCAGATGGGATTTCTGGCGGTTGATGTAGTCGCTGGTGATGGTATCGAAATCTTGGAAAGAAATCAGGCCATTGCGGTATTGCGCCTCGGCGATTTTGGCGCGGAGGGCGGCCGCGTCGAGCAGTTCCGCTCCGACCTTCACATTCTCGATCGCATCGCACAGGCTGCGGTGATCCTCGGCCAGCGAACTGGTGGTGTCGGCATCCGTCTGTCGGAGGCCCGAGCGCTGGGATTCGAGGTTGGCTCGGGCAGCGCGGACATTGAAGTAGGTCGCGGTTCCGTCGAAGACCGCCCAGGAGCCGTTGAGACCGGCCTGCCAGCTTTGCGGCATCTCGTAGGATGATTCGCTTTGGCTGCTGCTGCTGAAGTAGGCGTTGATCTGCGGATAGAAAGTGCTGCGGGCGATGGTGATGCCAGCATTTGCTGCCTTGACCACCGCATCTTGTTGGAAGTGGGCGGGTGTGAGGAGGGCGAGAGCGGCATAATCCGGCGCAACCATTGGTGGCGCCGTCGCCAGCTGACCCTCACCATGGAAGGGCGTGACCTTGGGTCGCCCCATGAGATTGACCAGCTGGATCCGCGAGAGTTCCAGCGTGCGTCCCGCCTGGATGATGTCCGTGCTGGCTTGTGTCACGTTCGCTCGGCTCAGGAGAAGAGCGCCCTTATCCTCGCGCCCGTTTTCATACTTGAGCCCTACCATGCGGGCATTCAGTTCCCGCTGCTCGAGGATGTTCTTGCTGATGCGCTGGAGTTCCTGCGCGTAAAGCATCTGGGCAAAGGCCGACTTCAGCTCGAAACTGACGAGGGCTTTTTCCGTGAGCAGCTTCGCTGTCGCCACTCCGATTTCGGCCCGTGCCTTGTCGATCTGGCCCTTGGTCGAGAACCCGTCGAACAATCTCTGCTGCAACTGCAGTTGGACCATGTAGCTGTTGCCATACTGGGACGAGGTGGTTGGCGTGCCGAAGGAGGTGCCTCCGCTGACCGTTGTCTGTTCGTTGCGGGATCGGCTGACGTCCGATGACAGCGTCACCTCCGGAAGAAAGGGGCTATAGGAGCCCTTGCGGACCGCTTCGGTGCGTTGGATTTCCTGCTCCGCGGCGCGCAGGCCGGGATTGTTGAGGGTGGCCTCTCGCACGCACTGTTCGAAGGTGAGGATTTCGGCGCTTGCCGAAAAAGTGAGTGAGAGAAAAATCAGGACGAGCCCTTGCAGGCGCGCAGCATTTGCGTTCCTCACGATGATCGTCCACCGACGCTGTTACCGGCTCGAAGTGAGCACGGTTGCTGATGCCTGCTTGTTGCGGAGTCGGTGCGCGGCATGAATATCTATAATTTACGGCCTGTCTTTCGTCCGGGCAAGGTCGCATCACCCTAGGAATCTGGTGCTACGGAATGGCCGAACGGGATCCCGGGCCGAGCTAACCGCGATTTGCGGCGAAGACCACGGCCACCCCGCCAAGGATCATGAGGCCGCCTAGGGCGGTCGCCAGATTGATCTGTGTGTCGCGGAAAAACAGCCAAGCAAAGAGAGCGACAAAGAACGGGTAGGAGATTTCGATGAGCGAGGCGAGGGTGGCGTTTTTCTCGCCGATG
>Ga0114971_10002813_pt1 | contig 11909 bp, 8 predicted proteins | sample M_140625_MF_Meta_FD_87320 | JGI IMG/M metagenome (GOLD analysis project Ga0114971, IMG submission 87320) | Freshwater microbial communities from Lake Montjoie, Canada to study carbon cycling - M_140625_MF_MetaG | ecosystem: Environmental > Aquatic > Freshwater > Lake | place: Lake Montjoie... | reverse complement strand
TCTTCGAGCGCGGAAGTGGCGAAGATTGTCAAAGACATCGATGAAATTGCTTTCCAAACCAACATCCTCGCGCTGAACGCCGCGGTCGAAGCCGCGCGGGCCGGGGAAGCGGGTGCGGGTTTCGCCGTGGTGGCCGACGAGGTCCGATCGCTGGCGCAACGCAGCGCGGCCGCCGCCAAGGAAACTGCCGCCAAGATTGCCACGGCCATCGAAAACAGCCGCAATGGTTCGGCCAATTCGGCGAAGGTCGCCGACTCCCTGCAGAAGATCGCCGGATCGGTCAGCGCGACCGATTCCCTCGTTGGCGATATCGCCAATGCCGCGCGGGAGCAATCGCTGGGAATCGAACAGATCAACAGCGCGATGACCCAGATGGAAAAAGTCACCCAAGGCAATGCGGCCAGTGCCGAGGAGACCGCCAGCGCGGCGGAGGAACTTTCCGCGCAGGCCCGATCCATGCAGGAGATGGTCGGAAAACTCCGGCGTTTTGTCGGAGGCAGACAAAGCGCGCGAGGCCACATACAGGTTGCATCCCCCGCCCCGGCGCGCGGAAGCCGGACTTCCGGCATCCCCATGCCGGAGGACCACAACGGCGGCGCGGATGATGACAGGGATTTCCGTAACTTCTAAGTCCCCCTCCCTCCCGGGGCCTGTTGCCGTGCACATGGAATGGTCAGCTGAACCGGTCCTTGACGAGGACGCCTACCGCTACGTCGTCGAACTGGTCTACGAGCACAGCCGCATAAGCCTCGGTGCGGACAAGCACGCCCTGCTCTCCAACCGTCTGCGCAGCCGTCTGCGCGCGCTGCAGTTTGCCTCTTACCGTGAATACTGCGACTTGCTGCGTTCACCGGCAGGCGGCGACGAGATCGACCACCTCATCGACCTCATCTCGACCAATCACACGAAATTCTTCCGGGAGCCCGAGCACTTCAACTTCCTGACCAGGCAAGTGCTGCCCCAGCTTGTGCGGACCACACCCACCACGCTGCGCATGTGGTCGGCTGCCTGCTCGTCCGGTGAAGAGCCTTACACCCTGGGCATCGTCCTCGCGGATTTTTTGCGCGCCTTCCCCTCGGTCGATTGGCGCATCCATGCCACCGATATTTCACGACGCATGCTCACGCGGGGCCGCGAGGCCATTTACCGCAGCGACGCGGTGGAGCCCGTGCCCCCCGAACTGCTCAAGCGCTATTTCCAGCGAGGGGTCGGTGAGCGCGAAGGATCATGCCGGGTGAAGGCAGAGTTACGCGAGCGCATCACCTTCGAACGCTTCAATCTGTTCCAGCCGCACTGCCAAGTGCCAACCTCGCAGCACGTGATCTTTTGCCGCAACGTGATGATTTACTTCGACCCGCCCTCACGCGCCACGCTCATCCAGCGCCTGACCCGGCATCTCGCGCCCGGAGGTTATTTGATCGTCGGCCATTCGGAGAGTCTGTTTGGCATGAAGCACCATCTCGAGCCCGTGCAGCAGGGGGTCTACCGGCTACCATGAGCATCGAAAAAAAGATACGTGTTGTCGTCGTCGACGATTCGGCTCTCGCCCGGCGGGCCATCTCCGATGCGCTCTCCCGCGACCCCGGACTGGAGGTGTGCGGGCTGGCCGGAGATCCGTATGAAGCCCGGGAAAAAATCCTCGAACTGCAGCCCGATGTGATCACCCTCGATCTCGAGATGCCGCGCATGGACGGCCTCACTTTCCTGAAAATTCTCATGGAGCACCATCCGCTCCCCGTTGTGGTGATCAGCTCGCTGACCCAGAGCGGCTCGGCCAAGGCGATGGAGGCGCTGTCGCTCGGGGCGGTCGATGTGCTGGCCAAGCCCGACGGAAAACTGGGACTGGGCGAACTTTCGCACCGCCTCGCCTTTTACGTCAAAGCCGCGGCGCGAGCCAAACGGGGCGTCCCGCGGACCACGGGCGGCACGTCCGAGGAAAAGCCCCGCTTCGGCACTCCGCCTCCCGGCGGATTTTCCTCACGGCAAGTCCTTCTCATCGGCGCCTCGACCGGCGGAGTGGAGGCGCTGCGCAACATTCTTCCCCGACTCCCGGCCGGCCTGCCGCCCATTGTCGTCGTGCAGCACATCCCCCCCAACTTCTCCCGGCTCATGGCCGAGCGATTGAATGAGCTCTGTCCCTACGATGTCCGCGAGGCCCAGCACGGGCAGCATCTGCGCCCGGGGCTTTGTCTGGTCGCGCCCGGCGATTACCATCTCGCCCTGCAGCGTTCCGGGCTCGGTTACAAAGTGCGCCTCACCCAGTCGCCCCCGATCCACCACTGCCGTCCCGCCGTCGATGTGCTCTTCCGCTCCGGGGCCGAGTGCGCCGGACAGCATGCCACCGGCGTGCTGCTGACCGGCATGGGGGTCGACGGGGCCCGCGGCATGCTGGCGCTCCACATGGCGGGAGCCAGGACACTGGCTGAACATGAGGACAGCTGCATAGTCTACGGCATGCCTCAGGCGGCCATCAAACTCAACGCCGTCGACCGGGTGGTCACGCTCTCCAACATGCCGGCCGCCATCATGCAATGCCTCCACGAGGGATCAAAACAATGAGCGCGCCCGCAAAACCATACGACCTAACCTCCCTGGCAAGCCGCTCGCTCGAGACGGTATTTTCCACCCAACTGGGCCGCAGCTTAACCCTGTGCTCTGGCGTTACCGAACCGAGTGGCGCGCCAGATGAAAGACTCTGCTTCTCCGTGCCATGGTCGGGGTCATCGTGGCACGGCGTGTTCGCTCTAGCCATGCCGTTGCCATTCGCAGCCCAGGCGGCGGCACAACTTTTCGGACGGCAGCCCGGCGAATCCTCCCCCGAGGAACTGGCTGATGTTGCCGCCGAGCTCTGCAACATGGTGGCCGGGCGTGTGTCCTTCGAGCTTTCGCAGCAGGGATTCCCCGGCCTCCTCCAGACGCCGGTGGTGCGCTCCGACCAGCCGGAGAATGCCTTCGCCGCGCAGGGCGAGCATTGCCGGACCGACTGGACTTGCGCGGGGCATCCTTTGACCTTGGACATCGCGCTTTTTCCCTCACCATGAGCGACCCGAAAATTCTCACCGTCGACGACAGCAAGACGATCCGTCTGCTCCTCGCACGCATCCTGCGTCCCTTTGCCGTCGAGGTCTCCGAGGCATCCAACGGCGAGGAGGGTTTGGCCGTGGCCGCGAAGAAAGGGCCGCAGCTCATCATCCTCGACTACAACATGCCGGTGATGGATGGCCTGACCATGCTCTCGCGCCTGCGCGAGGACGCAGCACTCAAAGCCACGCCGGTCATCATGCTCACCGCCGAATCGGGCAGCGCGATCATCTCCGCGGTCGCGCGTCTGGGAGCGCGGGACTACATCGTCAAACCCTTTAACGAGCAAATGCTCCTTGCCAAAATCGGGAAAATTCTTCCGCTCATCTCCCGAGCAGCATCCGGCTCCCCTGCCGCCTAGACCGGTTTTAGACTTAACGCTCACTTCAGGACATGATCGGAATGCAACAGTTGCCGGTCGGCCCAACGATTAGCCACTCTCCCGATCACATGGTTCTTCCATACAGCGACATGAAACCAAACGCGCGATTCAAGGGATGTCGACTTCCAGCTAAAGCTTCGCGTATATCAGCTAGGTTCCAAGTCCGTAGAACAAATCAACCCAGGAGCGCGTAATTTTTGCATTTAGATTGCACCAGTCCAACCACCGTCCCCTTGGCTGAGATCAAGCCGGAGGAGGTCGCCTCATCGCTCACCAAAGCGGAGCTATTGGTTGTGGATGACAGCCGGATGATGCGTGCAGCGCTGACCCGATCGCTCAAAGGGCTGGGATTCACCAATATTTCCGAAGCTGTCAACGGGCGCGATGCCGTGAACAAGTTGCTGGAGAAACCCTATGACTTGATGCTTCTCGACATGGAAATGCCGGAGATGAACGGACGCGAAGTTTTGGCGGCAATCAATCTTGATTCCCGTCTCAAAGGGATCCCGGTCATTGTCATCTCCGCTGCTGAGGAAGTGGAGTTGGCCGTCGAATGCATCGAGGCTGGAGCCGAGGACTACCTCCCCAAACCACCCCATCTGACCCTGCTTCGTGCCCGGGTCACGACATCCCTCGAGAAGAAGCGCCTGCGGGATTTGGACAAACTGCGGTTTGCCCAACTGCAGGCCGAAAAAGAACTCGTCGAGTTGGAGAAGGAGAGGTCGGAACGCCTCCTTCTCAATATTTTGCCCGGGGCGGTGGCCGGACGATTGAAGGGCGGGGAAAAAAATATCGCCAACGGGCACGACGTCGTTTCCATCCTTTTTGCCGACCTGTGTGGATTCACCGCATTGTCCAGGAAAACGGACCCCGCCGAACTCGTCGCCATGCTCAACGGTATTTTCACCGCCTTCGATACGATTGCTGTCAGCCGGGGCATCGAGAAAATCAAGACAATCGGTGATTGCTACATGATGGTGGGTGGATTGCCGGTGCATCGGCAGGACCATGCGCAGGTCGTCGCCCAAGCAGCCTTGGATATGATGCATGCTCTCAAGATTATCAACAAATCGAGGGGCACGGAATGGGCCATGCGGATCGGCATTCATACCGGCCCCGTGGTGGCTGGCGTGATCGGCAAAATCAAGTTCGCCTACGACCTTTGGGGCGATTCGGTCAATGTGGCCAGCCGAATGGAATCATCAGGCCTTCCGGGGCGCGTCCAACTTTCAGAGCAGACCGCGGACGCCCTCGGCGGAGCTTTTTCTCTTGAGGAGAGAGGTTTTGTCGAGTGCAAGGGGCTAGGGCAGGTCAAAACGTTCTTTTTGGAGGAGCGGTGAAACCCTCGGAATTTCCATGGATTCTTTAACTTCCCCCGAACACGGCCACCGTTCCTCGGTCCTATTTTGGGGGGTCAGGGGATCCATTCCCACGCCCGGGCCGGGGACGGTGCGGTACGGGGGAAATACGACTTGTCTGGAGCTTAGGCTCGGCGGGGAAATCATCATCCTCGACGCCGGTTCGGGGCTGCGGCCCCTCGGGCAAGCGCTCGGGCGGGAATTCGGCGAGACGCCCATTTCTTTGACCATTCTCAGCACGCACACCCACTGGGACCATATCCAAGGCTTTCCATTTTTCGCTCCCGCCTACGGCCCGCAAAATCACATCCATATTATCGGCCGAAAGCCGCAAAATAGCACCCTCGAGGCAATGCTTTCCCAGCAAATGGACGGGCGGCATTTCTTCCCTATCCCGCTGGCGGATCTGCCCGCCTCGATAAGCTTTCAGGATTTGGATCCCGCGGGCCCGATGCTTTTTACTGTGGGATCGGTCGCCATCAGAGCCTGCCCGACGAACCATCCGGGAGGCTGCTTTGCTTACCGTTTTTCTGCAGATTCGGGAGACTTTGTCTTCCTGACCGACCACGAGACAGGCGGCAAAGATGAAGCGACCATCCTGCGTTTTATCGCGGGGGCGGCCCTGCTGGTCGCCGACGCCCAATACACAGCAGAGGAAGCGGACGCCCGCCATGGGTGGGGGCATGGCTGTGTCGATAGCATCGTCGACCTGGCTCTGGGAGCAGGGATCCGGCGACTTGTCCTTTTTCATCACGACCCACTCCACGACGATACCTTCATCGACCGGATGCTGGAACGGGCGAGGTCCCTCGTGCCGACGACATCCTCGTTGGATATTCTCGCAGCCAAAGAGGGTCAACGCATCGACTTCTGACAGCGTGCGTAAGGGTTGTTACGGACTTTTAACAAAGGTCCGCTTGACCCCCTGCGGGCTGCTGATGGTGAATGACGATGACCGCAAGGCACCCGAGTGGTTCGCGGCTGCAAACCAATGGATTCCTCGTCTTCCCTCACCTCTTCCGCTCATCGCGGCCCGGGCCTCGCTTGATGAACAAGAGCCTGAGCGACAGCATCTATTTGTTGAGGGGATACAACTGCCTGCTCAAGCCCTATCGCCGGCAATATGTCATCGTCCTGCTTGGCATTGTCACCCAGATCGTCTTCTACACCTTTTATCCGTTAATCTTCAAAAATGTCTTTGATGTGGTTATTCCCAGCCGCCAGATGGAACTGCTTTACCTGGTCGCGGCCGAGGTGCTCGTGCTGCTCGTGGTCTGCGGAGTTGGCGCGTATTTTCAAACGAAGTACATGGCCAAGACCGGCGCCTTGGTCATGCGCGATCTTCGTGCGGGCATGGTGACCAAGCTGAACCTTTTGCCTTTTTCATTTTACTCCAACCTGGACACGGTCGACCTGCTCTCCCGCTTCTCCAGCGATATGGACCGTGTGGAGAACTCGCTAACCCGCGCGCTGCCCACGCTTTTGGAGAATGTTCTCATCACACTCGGTTGCATAATCACGATCCTCTTTATCGACTGGCGACTCGGGCTAGCCGCGGCGTTTCTTTTGCCCATCGGGTTCGTCGGCAACATTGTCCTTGGTCCCAAGGAGGACACGCTGAACAGCGAAAGCCGGCGACAGAAGAACCACATGCTCTCCAGCGTGGAAGACGTGATCAACGCGTGGCTCCTGATCAGGGTTTTCAACGATGACAATCACATGAAGGGCCGCTTCGATTTTTCCAGCACCACTTACGCCAAGACGGCCTCGAACTACTCCTATTACCTCAACCTCATGCCCATCGTCTCGGAGTTCGGCGTGAGTTTCAGCCTCGCCGCCATCGTCGTGCTGGGGGCCGTTTTTGCGATGAAGGGCGCGCTGACCGTGGGCGCGTTCATCGGCGCTTTCGCCCTCCTTCGCAAGATTGCCGACGGCTCCGCCAAGTCGGCCCGATACTACACCATATGCGCCACCGCCGTCCGCCCCTACAAAAGGATCGAGAAGCTCATGCAGGAGAAAGTGGGCTTGGAGCATCCCGACGCCCGTGAGGTGGATCCGCTCGGTCATGCCATCCGGTTCGAGAACGTGAGGTTCGCCTACGCTCCGGGTAAGGCCGTGCTCAAGGATGTTGATTTTTCCATCGAGGCGGGACAATCGGTCGCGATCGTGGGCAGCAGCGGATCAGGCAAGAGCACCATCCTCAAATTGCTCCTGCGCATCATCGAGCCGGACGGCGGCGCCATCACCTACGATGGGGCTCCCCTCAACTTGGCGACGGCCAGCTCAATACGTCAGGCGACAGGCTGCGTCCTCCAGGAAAGCCACCTGTTTCGCGGGACAATCACGGAGAATATCACCTTCGGCCTGGATGTTCCCATGGAGGACGTCATATCCGCAGCGCAGCGCGCGGAGATCCACCACACCATTCTGGGATTGCCCCAGGGCTATGACACCGTGGTTGATGATATCGGCAGTTCTCTATCCGGCGGCCAGCGACAGCGCATCGCCATCGCGCGCGCTTTTGTCCGCAACCCTCCTATTCTTCTGCTCGACGAACCCACCTCCATGCTCGACCCGATCACGGAGGCAGCGATCAACCACGCCTTGATGGAGTTGACCCACGACAGGACGGTCGTGATGGTCACCCACCGGCTGGCATCCGCGCGGAACTTCGATAAGATTCTGGTGCTCGATCAGGGCTCCATCGTCGAACAAGGGACCCACGAGGAACTCATCTCATGGAGCGGATACTACCACAAACTTCTGGGGAAGCAGAGCGGCTTCAGCTTCACCCCGGGAGGTTGGGCCAAAGTCACCCCGCAGCGACTGCAGTCCATTCCGATCTTTGCCAGACTCGATCTGGAGGCACTCTCGCAATTGGCGGACGAATTTGGAACGGAGACATATGAGCCCGGAAGCACGGTCATTCACGAGGGCGCTGTAGGAGACAAATTTTACATCACAGTCCGTGGCAGCCTGCAGGTTTTGCAACGTGGCCCTGACGGATGCGACCGGCAGCTGGCTGTGCTAGGTGATGGCGATCACTTCGGGGAGATCGCCCTCCTCAAGTCCGTCCCGCGCACGGCAACGCTGAAGACCCTCTCCCATACGAGTTGTCTGAGCTTGAGCCGGGACCGTTTCAACCACCTCGTTGCTTCACAGCCCGAGGTCATGGAGGCCCTCCAAGAGGCGATGGCAGATCGAACGGCGAGTGCCCCCAGACAGCCTGCGGGGGTTGGATCCTCGTAGGATAACCCGGGGTCTTTCCCATCGACTCTGGGTTTCCGAGCGTCTTAAATTCCCCTTCAGTTCCATGAGCCACCAACAAAAAGCAACACCCGTGGGTTCCTCGTCGCTGGCGGAACTCACGATCAAGCCTCTTGAGGAATCAGAGGTGCTGGTCGTCGATGACAGCCGGACGATGCGCATGATTTTGATCAAAGCCCTGCATGAGCTGGGCTTCAAGAAGATCACCGAGGCGGTCGACGGGCGCCAGGCGGTGGGCTTGATCAAAGAGAAGTCCTTCGACCTGATGCTCCTCGACATGGAGATGCCGGAGATGAACGGGATGGAAGTGCTGCACACCATCAAGTCGAGTCCGGAGCTAAGCGGTCTTCCGGTGATCGTTGTCTCCGGGGCCGAACAGCTCGAAAATGCGGTGAAATGCATCGAGGCCGGAGCCGAGGATTACCTGCCCAAGCCCTTCAACCCGACCCTGCTGCGCGCCAGGGTCACCTCCTCCATCGAAAAGAAACGCCTCCGCGATCTTGATCGCCTGCGCTTTATCCAACTGCAGGAAGAAAAGGAGTTGCTCGAGCGGACGCAGAACCGTCTGGCCAAGGAACTCGATGATGCAGCCAAATATGTCCGCAGCATTCTGCCGGAGCCGACGGATAAGCCGTATGCGATCGACTGGCACTACGAGCCGTCCACCGAACTGGCCGGCGACTCGTTTGGTTACCATTGGATCGATGACGATCATTTCGCCATCTATCTGCTCGATGTCTGCGGCCACGGCGTGGGCGCGGCCCTGCTCTCGGTCAGCGCGATCAATGCGATCCGCGCCGGCGCGCTGCCCGGCGTCGATTTCCGGGATCCCGGCGCGGTGCTTCAGGCCCTCAACTCCGCCTTCCCCATGGAGCGGAACAACGACATGTATTTCACCATCTGGTATGGCGTCTACCACGTCCCGACCCGCAACCTGCGCCACGCCAGCGGCGGGCACCCCCCCGCCTTCCTCGTACTGCCAGGCGGCGAGATCGAGGATCTCAGCAAGCCGGGCCTCATGATCGGCTACCTCGAGAACATCCCCTACGCCTCAGCCTCGCGCGAGGTCCCTCCGGGCTCCCGTCTTCTCGTCCTGTGCGACGGCACTTACGAGGTGGCCAAGCCGGATGGAAAAATGCTCGAGTTCGCCGAGTTCAGGGAATTTATGCGCGTCAACGCCACCGCACCGGACGTCTTCCGCCGATTGCTCGATTGGCTGCATTCGTTCAACGGACCAGGTCCGCTCGACGATGATTTTTCGCTGATCCGGATCCACTTCGCCTGAAACTCGAAAGATCGCTCTGAATTTATCGTGCCTTCCACGCGGAAGGCAACCAGCCGTCCCTCCCGCACCCTGAACGCTTCCCCATGGAAGGTGCCGCTGCAATAAAGCCTCCTCGGTAAAGACGGTCGCCGCGGCGACCGCCCGCTACAACATAGACCTCAGGAAATCTTCGCGCGCTTGCGGCGAACCAAAGGCAACGCGCCGAGGCAGAGCAGGCCGAGCGCAGCGAGGTAGGTGGATGTCTCCGGGATCGCCGTGATGGTGAAGGTGCTGCCGTTCCATGAAGAGGAACCGATAGCGCCATTAGTGAAGGTGAAGAGCGACGTGTCGTTAATCGAGCTGGTCAGGTCACTGCCGAAGACGAGCATGTTGACCTGGGTGAAGTTGTTGATCGTGAGCAACGAACCCGGCGTGTAGGTGCCGAAGGTCATGTTGCCTGTGGCTCCGGTGCCAAAGTCGAGGAACGAGGCAACCGTAAGGTTCAGGTCGCCGAAGACTTCGCTCACCCCGCTGCCGCGCGCGATGGTGCCGCCGCTCAAGGTGACCGTCGCGCTGTTATTCACCTGGTCGCTTTGCGAAAGCAGCAGCGTGGCCCCGTTGGTGACCGTGACCGAGGAGGCGGAACCCGCGGCCGAGCCCGTGAGCGAGGCCAGTTCCAAGGTGCCCGCGCTGACGGTCGTCGACCCGGTGTAGCTGTTGCTGGCCGAGAGGATCAAGGTGCCCGCGCCACTCTTGACGAGGTTTCCCGTGTTGCTGATCACGCCGGAGAACGTCACGGCGACCAACGAGTTGGAGACGCCGAAGCCGCCATTGCCGCCGGCCAGATTAAACACGCGGTTCATCGAGGAACTCGCCGTCCCGACGTAGTCGAAATTGCCGCCGTTGGTCAGCATGATCGTGCCATTCGTGCCGATCGGGCTGACGATTCCCGCATCGGCCAGATCGGTCACCTGCAGAGCGCCGCCGCTGATCGTGGTCACCCCGCCGTAGCTGTTGCTGCTGCTACTCAGGAGCAAGGTGCCCGTGCCGGCCTTGGTCAGGCTGCCTGCGCCGGAGATCACGCCGGAGTTGGTCATGGTGAAGGCCCCGGAGTCGATGGTGCCGTTGGCCGCGAGCGTGATGCTGTTGGGGAGGTTCAGGTTGGCCTTAGCCAGCAGGGTCGTGCTGTTGCTCGCGAAGGTCAGGCTCCCAGTTCCAAGCGCGTAGCTGTTGCTGAGGGCGAGAGTGCCGGCGTTCAGCAGGGTACCACCCGAATAGGTGTTGCTGCCGCTGAGCGTCCAGGTGCCGGCGCCGCTCTTGGTCAGCGCCGTCTGGTTGGTCACCGTGACCGCGGTGCTGTCAGCCGTGTTGAGGAATGCATAGGTCCCCGCTCCTGCGGAGATGGTGCTGACGTTGGTCGTGTTCGCACTCAGGGTGATTGTTCCGGAACCGTCCCCGTCTGCGGAGATGGCCGTGATGGTCGTGCTACCTGCGATGCCAGTTCCCGTGACTGTCTGGCCAACCTGCAATCCGACAATAGAGCTCAGCGCAATATTGGATCTGCTGGTGCTGACACTGGCCTTGTTAATCGTTCCGTTGGTTGTGGCCACGTTGGTGATGTTGCCCGTGATTTCACCGCTGTTGGTTCCCTGGAGCGTCACGAAGTGCGAGGCATTGTTCCCCATGTTGAGAGCGCTATTCATCACAAGTGCTCCCGTGCCACTGGCATCAATGGCCAGTGTGTTGTTGAGGCCGGTGAGTGTAATGACACGCGTTGTGGTCTCTCCAGAACCTGCATATTTGAGAACTGCGGTGCCCGCTGTTCCGGTAAGCACCACATTGCTTGCTCCAAGTGCTGATGTGGTATCGCCCGCATTTCCGAACGAGTTGACCTGCAGGGTTGTGGTCTGTCCAGCGGTCCTGTTGGTGACGAACACTCCGCCTGAGAAGCTGTTGTTGGTGTTGTTTAAGAAGACCGTGCCAGTCGAGGCGGAACCCACTAGAAGAGTCGTGATCCATCCGCCGTCTCCGTCGTTGACCGCGCCACTCATCGCGAGTGCATTGCCGTTGTAGGCACCCAGATTGATGGTCTTGTTGTTGGCGTTAGTCACATTGAGGGCACTTAAGAGAGTTAGTGTGGTCGCTCCGTTGGTGGTTCCGACGTTGAAGATTGAAGCTGTGTAGGTGGATCCCGAATTAATGGAGAATACCTTGTCCGTGGTCTCGTTGTTGGTGTTGATGGAACGGACACCACCATCTGAGGATGAGTTTCCAATGGTGATGGTTCCGTTGGTTCCGAAGGAGCTGTTGTCGCCGCTATTTCCAATGTAGTTCGCATACATCGTGCCGGTGTTGGTGGCAAAGACGCCTCCACCAAAGCTGTTGTTGGTGTTCATCAGGTAGACGGTCCCACTGGCGTTGGCTCCGCTACCTACGGCACCAGCGCCGCTGATCACACCACTATTGGTGACCACCCAGCCACTCGTACTTGAAGGACCGATGGCCAGGGTGCTGTTAGCCTGTGAAATGACGATATCGTTGGCAATATTTTGGTTAT
>Ga0114971_10002811_pt1 | contig 11911 bp, 15 predicted proteins | sample M_140625_MF_Meta_FD_87320 | JGI IMG/M metagenome (GOLD analysis project Ga0114971, IMG submission 87320) | Freshwater microbial communities from Lake Montjoie, Canada to study carbon cycling - M_140625_MF_MetaG | ecosystem: Environmental > Aquatic > Freshwater > Lake | place: Lake Montjoie... | reverse complement strand
CCGGGCACCCGCGTCAACTGCGAGGGCACACCCAGAACTTCGCGGGTCTCTTCGCGCGCCACCAGCAACAGCTCGCCCGCGACGCGCAGCGCCACGCCCACCCATTCGCGCGCGGCTTGCTGCTCGGGCACGCCGCTGGCGGCGCGGCCACGCTGTTCGAGCGCGGCCAACAACTGAAAGGGCTGGTCACGCAACGATCGCAGGGCGAGGCTTTCGTCCATGATGCGCGTTGCCCCGGGGTGGCTCAGGCCGCCAGCGTGGACTGGGCTTTTTCGACGAGTTGGGCCGCGGAAACGGGCTTGACGATGTAGTCCACAGCGCCCTGACGCAGACCCCAGATGCGGTCGGTGTCCTGGCCCTTGGAACTGACCATGACGATGGGGATGGCGCGGGTACCCGGGTCGCGCACCAGAGCACGCGTGGCCTGATAACCGTTCATGCCGGGCATGACGATGTCCATGAAGATGAGGTCGGGGTGCATTTCGCGCGCCAGACGCACACCCTCCTGGCCATCGACGGCCACGGCCGTCCGGTAGCCACAGGACTCGAGCGCCCGCTGCATCAGGTGCACTTCGGTGGGCGAATCGTCGACGATGAGTATGAGGGCCATCTGCTTCACTTTCCGATGTGGGTGGCAATGGCGGTGAGCAGCTCTTCTTTGGTGAAGGGCTTGGTCAGGTAGTGCTCGGAACCGACGATGCGACCACGTGCCCGGTCAAAGAGACCATCTTTGGACGACAGCATGATGACCGGAATAGAACGGAACACCTTGTTGTGTTTGATCAGCGAGCAGGTCTGATAGCCGTCGAGGCGCGGCATCATGATGTCGACGAACACGATGTCGGGCTGGTGATCGGCAATTTTGGCCAAGGCATCGAAGCCATCGATGGCAGTGAAGACCTCACAGCCTTCTTTCGACAGCAGCGTCTCCGCAGTACGGCGGATGGTCTTGCTGTCATCGATGACCAACACCTTGAGGCCCTTGAGGCCCGGGCTCTCAGCAGTCACGACCGCGTTACTCCGTACTTGATGCGCACCCGACACTTCACCCATTCTTTTAACATAACGGCCTGACCGTAGCCACGCACAAGGTACACAGTAACCTGTGCCGCAAGCCTTGAGCGACCGCCACACCGCAAGACTGCGATACCATTCCGTTTTGTGAGCCCGGCACACAAGCCAAAATGGGCTGCTGCCGACAGTTTCGCCCGACCTGGATGCTTGCGGTTTCCGATTCCTTACGCCAAGGTAAGGAAAGTCTATCGGGAGATTCTTATGGCTACTGCAACGCTGACGACTAAGGGGCAGATCACGATCCCGATCGAGGTGCGCACCTCCCTGGGCGTAGATGCCGGGGACCGCGTGGAGTTTGTCGAGGTTGCGCCCGGGCGCTATGAGTTTATCGCTGCGACACGCTCGGTCACGGCGCTGAAAGGCATGTTTGGTAAGCCGCGCAAAGCCGTGTCGATTGACGATATGAATGCCGCGATCGCCAGGCGCGGAGCCGCGGCCAAGTGATTGGACTCGATACCAACGTGCTGGTCCGCTACATCATGCAAGACGATTCCAAGCAGTCGCCGCTGGCTACCCGCCTGGTCGAATCACTGACAGCAGAGTCGCCCGGCTTCGTGCCCCTGGTTGCGATCGTGGAACTGGCCTGGGTCCTGTCATCTGCTTATGAACTGAGCCGAGCGCAGTTAGTCGAAGCCTTTGAGGCGCTCCTTCGGACCCAGGAACTGGTGGTCGAGAGCGGTGAAACGGTCTGGAAAGGCTTACGCCTGCTGCAGCGTTCCGGTGGCGACTTTGCCGACTGCTTGATCGCGTGCTCAGCACAGACCGCTGGCTGCACAAAGACGCTGACGTTTGATCGTGGCGCAGCCAAGAACGGCGGAATGACTCTGGTGTCCTGAAGTTCGACGGCCGGTTTGGCCGCCACACCGCAAGACTGCGATACCATTCCGCTTTAGCCTCAAGGAAGCACACGCCATGGCTACCCGACATCGCCTCGCCGTGGTCATGGACCCGATCGAGGACATCAAGTTCGCCAAAGATTCAACTTTGGCCATGCTGCTGGCGGCACAGGCCCGTGGCTACGAACTCACCTATCTGACCCTGGCCGATCTGCACCTGCGCGATGGCGTGGCACTGGGTCGCGGCCGCGCATTGACCGTGCACGCCAACCCCGGACACTGGTTCGATCTGGGCGAGCCGGTGGTCGAACCCTTGGGTGGCTTTGACGTCATCCTGATGCGCAAAGATCCGCCCTTCGACGTGGAGTTCATCTACAGCACTTACATCCTGGAGCGTGCCGAACTGGCCGGCGCGCTGGTGGTCAACCGCCCGGCCGGACTGCGCGATATGAACGAAAAGGTCTACACGGCCTGGTTCCCGGACTGCTGCGCACCCACGCTGATCACCCGCGACATGGCCGACATGCGCGCCTTTGCCGCCGAGCACGGACGCATCGTCTGCAAGCCGCTGCATGGCATGGGCGGCCGCTCTATCTTCGTGGTCGATCCGGCCGACAAAAACATGCAGGTGGTTTTCGAGACGCTGACCGACTACGGCAGCCGTTTTGCCATCGTGCAGCGCTATCTGCCCGAGATCGTCACCACCGGCGACGCGCGCGTGCTGGTCATCGATGGTGAGCCCATCCCCTATGCCTTGGCGCGCATGCCTTCGGGCAGCGATCACCGAGGCAACCTCGCCGCAGGCGGCAAGGGCGTGGGCCGGCCGCTGACCGAACGGGACCGCGAACTGGTCAGCCGCATCGGACCGGCACTGGCGGCGCGCGGCATGCTGTTTGTCGGCCTCGACATCATCGGCAGCTATGTCACCGAGATCAACGTGACCAGCCCGACCGGAATCCGCGAACTCGACCAGCAGTTCGGCCTGTGCATCGCCGACACGCTGCTCGATGCCATCGAGCGCCGCTTGGCGTCGCCGCGACACTGATCGCCACCATGGCCGTCGACACCCCCGTCGACCCCGCGGCCCGCACGGCGCGCGACCGGCTGGTGTCGATGCTGGTGCTGACTGCGCTGTTTCACGGCTTGGTGCTGTTGGGCGTGAGCTTTGTGCCGCCGCGGCCGGGCCAGTTGCCGGCGCAGGGCTTGGAGGTGCTGCTGGTCAGCGACGAACTGCCGGCAACCGCCGACAACGACACGGCCGTCTACCGCGCGCAGCGCAGCCAACTGGGCAGCGGCAACAGCGAGCAGCAGAGCAACACGCAGACCGGCGCAGAGGCTGCGCCCGCCGGCGCGCCGACACCGGCCGAGGCGACCGCCCGCGAAGCAGCGCAGGAAGCGCTGTTGGCCCGGCAGCAGCCGCGTGCCAGCGTCAACTACACGGTCAGTGCAGACCCACTGCCAGACCCGGCCCCGTCCGGTGTAGCCACGCCCGCGCAAACAGCCAGCGCGGGCCTTGCCGAGGATCCGCTGCGCCTGCGTGGCCCGCAGCGCGACGAGCTGCAGCTGACCGCCGACACCCGCGCCGATGAACTGGCGCCTTATCTGGACAGCTGGCGGCGCCGGGTCGAACGGGTCGGCACCGTCAACTACCCCAATGCAGCACGCAGCCGTGGCCTCAGCGGCAATCCGGTGGTCGAGGTCATCGTCGCCCGTGACGGGCGGCTGATTTCGGCTCAGATCCAGCGCAGCAGCGGTCACCCGCAGCTGGATGCCGCCGCTCTGCAGATCCTGCGCTTGGCCAGCCCGTTCGAGCCGTTCCCGGCGGACCTCAACGCGCAGCACGAACGGCTGCGCTTTGCTTACGAATGGCAGTTCAACGGCGGCCAACTTGCCGGCGGCACGCTGGCGCTTCCTTGAGGACGTTCGTTGGGGTCGCTTCCTTGCGGTCGCTTCCTTGAGGTGAGCGCCAGCCGGCTTCATACTGCAGTCATGCGCCAACCCGTCAGCCTCACCAACCAGCTCCTGGTGGCGATGCCGGCGCTTGCCGACCCGCACTTCGCCCAGTCGGTCACCCTGATCTGCGAGCACAACGAACAAGGCGCCTTCGGCATCGTCATCAACAAGCCGCTGACGCTGCTGTGGGGTGAAGTGCTCGATCAGATGCAACTGCCTCCCGGCGACCCGGTGCGGGCCGCACAACCGGTGTTATGCGGCGGGCCGGTCTACCCCGACCGCGGGTTTGTCGTGCATCGCAGCGGCGGCACCTGGGCGTCGACTCACCCCGTTTCACAGCAGGTGCAGGTCACCACGTCACGCGACATTTTGCTGGCTATGGCGCAGGGCGACGGCCCACCCGAGGCCTTTCTGGCCCTGGGCCATGCCGGCTGGGAAGCCGGTCAGCTCGAACGTGAACTGCTGGATAACGCTTGGCTGACATTGCCGCTGAACGAGGCGCTGCTGTTCGAACTGGCGCCGGCGCTGCGCTGGGAGGCCGCTTGGAAACTGCTGGGCATCGATGCCGGTCAGGTAAGCCTGACGCCCGGACATGCCTGATCCGGCGCCTGCGCACCGTGCCCGCATCGTGATGGCCTTCGATTTCGGCCTGCGCCGCATAGGCGTGGCCGTCGGCGACACCATCAGCCGCAGTGCCAAGCCGCAGCGACCGTTGTTTTGCGCGGCTGCGGGGCCCGATTGGGACGCGATCATCCGCGCCGTACGCGGCATCGGCCCCGACCTGCTGCTGGTCGGCGACCCCTATAACGACGACGGTACGCCGTCCACGGTCGCCAAGGCGGCCAACCGGTTTGCGGCCGAGCTGGGCCAGCGCTCAGGTCTGCCGGTGCAACGTATGGATGAGCGCTATTCTTCGTTTGAGGCGGCTGACCAACTGCGCGCACAGCGCGCCAGCGGCGAGCGCCCCCGACGACTGCAGCCCGGTGACTTAGACAGCGCCGCGGCAGCAGTCATCCTCGACAGCTGGCTGCAACTGCAGCCTTAAGAACCCGCGGACATCCATGACCCAGCAAAGACGTGAAGACGGCAGCCTGCGCCACCTGCTGACGCTGCAAGACCTCAGCCGCGATGAGCTCGAAGCCCTACTCGAACGCGCCCAGCACTATGTGCGGCGGCGCGGCGAACTGGCCCCCCGCTCCAACGTACTGGCCGGGCTGACGGTCGCCAATCTGTTCACCGAACCCTCGACGCGCACACGGGTGTCGTTCGAATTGGCCGCCAAGCGGCTGGGTGCTGACGTGGTCAACCTGGAAGTGCAGCTGTCCTCGCGCGTCAAAGGCGAGAGCATGCTCGATACCGTGTTCACGCTCGAATCGTTGCATGTCGATGTGTTCGTCATCCGCGATGCCGAAGCCGGTGTGCCGGCGCTGGTCGCCAGTCATGTGGGCCCGGCCGTCAGCGTGCTGTCGGCCGGTGAAGCGCACGTGTCGCACCCCACGCAGGGCCTGCTCGATACGCTGACCATCCTGCAGCACAAGGGCCGCTGCGAACCGCTGGCGGTGGCCATCGTCGGTGACATCCGTCACTCGCGCGTCGCGCGCTCGACCTGCCAGGCGCTGCAGACGCTGGGCGTGGGTGAACTGCGGCTGGTCGCGCCGCCGGCGCTGATGCCGGCCGCAGACGAGTTCGCCGGCTGCGTACGCCACGACAGCCTGGAAGCGGGCATCCGCGATGCCGATGTGGTGATGATGCTGCGCATACAGCGCGAACGTTTCGCCGATGCCGACGTCCCGGCCGGTGAGGCTTATTTTGCGCGTTATGGCCTGACCGCCGAACGCTTGGCACTGGCCCATCCCAAAGCCATTGTGATGCACCCGCAACCGATGAACCGCGGCGTGGAAATCGACTCGGCCGTGGCCGATGGCCCGCAGTCGGTGATCCGCGACCAGGTTGCCAACGGCGTGGCCGTGCGCATGGCCGTACTTGAAACCCTGGCGGCCGTGCCCGCCCAGCGCAGGAGCTAAGACCCCGTGACCGATGCCACCCCCGCCGACCGCCACGCGCACCGCGGCACCATCTTTGTCGAAGACGCCATCGTGCTGTCGCAGACCGCACACCCGGGTCAGCAGTACGTGCTGCGTCTGCAGGCGCCGCGTTGCGCCGCGCGCGCCACCGCCGGCAGTTTTGCGCATGTCGCCGTCGACCCGGCCATCCCGATGCGCCGCCCGCTGTCCATCATGCGCGTCGATCCGGCAGCCGGCTGGATCGAACTGCTCTACAAGATCATGGGCGATGGTCTCAAGCACCTGGCCACGCGCGAAGCCGGTGACACGGTCAACCTGCTGGGCCCCATCGGCCAAGGCTTCAAGCCCGACCCGGCAAAGCCGCTGGCGCTGCTGATCGGCGGGGGCGTGGGCATACCGCCCATGGTGTATCTGGCCGAAGTTCTGCGGGCGCGGGCCGATCAGGGCTATCGCCCGTTCGTCATCATGGGTTCCGAAATCCCGTTCCCGTTCCGGCCGCGACCCTCGCAGCTGCTGGTTCCGGGTATGCCCGATGGCGTCATCGCCACCATGCCGCTGCTCGAGGAGTGGGGCGTACCCGCGCGCCTGACCAGCAAGTCTGGCTTTGCCGGTTGTCATGATGGCTATGTCACCGACCTGGCGCGACTGTGGCTGGCCACACTCGATGCCACCGCCTTGGCACAGGTGATGGTGTTCGCTTGCGGCCCCACACCCATGCTGCGTGCGGTAGCCGCGTTGGCACGCGAGTTCGGTGTGGCCTGCCAGGTCTCACTGGAGGAATACATGGCCTGTGCCGTGGGCGGTTGTGCAGGTTGCACGGTGGAGGTGCAGACTGCTGACGGACCGGCTATGAAACGGGTCTGCGTGGACGGTCCGGTGTTCGATGCGTATACCGTCTTTGCCTGAGCTTTCATCTAACGACAATGACAGGGGGCTGACATGAATCGACTGATTAAGTGTGCACTGAGCGCCGGCTTGCTGGCAGCCGCGCTGCACGGCAGCGCAGCACTGGCTGCCGATGCCGCACCGGCTGCTGCTGCCTATGTGTTACCGGCTGGCACGCCGGCCTATGTGCGCAGCGCCATCGAGTCGCCGGCCCGTGCCGCGGACAGCAAGGCGCGCGATGCCAACCGCAAACCGGCCGAACTGCTGGTGATGTCGGGCGTCAAACCCGGTGACAAGGTCGTGGAGTTCGCCTCCTTCGGCCAGTACTTCACCACGCTGCTGTCAGACATCGTCGGCGCCAAGGGCCAGGTGCTGATGTATGACCTGCCCTATACCGAAGCGCGCTCGGGCGAAGCCAGTCGCGCCTTTGTTGCTGCGCACCCTAACGCCAAGTACACCCTCATCGACTACAACACGCTGGAACTGCCGTCAGGCGTCGATGTGGTGTTCAACGTGCTGTACTACCACGACCTGTTCATCAACAACATCGACACGGCCAGCCTCAACGCACGCATTTTCAAGGCGCTGAAGCCCGGTGGTGTGTTCTTCGTGGTGGACCATAACGCCGAGGCCGGTTCCGGCACGCGTGACGTCAAGAAGCTGCACCGCGTAGACCCGGCCGTCATCCGCAAGGAAGTGGTCGCAGCGGGTTTTGAACTGGTCACCGAGAGCAATCTGCTGGCCAACCCGGCTGACGATCGCACGCAGATGCCCTTCGGCCCGAGCATCCGTGGCACCACCGATCAGACGGTGTTCAAGTTCCGCAAGCCGCTGCGCTAAGACCTGGCGTTAGCGGCCCGACCGGCGGCGCGTGTCAACCGAAGTTGATGCGCGCCGACAGGTTGGTGCTCGAATCGGCATAAGCCAGCGCTTCTTCCAACGAGATGCGCCCGGCACGATACAGACGCAGCAGCGCCGTATCGAAACTCTGGGTGTTGCGATCGCTGCTGCTGGCGATGGCCTCTTTGACCGACACCACATCGCGCTTCTTGATCAAATCGGCGATATGCGCGGTGTTGATCATCACTTCCATGGCGGCCAGTCGTTTGCCGTCCACGCCCGGCACCAGGCGCTGCGCCACGATGGCCCGCAGATATTGCGACAGATCGAGCATCACCTGCCCGTGCATATCAGACGGGAACATATTGAGCATGCGATCGAGGGTCTCGGCGCAGTTGTTGGCATGCAGCGTGGCCAGCACCAGATGCCCGGTACCCGCCAGCGACAGCGCAGCCTGCATGCCGGCGCGGTCACGCACCTCACCGACCAGAATCACATCGGGCGCTGCGCGTACCACGCCGCGTAAGGCATGGTCGTAGGAGTGCGTATCGAGGCCGACTTCACGCTGATTGACGATAGACTTCTTGTTGCTGTGCAGGAACTCGATCGGGTCTTCGATGGTGACGATGTGATCCGAGCAGTGCTCGTTGCGGTAATTGATCATCGCCGCCAGCGTGGTCGACTTACCGGCGCCGGTGGCGCCCACCACCAACACCAGGCCACGGCGCTGCTGCGCGAGATCGACCAACACGTCGGGCAGACCCAGGCTCTGCAAGTCGGGTAATTCGGCCGAGATATAGCGCAAGACCATCGAAGGCGTGCCGCGCTGCATGAACACATGCACGCGAAAGCGCCCCAGACCCTGCTGCGACACCGCAAAGTCGATCTCCAGTTCACGCCGGAAGACTTCCAGCTGCACCGTGGACATCAGTGACATGGCTGCCGCACGCACCGCATCGGCAGACAACAGATGTTTGTTGATCGGGTAGATGTGGCCTTCGATCTTGATCTTGATCGGTGCATTGGGCGTGAAGAACAAGTCCGAGGCCTTGCGATCGACCATCAGCCGGAACAGCGGGCGGGTGTTCAACCCGGCAGGCCCGCCGCCCAAGTCGGACAGCAGTGATTCTTCGGGCTCGTCTATTTTGTACTCAATGGCCATGATTTGATTCCTCATCAAGCAGCGACAAACCCGCGATATCGCCATCGGCTCGATGCTCACGGCGGCTTTCGAGTTTGACGCGCAAACGCAGTTCATTTTTGGAGTCGGCGCTGCGCAGCGCCTCTTCATAAGAAACGTAGCCCTGCTCGTAGAGCTCGAACAGGCTTTGATCAAAGGTCTTCATGCCCAAGCGGTTGGAGCGGGCCATGACTTCTTTAATGCGTACCACATCGCCCTTGAAGATCAGGTCTTGCACCAGAGGCGAATGCAGCAGGATCTCGGTGGCCGCGATACGGCCGGCACCACTCTCGCGCGCGACCAGTCGCTGCGACACCAGACCGCGCAGATTCAGCGACAGATCCATCAGCAGCTGTTCGCGCCGCTCGCCCGGAAACAGATTGATGGCGCGGTCCAGGGCCTGATTGGCGCTGTTGGCGTGCAGCGTCGACAACACCAGATGGCCGGTCTCAGCAAACTGAATCGCATATTCGAGTGTTTCGCGATCGCGTATCTCGCCGATCAGGATGACATCGGGGGCCTGACGCAGCGTGTTACGCAGTGCGGCGTGCCACGAGTCGGTATCGACACCCACTTCGCGCTGCGTGATGACGCAGGCGGCACTGGGGTGAACAAACTCGACCGGGTCCTCGATGGTGACGATATGACCACGGCTGTTGGCATTGCGGTGCCCGAGCATGGCCGCCAAGGTCGTCGACTTACCCGAACCGGTACCGCCGACAATGATCACCAGGCCGCGCTTTTGCATGACCAGGTCTTTGAGCACGCCCGGCAGCTCCAGGGTGTCGATGCTTGGAATGGTCGAATTGACCAGGCGGATCACACAGCCGACGTGACCTTGCTGCACAAAGGCGTTGACACGAAACCGTCCGACGCCCAGCGGCGCGATGGCGAAGTTGCACTCTTTGGTGGCGTCAAACTCTTTGGTTTGACGGTCATTCATGATCACGCGCACCATCATCGCGGCCTCTTCCGGCAGCAGCTTGCGCTCGGCCTGGGCCCGCACTTCACCGTCTATCTTGATGGCCGGCGGAAAACCGGCCGTCACAAACAAGTCTGAGCCGGCACGCTCTACCGTGCGGCGCAGCAAGTCCTGCATCAGCTTGGCAGCTTGTTCGCGTTCCATAAGTGCCCCCGCGCCAGCGCGCTAGAGCGATTCCTTGTGCTGCGCCTTGTGGCGCGCCTCATCACGCGTGACCACGCCGCGCGCGATCAGGTCTGACAGACACTGATCCAGCGTCTGCATGCCCATCGCATGACCGGTCTGTATAGAGGAGTACATCTGCGCGATCTTGCCTTCGCGGATCAGATTACGGATGGCCGGCGTGCCGATCATGATCTCGTGCGCCGCGACGCGGCCACCGCCGACGCGCTTGAGCAGCGACTGCGAGATGACGGCCCGCAGCGACTCGGACAGCATCGAACGCACCATGTCTTTTTCGGCAGCGGGGAACACATCGACGATGCGATCGATGGTCTTGGCCGCGGAGTTGGTGTGCAAGGTGCCCAGCACCAGGTGGCCGGTCTCGGCGGCAGTCAGGGCCAGGCGGATGGTCTCCAGGTCGCGCATTTCACCGACCAGAATGATGTCGGGGTCTTCGCGCAGCGCCGAACGCAGTGCCTCGGAAAAACCCAGCGTGTCGCGATGCACTTCGCGCTGGTTGATCAGGCACTTCTTCGAGGTGTGCACGAACTCGATCGGATCTTCAATCGTCAGGATGTGATCGGAGCGGTTTTCGTTGCAGTGGTTGAGCATGCTGGCCAGCGTGGTCGACTTGCCCGAACCGGTGGGCCCGGTGACCAGCACCAGACCGCGCGGCAACATGCACAGGTCACGAAACACCCGCGGCGCATGCAACTCATCGAGGGTGATGATCGTCGAGGGAATGCTGCGGAACACAGCCGCCGCGCCGCGGTTCTGGTTGAACGCGTTGACACGGAAGCGCGCCAGCTTGGGTATCTCAAACGAAAAGTCCGTCTCGAAAAACTCTTCGTAGGCTTTACGCTGCTTGTCGTTCATGATGTCGTAAATCATGCTCTGCACGTCCTTGTGGGACATGTCAGGCAGATTGACGCGCCGCATGTCGCCATCGACGCGGATCATCGGCGGCCCGCCTGCCGAAATATGCAGGTCGGACGCATTGTTTTTGACGGCAAACGCCAGCAGCTGGGCGATATCGAGGGCCATGCAGACTCCCGTGAACTGCAGCCAGTATAGCCCCCACCCCAAGGCCACCCATGTTAAGCACTACTCATAATCAGGCAGCCACAGCGCTTGCCCAACGGCTCGCTGATTTGAACGCGCGCATCGCCGCGGCTGCCGCAGCGGCCGGTCGCAGCGACGCCCCACCCTTGTTGCTGGCCGTCAGCAAAGGCCAGTCGGCCGCAGTCATCCGTGAGGCGATGGCTTTGGGCTTAAGCCAGTTCGGCGAGAACTATGTCACCGAGGCTCTGCCCAAGATGACCGAGCTTGAGGCGCACGCGCTGGTCTGGCACTTCATCGGGCGCATCCAATCCAACAAGACACGCATCCTGGCCGGTCGCTTTGATTGGGTGCACGGTATCGACCGTGCGTCGCTGGCGCAGCGGCTGTCAGAACAACGCGGACACTTTCAGGCGCCGCTCAACATCTGCCTGCAGGTCAACGTACTGGCCGAACCCAGCAAGGCAGGCGTCAGTCCCGCAGAGCTGCCGGTCCTCATCGAGGCGGTACGCCACCTGCCCAGGCTGCGGCTGCGCGGCTTGATGTGCATGCTGCCCTATGCCGCGCCGCTGGCCCTGCAACACCAAGGTTTTGCCGAGATGCGGCGCTTGCTGGAACAAGCTGTCGCGCAAGGCACTCCGCTCGATACGCTGTCTATGGGCATGAGCGATGACTTCGAGCCGGCTATCGCCGAGGGCGCCACGCTGCTGCGCATCGGCACCGGTCTGTTTGGTGCGCGATCGGCTGCTGCTGACAGCAGCGCGCTTGAGTAGACTGGCGTGATGAAAACACTGACTGAACTGCGCGTCGCCCTGATCGGTGGCGGCAACATGGGACGCGGCCTCATCGGCGGCCTGTTGGCCCGTGGCTTGCCTGCCGGCCACATCACCGTGGCCGACATCAACCTCGCCGGCCT
>Ga0114971_10002807_pt1 | contig 11916 bp, 8 predicted proteins | sample M_140625_MF_Meta_FD_87320 | JGI IMG/M metagenome (GOLD analysis project Ga0114971, IMG submission 87320) | Freshwater microbial communities from Lake Montjoie, Canada to study carbon cycling - M_140625_MF_MetaG | ecosystem: Environmental > Aquatic > Freshwater > Lake | place: Lake Montjoie... | reverse complement strand
CCCTACGCCACTGATCAATCCGTTGGCCTGAACGACGGCGATGGTGGGGTTCAACGAACTCCACGCGGGGAGTCCGTCCGCGATGATCGCCCCAGCGCCGTTCTTCAGCACGGCGGTCGCGAGGACAGTCCCACCAATGGCCACACGCCCCGCGGCGAGCGACACCGTGATCGTGCTCACGGCGGACGGATCACGCGACCCCTCCGTGGCGGAGCGGCAGGCGATGGCGAGGAGCAGAACCCAAAGGCGTCTCACCCGGTGAAGTTACGCCGAGCCGCGCTGGGAGGCTATATCTCGTGCGTTGGCGAACTGATTAGGTCGACCAGGGCGCCGCGGAACATATCAAGTTCCGCCGTGGTGTTGAAATAGTGCGGTGAAATCCGGAGGGTAGACTCCGCCACTTTCCGGCCGAGGTCAATCACGGCGTCGGCGCGCGACTGGGCGGTCGTGTGAATGCCCCGGGCGCGCAGCCCGTGCATGAGCGACGACGCCTCATGCCCGTCCACCGCGAGCGACACAATCGCGCAGCGCTGCGCCCCTTCATCGAGCACGCGAGCTCCCGTGAGCGCGGCGAGGTCACGGCGCAAGCTCTCGGCCAGCACATGGGCGCGCCCGGCTGTGCGTTCCACACCCGCGTCTATCGCATAGCGGGCCGCGCGTCCCATGCCGAGCAGTAAGGCGTAGGGGAGTTCCCACTGCTCGAATCGACGTGCGCCGTCGACGAGTTCGTAGGCGTCACTCGCCGTCCACGCCGCGCCACGCATATCGAGGAACAACGGATGCGCGCCACGCGCAAGCATGCGCTCGGCGACATACAAAAACCCAATGCCACGAGGACCACGCAAGAACTTGCGCGCCGTGGCGGCAAGAAAGTCGCACTGGAGTTGCCGCACATCAATCGGAAGCTGCCCTACCGCCTGACAGGCATCGAGCAGATACGGAACGCCAGCCTCCGCACAGATCGCGCCGACCTCAGACGCCGGCTGCACGAGCCCCGAGTTCGTGGGAATCCAGGTGAGCGACACCAGCTTGGGCACGTGACGGCGCACGAGCGTCCGGAGCGATTCCAGATCCACCCCGCCACCCGCAGCATCCTCAGCGCGAATCACCTGCACACCCACGCGCTGCGCTAGCGACAAGAACATCAACTGATTGGAGATGTAGTCGGCGTTGGTCGTCACAATCGTGTCGCCGGCGGAGAACGCCACACTCGACAGCGCTTGTGCGAATGCCGCCGTGGCACTCGATACCACGGCGATTTCTGACGAGTGCGCACCGATCAGCGCCGCGATATCGTCGTAACAGCGGCCAATGCCGGGCGCGGCGGCCGCCGCGGCTTCGTAGCCGCCGATCTGCCGCTCCAACTCGAGATGCCCAATGACCGCGTCGTGCACCGGTGTCGGGACGAGCGAGGCGCCGGCGCTGTTCAAGTGCGTGCACTGCGCACACCCCGGAGTGTCGCTCCGCCAGGCAGCGATCTCGTCATCGCGAATGGGCTGACCCACCATCAGCGGGACCGTGCGTGCATCAGTTTTGCTTGCCCAGCCATTCGTCGGCGGCGAGCGTGAAGCGGGGGATTTCCGCGTCAAACTTCTCGGCGTCGTCTCGCACGAAGTGATATTCGCCTTCCATGTGACCGCTCGGCGACTTGAGCACGCAGAAGCTCTGGTACTCGTGCACATCGCCAATGGCCAGCAACGGCTGCTCCCCCACCACGCCGTCGCCCGCGACTTCACTGTCTTCGCCGAACGAATCGTGGATGCGCCAACGACGCGACAGCAACTGCGCCGCGCGCGTGCCCACATTCTCGATGCGCACGAAATAGGCGAACACGAACTGCTGCTGTTCCGGGATTGACTGTTCCTGCAGATACACCGGACGCACCGTGACGCGGATGCCGTTGGTGATGCGGTAGAATAAGGCGGAGCGCTGGCTCATGACGGAGGCTAAACTCACAGAAGGCGAAAGGGCGTATCGCGCGGCGACAACCGCAAGATACGCCCCAACACGTTCAGGCTACAAGCTGAGCAGAGCCCGCGGCTAGTGAATTCGCTCGAGCGTAAATGAGAGCACAAACTGTCGCGGCAAGCCGGGCTCGTAGGCAACCGGGACTCCGCCCACGACGTCGGGATTCAAAAACGCTGAGCCAATGAAGCGTTTATCGGTGGCGTTCTGCACGGTGAATGACGACCGGAGCCCGAGCCCACCATTGCCTAGCACCCACGGGCGCTCACTCACAAGCCCGACATTGAACACAGTGGCCGCCGGAACCGTGACGCTATTGGCATCGTCCACCGTGTAGTCACCGGTGTGCTGCACACCCAGCTGAACTCGCAGTCCATTCAGCGCTTGCGGTGCCCAGCCCAGAGTTGCGTTCGTGAGCACAGAAGGAACTCCGACGACGTTCTTCCCGGAATAGTCCGCCATTTTCCCGGGCTTTCCGTAATGCACAGAGTCTACCATGTAGGTGGTGTACTTGGCGCTCATGAACGTAAGAGCGGTCGCCAGCGACCATCCGCCCTCGACTTGGATGGTCGCGCCGAGTTCGGCTCCCGAACGACGCGCCTGCCCGGCAGTGAAGTAAAAACGCCCACCGCGGTACGGGACAATCTCGTTGGTCACATTGGTCCAGAAGGCGGCCGCATCGTACGTGACCGATTTGAAGAACCCGTGACCAAGCGCGAGCACCTGACGCGTTCCGATTTCGTACGTGAACGACCGAACAGGTTCGAGCAGCGGATTGATGTTGGTGACGGTATCCTGGCCGAACGTGCTCGACGGATCCGTCTCGTTCCCCGCCGGAACCTCGACACCGCCACCGATGCTCGCGTACACACTGTGCAGCGGGGAGAATCGGTAGTTGAGTCCGACCTTGGGCGTCACCCCCGTGAAGCCTTTGGTGGTGTTCAGCTTCGGCGTCACGTTGCTGCTGTACGTGTAGGTAATCGCATCGTACCGCGCGCCGAGGCTCGCACTCCACTTGGCGCCGAGGTCCACGTCCTGATTCACGAACAGTCCGAAATTGTTGGCGCCCTCCCGCTTGTTGTCGGTGAGGTTGGTGGCGCGCGTCCCGGCGGCGCTGAGTCCGTAGAAGAGAATCGCCCCATCCTGATAGGCGACATCAGTGCCGATCGACAGGGTCCCTTTCATCCCGTCGCCAAAATCGGTCGCGGTGCGGTACACGGCGTTGCCGCCGAGATGATACCGATTGAAATCGCGATACGTGCCACGCTCCGATCGCTGGAGGTACTTGGGTGTCACGAACAACATCGCACTGATTCCCTGGTCGCCCGCAAACCGATGGTCGAGCGTGAGACCGAGACGGCCGACGACGTTGTCGCGACGTTCACGACGGGAGAGATAGGTAGCGTTCGCCTGCTGCGGGTCCGCGTCCACCTGCGCCATCGACAGCGGACCCGGCACGTTGAATCTATTTCGCGTCATCGTGAGATACGCGGCGAAATCGGTGTTCTTGTCAATCGGTGTCACGACCCCGCCGTCAAGCAGCATTCGGTCGCCCTGTGAGTTCGTGCGCCATCCGTCGAATGTCGTACTCACCGCGGTTGCGTAGAGCTTCCCCTGCCCCACGAGCATCCCCGTCCCAAGCGAGGCCCGCTTGAGTCCGAAGTTGCCGTACTGCAGCGTTGGCGACAGGAAGTCATGCGTGAAATCAGGTACGGTGGTGAAGTTCACCACGCCGCCCGCCGCGTTTCCCCACAGCGCCGACGCATTCGAGCGGACGACCTCGATGCGCGACACCGTCGCTAAATCGAGTGCGTCAAAACTGGTGCGACCATCGGGCTCGGTCTCAGGGATGCCGTTCAACAGCACACGGACGCCGCGCGAAGTCCCCGAGTTGGAACGATCACCTGCTCCGCGCGAGCCAAATCCGCGGATGGTCAGCCGCACGTCGCCGGAGCCATAGCGCGATTGCGCCAGAACGCCCGGCACCAGCGACAGCGCATCGCTGATCGCGTAGCCAGCTTTCCCAGCCCATTCCGATTTCTGGAGTTGCGTGACGGCGAGCGGCGTCTTGAAGAGCGGGGTCGTGATACGCCCCCCGGTGACGGTCACGGGTGCCAAGGTGGCGGTGTCGCGCCCGACCTGCTGCGCCGAGACGAGCGCGGGCGCGAACCCCGCGATGGCAACGTACGCGGCGAGTGTGGAATGCAGGCTCGGCATGGAACTCCTCATGGGTGAGCAGGTCGATATTTCCGTCATCGTGACGCAAATATCACCGCAATATTCATTGATTATTCATAAATATAGCGGCCCGATTTGGAGTTCTGCTACCCCTCTCGCTGAACAGCCCCCCCTGGGTGAATCCTGACGCTCCCCGGCAGCGCGTCGAGCAACGGCTTGAGATCGTTGGCGCGATCAAGCGTCGTGACGAAGGTCAGGCCAGGGAGCGTCACGACGAGGAGTCGCTCGACGCCGTAGAGGACCACCGTGCCCCCCTCGGCGTGTACGATATTGTTCTCGCTCTCCACGAAGCAGACGCGCCCAAGCGCACCATTGCCGTCGTCGTCGAGATCCCGCGCGCGCCGAAGACTCGCCCACGTCCCGATGTCGTCCCACGCGACATCTCCGCTCACGACGAGCAGTCGTTCCGCACGCTCGAGCAGGCCGCGCTCAATCGACACAGAGTCGCCAAGACGGGCGACCCATCCGTCGATGTCGCCTTGGGCGAGTTGATCGAGCCCGGCGGCAATTTCTGGCGTGCAACGCGCAAGCTGCACGAGCACCGTCTGCGCATCGGCGACGAAGGCCCCCGAGTGCCAGCGCGCGTCTTGCGCAATCAACTCGGCCGCGCGCGCTGCATCGGGTTTTTCTTCGAACCCGTCCACGATGGCCGACCCGCCACGATCGAGCGGCGCGTCGGCATCGAGCAATGCCCCCGTGCGCAGGTAGCCAAAATGTGGATCCGCGCGCGTCGGCGTGACGCCGATGGCGACAATCGCACGTTCGCGATGCGCCACCGCGGCCGCGCGGTGGATCATGTCACGGAACACGCCAGGGAATCCAATCGCGAGATCGCAGTGGAGTGCGACAAAGGCCGTGTTCGGACCCGCACGACGTGCAATCTCCTGCGCCGCCCATGCGAGCGCGGCCGCTGTGCCGAGCGGGCGCGGCTCGACCAGAACGTTCGCGTCGGGCACCTCGTGAATGGCGGTGCGAATCGCCGGCGCGATGTCGGAGCTCGTCACGACAATCACGCGCTCAGGGGGAATCATCGGCTGCAGGCGCCCGACGGTGTCCTCGAGCAAGGTCCGGCCGGTGACGAGTGCCAGGAGCGGCTTGGGGCGTGTCGGCGTACTGAGTGGCCAGAAGCGAGATCCAATTCCGCCCGCAAACACCACCGCCCAAATCGCGAGGCCGGTGACCTGTTCGTCGACGGGCACCAGCTCCGGCGTCGGCAGTGTGCCTGCAGCGGAGGACGATGAGGGGTTGAACGAACCGGGCTTCTCCGGTCCCGATGGCGGCATAGGCATTGCTTAATAAGATATCACCGTGCCTCGTGTTCGCGATCTGTGCGCTGTGCGCCGTGCGCTGTGCGCGTGGTCGATTGGCTCTCGCCCCTCCCGCCAAAGCGACAACTGCGTATCTTGCGAGATGCAAAATTTTACTATTGCGCGTTTCGCGCTCGCCTTCTGCTGCGCGGTGCCGGCAACTGCTGCCGCGCAGGAGAACTACGAGATCCAGGTCTATCCCTCTGAAACCACCAAGAAGGGGACCACGGTTTTTGAGCTCCACAGCAACTTCACCGGATCGGGGAGCACCGCCCGCACGGGAAGCTTGCTCGCCACCAACGGCGCCTTCCACGAGACGCTGGAGATCACGCACGGCTTCAGCGACATCTTCGAAGTCGGCTTCTATGTCTTTACCAGCGCTCGCGGCTCCGACGGCTATCGGTTTGTGGGCACGCATATTCGTCCGCGCATCCGCGCGCCGGAGTCATGGAAGCTCCCGGTCGGGCTGAGTCTCTCCACGGAGTTCGGCCCCACGAACAAGGCGTTCGACGAGAGCGAGCTAGGTGTGGAGTTCCGTCCGATTATCGATCAAACCATCGGCAAGTTCTACTGGTCGATCAACCCAACGATCGGCTGGTCGGTCAAAGGGCCAGACGCTGGCAAAGGACTCGACGGGATGATGTTCGCGCCCGCCGTGAAGCTTCAGTGGGAGCTCAACGACAAGGTCTCCGCGGGGATCGAATACTTTGGCGGCACCGGTTCGCTCAAGCGGATGGCCGCCGCGGCTGAACAGTCGCACATGATTTATCCGACGCTCGACTTCGACCTCGGACCAGAGTGGGAACTGAATGTCGGCTACGGCGTGCTGGCCGCCGGCAGCGGTGACCACAACATCCTGAAGGTGATCTTCGGCCGTCGCGTTGGCTGGTGAGGTGCTTCGCACGACGAAGGGGCGGCTCCGGTGACGGAGCCGCCCCTTCGTGCATCCCGGACCGCCCTCAGCGGATGGTGTTGCCGCCGCGTCGGTTGTCGGGAACGAAATGTCCGGCCGCCGGCATCTTCACCTGCATGAGCGAGGCGGAATCGAGCGTCGCCGTGGCGGGAAGCAATCCGTTGGCCGAGAGCAAATGCGCGGTGAGGGCGTAGACCTCATCGTTGGTCAGCGAGCCCGGCGCCGTGTGCGGCATCGCGCGGCGGACGTAGTCGAACAACGTGGTCGCGTTGGACCAGTAGTTGCCGATCGTCTTCGCGATCTTCGCGTCCTTGGCGAAGCCGAACTTTTCACCTGCGGAATCGCGCCCGACAATCGGGGGATACGCGGGGGGCATGCCTTCGCCCTTTTGGCCATGGCACTGCGCGCATTTCGTAGCGTAGATCGCCGCGCCGTCACTCACACTCCCTTTGCCCGCGGGCAGTCCTGCGCCGTCGGGGCCGACATCGAGATCAATCGCGGCAATTTCCTGAGGCGTGGCCGCGCGGCCAATGCCGTAGCGCGCGGGTACGTCGCCGCCCGGTTTTCCACTGCATGCGGCCAGCACAAGGAGCGCTAACGGAAGCAGGCGGAAGCTGAGCCGATGACTATTAGCAATGCGCATGCTCAGCTCTCCCCGTGAAAGGTGATGGCGCCGTTGGGGGCAATGTGCCAGCCATAGATCGGATTGAAATGGTAGTCCGTTCCCTTGCCGCGCACTTCGATGAGCTTCGCACGCGTGGGCTGTACGTAGCCGGTCTCGTCGGTTGCGCGAGAGAGGAGCACCTGCTCGCTCCCCTTCCACTCCCACATGTAGGCGAAGCGCACATGCGCCTTTGGCAGCGACGGCCCCTGCAACTCGGCCTCGCGCCAGCTTTTACCGTTGTCGGTACTGACCTCGACCTTCGTAATGCGACCGCGACCACTCCACGCAAGCCCGCTAATCGGGTTCCACCCCTTCGTGATCGTGCGTGGCGCGCACGGTGACGTAATCACCGACTTGGCATCCATCTCGAAACTGAACTGACGCGCGATCCCACCCGGAAGCGGATCGGTGTACTTGGCCGTCTCCCAGCGGGTCATCCAGGGGCGCATCCCCACTTCAAGGCGCCGCAACCATTTCACATTGGCATTCCCTTCGTAGCCCGGTAGGAGCAATCGCATGGGATAGCCCTGCTCTGGGCGCAGCGGCTCGCCGTTCTGCGCCCACACCACCAACGCATCGTCAAATGCCTTGGGCATTGGAATGCTGCGCGCGAGCAGGCAGGCATCGCCCCCTTCGGCGAGGAACCACTGTGCTGGCGCTTGCGCACCCACCTCTTTCATAATGTCGGCTAGTCGAACGCCGGTCCACTCGGAGTTGCTGGTCATGCCGGCAATCTTCTGCGGCGTAAGATCAGGCTTCGGATCACGGTAAGCACCCCGCCCGTTGCCAGAGCACTCGACAAAATGGACACGCGTCACCTGCGGGAAACGCCGCAGATCGTCTACCGTGAACGCCATGGGCCGATCCACCATGCCGTGCACCGTGAGCGTGTGCCGCGCGGGATCCAGCAGCGGAATGCCGGCGTGGTGTCGCTCGAAGTGCAAATCCGACGGCGTGATGGTCCCCGTCAGATCCTGCAACGGTGTGAACGACGTCCCGGTCACTTCGCCCGTCGGTGCACGCGATGCCGTCACGAAGCGGGAGCGTGTGCCCACCGGCGAGGTCGGCGTACCCAGGAGCTTGGTGGCGTCCTCAGGAATCGGCGGCAGCACCGGCGCAACGGCCTGCGCTTGCGACCGTGCCACCGCAGGGAGGCCAACCAACGCGGCGCCACCGGCGACCGCCGCACCGCGCAGCAGGTCGCGCCGCGTGAGTGCGGCGCCTTCCTTCGATCCCGGATCAGTCATGGGCAGCTCCACGGGCAGTGCGCCCGATACGCGTGGGCGCGGGAACGAGCGCACCCTGTGGGTTGCCGCGCGGCACGAGTCGCGCGGGTGGGTTGAACGCGGCATGTCCCTTCGTGGCATAGGGCACATCGCGCGGCGCACCGCCAATGGGCCAGTCGCCGTCCTTGCCCGGCGAGTCAGGACGTTCGTGCGAGTTGATGAACGCCGCAACGTCGAAGGCTTGCTGGGTGGTGAGCGAGCCAGGCGCGGTCTGCGGCATATTGTGCCAAATAAAGCTCGCCGCCCGCTCGACCCGTGCCATCGACGCGCCAATCGAATAGGATTTGGCGCCCCAGAGTGAGGGAATCGCGCCGGAGCCGGCCCCGTCCTTTTGATGGCAGACCACACAACTCGTCTCAAAAACGACGCGTCCGCGCGCGGTATCGCCGGCGAGCGTGTCTTTCATCGCTAACAGCCCGTCAGCCCCCATCACCTTGGCGCCGATGGGCACGCCTTTACTGATGAACGCCAGGTAGGCGAGAATGTCTTCCATCTCACGACTGTCCGCCGGGATCGCATTCCCCGCGAGCGAGCGGGTGAAGCAATAGTTCACACGATCGGCGAGTGCGATAACGGCGCCCGAACGCGTCAGATACTTGGGGAACCGTGCATGCGCGCCCGTGAGCGGCGCGGACGTTGCTTTGCGCCCATCAAGCTGGTGACAGCTCGTGCAGCGCAGGTTCGACGTCGCATACGTCGGCAGACTCTCGGGGGTGAAGCGGAGCAAGGCGAGCCCACGCCGGATCGAGGCGCCGAGCGAATCGGCCGGAATCTCAGTTTCGGCGGGCGGCGCCCACTGTGCCGCATCAAAACTCTGGTGCGCTTTGGCCGGGGGGCGGCGGGAACAGCCGATTCCCGCGACCAGAAACGCCGCCAGGAACGCCGCCAGAACCGTCGATCGGACGATGGACGACGGACGCATGCGACAGCGGCTGTGGGACTCGGCGACGCAGGTCCGAGGCAAACGGGTCAGTGGCGACATCTCGGCAAAGATACCGACTGGGGACTCCGGCGCCACCCTTGGAGGCCGCGCATCGACCAAAACCGGGCCAGAGGGCTAGCGCAACCGTGGGAGAGACCAGCACTTTTTGTGGCATCCGCGTTTGAGTAGAACAGTTAGCACAGCGCTACCGCGTCACCGACTCACACCCCCACCACCACCCCACTATGCGACGCTCCACCTCTCGCATCACCGCAGCCCTGCTCGTAGCAGTAGCCTGCGCCTCTCCGACGCCAGCGCCGACGCCGGCGCCAACGCCGGCTCCCGCGCCGACTACCGCAGTGACGCCTGCCGGCGGCCGCGCCAATGCCCCAACGCCGGCCCCGCGCGACTCCGCCGCACCCGAGGCGCCCGCCGCCGCTGGTCGCGGTGGACGTGGTGGCGCCGCTGGTGGTGCCGCCGGTGGTGCCGCTGGGGAGGCAACTCCGCAGCCCTACGCCCGTGTCGTGACCAGCGAAGCCAAGACCCGTGACGGCCTCTTCAAGGTCCACCGGATTGGCGCCCGCCTGCTGTTCGAGATTCCGCGCGACCAGCTCGGCAAGGATCAGCTCCTCGTGACCGAGATCGCCAAGACCGTGCTCGGCTCCGGCTACGGCGGACAGGCCGTGAGCAACAAGGTGTACCGCTGGGAGCGTCGCGAGAACCGCGTGTTCCTACGCAGCGTGTCGTATGACGCCATCGTGGACCCGAAGGTCAACGAAGCGCGCGCCGTCGCCGACGCGAATGTGAACCCGATTGTGGCCGTGTTCAACGTCGAGAGCTTCGGGCGTGACAGCGCGATGGTGATCGACGTCACGCGCCTCTTCACGCAGCCGCCGAGCGAGCTCGGACCGGGCTCACGTATCCCAGGCAACGTCGACGCGACGCGTTCGTTCATCGAAAGCGCCACGCCGTTCGTCGACAACGTGAACGTCTACGCCATGTTGACCTTCGCGCAGGCCGGTGGTGGTGGACGCGGTGCGGCCGCGGCCCCCGCTGGACGTGGCGGCGCCCCGACCAACAACAACGCCTCCAACACCGTCGTGATGAGCTGGAGCTTCCATCGCCTGCCAGACAAGCCGATGATGGCGCGCTTGTGCGACGATCGCGTCGGCTACTTCTCGACCCGTGCCACCGATTACACCGACGTCGGCAGCAAGGTGAACGAAAAGTGCTTCATCACCCGCTATCGCCTCGAGAAGAAAGATCCGAACGCGGCCATGTCGGAGCCAGTAAAGCCGATCGTGTACTACATCGATCCGGCGACCCCAAAGAAGTGGATCCCTTGGTTCAAGAAGGCGATCGAAGACTGGCAGCCGGCATTCGAAGCCGCCGGCTTCAAGAACGCAATCATCGCCAAGGAAGCACCGGCGAACGACCCAGATTGGTCCGCGGAGGACGCGCGCTACTCGGTGGTCCGCTGGCTCCCGTCCACGACGGAAAACGCCTCGGGCCCGAACGTGCACGACCCCCGCTCGGGTGAAATCCTGAACGCGCACATTCAGTTCTACCAGAACGTGCAGAAGCTCCAGCTCTCGTGGTACTTCACGCAGGCAGCGGCGATTGACCCGCGCGCGCGCACCTTCCCGTTCAGCGACGAGCTGATGGGCCGTCTGCTCGAGTACGTGCTGGCGCACGAAGTCGGACACACGCTTGGCTTCCAGCACAACATGAAGGCCAGCGCCACCTATCCGACCGATTCGCTCCGCAGCGTCAGCTTCCTGAAGGAGTGGGGACACACCCCCACGCTCATGGACTACTCGCGCTTCAACTATCTTGTGCAGCCCGAGGACAACGTCCCGGTCGACTTGCTGACGCCGGTCATCGGCCCCTACGACAAGTGGGCGACGATGTGGGGCTATAAGCCGATCGGCGCTGCGTCGGCAGAAGCCGAGCGCGCAACGCTCGACTCGTGGGCGCGTGAGCAGGACACCAAGCCATACCTCCGCTTCTCTACCTCTGGGCAGGCCGGTTCTGATCCGGGCGATGAGACGGAAGCCGTCGGCGATCAGGACGCCACCAAGGCGACCGGCTGGGGCATCAAGAACATCAAGCGCGAAATGGCGTACTTGATTGGCGCGACGGTCAAGCCGACTGAGGGCTACGACGACCTGAACGAGCTCTACGGCCGTTTGATCGGCCAGTGGCGCACAGAACTGACGCACGTGACGAACGTGGTCGGTGGTGCCGAATCGCAGGAAAAGTATGGGTCGCAGACAGGCATTCGGTTCACGCCGGTTGCGAAGGCTCGTCAGCAGGCGGCGGTCAAGTTCTTAACCGAGAACGCCTTTGCCACGCCGACGTTCTTCCTCGACCAGGACATCCTGCGCAAGATCGAGCCCACGGGGTCGGTCCCGCGTATCTTGGCCGCACAGAGTGGGATTCTCTCGTCGCTCCTCCAGCCGGCGCGCTTGATTCGCTTGGCCGAGCATGACGGAATGTCCACCGGCAACCTGTACTCGATGCCGGAGCTGTTCGATGATCTCCGCCACGGGGTGTTCTCCGAGCTCGCCTCGGGCGCCAAGATCGACGTGTACCGCCGCGCACTGCAGCGTGCCTACGTT
>Ga0114971_10002806_pt1 | contig 11921 bp, 7 predicted proteins | sample M_140625_MF_Meta_FD_87320 | JGI IMG/M metagenome (GOLD analysis project Ga0114971, IMG submission 87320) | Freshwater microbial communities from Lake Montjoie, Canada to study carbon cycling - M_140625_MF_MetaG | ecosystem: Environmental > Aquatic > Freshwater > Lake | place: Lake Montjoie... | reverse complement strand
GCTAGAACTCACGCCCATGTCCGGTATCCTGCTCATCGTCCACCTGTTCGTGACCCTTGCTCTCATCGGGGTTGTCCTGTTGCAGCGGAGCGAGGGCGGTGGTCTCGGCATAGGCTCGTCCCAAGGCATGGGCGCCTTCATGGGGGGGCGCGGCACCGCGAATTTGCTTACCCGGGCGACTGCCATCCTCGGCACGCTGTTTTTTGTCTTGTCGATCGCATTGGCGATCCTCGGCCGGAGCAGCGGACCGCAACGCTCGATCCTCGATACCCTGCCGACCGGGCCGGCACTGCCTTCGGCACCTGCCCCAGCGCCAGCGGCGCCAAGCGTGCCGACGAACTGAGACCAACGGCGCGAGGCTTCGCGGCTTGCCGAGGTCCCGAACGGGCGCTGCGGCCCGTGCCGCGCTGCCAAGGAAACCGGAGGTTTCCGCCCGGCGATTGAGAGACCGCAAAAGCTGATACTGGCGGTCAAATCCTTTGGCTGCTGATGTGACATCGTATCTTGCGCTGCCCGCGTGGCCATGGGTTCATGGCTGCCCAAGGGGAAACGACGCAAGCATGGACGAATATGATTTTATTGTGGTCGGCGCCGGATCGGCCGGTGCCGCGGTCGCGCACAGGCTCTCCGAAGATCCACGCCATCGGGTCCTGCTGCTAGAGGCGGGGCCGGCGGGGCACCACTGGACCCATATCCCAATCGGCTATGCCAAGCTGATCAATAACCCCGCCGCGAACTGGCTCTATAGTTCCGAGCCCGAGCCAAGCACCCATGGTCGGCGTCTACCGGTGCCGCGTGGGCGCATTCTGGGCGGCTCTTCCGCCATCAATGGCCTCGCTTTCGTGCGGGGTCAGGCTCAGGATTTCGACGGTTGGGCGCAGATGGGTAATGCCGGCTGGAGCTATGCCGACGTGCTCCCCTATTTCAAGCGGATGGAAAGCTACGAGGCGTCGGGCGATGACGCCTATCGCGGGCGCTCCGGCCCGCTGCGGGTCACCAATCCACCGCCCCGCGAGCCCATCTTCCAGGCCATCATAAAAGCCGCTGGTGAGGTCGGTATCCGCTACAACCCGGACTACAACGGCGCCACCCAGGACGGCATTGCGATGAGCCAGGCGAGCATTGCCAGCCGCCGACGCATGTCGACCGCAGCCTGCTACCTGGATGCCGCAACCCGCCGCCGGCCGAACCTGCGCATCGCCACGGGGGCGCTGGCGGAAAGGTTGCTGCTGGAAGGAAAACGCTGCATCGGCGTTCGCTGGCGCGAAGGCGATACGGTGCGGGAAGCGCGAGCGGGGCGGGACGTCGTCGTCAGTGGGGGCTCGATCAACTCACCGCAACTGCTGGAGCTGTCGGGCATCGGTCAGCCGGACCGGTTGGCATCCCTCGGCATCGCCGTGGCGCAGGCTCTGCCAGGCGTCGGTGAGAACCTGCGCGATCACTACGCGCCGCGAACCCGCTGGTCGGTTGGTGCCCCAGGGTGGACGAATAACGACCGCGGACGCGGCCTGAACCTTGTTGGCCAGGCGTTCCGCTACCTGTTCATGGGCAATGGGATGCTTGCCTCCGTAGCGGCGCCTTTGCGCGCCTTCGTCCGCTCGCGCGAAGGCCTCGAAGCGCCGGATTTGCTGCTTGGCTGGGTACCGATGTTGAGCGTCGCCGGTCCTACGGGACCAAAGATCGCGAAAGAATCGGGCATGACCTGCTATGCGCATCCCATGCGTCCGGAGAGCAAGGGGCATGTCCACATCACTGGCGCCGATCCGCGCCAGCCACCGGCGATCACCTTCAACTTCCTGGCTTCGCCCGCCGATGTCGAACTGACGGTCAAGGCCATTCGTATTGCGCGAGCGGTTATGACCGCGCCTGCCCTGTCACCGCTACGCTTGACGGAACTCGCCCCGGGCGCGCCGCTCAACAGCGACGACGAAATAATCGATTGGGTCAAGCGTGCTGGGGAGACCACGTATCATCCGGTTGGCACCTGCCGAATGGGACAAGACGGCATGGCCGTGGTTGATGCGCAGCTCAGGGTGCACGGGATCGCAGGGTTGCGGGTGGCCGATGCCTCGATCATGCCGACCCTGACATCCGGCAATACGAACGCGCCGTCGATCATGATCGGTGAGAAGGCGGCTGCGATGATTCTGGAGCAGGCTTCAGCCTGATCGGTCCCGTCTGAGACCATGCGAGAAAAAACGGCGACCGCTCGCGCGATCGCCGTCCTGAAAGCCAGGGGTAACCGGCCAGGGGGGTGCCCCTGCGCCGGCTATGCCGCTTCTTACTCGGCCGCCGCGTCCAGCGCCGCGCTGACCCGCGGGGGCGATAGCGGCAGGTCGCAAAAGCGCTTGCCGAGTGCGTCGTGAACGGCATTGGTGATAGCCGCAAGCACCGGGACAATCGGCGCTTCGCCGACGCCACGTACGCCCTGCGGATGCTTCGGATTGGGGATCTCGAGCATCACGGGCTCGATCATCGGTACGTCCGAGCAGACCGGCATCCGGTAATCGAGGAAGCCAGCATTTTCGAGCTTACCCTGCTTGTCGAAGAGGTACTCCTCCGACAGTGCCCAGCCGATGCCTTGGACCACACCGCCCTGGATCTGGCCTTCGACATAGCTGGGATGCAGTGCGCGACCGACATCCTGCACGGCCGAGTAGCGCAGCACCCTGACGATAGCGAGATCGACATCGACCTCGACGTCGACGATGTGGGTGGCGAAGCCCGGATCGGCACCGGTCGTGTTGAGCTGGGTACCTGCACCAATCGGGCCGCCCATCTCGTTCGCCTTGGCCGCCAGATCCTCGAGCGAGAGGGGCGGGAACTTGCCGGCATTGGGGCCGGCCGGCCGCGCCTCTCCATTCTCCCAGGTCACCGCATCGGGATCGATCTTCCAGATCCGCGCGGCGCGCTCTTTTAGCTGTCCAATCACCTTCTCGGTCGACTGCGTCACCACTATCGCCGAGGCAAAGGTCACGCGGCTGCCGCCGGTCAGGTTCGAAAAGCCGATGGACGCCGTATCGCCGATCAGTACGGAGATGCGGCTGTGGTCGATCCCCAGCAGCTCCGCCGTGACATTGGCGATCGAAGCGCGGCTGCCGCCGACATCAGGGTGACCGGTCGTCACCGCGACGTTGCCGTCCTCGGTAATGTTCACCTGCGCGCTGCTCTCACCGCCGGCGTTGAACCAGAAGCCGGAGGCGACGCCGCGGCCGCGCTTCACGCCCGGGCGTGGGTTTTTGTCGAGCGGCGCCTTATAGTGTGGATGCTTCAGTGCGGCTTCGACCGTCTCCTCGAAGGTGATCTTCCCGAAGGTCGCTCCGTAGACCGCCTTCTGGCCTTCCTTCGAGCTGTTCTTAAGCCGGAACTCCAGCGGATCGAGCCCGAGCTTCTCGCAGATCTCGTCGATCACGCATTCCGCCGCGAAAGCGCCGAGCGGGGCGCCGGGTGCCCGGTAGGCCGCGACCTTCGAGCGGTTGGAGACGACGTCGTAGCCCGTCGAGAGGATGTTCGGGATATAGTAGGGGGAGAAGGAGCAGCCGACGGGACCGCGCAACGGCGAGCCGGGCAGGGCGCCGGCCTGCAGGTAGAAAGTACCCTGCGCGGCGACCAGTGTGCCGTCCTTCTTGGCACCGATCTTCACGGTGCTGCGAGAGCCCGACGTCGGGCCGGTCGCACGCATCACCTCCTCGCGCGTCATCACCATCTTTACCGGCCGGCCGCTTTTTTTCGCAAGCACCGTCGCCAGCGGCTCCAGGTAGATGATGGTCTTGGCGCCGAAGCCGCCGCCGATTTCGGCGGGGATCGCACGGATGTTGCTTTGCGTGATCCCGGTAAGGAAGGAGGTCATGGCGCGAACCATGAACTGGCCCTGGCTGGAGGACCAGATCGTGACCTTGCCATCGGCGGTGCAACTGACCGTGCAGGCCTGCGGCTCGATATAGCCTTGATGCACGGGTCGCGTCGTGAAAGTCCGCTCGATCACGATATCGGCCTCGGCAAAACCGGCCTCGACGTCGCCAACCTTATTCACCATGGTCCCTGCAATGTTCGAGGGCTTCCCCTCGAAGCGCACGAAATCATGCAGGATCGGGGCATGCGGCTTGATCGCGTCCTCGATCTCGATGGCGTGCGGCAGGACTTCGTAGTCCACCTCGATCAGCTTGCAGGCTTCGGCCGCAACCTCTTCGTTGATTGCCGCCACAGCGGCGATCGGATGGCCATGGAAAAGTGCCTTCTCCCGCGCCATGATATTGCGGGACATCCAGCGCATGTCCTGGATGCCGAGCGGAACCGGCTTGTCCACCGGGAAGTCAACGAGATCCTTTGCGGTGACGACCGCCTTCACACCCGGCAGCTTTTCGGCCTTGGAGGTATCGATGCTGCGGATCAGGGCATGCGCATGCGGGCTGCGCAGCACCTTGCCCCAGATCATCCCGGGCATGGTGTTGTCTGCAGCGTAGCAGGCGCGGCCGGTTACCTTATCGGCCCCGTCGGGGCGGATGGTCCGCTGCCCGATCCACTTATTGGCGATGACGTTCATCAGGCAGCGCTCCTCATGTCAGCGGCGGTTTCCAGCACCGCCCGCACGATCTTGTCGTAGCCCGTGCACCGGCACAGATTGCCGGCGAGCCAGAAGCGAACCTCGGTCTCGGTCGGATCGGGGTTCTTTTCGAGCAAGGCCTTGGCGGCGACCAGCACACCCGGGGTGCAGATGCCGCACTGCAGGGCGCCCCATTCGAGGAATTTCTGCTGCAAGGGATGCAGGTGATCGCCCTGGGCCAGACCCTCGATCGTACCAATCGTCTTGCCTTCGGCCTCAACCGCCAGCATCAGGCAGGAGCAAACGAGCCGCCCATCGAGGGTGATCGAGCAAGCGCCGCAATCGCCCGTGCCGCACCCTTCTTTCGAGCCGGTCAGTCCGAGCGGGCCGCGCAGGGCGTCCAGCATGCTCTGATGCGGCTCACAAAGAAATTCCTCGGGCTCGCCATTGATCGTCGTGGTGACGTGGACTTTCGCCATGTTTATTTCCCCCCAGCGCGTTCGGCGGCGATGAGGGCAGTGCGCTTCAGCAGCACGCCGGCCACCTTGGTACGGTATTCAACGGTGCCGCGCTTGTCATTGATCGGCTTGCATGCGGCACGGCAGGCGGCCGCCGCGGCGTCTAGCGCGCGTTCATCGAGGCCGGAGCCAATCAGCGCTTTCGCGGCATCTTCAACCAACAGTACGGTGGGCGCGACGGCGCCAAGCCCGACACGCGCCGCTGTCACTTTGCCGTCGGCCAGCGTTAGGTTCACGCCGAGGCCGACAACCGCGATGTCCATTTCGGTCCGCGGGGTCATCCGCAGATAGGCACCACCCGATCCTTTCGGCTGCGCCGGAAAGGTGAAGCCAACCAAGACCTCGCCTGGCTTCAGATGGGTTCGTCCCGGCCCTGCCGTTAGGTGCTCAACTGCCAGCTCGCGCCGGCCATGCGGGCCCTGGACGGTGGCCACGGCGCCCGCCGCGACAAGCGCCGGCACGCTATCGGCGGCCGGGGAGGCGTTGCAGAGGTTGCCACCGATGGAGGCGCGCCCCTGGACCTGTTTCGAGCCAATTAGGTTCGTTGCTTCCAGCACGCCCGGCCAAGTCGCGGCGAAGCCCTTGTGTTCTGCAAGCACCGCACCCGAAACTGCGGCGCCGACCCAATAGCCGCCATCGGCCTTGGGTACGATGGCCGTCATTTCCTCGATTTTTTTCACGTCGATGATGAGGCCTGGGCGGATCACGCCGGAACGCATCTGCACGAGCAGATCAGTCCCGCCCGCCAGGATCCGCGCGGCCCCGGCGGCCGCAGCATAGGCGCCGATCGCTTCATCGAGCGTCTGCGCGGCAAGATATCGCGTCTCTGTCATGCTCTCTTCCGTGGTCGTTTTGCGTCCCCCGCGCGCGCCGGAACGGGGCTTGCGCCCCCTGCACCGGCACCCAGGATGATGCACGCTACGACGCCTTGGCGGATTGCGACAGCCCCCTCAGCCACCCCGGCGCATGGACCAGCGCCAGAAAATCAGCCCGGGCAGGCTGAGGGCCACCTCTCGCAGTCGTTTTAGCATCGCCATGGCAACGGCTGCCTCCGCTGGGATGCCTAGACCGATCGCGACCGCCGCTAGCCCGGCTTCCTGCGCCCCGAGGCCGGCTGGCAAGGCGAAGCCGAGGCTGCGGGCGGCCATACCGAGGCTCTCGATGACATAGGCCTCCGGCAGGCTGACCGGCGAGCCGATGACACGTAGCACGATCCAGACCTCGGCCGCCCCCAGCGTCCAGGCCAGGAGATGCCAGGCCGCGGCCCCCAGCAACGCTGCGGGGGCTGCGTTCACGACCCCGAGAGCGCCGGTGAGGCGCGCCAGGGTAGCGCCGTAACCGAACCGCTCTGCAAGACGCAGACACAGCATCCGCGGCCCCGGTAAGGCGAGCGTCGCTACGAAGACAGCGGCGGCGGCGAGGGGGGCGATGAGGAGGGCCGCCTGGCCCAGGGACAGCAGGCCGGGTGCAAGCGCACTGAACAGCAACAATCCAACCAGCAGGAACGGCAACTGGGTCAGGGACTCGAGCAGCAAATCCACGGTCGCGCCAGCGGCGACGCCGGCGAAGGGGCGTCCCGTTTTCTTGGCGATCTCTTGGCCGGCGAGGACACCCCCGCCGATGCCGACAAGCGGCAATAGGCCGTTGAGGGATTCCCTCACCCAACGCGCCTGGATCATGAGCCATGGGCCTGGTCTTGGAGCATGAAAAATGAGCCGCCAGGCCATCGCTGCAGCGATTATCTGCGAAAAATGAACCAGGACAGCCAGAGGCAGCGCCGGCAGGGCGCGCAGCACAATGGGACCGAGATCGAGCAAGAGAGCGCTCGCTGCGGCCATTCCGCCCAGCAAAGCGATGGTGAGCGCGAGCGACAGGAACCGGGGTGAGGGCGGCCAAAGGGCCTGCCGAGCTGCGAATGTGCGTAACATCTTAAACCCCGAAGCGCGCCTGATAATCCGCAACGCGTGGCCGCAGCACGGCGGGATCGATTTGGTAATCCGCCAGGTCGAAGGTCAGCCCGCCGTAGCCGCCACGGGGCCGATCTGCCACATGACGTTCCATGCGTTGGCGAACCGCTGCAGGCAGCGGCAGGGCGAAATGGGCATAGATTGCCTCAATCGCCTCGAGCGGTTGGGCGGTGAGTTCTCGGAACCGAAGATGCAGGACTTGGGCTGATGGAAACAGTCCCTTCGCCTCCGCCTCCAGCATCGCCGAGGTGCCGGCAACCCAGTCTTCCGTCACTTGCCGGCCAATTGCCACGCGATCGACGTTCACGTTGAAGGGGCGGCGCAGGATTTCCGTCATCCCGGCGACCGAGGCGAGCACTTCGAGCGGGTCGCGATGGAGAAAGATGAGACGCGCATCGGGGTAGGCCTGCTTCAGCGCCGGCAGGGTGAAGACATGGTCCGGGCATTTCAGCACCCAGCGCTTCGGTTGCCCGTCATTGTGTTGCAGGTGCTGCAGGAATTGGCGGTGGAATCGGTACGCCGGCAGGTGATCGGCCGCGTGCAGCCAATTGCGGTAGCCGGGAATGTGGTGCGTGGTCTCGAACCGAAAACTGCGAAAGACATGGGCCGAAATCTCGGTGCATTCCTGGGGCGAGGTCGCCTCGATCGGGTGTATCGCCTGGAACTGGGGCGCCATCCGATCGAAGGCATCCAACTGCCGCTGCATGGCGGCGATCCGCGCCGCCGCCGTATCGCCCGGCTTGCGGGGTAGTGGGTAGACAGTCTCCCAGACCGCTGGCGAACGATTCTCCGGGTCCTCAGCAAGCAGTTTGAACAGAAAGGTCGTGCCACTGCGTGGCAGGCCCGTAATGAAGATCGGTGCCGCCAAAGGGCTTTGCAGAACTGCCGGGTCGGTCGCCGCACGGGCTTCGAGCGCGCGCAGATTGGTGAGGCGGCGGAGCATGTCGAAGCGGGCGGCGAAGCAACCGATGAAACTCAGCTCAGCGCTATGATACCCCTGAAGCAGCAGGCGTAGAGGGTCCGTCGCCTCGTGGTCTGCCAAGGCATTCGCCGCGCCGCTGCGACGGATGAGTGCATCGGCGTCCAACAAACGCTCGGGCAAGCCGAGAGCCGTTACGGCACGTTGACCGAAATCCGCAAGCAACCTCCGGCCGAGCATGACCCGCAGCGTTCCTGGTAAAGAGTTCGGCGCACAGGCTCGCGAGAGCACCGCGCTGCCTGGGTTTGGGACAGACGCCCGGGATCGGCTGGAAAACCTCCACACTAACCGACGACGATCGGATGCCCGTTTTTCGCGGGGTGAGCAAGACGAATCGTGACAAGGATTTTGTCTGCCGAACAGTTTCCCGTCCATGCGACGCAAGCTAAGTCCTGGCTGAGCGAAGCGATCATTTGCGACTCGGAGTAGGAATTGGAGCCAACGAAACCGTCCGCGCATCGACCAACCAGCGAGGGCGATGCCGCAGCGATGGCTTTGCGCGAAGCGACGGCGCGCGGCGGCCTATTCGGCCAGTTGGCTGCGCTGCTGGTGGCGGCAGCCGTGCGCCGGCCGGCCCTGACGCTCCTGCTGTCCTTGGTATTGGGGATCGGGTCGTGCTGGCTCCTGGCGGACCGCTTCGCGTTGGATACCGACGCCCTCAGGATGTTTCGGCCCGATCTGCCCTGGCGTCAGGCGGAGGCGGCGATTGATCGTGCCTTCCCGCAGCGCGACGGGACGATAGCGATCGTTATTGATGGTGAGACCCCCGATGCGGCGGAGCGGGCCGCTGCTGCGCTGGCCGATGAGCTGACGCGACAGACCGGCGGCATCCGCGAGGTGATCCGCATCGATGCGGATCCGGCCCTGCGCCGCGCCGCCTTGCTGTTTCCAGACCTTGAAAAACTTCGCAGTGCGACGGAACGCATCATTGCTGCCCAGCCCATGCTGGGCACCCTGGCTGCCGATCCTTCTCTGCGCGGCGTTGCAAAGGGCTTGCAGCTTGCTGCCGACGGGATTCTCCGAGACGAGCCCATCGCGTTGCCCGAACAGCTCGCGGAAGCCATGAGGGCCATCGCCACTTCGACCGAGGCCGCGGTGGCCGGACGGGTCAAGCCGCTCGACTGGCGCGGGATGTTCACTGGAGAAGTGCCGGAGCCGCTCGCGCTGCGGCGATTCATCCAAGTGCTGCCGGATCTCGATTTCACGGGTCTGGCGCCTGCCGGGGTGGCGATCCAGACCATTCGTTCGGCCATCGATAAGCTGGGGCCTTTGGCTGAAGGTGGCGCGCGGGTACGGCTGACTGGCAGCCCGGTGATTCGTGACGAGGAATTCTCCACGGTTTTCGGCGGCGCGGTCTCGGAGACGCTGCTTTCGCTTCTCTCCGTTGCCGCGCTGCTGTGGTTTGGCTTGCGCTCCATGCGGTTGATCGGGCCGATGATGATCGTGCTCGTGTTGGGCCTGGTCTTGACCGGAGCCTTCGGCACGGTGTTCATCGGGCCCTACAACCCGCTCTCAATTGCGTTTGCTGTGCTGTTCATCGGCCTTGGGGTCGATTTTGCGATCCAGTATTCGGTCTGTCTTCGAGAGCAGCGCCACCGGATGCGAAGCGAACCCTTGGCCAGCGCCTTGGTGACGGCTGGCGCCATTGCCGGGCCAGGTATTGGGCTGGCGGCCTGTGCGCTCTGCGCGGGCTTCCTGGCGTTTCTGCCGACCGATTATCGCGGTCTCTCGGAACTTGGCATCATCGCCGCAGCGGGCATGATCATCGGTGTCGTGGTAAGCCTGACGACGCTACCGGCCATTCTCCTTTATACGCAGCCACGGGAGGAGGAGCAGCCGGTGGGCTATGCCGCACTGGCACCGCTCGATCGCTGGCTGACCGTCCATGCGCGCCGCGTGTCGTGGATAACGCTGCTCGTGGCGCTGCTGGCCTCCGTCTCTCTCCTGTGGCTACGATTCGACACGAACCCGCTGAACCTGCGTAACCCGAAGACCGAAGCGGTTTCGACATTCCGGGACCTGATGCGCCACCCAGATACGACGCCCAATACCATCCAGATCCTGGTTCCCGATTTGGCGGCTGCGGCGGCGCTCATTCCCCGCCTGGAAGCGCTGCCCGAAGTTGATAGTGCCCGATCGTTGCTGGATTTCGTTCCGAAGGATCAGCCGGCGAAGCTTGCGTTGATCGAGGACGCTGCTGACCTTCTCGGCATCACTCTCTCCCCCCCAATCATTCGACCGCCACCTGATGACGGCGAGACGATCCTGGCCTTGCGGGAGGCCGCCGCGACGCTTCAACGCGCCGCGGCCTGGCCCAACGCGCCAGTGCCTATCGGTGCTGCCGCGCGCCGTCTGGCCCTCGCATTTGAGACAGTTGCGACCGCGCCGACCGTTGCGCGGGAGAGGTTGCGTGCAGCGATGGTGCCGGGGCTGGCGACGACGCTCGACGGATTGCGCCTGGCTCTGGCGGCACGCAGCACAACGATAAGCGACCTGCCGGCCGCATTGCGCCGCGACTGGATCAGCGCGGATGGCCAGCCGCGGGTTGAGGTCCGACCACGTGATCGCTCCGACCGGGCGGATCAGATGGCCCGCTTCGCAACGGCGGTATTGCGGGTCGTGCCCAGCGCCTCTGGTCCCGCCGTATCGGTCCAGGCAAGTGCGCACACAGTGAGCATCGCCTTTCTGCGTGCTGGCGTCATTGCGACCGCGTTGACGGTCCTGCTGTTGGTGTTTGCCCTGCGGTCGTGGCGGTTGGCATTCCTGGCGCTGGCGCCGCTGGTGCTGGCTGGGCTTTTAACGCTTGCCACCTGCGTGATTATCGATTTGCCGCTGAACCTCGCCAATATAATTGCGCTACCGCTTCTCTTTGCGCAGGGCGTGGCCTTCAATATCTACTACGTCGCCGCATGGCGGGCGGGTGAGAGGGCGCTACTGCCCTCGGCACTGACACGGGCAGTGCTTTACAGCGCGCTGACCAATGGAACGGCTTTCGGTACGCTCGCGCTGTCGCATCATCCAGGGACCGCGGGTATGGGCGTGATGCTGACGCTCAGTCTGATCTATGCCCTACTTGCGGTGGTAATGACGCTGCCGTCCCTGTTGACGATGTTCGCCGCGCATATCGGCCGGCCCGAAGGTTGATGGGCCGTTAGGTGGGCGCTGGACTTGCTGGGGAGTCTCTGGCAAACGCCGTTTGTCGGAAGTCCCCATCGTCTAGTGGCCTAGGACACCAGCCTTTCACGTTGGTAACACGGGTTCGAATCCCGTTGGGGACGCCACGGAAACCGAGCGGCGACCCTCTCTCCTCGATTTTCGATCGCTCTGAGACGCAGGTTTTCCGCCGGTTTGCGAATGTTACTGGCCGATCCCTGCGCGCAACGACCGCCGAAATTCGCCCGAAAAGGCCCCTCTCTCTCTGAACCTGGCGACTTGCGTGATTTACCAGCCAGGCTGAAAGCCGCAGAATTCCTCGGCTTTTTCAGGCGAAAATGTGTCCAGGTTCGACTCCCTTTGCGGGGAGGATTCGGAACAGCGAAACGTCGATCAGCCAGCCAGTGCGGGAGCCTTGCGGGACAGCGGTGTTGGGGAAAGGCCAAACTCCTGCGTGTGGAACGCAGATAAACGGTGATGTGCTCTCCTTGACCCCCGCTCGCGCGGGGACGGGGTGACCGTTTCGACATTCATTGCGCGTCGTCCCGGTTGACCCCCGCTCGCGCGGGGACGGGTGCAGCATGAGCGAGTATGTAATCGAAGACGGCGGTTGACCCCCGCTCGCGCGGGGACGGGTGGTATCGACGGGCTCACTCATTGCCCGGCTCCGGTTGACCCCCGCTCGCGCGGGGACGGGCAAGCCGCTTTTCCGCCAACCGCCATGCGTCCCGGTTGACCCCCGCTCGCGCGGGGACGGGCGC
>Ga0114971_10002802_pt1 | contig 11923 bp, 13 predicted proteins | sample M_140625_MF_Meta_FD_87320 | JGI IMG/M metagenome (GOLD analysis project Ga0114971, IMG submission 87320) | Freshwater microbial communities from Lake Montjoie, Canada to study carbon cycling - M_140625_MF_MetaG | ecosystem: Environmental > Aquatic > Freshwater > Lake | place: Lake Montjoie... | reverse complement strand
TTGTTCGAATGCTTTGACAAAAATAGACATAGATATAAGCTGTTCTAATTCAATATTTCTGTGAATATTTTCACTAACCTGATTAAAAAAAAGTTCTTTATAAAAATAATTCATTTGAGGATGCTGTATAAATAGTAATAAAATATCATTACTAAAATCTTTAGAAAAATTAGTAAAAGTTTGTATATTAGATTTATATCTTTCTTGTTTGTAAGTTATGATTTGAGATAAAACGCCAATAGCTAATATAAAGGTGGCGATAAACATAGCAACGCTAATATATGTCCTAAATTTTGGACTGCTATAAAATTTATCATTGATTTTATAAAACACATAAAAAATGATAAATACAACAAATAATACTATATAAAATAAATTATCGACAATGAACATAGTATAGTATAAAATGATATAATAAGTTTTTCTCTCCGCATCATAAAAATAACATGTATAGCACCTTATTTTTTTGTAACCGATTTACCGTAACACCACCTATATCCCGATTCTTATTATTGACAGCATATATATGGTGTTCCTACTATGTCGCAGAATCCTGAACCCCGGGCAACCCAGGCGCGCCATCCTGACACTTCATCCATAGTGTAGACTCGATACATGGTGTCCTGTATATGCGCGAATAGGATGTGTTGATATGGTGTTAGTGTGTGTGTCATTGTCCTGTCTTCTCCTTCTCTCCAAAAGCAAATATATTAATTTGTAGATACTATAATGCTGTTTTCCCAATATATGTTAACATCCCAATCATTATTAAACCATTTGTCAGGAAACGTAACCTTTTTCTCAGGATTTTCATTTAAATAACTTCCCCACCATGAAAATGAGCTATTGCAGGCAATGCCCCCCAATTTACAAAGAGACATAAGATATAGACTATCAACTTCATTTTCATTTTCTACGTAAGAAACATTTTTATTTTTAAAAAGGTTGGATTTTTTACAAAAGGTAATATCATCACTAAATATTAAAAAATTGGCATCTTGAGGGAATAAAAGAAAACAATTTTCATAATATTTTGTTAAATCGATGTAATGCATGGTATTTATATCTAATGTATAATCGCCACGTCTTACATGTAAAAAATATGTGTTATCTAAATTAGTATATTTTTGAATTAAATAATTTTTTCTGTCATTTTCGATTCGGAATAAATCATAAATTTCTTTTTTATAATCAAAAAAGTATTTTTCGTTCTGAAAATAGCCATATAAATGTAAATCAGTATTTACGTTGGGTATTTGTAAAAATTTGCAGGCGCCATTTTCTGGCTCATCAAAAACGAAATGTGTGTTTGTAGTATCAAATGCTTTAAATATAACATTTCTGAATATTGTGCTATTATAATTTAAATTAGGTGTATTATGGTTAGTAATATAATCATTATTAATTGCGTATAATTTATTTTGTAATTTTGAAATGCCATATACACTAGCAATCTTAAATAACCGATTTCCTAATCCACATGATAAGTTAATAAATATATAATTTTTATCTTTATCTAAGCAATATGTTTCCATTTTATTAAATTATTAGTAATTATAAATATGTTTTTAAGTATTGAATAGAGAGAATAACATAAACCCCCAATCTCTTCCAATATAAAAATCAGTACCGGGTTTTATTATTGACCGCATATATAGGGTGAGGTGCGGGTGCGTGTTCCTAGTATGTCACAGAACACCCACCCCCCGGCATCCAGGGCGCACAATCCTGACACTCCATACATGGTGTAGACTCGATACATGGTGTCCTGTATATGCGCGAGTATTATATTCAGTCCAACTCCAAAAATAAAAAAGCAATACAGCTTAATTTATTTAATAATTACAAATACAATACAAAACAAGTTCAATCTAAGTCTAAAGTCATTGCAATGACTTCATCAATAGTGAAATCATATGGATCATCCTCTTCGTCGCTTTCATCGTCATCATCGTCTTCATCATCATCTTGAACCCTACTATCATCAACACCAATGACCTTGGATTGAAACAAATCAACTCTGCAAATAGGACATGGTAACTCACGACCATTAGTCTTGACTTGTGACCAACATGAAACGCATAGTTTATGTCCGCATGGTGTAGTCGTTTTGGTAACCTCCAAACAAACAGAGCATTCTTCTGGATGTTTCTCGTCGCATGTGACACTATTAAATATCTCCATGTTACTACGAACATGAGGAACTTCTCTCGGATGACTAATTTGAGGAGTCACAAACACACCATTTAATAGATCAAATTTCATTTCCTTGATATCATGATTCATATGTTTAATAACAGTTTCATAATCTTTCAACGTATATTTGGTAAGCTTTTTAATATAGGTTTTTCGAAATAGCAGTTGATGCACAACAAATGCTTTGTCATCTGGTGTTGTATCATATATCAACCTATCGTACATTAACATTTTGGATGTTTTAATACACAAAGACATGCCATTTTCATTGACTACGAGCTCACAACTGACTTTTATATTGTCTATAGCAAATACAGGCAAAACGACATGTGATCGTCCATTATCCATAGTATTGTCAATTGCTAGTTTAATGGAGACAGGAAGTCCCCTATTAGCGATAGGAACACATTTGCAACCCTCAGATTGACATGGCATTTGGACCACATTCTCGGCGTTGATAGTGATAGACATGGTAGGTAATTTAACGGATATATTTTAATTGACACATCCAACGACCGTGATTCTCATTTCAATTTTTTTTGTTTTTGGCAGGTTTTAACGACTACTAAAATTTTTAAGTGAAAGAACCTTCCTGGAACCTTCCAAAGCCAGGAACTGGAGAAAGAACCTTCCGCGAACATTCCTCGCATGCCAAAATCAAAAAAATTTAAGTGAACCCCAAAAATGAGTAAAAATGAAAAAAAATTGAAACAAATTAGATCTCCTAGTTTTCTCTCAATCAATACACATACCAGTTTAAGACAACCAACAATGACAACCGTAATGCCAGCAATCATGACCCCAGAGATGCACACTATCATTCGTGATAGTCATTTGAATGAACCAAAGACTCATGAAGCAAGAAAAAAGTACGTAGAGGCAACCTTGACGAATATTGCAACCAAACACTCTGACGTTTTCCTCTATCATTTCAGTGATACAAATAACGTTACAGCTTTCGTGGAATGGCTGAAAAAAAAGGAGACAGAAGACTTTACTGACGCTGAAATGGTGGGCGTAAAAGTGCTAAATACGTGCGAAATGAAGTCTTTAGCCATGTATATTTTCAAGTCAGCTTCATTGGGTATTTTTGATAAGGACGAGTTTTATGGGTTTGTCGATGTTCCTAAGGGTTACAAGGCCAAAATCGAAGATGATGATAACCTTCCTCAATTGAGGGATATTGATTCAGATAGTGATGATGAATAATTTTATAACATGTAATTTTAACTAAATTTCAAGGCCAAACTAGCCTTTTTTTTATTGAAACGGTTGAAATGGCAAATAACGGCTATTAACGGTTAGAAACGCTCAAAAACCGTGAAAACCCTAGGAAAAAACATCAAAAAACGGTCAAAAAATGAAAAAAATTTAAGTAAATTAAAATTTCCATAATGGAAAAAAAAAATTGAAATCATTTTTTTCAATATAGTTCTATTTATCAAACAACAATCAGTTAAGCGTTCAAATAAATTTTAAGCAAGTAATTACCAGTCGTAAGTCTAATATTTCGAATATTCAAATATCCAATATTTCAATATTTAACATGTCAGCTCAATTCGAAGTCCAAAATCTAGCCGTTGAATCCGTCGTTCCATTCGTTGATCAAAAGTCAATGGATGTCGTCGTTGAAAATCAACCAGATTTTCAATCTGAAAATCAACCAAAACCAAAAAAAGAAATAAAAATGACAAAAAAAACAAAAAAATTCATCATGATGTGCAGTCAATTCTATGGATTTGACGGTGAAGAGGCAATTGCTCGCTTATTAAACAATGAAAAGCCAAAGAAAGAGAAGAAGGCTAAGGAGCCAAGAAAGCGTAAGTCAGTTGCCTCCAATCCTGAAGATGCAGAGAAAAAGAAGAGAGGAAGACCAGCCAAGACTGTCAAAGTAGTCGAGGAATCACAAGTAGTAGATATGTTCGCAGACATTGTATCAAAAGACGATGTTGCACCAGAAGAAGAACATGTCGAAACTGTCGTCGAAACTCCTGTCGAAACTCCTGTCGAAACTCCTGTCGAAACTAAAAAGGTAAAGAAGGTAAAGGTCCTCAGTGAGGAGGAGAAAGAAGCCAAAGAAGCCAAGAAAGCTCAAGAAAAGGCCGACAAGGAAGCCGAAAAAGAAGCCAAGAAAGCTCAAGAAAAGGCTGAAAAAGAGACCAAGAAAGCTCAAGAAAAGGCCGATAAAGAAGCAAAGGAAGCCAAGAAAGCTGGAGAAAAGGCTCTAAAGGAAGCTGAAAAGGCTGAAAAGGAAGCCAAGAAAGCTGAGAAGCCAGCCAAAAAACCAAAAGCCAAAGCTGAAAAAAAGGCACCAGCATCTGTAACCTCAACACCAGTTGTTTCTGATGCTGAATTGGAAGCTGAAGTAGAATCAGATCAAGAATCAGAACAAGAAGTTTTCAAGGTAAAGAAGTTCGAACACAAAGGTGTATCTTATCTAAGAACACGTAACGGTGACAACTGGCATGAGAACGGTCACATCTACAACATGGAGCAAGATCTAGTTGGCTTTTGGAACGAAGAGACCCAAGACATCAAATTTGTCGAAGAAGGTGAGTGTGCCGAAGAAGAATACGAAGAATAGATAGTAGATAGTTATTAGATAGTTTATATATTGTAATTTAATGTATTATATGTTTTTTTTGCTGTAACTCATTTCTCGTTTCGTAACTCATTTACCGTTTCATCACCCATTTCTCGATTCCTGTTAATGGGGCAATTGTCGCATATTGTTCTGTTTGATAGTAGTAGCACCCAGATACACTCCATATTGGCTGTAAGCGGGTTGTAAGTGTCGGGTGGTTGGACTGAGTGTCGGGTGTTGTGACAGTAACATAATATGACTATTGTAATAGACAATAAATTTCATAGTAAAATATATAATTTTCTATCATTACATATTTTAAATAATACTAGGGTTTGTGTTTATATTTTTCTTGATTGTTTAGATTTTCTTGACCTTTTGGTTTTTCTGGATTTTCTGGTTCGTTTAGATTTCCTTGATCGTTTAGTTCTTTTACCACCATATGATGGTAAATTTTTAGACTCTAGTCTCTTTTTTTTATTAGCACTATCATAATTAATATTTTTATTTGAATTAAACACGTTATTATAACCACTACTAAAAATACTGGAAAAAGCTGTAGGATCTTCAATTACTGCTCGTTTATTGACTAATTTTTGTATACCTGCACGATATCCTTGTATACGGTTTTCTAAATATTTTATTCTACCATCAACTGTTGATTTAACATCATAATCATAACCATCGTATTCTTTATGTATTTGATTTAACTCACCTTGATCTTCAAGAATTCTTTTTTCTCCATTTTTTATCATTATAGTTAATTGTTCGTCGTCATATATTTCATAATTAGGAGGGTTTCTAATTGCGTTATCATTTACTGTAATAAATTGCATTTCTTCACCATTTTCGGATAATCCAAACCATGGACTGTAAGGATTATTCGGTTCATAAGGAAATTCTTCTTCACCCCTTTCTCGTTTCGGCATATTTATATATAATACAAATATTTTTTAAAATTTAAATAAATTTCCTAAAATTTAAACCCACTAATATTATAGAATAAAAATCAGCTCCAAAAATAATGATTTATATCTATTTCAACATTCTTTATTAAAAATTACAATGAAATATTTTAACATATTTATATACTATATGTACGAAGCTCTATTTGTGATATTCGCGTTTCTCATTACATTCATAATAGAAAAAACAACCAACTTAACCCCAACAATCAACTATGCAAATAAATTCGAATACATACCCATAATCACAGCCAACATCTACGCCGATTTATTTATTATATTCGTCACCTTTTCACGCATATATTACAAAAGCGCATCTTTAGAAGGCTGGTATAAAAAATACAGACTATCAGCAATGATAGCAGATATATTGATCGGCGTTTTATATATTTTATTAGGCAGGTTTTTGGTGTATACCTCAAAAATAAAAATAGGACTCACAGCATTTGCAGGTGTATGTGTTGCAATCCAAATATTTTTCGACTTCTTATTTTTTGTATTGTTTACGTTAATTCCTAGAGGATCCAATGACATGCTAGATTTTTTCAAGGGTTATGCAAAAGAAGTCGGTGGATACGCTTTATTAGGCGATAGTTTCCTGGTGATATTCGCAGTAGTATTGAGTGCGTTATTGAATACAAAGAGTTTTGATACAAACATAATATTATTAATTTTAAGCATATACCTAACACCTTATTTTATATACATGAAAAATTAAACCCTAACCCCCTACCACACAATCCTAACCCAACAATCCTAACCCAACAATCCTAACCCAACAAACAAAAAAAGATTTTTACATATTACAAATTACAAACAACAAAACAAAACTATCTAACAACAACTATCCAACTCTCGCCAATTCACGCATATCCATATTGACATCCGTTTCTTCCCCGTCATCTCCGTCCTCCGCTCTCTCTCCATCATAATCTTCCCAGAAATATAAATCATTATTTTCACTATCGTCGTCACTATCATCACTATCATCATGATCCCCATCTTCTTCGCCAAATCGAACAATATTACCAGTATTTTCATTATAAATCCCGGTAATACGACCACCGCGAGTAGCACCACCAAGATCCACGTCATCACCCCCATCACCACCATCATAAAAATCCGCGTGTAAATTATCCAACCCAATAAACCCTGGTGGAAACAAATGAGCCAACTTCTCTCTCTGTCTCAAATTCTCTCTACAAATAGGACATGGCAATCTTCTACGAATCATTCTGATATTCCCCCAACACATTACACATAGTTTATGACCACATGGCGTAGTAGTCTTCGTAGCGTCCAAACACACACAGCATTCATCACCGTCCCCCTGACTACATGGTACGCAACTAGCAATTTCCTCTTCTTCACCACCAAGCACCAACGGGTGAAGCAACGGATGCAAATTATCCGCAGTATATAATACCCCCTCCAATTTATTGAATTTCATACATAAGACATCTTCACTAATTTTTGTAAGAACCCTATTATAGACACCCACATCATACTCATATCCCACATGTTTTTCAATATATGTTTTTTTATATAAAATTGGCTTACACGTAACAATGCTATCCATTGTAATTAACCTCTTTTTCTTATACATCCAAAGATCAATACCGTACAAAATCAACGATAACCCAATCGCATTTCCAATAAACTCCGGAATAACCCTAATTCCTTCTATTTTAATTTCGGGCAACTTAATATGCCAGTCCTCACCCCGATCAGTTAATCCACGTTTTCTCTCCGTAGCATACTTATGAACGACTTTTGCAAGTTCATAATCCCCCAGATGATCAGTAGATGCAGGCCCACATAGAATATTACTCCAAATATAATAATGTTTCATAGTAATTCAAACAACGTAGTTTTAATTTATTAATCCTCCAACAAAAAATAAAAATGACATCAATTTTTTATTTATTTTTTAGTTTTGTTACAACAATCCGCCATTTATTCAAAATCAAAATCCAAAATTAAAAAATCATTCATAAAACGAGCTCTCTCGCTCGGCGTCATCAATGACAACAAAAATTTGTTTTTAATCTCAGTTTTTGTACCAGCATTCAAATAAAAATGCTGATTCACAAACTCATATTTTTTATCTAAAGAAAACCTAGAAAACAATATATTCCGATCCAGAATATCAATAAAGCAACTATCAACTCTTTCTATCAATGAAACACCACCGTTACATAAAAAAACCAAATCAACCAACAAACAAAATTCATTCAAACCGTAAAAATAATAATCAACTATAAATTGATAATCAAAATAAAAATTCCGAATATCGTCCAACAACGCTACATTCTGTTTCTTATAAACATACGGCATAACATGATTGATAAATACGTCATATGGTATTTTTCTCCATAATTCGCTCTCAACAACATCCATCATTTGCAACAAAAAATACAAAGATATACAATATATACATTTACAACAACATGTTTTTATTATTATTATGATTTAATAGATCTATTTGTTACATTCGCTTCTTGTTCGATTTCGCTACCTTTGCAATATCCGAAGACAAAACCATCAACGCCTTCAACAATTCATATTCAACATTACACATATACCAATTAAATTCATCAACTTCAGAACTCCATCGACCGTTTTTAATACTAATCAAACCACCCATAATATTACTATTTTGTTGACGTTTCCTACCCATTTCAGTATTAACATTATGCGAATAATAATTACTTCTTGTAATTGCGGTTCCCAAACGATATTCTTTCACAGATTTACAATACAGTTTATATTTTGGAGGATGTGTTAAATCTACACTCCCATCAACATATGTATAATATTCATGATCGATACAATCAAATATAGGGACCAAATTCCTATTGTCACACATAGGAGGCGACACCGTAAAAATCCTATAATATAAATACTTCCAGTTTATGGCTTCCAATTGATTCGAATTAAACACTCTCAACATTTTTTTAATGAATTTTTCGTCGATCTCATATTTTTGATATAAGAGTAACAGTTTAATATCAACCGACAACACAAAATCCCTAATAACACCAACCAATTCTTCAGGTAAACGCTCAACAAAATAAGACATGATAACAAACAACAAATCAATTCATTTTTGATACAAGCAAAAAAATAAAAACAAAATCAATTTTTTATGAATATGCATTTTTTAAATTACTTACATTTTTAATTTTTCGATCGCACCCATATTATAAAATCTACGTATAATATATAATAACTAATAACAATGAATCGGTTTAACGATATTGAAAACAAAATAAAATATCAAGTTTTAGCTTTTGACAATGCCAATATAACATTTGAAGAGTTAGATTTTATATTTAATAAACAAGAAGTTATAGACAAAGTTTTATATTTACAGCTAACTAATTGTAAAATTACTGCGTTACCTGATTCAATTGGAAATTTAAAAAAATTGCGAGAGTTGTATTTAAATAACAATGACATTACTTCAATACCTAAATCACTTACCAGTATTGATTTAACCAAATTAGTTTTACTTGGGAACAGAAACCTTTTAGATAACAAATCCAACATTGATATTTTATTTAATATTTATAATAGAAAAATATCAGAAAGAGCCAAACCAACAATATTGGTTGATAATAATTTTGGAGGGCTAGATCTTATTACAGGTCGTCATGTAAAAAATAATCCTAACAAAAAATTAAATCAAAACAGATTAATGGATTATGATTTTAATAAATTACATCAAAAAATTACTGCACCAACATCATCCAGATCCAGATCATCGTCACGAGCATCATCATCGAAAAGAAGCTTAAGAAGTTCATCTAGAAAACTTGGTGGCGCCAGAAAATCAAAAACAAACCGAAAATCAAAAACAAACAGAAAATCAAAAAATTTTAAGTAATTTAAAAAATGCATATTCAGAAAAAAAAATTGATTTCATTTTTCTCTCCAACTCACCTCAATATACAAACCATTAACAATCGTATTTAACAACCGTATTTAACAATCGTATTTAACAATCTAATTTTATTATTACTTTAACAGTTACTCCCAATCCAAGACAACATGCAACTAAGATCAGGACGTTCCGTTGATGCCTCAACCTCAAGAAAATCAACCCACTCAATGGATATGCGAAGAAATTCAAGAAATCATGAAGAATTCGACGAGAGAAGAAGGTACCAAGCAGAACAAACGGTGATCGAATCAGGTATTTACACTTCAGAAGCAGAAATTATAGCTGACAAAAAAAAGCACATTTACGCTACCATTAGACACAAAATACATGCAATCGAATATCAAAGAATAAACAAAGACAAATATTCATTTTATGAGTTAGTTGACACATGTATTGAACTATTCACATTTATCAATAATAACATGCCGTTTATTGCAACCAACAATGCCTTTCCCGAGAGACTAGCAAAGGTTGTAGTAGATAGAGGCAATCATATACTAACCGAGATTCACCGTAAAGATAAGACACGCGCCCAAGCCAAAAAATTTGAAAACTGTAGATACTATATAGGTAACGTCATCGACTTAATCGAACATTATATTTTAAGACGCTTTTAAACAACCAAATAAAACAAAAAACCCATAAAAACAAAAACCCATAAAAAATAAACCATTCCCATCTTATCCTATCCTATCCCACCCATTTATAAATGTAAACTATAACTAACTCGCCTCTTTTTTATTTGGGTTTGGCCTGAAATCTGTGCCATTTTCACCACATTTTTTTTTATTTTGTCTAGCCACGTCAGCATATTCGTGTTGTAAAATATCGTCATATACTCTAATATAAAGACTACATTTTCCAGAAGTATCATATTTATAATAAGATGATGGTTTGTAAAATTTACATTGATAACAAAATGGTGCAATGTGTGGTGTCCATGATACCTGTGGTTTTATAGAAAAACTAAATTGTCCGGCTAATAATAAACCAACCCAATTAACCCAATTAACCCAACCAAACAAACTAACATTATGCATTTTTATTTTTAACTTTGTATACCTATACATATACCTAGTAATAATACATTTAATATATTTAATTAATACAAAAAAATTTATGTAAACACTAAATCCAACATAAAATAAAAAAAATTGATTTAAACTGATCCAAAAACAATACAATCAATTATAACAACTATCAGTTTCGACCAACAGCAACCATGACAACACTAGCTAACCCAGCACCAGTATCAACCAAAAACGTAACAAAACAACTTTGCATCAATAGATTGAACTCCCCAGAAGATCTACAATCATTAATCAAAGACTTTTGCTTTTATGACACTAAATCATGGGAAACCATGCAATTTATAAAATCAAAAAAAAATAGAATCAATCAGTTATTTAACACCGCATGTATTTCAAGAGCAAATCCAGACGACTTATTTCCCTTTGGCGGGGACACAGACGAACATTGGTGCTTTTATGTATATGATGAAGACGATGGAGAGAACCCTCAATTCCAAGCAATGAATTGTTCTTTATGTGGCGAGTATAAAACCGTAACCAATGTTCCAGAAAACATTCAATGCAGGTGCATCACCCACAACACAACCATCAATGATTTTGATTTTGATGATGACGAAACAGACGACGATGACAGCAACTATATTCCAGAGGGGTTCGGAATTGACCCAGATTTTGAATATACATCTGATTTTGATAGCGACGACGAGTAAAAAACCACTAACCACACCCCAATCACCTACCTTTGTATTTCTAATTTTGTATTTCTAATTTGTAAATGTATAAAATAAATAAAAGTATAAATACTTTTTTTTCTAATTTCCAACCACCAAACACAAGAACTGAAAAAAAAGTACTACGACAAAAAAAAAAGACTCAATGTCTTTTAATTATTTAGAGCAACGCGTATTTTAAATGCCGACTTTATTACCCCTTATAAATTTTTAATGTTCTTCTTTTGGTATATTTCTTATTATTCAATTTATTTTTATAGTAATCTTTATTATAAGCATAAATAAAGTAGTTTTCATAATTGGTTGGTTTTATTTTATCTATTGATGTTTTTACACTTTCATCTAATGCTATAAAAGTTGTTGGTTTATCCAACTTGATATAATGTTTCATTTGATTAAAGAATTGTTCTATACTATTTAAGCGTGGATGATAAGGGCAAGTATAAACTAAATAATTTCCACTTTCTTTT
>Ga0114971_10002800_pt1 | contig 11934 bp, 4 predicted proteins | sample M_140625_MF_Meta_FD_87320 | JGI IMG/M metagenome (GOLD analysis project Ga0114971, IMG submission 87320) | Freshwater microbial communities from Lake Montjoie, Canada to study carbon cycling - M_140625_MF_MetaG | ecosystem: Environmental > Aquatic > Freshwater > Lake | place: Lake Montjoie... | reverse complement strand
ATTATGGTTCAAATCCCCGGTATGAATACTGGGAAATTGCAGGAGGCAAGGGAGCAGCTTTATCGCCCCGCAAAGCTCGACTTCAAGCTCGTGCACCCCCAGAGCGACAGCATCGTTCAAGGGTTGGTGCCGCCGGATCCCGCTTTTAAGTTAGAAGTATACAAAGATGAACGCGACGGGAAGGAAATCGAGGAGCGCCTCGTGGTCAAAAAAAAGGCGGACATTCCCGGCAGCATGGTCAATGGGGCGCGCGCTTTCTTTGACACTCAGGGATGGGGGGTGAGTCTGAGTTTCAGTGCCGAGGGAGCGAGTTTGTTCGCGAAGTTGACGCAGGAAAACGTCGGGAAACGTTTCGCGATTATGTTGGACGGCAAAGTCCAGTCTGCGCCCGTAATCAGAGAGGCAATCACAGGTGGAAACGCCTCGATCACGGGGCACTTCACCGGAGCACAAGCGCGAAACCTCGCCAGTGTGCTGGAAAATCCTCTCCAGACCCCTGTCGTCATCGAGGAAGAGCGTACCGCCTCGGCCTCACTCGGGGAGGACTCGATTCACAGCGGAATTTTCTCCGGATTACTCGGTTTGGCGATGATCGCGCTCTTCGTCCTTGTGTATTACCGTTTCAGCGGAGTGATCGCAAATCTTGCGCTCATCGTGAACTTGGTGTTGCTCTTTGGTGCGATGGGACTGTTCAGCACGGTGCTGACTTTGCCCGGGATTGCGGGGATTATTTTGACCCTTGGCATGGCCGTGGACGCCAACGTTCTGGTTTACGAGCGGTTGCGCGAAGAAATGTCGGATAAACGTCCGTTGGCAGCCGTAGTGCGTTCAGCGTTTGAAAAGGCTTTCCCCGCCATTTTCGACTCGAACATTACCACCTTGATTACCGCCCTGATTCTTTTCTGGAAGGCTACCGGTCCCGTGAAAGGCTTCGCTGTGGCATTATGCATTGGGATTCTGGCGACGTTGTTCACTGCGTTGATTGCTTCGCGCAATTTCTTCAGCTGGGCCATTGAATTGGGACTGCTCAAAAATGTCTCCATGGGCCGCCTTCTAGTGACTTCAAACTTCAATTTCCTGCGCTGGCGTAAGCTGGCGATCGCTTGCTCGCTCAGCGTGATCTTTGCCTCATTGGCTCTTTTCTGGGCACGGGGCGACAAAAACTTCGGAGTCGATTTTAAGGGCGGCGACCGCGTCGTTCTGGAGGCAGTCAAAGTTAAACCCGAAATCAAAGAAGTTCGCGAGGTGGTGGAGGCTCAGAAAGTCGGCGAGGCAGCCGTGCAAATCGAGAAATCGGCGGCGAAGGAGTTTTTCACCATTCGCAGCCCCCAAGGCACGGGAGAGAAGCTCGCGGAAGGAATCAAAGCAAAGTTTCCGCAGGCGGAGTTCCGCGTGGAAGCGGTGGAAACTGTGGGTAGCCTCGTCGGGGGAGAGCTCGCACGCAACTCTCTTATGGCGCTTTTGCTCGGGATGCTCGGGATTTTAGTCTATGTCACGATCCGCTTTGAGTTTTCCTTCGCACTTGGAGCGCTGGTGGCTTTGCTGCATGACGTGACGATCACGATCGGAGTCTTTGCGCTTCTGGGCCGCGAACTCTCGCTGGTCACAGTCGGCGCCGTGCTAACCATCGCGGGTTACTCGGTGAACGACACCATTGTGGTGTTCGACCGTATTCGCGAAGGCATGCAGACTGGCCGCAAAGGTTCGGTGATGGACATCATGAATCTGAGCATCAACGAGACACTATCGCGCACCATCATCACTGGCGGAGTGACGTTACTCTCGACTATTTCGTTGTTCTTCTTCGGCGGCCCCGTGCTCGCAGATTTCGCGTTGGCCATTCTCATCGGAGTTCTCGTGGGCACGTATTCTTCGGTCTTCGTGGCAGCACCCGTGGTGCTCTGGTGGAACGGCAAACAGCGTTCCAGCAAACAGACGGAAGTCACGCGACTGACTCCGGGCCAAGCCGGAGCGTAAAGGGGAGGAAGGCGTCGCGGCTGCTTCTCAGCGCCCTACGTAAATCGCCTCCTCTGGCCAGTCCTCCCGCATCGCGCCCGCTTCCATATTCACTGGCAGCACGTAATTGCGAAGTGCCCTGACTTGCGACAGGATTCGCACGGTGCTGACTTCCTCAATCGAGTCCTCACCGTGATTGCGACGCAGGCTCGGAATCAGCTTCTCCTGCACAGTCTGCACGATATCGAGATCGTTTTCTCCATCAATGAAAAGCAGCATCGCCAGCTTGCCGTCTATCTCCGCGATGTGACTTTCGTAGAGAACTTCTGTGAAAACGGAACGCACGGCCGGCTCTTTTTGAATATCCTCCAAGAGCTGCTTGTAAGTCACTCCGATGCGAAACTTGATGGTGTAAAGATGCCGGGTCTTGTACTGACCAGAGCCTGAGGCGCCCAAGTTTACGTCCGTGTAGTAGGATAGAATTCCGTCCTGCTCCAAACGCTGACGCTTCCGGCTCACGGTCCGGATATTCACGCCGACGGCTTCACCGATGGAATTGTCCGACTGGCGCGGATCTCGGATGAGCGCACGGAGGATTTTGCGCTCTTGTTCATCGAGTTCGCGCACGGAGTCTGCATGGGGGAGGATTTCGTGCATGGAAAAGAAGCGGGGGGAGTTGGGTAGGAAAGAAAACAGCACTCTGACTAATTTGCGACAAAAAACGCTATGATTTGCCTATTTTGACACAACAAAAAGGCTTTTCGCGTCTTATTTCTGTCCCCAACCCCCGCTAATTTGTCTTGAACGGTTGCCTCAAATACCTACTGTAATGACCCCTTCCCCCGGGGCCGAACCTTCAACGCTCCCATGAATCACGTCATCCTCGACTCCACCAAGGGCATCGAATCCCTTTATTCACCTACGCAAGAGCATGATGCTTGTGGCGTGGGGTTCATCGCGCAAGTCAGCGGCCAGCGCTCCAACCAAGTTCTGCAATACGCACTGCAATCACTCTGCGCCCTCGCCCATCGCGGCGCTGTGGACGCCGATGCGAAAACAGGGGACGGAGCAGGCGTGGTCACACAAATTCCCACAAAGCTGTTCAAGCCTGAAGTGCAACGCCTTGGACACCAACTTTACAACGACGACGACCTCGGCGTGGGTATGATTTTTCTGCCGCACGACAACGCCTACGCTCAGGCTCGGGCGAAGGCGATTATCGAAGAGGTGCTTGAGGCGCGCGGCTTGTTTTTGTTCGGTTGGCGCGAGGTGCCGATCAACATCAACGTGTTGGGAGAAAAAGCAGCGTCGACGCTTCCCCGCATGGAGCAAGTGCTTGTTGGCAAGCCCGAGGGTATTTCAGCCGAAGACTTTGAGCGCAGAATGTTCCTGTGCCGCAACGAGATTGAAAAGCGCGCTGCGGAGGACAAGATTCGCCACTTTTACATCCCTTCGTTTTCAAGTAAAATTATCAACTACAAGGGGTTGCTTATCTCCCCTTCATTGCAGAAGTTTTACAGGGATCTGCAGAATCCAGATTTTGAAACGGCGATCGCGACCTACCACCAGCGCTACTCGACAAATACGTTTCCCACTTGGCCGCTTTCCCAACCGTTTCGGATGTTGTGCCACAACGGGGAAATCAACACCCGTCGCGGCAACGTCAACTGGATGGCGGCTCGTGAGGCGGAGTTGGAGGCCAACCAGTGGGGAACGGACATCGATCTGCTCAAGCCCATCATCCAGCCCGGTGGCTCGGATTCAGCGGAACTGGACAATGCGTTGGAGGCACTCGTTCTTTCCGGACGCAATCTTCTCCATGCGATGACGATGCTCGTGCCACCAGCCTGGAAGAGCGACCGGCGCATGACCCAGAAGTTACGCGACTTTTATCAGTTCCAAACTTGCTTGAACGAACCTTGGGACGGTCCAGCCTGCCTCGTCTTTACCGATGGCACGACCGTCGGTGCTTGTTTGGACCGCAATGGTTTGCGTCCCTCACGTTACAAGCTCACCGAGGACGGTATCTTTTCGCTGGGCTCAGAAGTCGGCACTATCGAGTTCGACGAAGCCAAGATCGTGGAAAAAGGACGACTCGGGCCGGGGCAAATGGTTGCGATCGACACAGCAGAAGGTCGGCTTTTGCACGACACCGAGATCAAAGAGCGTCTCGCTGACGAGCATCCCTACGGTGAATGGCTTAAGACTCATCTCATCCAGCTGGCACAACATTGCGGCCCAATCCCTAGCGAACCCACTGGGCCTCTCGATATTTTAACCCTAACTCAGAAGCAGCTCGGCTTCGGATATTCCAGCGAAGAGTTGGAAATGATCCTCAAGCCCATGGTCCAAAATGCAGCGGAAGCCGTTGGCTCTATGGGAGATGACACTCCCCTCGCCATTCTCTCCCTGCAACCTCGCCTGCTTTACACCTACTTTAAGCAGCTCTTTGCACAGGTCACCAACCCGCCCATCGACCCGATTCGCGAGAAACTGGTGATGTCCCTGACCATGCATCTGGGATGGCGGCGCAATCTGTTAACGGAATCTCCAGAGCACGCGCGGTTGGTGCAATTGGAATCTCCGGTGTTACTGGAGCACGAGCTTGAAGCCCTCAAGCACCTCGAAAATGTCGATCATCCGCACTCGATTTTGAACGCAACCTGGCCCTTGGCTGAGGGAGCTGAAGGACTAGAAAAAGCGATCCAGCGCCTTTGCGTTGAAGCGGAAGAGGCCGTTGCCTCTGGGGTACGCACGCTGATTTTGTCTGACCGCGGAGTGGATCACGATCGGGTGGCGGTGCCCATGTTGCTAGCGACGGGGGCGGTTCACCATCAACTGATTCGTTCGGGCAAACGGATGAAGGCGAGCATTATATGCGAAACCGGCGAGGCTCGCGACACGCATCAGATTGCATGTTTGATCGGGTACGGGGCCAGTGCGGTGTGTCCTTATCTGGCTTTAGAGACGGCACAGGAGCTTTTGGAGCAGTTGCAGGCCTCTGCACAGGCGGGTGTTACGAAGGCAGGAGCAGACGCGGAGAAGTTGGCGAAGGCGCAGGCGCTCAAGGCGGAAATTTCTTCTATTACCTACGACAAGGCACTCCTGAATGTACGCAAAGCTCTGGAGGACGGTATTTTAAAGATTATGTCCAAAATGGGCATCTCAGTGCTTGCGAGCTATCATGGAGCACAGATTTTCGAAGCCATCGGCATCCACGCCGATGTGATCGAGCGCTGCTTCACTGGCACGCCCTCGCAAGTTTCAGGAATCGGGTTTGTCGAAATTGCGCAAGAATCACTGGTGCGCCACGCCAAAGGTTACGCAGGCGTTCCGACAGAAGGCAAAGAAGCGCAACTAGATGACCCTGGCTATTACCGCTTCCGCCGCTCCGGCGAGCGCCACGCGGTGGTACCGCCCGTGATCCAATCCTTCCACTCGTTTGTTAAAACGAACAATCCGGACGATTATAAAAAATACGTGGAAGCAGTGAAGGCGCAGCAGCCTATCTCCTTCAAGGACATGCTGGAGCTGGTTCCCAAGACCGCTCCTGTACCCCTAGAAGAGGTTGAATCCGTTGAAGATATTCGCCAACGCTTCACCTCCGCCGGCATGTCCCTTGGCGCCTTAAGTCCAGAAGCCCATGAGGCGCTTGCCATTGCGATGAATCGTATCGGTGGAAAGTCCAATTCCGGCGAGGGCGGAGAAGATCCCGAACGCTTTAAGCGGCGCGAAAACGGTGACCTAGCCAACTCGGCAATCAAGCAGGTGGCGAGTGGACGTTTCGGCGTAACCGCTGCGTATCTCGCTAGCGCCAAGGAAATTGAAATTAAGATGGCGCAGGGCGCGAAACCCGGTGAAGGCGGACAGTTGCCCGGCCATAAGGTTACCGCTCTCATCGCCCGACTGCGACACACCGTGCCCGGTGTCATGCTGATTTCGCCGCCTCCGCACCACGACATTTATTCGATCGAAGATTTGGCGCAGTTGATCCACGACCTCAAGGAGGTCAACCCGCGCGCGAAAGTCTGCGTGAAGCTCGTCGCGGAAGCAGGCGTAGGGACGGTGGCCGCTGGAGTTGCGAAAGCGCACGCCGATATCGTGCTCATTTCCGGACACGACGGTGGCACCGGAGCCTCGCCTCTTTCCTCCGTAAAGCACGCAGGGACACCTTGGGAACTCGGCGTCGCAGAGGCTCAGCAGGTGCTTATGATGAACAATTTACGCAATCGGATCGTCCTTCGTACCGATGGCGGGATGCGTACGGGCATCGACATTGTACGCGCAGCGATTCTCGGCGCGGAAGAGTTCAACTTTGGGACAGCGGCATTGATTGCACTGGGTTGCGTGTACGTTAGGCAGTGCCACTTGAACACGTGTCCCGTGGGAATCGCCAGTCAGGACGAGCGGTTGCGCGCCAAGTTTAAGGGTACGCCTGACATGCTGGTCACATTCTTCAACGGTGTTGCGGAAGAAGTGCGGGAAATCCTCGCGGGCCTCGGCGTGCGTTCGCTCAAAGACATCATCGGACGCACCGAGTTCTTAAAACAGCGTATCGTCGCGGATCATCCGAAAGCCAACACGCTCAACCTCTCGCGGCTTTTGGTCGATGTTGCAGCCGCCGACCCAACCCAGCCTCGTTACTGCACCCGCAGTCGTAACAACGCGATGCACGAGGCGCCCTTGGACGACTCTGTTCTTCAGGATGCAAAGGACGCGATTACCGACCAGCAACCCATCAGCCTGAAGTACAAGGTGCGCAACACCAACCGTTCCGTTGGCACTAAGGTCTCTGGGGAGATCGGTTACCAGTGGGGAGAAGAGGGGTTGCCGGAAGGCACGCTTGAACTTCTTCTGGAAGGCAGTGCGGGACAGAGCTTTGGTGCATTTCTCGCACCGGGTGTCCGACTGGTGCTCACTGGCGAGGCCAACGACTACGTGGGCAAGGGAATGAGCGGCGGCGAAATCGTGGTACGTCCCTCCCCTCGCCACCGGTTTGAGGCGCACCATAACTCGATTATCGGCAACACGTGTCTGTACGGTGCCACGGGTGGAAAGCTATTCGTAAACGGTTGTGGTGGCGAACGTTTTGCAGTGCGTAACTCTGGCGCGCTGGCCGTCGTCGAGGGCATCGGCGACCACGGATGCGAATACATGACCGGCGGCACGATTGTCGTTTTAGGCGACACCGGCAAGAACTTCGGCGCGGGCATGACCGGCGGCCTAGCCTTCGTGTTGGACCTGCACAATCGGTTTGAGGATTTATACAACAGCGGCTTGGTCGTCATTCATCGTCTGAATGCGCAAGACGAGGCGTTCTTAAAACCGCTGATTTCCAAACATTTGGAAGAGACCGGAAGCACTCAATCCAAAGCAATCTTGGAAGACTGGGCCAAATATTCCAGTAGCTTCTGGAAGGTTCAGCCGCACACCCCAGCGGCCAAACCCTCGGAAGCCAAGCCCGCCGCGAGCAGCGAGACGGTGATTTCCGAAAAGGTGATCGCCACTGCGCCGTAACAACTCAATCCAGCCGTTTAGGGTAGCCCGGAGCTCGGGGAGGGAAGTTCGCTTCCCGGCCGTCTCCGGGCTCTTATTTTTTCACCCTCCGCAGCTTCCCCTGACCTTCTTCCTTAAAATAACTTCATGGCAATCAAGGCTACTATCTGCAAGGCAACCCTCGAATTGTCGGATCTCGACCGTCAGCTTTATCTCACGCAAAGCACCGTCATCGCGCAGCATCCCTCGGAAAATAACGAGCGCCTGATGAACCGCCTGCTGGCCTTCGCTTTGAACATGCCGCCCAATGACGATCAGGGTCCCTTGGAATTCGCTAAGGATATGTGGGACGCAGATGAGCCAGCGATCTGGCAGAAAGACCTTACCGGCAGACTGCTACACTGGATCGAGCTCGGGCAACCCGACGACAAACGTCTCCTTCGGGCGAGCGCCCGCGTCGCGAGGGTTAGCGTCTACAACTACGGGACTCACACGTGGTGGGATGGCATCGCAAACAAACTCAGTCGCGCACAAAACCTCTGGGTTTGGCAGGTGCCGCAAGATCAAAGCCAAGCACTGGCGACCCTTGCTGAGCGCACCATGAGCCTTCAAATCACCGTGCAAGACGGAGCCGTGTACGTCAGCAATGACAAACATTCCGTCGAAGTCACCCCCGTGAAACTGTACGGAGCTTAGTCTGCGCGCAGTCCCCTGCCCCGCTTTTTCTTTTCAGTTCAAATCTTGATGAAAACTGGTCCTTCACTCCTGGGACCGCGGAGCCCCAGCTCCGCTTGGACGCTCCAAAAGTTCAGACAAGTATTGCGGAGCTGGGGCTCCGCGCTCCCAGGTGCTGCGGTCTTTTGAATCATCCATAAAACTGAAAGAGACGTTTTCAGTTCAGAATCGCCGCCGCCCCTTGGAGCACCCATGCGGCATCTTCGTAGCATTCTTCCAATTCCGCCTGCCAACGCGCCACGGTTTCCGCCGGTTCGCCGCCATAACGAAGTTCGACGAACCGCAGCAAATCCCTGCGATCCAGGTTGTTTAAAATCAGCGCTAAAAAGAAGCGGTGCTCCACTTCCACCACACCTCCTCTAAGGCCGACAAGGGCGTCGCGGCGCAAAATTTCCTCAAGCGTTGGACGCACGAAGTCGGCGAGGCGTCCGTGTTTCGCTTTAAAAACAGCCCACGCATCCTCCCAAAAACCGCTCGCTTGGAGATGAACCATCCCGTTTTGAAGGATGAAGAAGCCGCGTTCAAAATCGAGGTTCTCCAACATTTCACACATGAGTGCGGGGTAAGATGGGTCGCCGAGCGTCTCGAGCACGTCCAGGAGTTGTTTGCGCCGGAGGGTTAGCGAATCGTTTTGAAACGGATCCACGGCCAGATGCGGCGGCAGGTAGGTGAATTGGGGGCCGGAGCTAGGATCGGTATGCGTTCGAACCACGACGGTAATGGAAGGTGTTTCGAGATGGAAAAGTGAGTGGATAAACCCTTTCCCTGAAACAATTTCTACCGTCTCACCTTTTTCCAGCAACTGGGTTTTGAGACGCTCCAATCGACCGACTTGCATGTGCGCCGAAATAGGCTCCCGCTCCAAAAAGGCGAACTCCGTATGAATGCTGGAGCCCTCCAGTACGTGAAATGCGCCAGAAAAAGAGTGCTGGTGAATGTCCGTGGTTCCATCCAACCAAAACAAAAGCTGGATATAGAAGCGAGGATGCTCGAACACCACAAGCTCCGGTTGCCCAAACCCGGACTGACTCTGAGGGGCTTGCAAATCGTCGGAGAGAAACTCTTGAAGTAGCTCTACAAGATCCACATGCTCCGAGGGAGGCCGCTCCTCAAGTGCGAGCCGCGCCAGAGTAGGAAAGGAGCCGGGAGCGAAGTTCAGTGCCTGCCAACGCTCGGCAACCGTCTGGCCGAGTTCTGCAAAAAAGGGTGACATGCGCTTAGAAAAACAGAGCCGCGCGGAACGTCGAGCCTCGAAGCTCATTGCGACGCCAGCACCGCCCACGCCGTCGTCCGATTTTACGGCGTCTTCGACTTGCTCTGCAAAAACGCCTTCGCGTCTTCCAGACTCACCTTCTGGCCCGTGGCAGGAAAATCAAGGGGATCGTCGTTGTGGGTATAACCCCGGCCGTCGACGTCTACCCAAATTGGATTGTGATAAGCAATCGGGTGAATAGATGCCTGAGGACTGGTGCCGTAGCCCGTCTGAAGCGTAAAGTTTTCACCGTAAGCCACTACAATAAGGTGCGCAGCCGCCTTTAACGGCACCTCGATGGACTGCTCGAACTTCACCACACCGTCCTTGAAAAAGCTGGGATGGGTTGCCCGCGTGAAGTTCAACTCCTTGGAAGCGCGTCCGTTGACGAGCACTTGCACCCGATCAATGTCGATCCAATCGGTGCACTGCACGCGGACCTGCAATTTGACGGGCTTCCCCTTGGAGTGAACCATGCCTCCGGGACCGGTGCCCTCGGGAGTGGTGACTTGCAAAAACGGCCCCGTGGTTAGATACGAGCGGCCCTCTTTGGCGGCACGCACATTTTCGCGCCAGTCGATATTCGCGGGCTCATCCGACGCAGACGGCATGTACATCCGCCACCCGCCCACACCATTACCAAAAACGGTGTGTGAATCGCTAACAGCCACTGCGTTGGTGTGCCGACCTTGATTGAGCATTTGCAGCCACAAAAACTCGCGATTCCAAGTGATCGTTTCGTTGCCGCTGACGCCACGCGTGATGGAAAACGGCTGGCCATCCAAAATGCGCGACTCGCTGTAATTCTGGGTCTCATACCCGTCGATGAGCTTCACTAAACCGGCATATCCCCCTTCTTTGTCGCCAGTGCCACGAGGTGTAAAAAAGTTCGCGACCAAATCAGGATGGTTGATCTGAATCCAACGATCAGGCTCTACCTTTTGCCATTCGCGCAAAGTAAGCGCGTTGAGGCGCGGATCCGCGTTCCAAACAGGAGCGCCATTGTCCTGCGTAAATGGAACGGGTTCAAATGGGAACGAATTGAAGTGCGCCTTATTTCCAGTCGACTCAATTCCGACGACCGTCTGCAAGAATTGCGTCAGACCGAGACGCTCAATTTCAGGGCGCCAGTTGAAGATGCGATTGTGTTCAGTGGTCGGAGCGAATTCGATGTGCTCAGCGGCGAGGTTGATAAGGCGATCCGCGGTGCCGCACACATTGTCGCCGCTGGGGGTGGAATGCGTGTGGTAATCTGCGCTGACCCAACCGCGTGTATCCACGAGGCGCTTCAGGGTGCCTGCGATGCGGACGGGCTTGCCGGGGAGGAGCTCAACATCCTGCGCCAGATGACTATATTCAATCCCGCGAGTCACAACGACATGGTAGCGTCCCGTTGGAAGGGCCACCTCGAAGCGTCCGCGTTCGCTGTGATATTGATCCCGGCAACCGTGAGCGCGCTGGTCTGGCCCGAGGTTCACGGTTTCACTGCCGGGCAACGCGAGAAACTGCGCTTTGCACGGAATGAACACGCCTTGCTCATCTTGAATCTCGAAGGCGATTCCGGCACTGGGGCCCAAATTAAAATTTGCGGCAATATTTGAATTGGACCGACATTCCACTGGGAGCTGAATGTCAGCGCGGCCCGGAGCGCTCGCAGTGAGTTCGTAAGAGCCTGGAGGCAAGACGGCTTCAAACTTACCGGTAGCGTCCACGTAGGCGATTCCCGCGAGGCGCCCGTTGAAGTCGGGCTGGTTGGAGCGAGGCTTGGTGGTCGCTGGAAGTTCGACGGAAAAACTGGGGCGCACCCAAACGGCGGCGTTTTTGACTGGGTTACCCATTGCATCGAGAACGAGACCCGAGAGTGTCGAGGTCAGTCCTTGTTTGCGGGCGACTACGTTGATCGCCTCGGTGGGAGAATGACCGACGCTTAAGAAGCGCGTGTACGTCACACTTTCACCGGGTGCCAACTCTCCGGAAGCCCGCTTCAGCGCGCCCGAAGGATCCTGCAACGGACCCACCGCGTACCCGCACCGGTCGTCGGGATCGACGGCATCCGCCCAAAGGATCCCGCCCGGCGCGACGCCAGTTTTAAGAAAATTCGTCCAACGATCTTCGAAAACTACCTTTTTCGCAGTCTCGCTCTCGTTGCGCAACGTGGTGGTCACCAATAATCCCTGCCAACCGTCCTGCAAGCTGTAGACATGCTTTCGATAAACTCCCCCACCGCTCCCAGCAGTCACGACACATTCCACTGCAGCAACTTCCGAATCAGAAGGTTCCACGATTCGCACCCAGGAAACCGCTCCCTGTTGAAATGCCGGAGTAAAAACAGTGATCTGATCGTTTTGAGCCCCACGCAAAGTCAGGTCATAAAGACAGCCTGGCGTGATTCCGTCGGCGCCGTAAAACGTCGACATATTGGCCCTGCGCAAGGGCAGATTGGCGCTGATGACGGCCTCGACGCGATCATTGCGCAGAACGAAATCGCCGATTAT
>Ga0114971_10002799_pt1 | contig 11936 bp, 13 predicted proteins | sample M_140625_MF_Meta_FD_87320 | JGI IMG/M metagenome (GOLD analysis project Ga0114971, IMG submission 87320) | Freshwater microbial communities from Lake Montjoie, Canada to study carbon cycling - M_140625_MF_MetaG | ecosystem: Environmental > Aquatic > Freshwater > Lake | place: Lake Montjoie... | reverse complement strand
TACATAAATTTCCAAAAAATTATTACATAAATTTCCAAAAAATTATTACATAAATTTCCAAAAAATTATTACATGAATTTCTAAAAAATTATTACATGAATTTCCAAAAAATTATTACATAAATTTTTTAGTAAAATTCTCCTTCCCCACAATTTCCACATTAGATTCAATCGCTTTCTTCACCTTACTATTAGTCCCTGTATCAATCGCCTCTTGTGTAGTTACCAAGTAATTAGTCTTACTAGATACACTACTACTAATTTTACCACCGTGACTCTCAATATAAGCTTCCCATTCTTTATTTCTAAAATCACTAAATACAAATGTCTTACCCGATATTTTTTTATCTTCTACCACCTCAACAATATTTTTATACTCCTGGACTTTATTCTTGATATTAGCTGGCAAAGTATTAACTAATTTTTCATATTCAATAATATTTTCTGCAAATTGACTACTTAATGAATCTTCAAATCCTTCAATTTCTTTAATACCATTTTTGATATCATCAAAACTCTTGTTTTTTATCCATACAAGTACCTTTGGATAAATTTCAAAGATTTTCTTCAACCGTCTTGAACCAAAGTTATGTCCAAAAATATTTGATGCATGTGCAAAAGTAAGAATATCAATATCTTCAATGCTTTTTTGAATTGTTTCATAAATCTTATTGGCCATTGTTTCCTTGAAATTATCTAATTTTAATAGATCTGATTTAGTAAGAGTTAGAATTTTTAAAATAGAGTCATATCCTTCGTCGTATAATTTACCAACAGTTTGTTCACTTAAAAATTTCATATTCATATGTGTTACAAAATATGTCAATTCACTTATTTTATGATCACGGGTAATTTTCTTGTTGTTATTCTTAGCTTCATCTAAGATAATATCTACATTAGTTTCATTCCATTTATAGGGAAAGTTAGGCATACTTTCACCAGTTGCTTTAATTATTTTTTCTATATGCGGAATTACATCACCTGCACGAACAATTTGAATTATAGATCCTGGACCAATTTTATTATCTTTAATAAATTTTCCATTAAATCCGGTTGCTCTTTTAATAGTAACACCTGATAATTGTACAGGTTCAATTAATACAGTTGGTTTAACATAACCGTCCTTGGATACATTCCATTCAACTTCAATAACCTTACATTCAGATGTTAATTTATCAGGTAACTCTTTGAATGCAAATGCATATTCTGGATTTCCTGAACTATTAACTTCATGATTATTATTATCGGTAATGATGATACCATCGCATTCATATTTACCGGTTTTTTTACGATCTTGGAGAATATCAATTAATTTGGGAAAATCGATTGTTTTTAATAAGCTATGATAGACAGTAATAAATCCATATTTGTCTATTGTTTTTAATTGTTCTGAATGAATTAATCTTGGGTAAAGCATTTCATATGCGACAAAATCTATTAGTTTTGTTGTTTCAGGGTTGATTGTTTTTTTATTGGTGAGTCCCGCTACGGTTGAACGAGGATTAGACGAAGGCCCAGACTTTGGCCCGACTATAGTCTGGGACTTAGGCGAAGGCCCTGCATATTTATCATAATTATCCAATGAAATAATTAATTCACCTCTTATTGCAAGTTTCTTTTCTTTGAATTCTTTTAATTTTTGTAAACTCGGTATGTATGGAATTAAAAAACTTATATCCGATCCCATTTGATCATCACCTCGTTTATATAAATGTGCGACACCATCTTCATAATAATATAGTGCAGATACACCATCTAATTTATCAGTAATGGTATAAGGTCCATGATATTTTCCCAACCATTTTTCAAAATGTTTAGTATCGGATAATTTATATTTATCCATACTACCCATATGAAATGGCAATTTAACTTTTTTAATTTCTGTAACTTTAGGTAAGGGTGCACCTATTTTAGATAAAGTAGGATGTGTTGAATCTCTATTTTTTAGTTCATCTACTAAAAAATCAAATTCGTCGTCGGTCATGACAGATTCTTCATTATAATATTTTTTAGATGCATATAAAATTATCTTAGATAATTGTTCATCTGTTGCTTTTTTGATAAATTCTATTGGATCATTTAGGTATTTCTTTATTGTTTTATCCATGTTTTATTATATTATTTAATATTAACTATTTATAATAAATAATTTTCATTTATTATTTAGGCATTAACCCTTACTATTAAATATTTCAATATATATTTATAATAAACTAATTTTTATGTAAATCTATTATATAGAAAATATGTTAGGTGATATATCTAATATACATAATAATCTAGATTTAATATATATTTTAACTGCAGTTGTTATTGTAGATATGATTGTTATTCTGATTGCACGTGATACTAATATGTTAGGAAAAACAGTAAATGAATGGTATAATAAATTTGGTATGACAGCAGTATTATTAGACGTACTAATAATAGTAATTGGATTTATTATTACTCGTTATATTTTTTACGCATTTGAAATTGAATATTCACCTGAATTATTTATAATTATTTTATTAACAGTACAAATTATACATGATATGTTATTATATAAATTAGTAATTGTACCTTACCCTGAAGGTAATAATCAAATAATAGATGTATATAAAAAATACGCGGATGAAAATGGGTATAAAGTAGTTGTAGCTGATTCTGCTATGATGTTGGGTTCTGCATTATTAGCAATGTATTTAAAAAATAAGGAAATGAATGAAACAACTAGTTTATTAATAGTTAGTATGTATATCATTCCGTATTTTATATATCAAAAAGTAAAACATGAATAATTAAATTTTTTTATAATTTTTATAAAAAAATCTATGATTTTTTAAATATTGCTGTACGCAGTTAAAATCTACGATTTTAACTACTACACCAGAACCTCCCCGTCCTATTCTCATCCATATTTGCCACAGTTCTCAAATTAGGTCTTTCCAACACACTATCACATTTACAAAATGAATTTTGCGCGGTTTCTTCAGAAATAGCTGTCATCGTACATGGTCCTGCATTTTCTTCTAAATCAGGTCTACGCCAAATATTATTTTTATATTTTATAACAAATGCATTATTTGGACTTTGATAACATGTTGCTTCACAATCTTCTGTCAAATTATTTTTATCACATTTTGCAGTATTAATATAACACTGAGATCCTTGCCATTTCACACGTTTTACTGATTTACTTAAATCTGTTGCCAACCAATGATCACCATTTTGTGTAATATCTACCAATTTATTCTTATTATTAAAGCAAATATATTTACTCGGTGCAAGATATTGTGGATCTCTAGGAACTTGGTATAACATATCAGGAGATCCACATACAATTGTATCAACCTTTATATATGATGGAAATTTTGAATCAATATCATTGTAATTTGTTAAATTTGCATCAAATTTATTATAATCAGTTTTTGGAAAATTTGTAATATCATAATTTGTTACAGCATATGTAGAATCAAACGGCCTTGGTTCATTATAGGTAGCAGTTTTATAATTATAATTTATAGTATCAGGATCTGATGGATAATCCCCCGAATTTGTATAATCAACTTTATTTGGTTCAGACATAATTATATATAAAGAAAATATAATTAAGCTAATTGCAAATAATTAATTATTTTTGGATCTAAATTATTAAACAGAATATGATTATTACACATGGGACATTTGTTTATTTTACTAATACATTCTGAACAAATATTTTGATGGCCACATGCGCCAATTAATGTACCTTGATTTATCAAACATATTCCACATTCACTTTTATCATATATTTTAATTGGTAATTTATACATAACAATTTCATTATTTAATGTTCTTGATACTTTATCATAGTTATTTATCTTATACATCAAATAATTTATCATTATGTAATTATTATTACCTATAATTTTCACAAATCTATCATTTATGAATACTCTAATATTATAATAATTTAAGTTTATTAAATCGTACAGTACTATATTATTATTATATACTAGTAATATTTTATGTAAATTCAAATTTTTGTTAAAAGGGATATACAAATATTTTTTTAATTTAAATAGTAAGGTTTGAAAAATAAGTAAAAATATATTATACAATATTGGATATACAATTTGTATAAATTCATATGTTAAAACTATCACAAAATCATTCATATAATTATCATATATTTTCATGATTATAATTAAATAATTATTCTTAAATAATTATTTAATTCATATTAGCAAATTCACATTAGCATATAATTCATATTAGCATAATAATTCACATTAGCATATAATTCATATTAGCATAATAATTCACATTAGCATATAATTTAGCAAATTTACATTAGCATATAACTACCGTTAAAATTATTAATATCCATATATTTAGACGAAGAAGCATTCCCTGCCAATGGCACATTATTATTTGTATTAGGTAAGTTTGGAGTTCTTTGATTTGCGTCGTATATTTGCAAATTTTGCTCACGTTTTGTCATATGAAAATTTTTAGGAGGTGAATTTTCTTTAGGTATATAAGTTATTGGTTTAGATTCTGGTTCAGGTTCTTGTTCAGGTTCAGGTTCTACAGGATTTACTATTGTTTCATTGATATCTATAAATAATTTTTCTACATTAATAGGATCAGGTGTTTCTGTAAATAAATTTAACTCATCATTTAATAATGATTTTGCTAATTTTTTTTGTAAATATTTTTCATATATTGCATTTTGTCTTTGTTTTTCAACATAACACCATATTAAAAAGAATATTAAACACATTATTACCACAAATATAAATAAATTATCTTTTGCTAATCCACATGTTGCATTACCAGCAGTTTGTACCATTGAATATAAATAAGATATCTTAGGTGTAGAATATTTATATCCATCATTTATTTTTTGCAATAAAGATAAATCGACTAAATTTGGTTTATTTAAATTATTTAAATAATTTAACTGCTCTCCCATATTATAATTTTACATAAAAAAAGAAATTTATATATAATAAAATGAATTCAAAATGCACAATAGTAACATTTTATTTTAATCTTAAAAATTTAGAAGATACTAATATACCAACTAGATCCCCATCATTTTATCTTGAGAATGGTAAACATACATTACAAATAAATAATCCAATGGTAATTTTTTGTGATAGTGTAACTAAACCATTAATTCAAGAAATTCGTGAAAAACTTACAGATAAACCAACAATTTATATTGAAAAAAATATAACTGATTACGATCATTATAAAATGAACTATTCTACTATAAAAGAAAATCGCATTAACATGGGTACATATCAATCGAAAGATAGTAGATCAACTGCATCTTATTTATTAGTAACTACTTTCAAAATTCACGCGCTTAAAATTGCGAAAGATAGAAATGATTTTAATTCATCTCATTTCATTTGGATGGACTTTGGTTGTGGTCATGTAGTTTATAAACCAGTTGTAGAAGATGTAGAAAGAGTTCTCTTGAATCCTAGACCCAAAATAACATGTTTGTATATACATTATAGATCACCTAAATTTTTAGAAAATATGGTTAATGCAGTCAATAATGGAATATGTGGAATTGCTGGAACATTTTTTTCTGTTGAAAAATCATATGTAGATAAATTATACACAACATTTCAAAGTATTTTTTATGAAATGTTATTTATGCAAATTGGTCATGCGGATGAACAATTATTAACTTATGTATATAATAGATACCCTGAATTATTTACATTATATTATGGTGACTATTATTCAACAATTTGTAATTATCATAAGACTATTAAAGATCATAATGCAGTAAAACAATTTTTTATAAATAATGCATTGATTTCAGGTAGACATGATTTAGCTAATGATGCAATTTTAAGTCTTGTTTAGAAATCTTCAACTAACTGAACAGATCCAATATTTGCTTTTTGATATTCAGTAGGTCTCTTTTCAAAAAAGTTTGTCTTACCTTGAATAGAGATCGCGTCCATAAATCTAAATAATTCAGGGAATTCCGCATTGTACATTTTATCATATCCTAAATTTACTAAAAGATTATCCGCAACAAATTCAATATATTGACACATAGTCGGTGAATTCATACCTATTAAATCACATGGAATAGATTCAGTAATAAATTGTTTTTCGATTTTAATTGCTTCGTCTAACATTGCACAAATCTTAGATTTACTAATTGGTTCATTAATTAATTTATAAATAATACATGCAGTTTCAGTATGCATACCTTCATCACGTGCAATAAATTCATTCGCTGCTGTCAATCCGGACATTAATCCTCTTTTCTTAAGCCAATAAATTGCACAAAATGATCCACTAAAAAAGATTCCTTCTACGATAGCAAATGCAACCAAGCGTTGAGAAAAACTAGATTCTTTATCCATAATCCATCTCATAGCCCAATCTGCTTTTTGTTTTACACATGGAATTGTTTCAATTGCATTAAATAAGTGTGCTTTTTCATCATCATCTTTAATATATGTTTCAATTAAAAGTGAATACATAATACCATGAATATTTTCCATCATTTCTTGAAAACCATATACAAGTTTTGCTTCTTTAAATTTATCACCTAACAATTCAATGTCTTCTCTAAATCTAGATGAAATATTCCAATTAACAATACCATCAGAACCAGCAAAAAATGCTAGGATATTTTTAATAAAATATTTCTCATCATGAGATAATTTATCCCAGTCTTTCATATCATTTGAAAGATCTACTTCTGTTGCTCTCCAAAAAGATCCTTCTTGTTTGTTATACATTTGCCATAGCTGTTGATTTTGAATTGGAAAAACAGTAAAGTTTTTAGTGTTCTGCATCTTTAGATACTTATACTATATATTTTTTCTTATGTAAATCTTGTTAATTTCAATTATTACCATTTTGGTGATAATTTATTCAAATTTTTTAAGAGCCACTAATATATGTAAATATTGTTCCACAATAAATAATATTTTATTAATATAAGTATGCATATTCATACAATTTCGTTATTAGGTCCTCGTCCAAAAAATGAGGATGATTTGTTTTATAATTTAAATCTAATTACATCCGACTCGAATAATGAAAAAAAAAGAAAAGCCAATATAATTGGTATTTTTGATGGTCATGGAGGACCCTTAGTTAGTAAATATTTAAAAGAACATTTACCTAAATATTTTTATGCAAGTTCTGAGAGTTTACTTTCAACAAAACATTCAGAATACATAAAAAAAGTATATGACAGAATGCAACAAAAAATAGTAAAAGATGTACCTCAATCTAAACAAATGGGATCTACTGCATTAATATTAGAATTAGAAAAAGGTAAATCTGATCAATATTACATGCAAGTTGTTAATAGTGGTGACTGCAGAGCTGTCTTATGTAATGAATATAATATTGCAATTAGTTTAACTAAAGATCATAAGCCAATGCAGTGGGAAGAAAAAATTAGAATTGAAGCATTAGGTGGTAAAATAACTAGAGATATTGGCGATGATTATAGAATTAATGGATTAGCAGTATCACGATCGTTTGGAGATTTAGATGTATTACCTTATGTAACTCATGTACCTGAAATATTTAATTATAAAATTAGTGTAAATAGTAAATTTGTTATATTAGGATGTGATGGTGTATGGGATGTTTTATCATCTCAAGATGCGGTTGATTATGTAATTAAAGAAATGATGATTGCACCAACACATTTAGAAAATTATCATACTCATACCCAAAAAAATATTGCTAAAAAATTAGGAGAATATGCTTTAAAAAAAGGATCTGGAGATAATATAAGTATAATCATACTATTTTTTAATTAAAAGATTATTTAAAAAATTCTTTAAGTATAGTATATGCAAAATAATTCTAGTACTAGTCTTAGTTTTGAAAATGATTCTAATTTAAGAGGTATTCAACCTAATGTCATTACTAATCCTAAACCGGATTCATATTACTTGGCTGAAAATAATAAAATCGTTTGCCAAGATGTAGATAAATTAGTTCATGATGATAATTTTGATTCAAAGATACTTTATTGTTACAATAATGGTGATAAAAAGAAATTAGTAGAATGGAAAAATGTAAATAGCGTATGGACCCCTAAATATATTACCCATTCTAGTGAATATAAAGAAATAAATGGTAGTGTATGTAAAGTTATAAGTGAAAGTTGTGATTCTAATAATCCTTATCAAGGTTGCCAATTAAAATGCTTCTTAGATGATTTATCAACTAAAGTATATACAGCTAATTTTATAGCTTTACCCAAATTTGACATGTAGAAATTAACTTTTTATAATTATTTTATAAAATAATTATAATGGAAGAATACCTCTCTAATTTAGAACAGGATTTATCAGATAAAAAATTAGATGATTTTTGGGTAATGTGTGATGATAGTGATTTTAAAGCAATTAAAAAATCTAAGTCAGAAGTAAAAAAAATTTTAAAAGAAAAAGCAGAAAGTTACAAAAATAAAAAAATAGCAAACATACGATTATTCTTTAATAAAAAAGGATTAAATAATCAAGATTGGATATTTGCAGTTAAAATTACTATTTATGAAATAAATGAAAATGGTAACATTGATACTACTTCAAATTCTACATGGGGTGTTTACATTAGATATAGTGAAGAAGAATTAAATAAAAATAAATTTAAAGTAAATGCTCTTGAAAAATTAGTAAAAAAAGTTGCTGCTAAAAAATTAACATCAAATATGATAGTTGGTATTAATTATAGCGATATTTAAAAATATATCTAAAAATCAGCTTCTTCTAAATCACTATCATCTTCTTTTGTTTCTTCTTCCTCATCATCTTCATCAATAGTAATATGTGTTTGCTCTAATAAATCTTCTATCACATTAATAGAAGATTTATCATAATCTCCTTCATGAGATATATTGTATATAATTTCTGTTTTATCATGATTAAAGAATGGGCAAAATTGTTTAATCATATTATAAATATCTGTATCATTAATTAAAAATGTTTTCATATCTGCATATAATTTCTTATATGAAACCCCATTTGAATCTGGATCATATACATATGGAAATTTAGATTTACCTTCAATAATACTTTTTCCTATTATCTTTTGAGATTTAACTTCGCCTAATATACTAGATTCTTGGATTATCTTAATAGATTCTTGAATTGGATTTAATGATGTTAATATACTACTTATTGCATTCTTTGTTTTTATCTTAAATGGACTCTCTAATATTTTAGTTAAGTTTGTTATGAATGAAGGTAATTTAAATTTTTCTATCATGATTCGATTAGCATTTTCTAATAAACTCATCTTTTTCTCTACATTTTTTAATTCTTGTTTATAATATATTAGTTCTTCACATTCTATTTTAGAATAGTATTCATTACATTCTTGATGATTAACTTTACATTGTTCTAAATATTCATTATTGTAAATAAGTAAAGTTTTATACAATCCATCTAATTCAGTTAAAAATTTGAGATAATTTGCACAATCATTTTTAGTATCTGAATATTCAACAATTACATAGTTCATCAATGACCATTCATAGTAATTTTCATTATTTTTTACAATTTTATTATATAAAATATTTTCAGTTATATCTTTTTTAAATTCTTTATTTTTTGCTAGATCGGGATAGATAGAATAAATATCAGATAAAGTTAGACAATACTTTTCAGGTGTACTAAATCTTTTTTCAATTAGTTTATTAAATGTATCACTTGTTTCAAACAATTTAATATTTTCTTTAATTTTTTCTTTTCTTGGTAGACTAGTAGCTTCTTTTAAATCTTCATTTAATTTTTCAATATATAATTCACGAATAATTGGTATGATTTGTTCTTTCTTGTAATATGAAAGTGCACCGTAAAGAACTTTTTTAAATTTATTATTAAAAAAGTTCCTCAAACTCATTTCATCTTTTTTAAGATCGGATTCATGAAAATAAATAATATAGTATTCATTAAATTTAGCAATTAGTTTTTTATGACTATCTGATGATTTATTATCATGATTATCTTTATCTTCTTGGATTTCAATTAGAATTTTTAAATCAGGGATACATGCATCAAAATATTTATTATCTAATTTAAATTGATATGATAATTTAATTTTATTTTTAAGATATCTATCTTTATCAATAAAGTATAACAGGCCGTGCAAAATAGAATACTCAATTCTGGATGAAACAATCTTTTTGGAAATTGTGTCATCCAGACTAGAATAATTAGGAAATCCTGATTTGTCTACAGATACATTGTAATATGCATTTATATATTGCATATATTGATGATATAATCCTTTGGTATGAGTTGACTTATTTGCATATATCATATATTCAATAAAATCAGATAGTTTTATTGTTGTTACAGATGTTTTGAAATATTTTTCTAATTGAGGATCATTAAAATATGTTAATAATTCTACTTTACGAATTAAATATATATTTGATTTATCTGGTTGATTATTAATAATAATACTTTTACCTATTTTTGTTTGTAATAGTTGAATTAAGGCACTTTCATTCATTTTAGCAATCTTATTTAATTATAGGGATTACTGTCTATAGGATTTATTTTTCAAATTATTTGTTATTATACTTTCCGGTAACCATACCTTTTTTGAATTTATCTCATAATAATACATACTTCTATTTTCCATATCTTCTAAATTTCCAATGATTCTATTACCATCAGATATTCCACCGTCTATCCCAATTGATCCACATGAACATAATTTGTAATCGTGGTCACTTTTGCTCTCTATAGTATCTTTACATTTTTTACAATATAGTGCATGTCGTGATTGTGTATATCTAACACCGCCGTATATTATTGAAGGCATATTATTATAAATCTAAAAAAATTATAATATTATACACAACATGAAACAGGCTTAAACCTCTTCCATCTAGGGCACATTTCACATTTAAAATATGCTGAATCTTTATTCTTCAATGATTCATAACATAATTGACTTGTTTTAACATCAGGAATACTTGCAAAGTGAATTAGTTTATTTTCCTTATCATAAATATGATATACATCTGGTTTTGCATCTTTCTTCAATAAGAATACTAATTCATCATCTTTGTATGATATATTAATATTCTCTTGTAATTCTAAAAGTTTATTATCACTTTCTTGTTCAACAGTAATCTGATTTTTACTAAAATTATCATTATCTATAAAAATATATGAAATTCCTGAACGCCCTTGTAAAAAGATATAACCATTAATTTCAACTTTAGATTTACTTATTTTTTTGTCTAATTCTTCGATATTACTAATATGATCTACCTTTCTTATTTTCAAATTAGACTCTTTCATATTTCTACTAATATAATCATCAATGTATTCTATTTTCTTTTCTAGTTTCCATGCATTCATTTTAATACCATCTAAATAATAACAATCTTGTATTAAAAATATATTATTATTATCCGTATTTACGACTCTTCCATCAAATATACTACCAATATAAGTCTTTGGAGTTGACTTATAATTACACTGCACTATCTTAATATCTTTTATTTCACATTGATCTAGATTAAATTTTAATTTTCTTTTTTCTATCATAAATGATGTTTCTTTTCTATTAAACGTACCAAAAACTAAAAAACATGGTTCACCTTTTATTTGAGGTATGACATACTCAATATTTTTTTCATTCTTTTTAAAATCATCTATTGTTCTTAAAATTAGATATCTGTATTCATAATAATTAATTCTATCAAAAAAGTAGCTTAATACTTCTTTTTTGAGAGTTAGGTTAGAAACTTCATATGTTTTCATTTTAGTTATTAACTATAATATTCCTACGTTTTTAAGTTTAAAAATCAATTTTTAGCTATAACATGGTTGATATTATAGCTTTTTTATACACTACGCTATAAAAAACTATAACATGGTTGATATTATAGCTTTTTTATACACTACGCTATAAAAAACTATAACATGGTTGATATTATAG
>Ga0114971_10002791_pt1 | contig 11951 bp, 11 predicted proteins | sample M_140625_MF_Meta_FD_87320 | JGI IMG/M metagenome (GOLD analysis project Ga0114971, IMG submission 87320) | Freshwater microbial communities from Lake Montjoie, Canada to study carbon cycling - M_140625_MF_MetaG | ecosystem: Environmental > Aquatic > Freshwater > Lake | place: Lake Montjoie... | reverse complement strand
GTTTGATGGAGTCGTAGGAGGCGGTTGATTGGGATGGTTTGATCGTTGTCATGGCCTTTAAGATCGCGGAATCTCGCGCCGCTCGACAACCTCATGTCATCTATCCTTTGAACGCAAAAGAACCAACCCTGAAACGCACCCTCACACTCCTTACCGCCCTCCTGCTGATTCCGCTGGCCGCGCTGCCTGCCGCAGATCCGTCGATTCGCCTCGCGGATAACGGCACCGGCCGTCACGCCACCGTCCTCGAAGCCGCGGAGACGGCGACCGCAGCGGGGCGATTCGCGGCGGAGGAACTCGCGCACTTTCTTCAGAAGATCACCGGCGTGGCGGTTCCTATCGTGAAGGAGGGGGAGCATGCCGGGCCGGGCATTTATGTCGGGCACACGCGCCGGGCGGCCAAGGCCGGGTGGATCTCGCGGCGCACGCGAAACTGCTTGCCGTCCGATGCCGATATCTGACAGCCTGCATTACGTATTTATGAGCCGGTGTTCCAATAGCTCTATTCCCGCACGTTGGAGTTGGGCTAGGGTATGCTTTTTTTGGCTCAAGGCGATGGCGACAAAGAGCGTATCGACCAGCGCAAGCTGAGTGATGCGCGCGGCCAGCGGCGCCTGGAAATACTTGATCTCACTTGGGGCCGCGAAGAGCGTTAAATCCGCCTGCTCGGTGAGGGGTGATTTGACGCAATTGGTGAGGCACAAGGTCGTGGCTTTGTGCGCACGCGCAATTTCGAGACAGCGCACGGTTTCGTGAGTGCTGCCCGAACAGGAGATGGCAAAAGCCACATCCCCTTTTTGCAGTTGGGTGGCCCGGATCAGTTGGAAATGCGAATCGCATTCCGTTCCCGCGTTCATTCCGATCAACTTCAATTTCGCGCAGGCAGTATAGGCCACGGGGTAGGACATGCCGGTGGAGAAAAACTCGATTCTGCGGGCCTCTCTCATTATCCGCGCGGCCTGCTCCAAATGAGATGCACTGTTCAGTTGGAGCGTCTCTTTCAGGCTCTGCGCGTGGAACTCGAAAACCTGTTGGAACAATGAAGCCCCCTCTTGTGCCTGAGCGGACTTTTGGAAGCCGGAAAGTCCTGCTTGAGCCAGTTCACCAGCCAGGGTGATCTTAAAGTCCGCAAAACCTAGCAGCCCCAGTTTTTTGCAGAAGGCAACAACCGATCCGACGCTGGCACCGGCTCCGCGCCGGAAATCCGAAATGGAGCATGACAGCATTTGTTCCGGATCCTTCAGAATGTAATCGGCAATCAACCGTTCAGTTGAATTGAGCGAAGGCAGCGTGGCTTGCAGATAAGTTAGCAAAGGCCGTCTGGAAATCGAAGCCGCCGTTGATCGCGGAGCGGTTGGAGGACGTTTTGACCTGTTGCCTCGTGTTGCCTTGGTTGCGGTGGAAGAAGCCGATTTTGAGTTCATTAAAGGGAGTTCAATAAGCCGTTTTCAGCCTGGAGGCTGTTTCATAAATCGGGGATGAGGCGTCAGCCGCAACCCACCAACCGTGGACCGCGCGGACCAAGAATGCAATCACCCCTTGACACCTGCGCTGAAATCGAACATAGTTCACTACAGAGTTTCTATACTGAACTATGTTCGGAATAGTAAGCGCAAAAGACCCGTATGCCTCTCGCACCCATTTCACAACTCGTTGCTGCAGCCCGCGCCGGCTCCTACGCGCTCGGTTATTTTGAAAGCTGGAATCTGGAATCCCTGCAGGGGGTTCTGGATGCGGCTGAGGCCACGCGTTCGCCGATCATCATTGGATTCAACGGAGATTTTCTCAGCCGCAAGGAGCGCCGGGCGGAAGAGCGTTTGCAGTGGTATGCTCAACTGGGCCGCGTTGCCGCGGAGACGGCTGCGGTGCCTTGCGGATTGATTTTCAATGAATGTCCGCTGGACGAATGGGTGATGGCTGCGGCGACGGCGGGCTTCAATCTGGTGATGCCCGCCGACCCGGATGCTCGCGCGGAGGATTACACCCGCCGCGTCAAAGCGATCACCGCCCAGGCCCATCGCTGCGGAGCGGCGGTTGAGGCAGAGATGGGCGAACTGCCGTGCGGTGCCTCCGGCCAGGTGGCGGGGAGCAGTCATCTTACCGATCCGGAGGCGGCGGCACGATTCGTTCGGGAAACCGGCGTGGATCTTCTGGCGGTCAGCGTGGGCAATGTTCACATCATGGTGCGCGGCGGGCAGCAGCTTGATCTGGACGGGCTGGAAAAAATCCACCGTCGGATTCCCGAAGTTCCGCTCGTGCTGCACGGCGGAACCGGGATTAGCGGAACAAGCATCAAAGCAGCCACCAAGCTGGGCGTGGTCAAGGTCAACTACGGGACATACTTGAAGCAGCGGTATCTCGCGGCGGTGCGCGCGGCGCTGGGCATGGACGAACTCAATCCGCACGAGTTATACGGCATCGGCGGCGCGCTTGATGTGATGGTGGCCGGTAGGCTGGCGGTGCGCGATGCCGTGTTGGAGCGCATTGAACTGCTCGGTTGTTGTGGGGAGGCCAACCTATGAAGCACGTCGGCTGCGCGGGCATCGTGGTTAAGGACACGTTTTGCGGTCCGATGGCGGCACTGCCGCAACCGGGAGAATTGGTGTCTGTCTCGGCGATGCGGGTCATGGCTGGTGGTTGCGCGGGAAATGTGGCGCTGGATCTTGTGCGGCAGGGTATCCCGGTGGACTTGGCTGGTTGCGTCGGGCGGGACAGCGCTGCATCAGCGCTCGTGCAAACGCTTGAGGGCGGTGGTGTGGACTGTCGTCATCTCACGCGCACGCCGGACCATCCCACCAGCGAAACGGTGATCCTGCTTGTCGAAGGGGAAGACCGGCGCTACATCCATTCCTTCGGTGCGAACCGGGCATTTCGCATTGCCGATCTGGCGCGGGATTGGATCGCTGGTTTGAGTGTCTTCTATCTGGGCGGCCTTTTTGCGTTGCCGGGAGTCCGCACGGACGAACTGCTGGCGCTGTTGAAATACTGCCGTGCGCACAACGTCGTGACGGTGGTGGATGTCGTCGTGCCCACGGGTTTTCAAGAGACGGAGACCGTGCGGGAGTTGCTACCGCAGATAGACTGGTTTCTACCCAACGAGACGGAGGCGGCTATCTTCACCGGCGAACGTGAGCCCATTCGGGCAATGGCGCGGCTGCGCGAATGGGGTGCGTCGAATCTGGTGATCACACGAGGCGATGCGGGTGCATTGGCTGCCAGCGGCGAACAGCTTTGGCAATGTGACGCCTATCAATGGACCACCGTGGATCCATCAGGCGCAGGTGATGCCTTTGCCAGCGGCGTTATCACGGGCATCCAGAGCGGCTGGGAGCTGCCGCAAACTCTCCGTTACGCCAGCGCAGTCGGCGCATCGGCGACTCGCGCCATCGGGACGACCACCAGCGTGTTCACGTTTGCCGAGGCGCAGGCACAGATCGCAAAAGAACCGGTCGCCGTCCACCTCACTTCTCAACCGAATGGAGCCAATCATGGAATATAAAATGAAAATGCCAGACCTGGCCACCACCGGCTCGGCCGTGACGCTGCTCAAGTGGCTTGTTGAGCCGGGCGCAGCCGTGCAGCGGGGACAGATGTTGTTGGAGGTCGAAACCGACAAGGCGTGCATGGAAGTGGAAAGCACCGCCACGGGAACTTTGCGGGAGGTCCGCTTTCACCCGGGCGACCCGGTGTCTGCTGGGGAGATTGTCGCCATCATCGAAACGTCGGAAGTGGCCGCGTCTCCTGCCCATTCACCAACCCCCAAACCAACAAAGAGCGGCGGAATGTTTGCTCGCAATCGCGAGGCTGCGGCGCCGCCCGTGACAGCGAGTACTGTTACGACAACGTCAGCCGTGCCCGTTCCGTTGAGCGTCGCCCGCCGGGCGGCGGGACGGCGCTTGCAACAAAGCAAGCAGAGCATCCCCCATTTTTATCTTCAGACTTCGGCCAATGCGGGCGCGATGATTGCGCGTCGAAAGGCGGCGTTGCCGGAGAAACTGGTGTGGGACGCGTTCTTCGTTCATGCAGCAAGCCGGGTGTTGCTCGAGTTCGAGCAACTTACTTACCGCTTTGAAGACGAAACCTTGCTGCCAGCAAACTCCACGGCGATTGGTGTGGCGGCGGACATTGAGGGCGACTTGTATGTAATGCCGGTGGAAGGAGCGGCGCAGAAAAGCGCCGAAGAAATTTCCCGGGAGATTCGCGCGGCGGCGGACGCGCTGCGACGCAACGAGCCGGGCGGCCGAAAGAATCAGCCAGGATTGCTCACCATCACGAACTTGGGCAGCGCCGACATTGAGACCTTCACCGCGATCATCAATCCGCCCGAAGCGGCAATCCTAGCCATTGGCAAGATACGCCCGATCGTGGTTGCCCGAGGCGAGGGCTTCGCGGTGGAGCAGCGAGTGAATCTGACTCTTTCGGTGGATCACCGGATCGTGAGCGGAAAATACGCCGCTGAATTTCTCGGTGCGCTCGTGAGCAAGATCGAAAACTTATGAAAACAGTCACACTTGAAAACTCATCTGGCCGTCCAGCCAGCTACCATCCGGATTTCCTGTTGGGCCTCTACGAACGGCTGGTGCTCATCCGCGAGTTTGAGGAGCGTGTGAAGTTCCTGTTTCTGGAAGGCACGATGCCCGGAACGATTCACCAATGCCAGGGCCAGGAAGCGACTGCCACCGGCGTGTGCGCGGCGCTGAACGCGGATGACTTCATTACCTCCACTTTTCGCGGCCACGGTCATGCGCTCGCCAAGGGATTGAGCGTCCAGGAAATGCTCGATGAATTGTTCGGCGCGAGCACCGGCTGCTGCAAGGGCAAGGGCGGCTCGATGCACATGGGCAATATGAGCAAAGGCATGATCCCGGCCATCGCCATCGTGGGCGGCGGCATCCCGCTGGCCTCTGGCTTGGCGCTGGCGTTCAAAATGAAGAAGTCAAAACAGGTGGCCGCCTGCTTCTTTGGCGACGGCGCGGTGGCCGAGGGCGCGTTCCACGAGGGAGTGAACATGGCTGCCATATGGAAGCTGCCCGTCGTGTTCGTCTGCGAAAACAATCTCTATGGCGCTTCGACGCGCGTGGACAAGGTCATGGTCCACACCAAAATATCCGGGCGCGCCGCCAGCTACGGTTTTCGCGGCGAGACGGTGGATGGCAATGACGTGCTGGCCGTTTATGAAGCCACACAAAAAGCGGTGGCGGAATGTCGCAGCGGCCACGGGCCGGTCTTGCTGGAACTAGTCACCTACCGGCGAACCGGCCACTCGCGGCGCGACCCCTGCCATTATCAGGCAAAGGACGAGCGTGAACAATGGTTTAGCCAGGATCCCATTGATCGCTTCGGCAAGGTTCTAACCGAAAATCAAATCGTCACGACCAGCGAACTCGACACCATCAAGGCAAAAGTTGATGCCCACATCACGGCCGCAGTTGCGGAGGCTCAACAAGCGCCGCAGCCGACCACGGCTGATCTTTTAACTGACGTTTTTGCCTGAATCGAATCATGAACCATCAACCCATAAAAAGTCTCTGGAGCGATGAAGAAGCGGGCCAATTCAAAGGTGAATTAGGCTTGCGGGTCTATACTTCTCGTCTGCTCGGGCGCGACAAATCGCTGGTTCTGCATGGTGGTGGAAACACGTCTGTAAAAATCCGGGAGAAGAACATTTTAGGCGAAGAGGAGGAACTGCTTTATGTGAAAGGTAGCGGTTGGGATTTGGAAACAATCGAGGTCGGTGGTTTCACTCCCGTCCACATGCCTTATCTCCTCAAACTGGCTAGATTGGAGGCAATGAGTGACATGCAGATGAGCAACGAATTGCTCACGCACATGAAGATCGCATCCGCACCCTCGCCGTCTGTAGAGACCATTCTCCATGCGTTGCTGCCTTACAAATATGTGGATCACACCCACGCTGATGCCTTCATCTCCGTCTCGAACACCGGAAATGGCCTGGCTCGTCTGCGCGAGATTTACGGGGATCTACTTGTTTACATTCCCTATGTCATGCCGGGCTTTGATCTCGCCCGTCTCTGTGCCGAAATTTTTCCGAGAGAACATCGACCCGGGCACACCCTCGGCATGGCACTGGAACATCACGGCATTTTTTCCTTTGGCCAGAACGCGCGGGAATCTTACGAACAAATGATTAACCTGGTTCAAATGGCGGAAGACTATCTTCGCGATCATAAAGCCTGGCAGCTGCCCGTCCAATTTTCATCGACCTCAGCAAAAACCTCTTATTCGCTGGACTTGGCGCAACTGCGTCGCGAAGTCAGCAGTGTGGCGGGAGCGCCGGTCGTTCTCTCTACTCATCGTGACGAGCGCAGCATGTCGTTTGTGAGCCGGAAGGATTTTCCGGAGATTTCCCAAAGAGGTCCGGCGACGCCTGACCACGTCATTCGCACCAAACGGCTGCCGATGGTTGGCCGTGATGTAAAAATCTATGCGTCCGACTATGCCGGGTATTTCAGTGAGTTTGCGCCCAAGGCGAAGCAACCACTGACGATGCTAGATGCGGCACCCCGGGTTATTTTAGACCGTGAACTGGGAAGAATATCCGTGGGCAGGACCGCCAGGGAAGCCGCGATCGTCAGCGACATTTACGAGCACACGATGGATGTCATTGAACGTGCCGGGCTACTCGGCGGTTGGGAGGCTTTATCCGCCCATCACATCTTTGATGTTGAATATTGGGAACTGGAACAGATGAAACTTCGCAAAAGCTCCGGCACGGCTCCCTACCAGGGCGAAATCGCGCTGGTGACCGGTGCGGCTTCCGGCATTGGTAAAGCGTGTGTGGATTCGTTGCTCAAGCGCGGTGCTTGTGTGGTGGGGCTTGACATCAATTCATCGATTACCGCCCTTCACAATCGCCAGGACTTTCTTGGCTTGGTTTGCGATATTACCTGTGAAGATAACCTTCACGATGCATTGGAAAAGGCAGTGCTCCGTTTTGGGGGACTCGATATGATGATTCTTAACGCGGGTATTTTCCCCAAGGGCTGCAATATCGAAAATCTCGACATGAAGGTCTGGCGTCAGGTGATGCAAATCAATCTTGATGCAAACCTCGCGCTCCTGCAGGCGACCCATCCCTTGTTGAAGTGTGCCTTGCATGGCGGGCGGGTGGTGGTGGTCGGGTCGAAGAATGTTCCCGCGCCCGGCCCGGGCGCAGCCGCCTACTCGACTTCCAAGGCCGCCATGAATCAATTGGCGCGGGTGACTGCACTCGAATGGGGTAAGGACCGGATTCGCATCAACTCAATCCATCCGAACGCGGTGTTTGACACCGGTCTGTGGACGGAAGAAGTGCTGCTATCACGAGCCAAAGCCTACGGCCTTTCCATCCAGGAATATAAAACCAACAATGTGTTGAAGGCCGAGGTGAGTAGCCGGGATGTGGCGGAACTCGCTGCTGAAATGTGCGGTGCTCTTTTCGCCAAGACAACCGGTGCTCAAGTGCCGGTGGATGGAGGAAATGACCGGGTGATATAGTCGTGGGCGTGTCGCCGCTGAATTCATGACAGGCCAACCAATTTTGATACCGTAATACAAGCCGCAATTTTATGAAACGACAAGGAATAGCTGAAGCCCTGCGCGATGGAATCGCGGAGGAAATGGAACGTGACACGTCCGTATTTTGCATCGGGGAGGACATCGCTGTGCCCGGCGGTTGGGGCGGCGCGTTCACGGTAACGCTGGGACTGGAAAAGAGGTTTCCCGACCGGATGATTGACACACCCATCGCCGAACTCGGTTTCTTTGGCGTAGCCGTGGGCGCGGCCATGATGGGGATGCGGCCCATTGCCGACGTTCAGTATGGCGATTTTCTTTTTCTCGCCAGCGACCAGATCATCAATAATGCCGCAAAAATGCGTTACATGTCCGGCGGCGATTGTAAAGTGCCGCTGGTCATGCGCGCACCGATTGGTGCCACGGGCCGCGGCTCGCAGCACGCTCAAAGCATGGAACGCTATTTCACTGGCGTGCCGGGCTTGAAGGTGGTGGCCGTCTCGACGGCTTATGATGCAAAGGGAATTTTGAAGGCGGCGGTGCGTGATGATAATCCGGTGCTGATCTTTGAGCACAAGTTGTTATATGGATCGAAAGGCGCGCGAGCGGAGTCAGGAGCGGTGGACGCGACGAGTGACATTCCCGATGAAGATTATGTCGTGCCGTTGGACCATGCGGCCGTGCGGCGCGAGGGCGACGATGTGACCATCCTCGGATGGTTGTTGATGGCGCACTATGCGCAATCTGCAGCCGATCAACTCGCCGCCGAGGGCATCCAGGCCGAGGTCATCGATGTGCGCAGCCTTTCACCGATTGATTATGAAACCATCGGTGCATCGGTGAAGAAAACGGGACGTGTCCTCATCGTCGAGGAAGGCCCGAAGACCGGGGGTGTCAGCGCGGAAATTGCCGCCGGGATCATGGAGTATTGCGGCGAATTCCTTCAAGCACCGGTGGTGCGCGTAGCTTCGCCTGACGTGCCCGTGCCGTTCACGCCGGTCTTGGAAAATGCTTATCGTCCGGATGTGCCGCGCATCGTCGAGGCAGCCCGGCGATTAGTTTCGCAGCAACCGACCCACCACTGAAATAATAGGACCATGCAAACTAAAACTGAAGCAGCCGGACACCGGGCCTACGCGGCGGACCTGTTCCACAAGGTTGGCATTTACATCACACGCGTCGAGCGCGAGCAGATCGAAATCGCTGATTTCGGCCTGGGCCAATTCACCGACACGGGCCTTGGTGTGCTGGTCTATGTCAATACCGACCGTTGCTGTGCCAAGGAACTGGCCATGTGGCCGCGACAAACCTGCCCGGAGCACACGCATCCGCGCGTGGGTGACGATCCGGGCAAAGAAGAGACCTTTCGCTGCCGCTGGGGAAAGGTCTGGCTCTATGTCGCAGGCGCGAGATCCTCTGTGATTCATTGCCAGCCGCCGCGCGGGAAAGAGGCGACCTACACTGTCTGGCGCGAGATTGAATTGAATCCAGGGGACCAGTTCACGATCCCACCCAACACGTTGCATTGGTTTCAAGCGGGAGACGAAGGCGCGGTCGTCAGTGAGTTCTCCACCCGCAGCACCGACGAGCACGATATTTTCACCGACGCGGATATCCAGCGGCTTACCCGTATCACAGACCAGATGATGTGACGTCTGAAGCACTTACGATCAAATTCGGCCAACCTTCCTGGCGTGTCGCAACACGCGCGGTGGAGGTCTTTGTCACGGAGACCGGCGGACATCTCGGCCCCGTGACCTTCCGAATTGGAAAACAGAGGATACAGCCATTTGCGATCGCGCCGTGGGCGGAAGAGAAGACTCACCGGAATCTGCCCGCCGTTCTCAAAGTGCTTCGTGGTGATTTCTTCTGTCTGCCCTTTGGAGGTAACGAGAAGGCGTTCCACGGTGAGCATCACCCAGCCCACGGCGAGACGGCCAATGCCAGGTGGAAATGCGAATCCATCCGCGCGGACCACCTGCATTTAAGTCTGAAAACCAGGACTCGCTCCGGGCGAGTGGACAAACACATTTCCCTGCGCGCAGATCAAACGGCGGTATATCAGCGGCACATCATTACAAGCATGAAGGGCGCAATGTCCCTTGGGCATCACGCCATGCTGCAATTTCCGGACACTCCGGGCTGTGGGCGTGTCTCGACCAGCCGCTTTCTGCGCGGCCATGTTGCGCCGATGCCGTTGGAAACATCCGCCGAGCGCGGCAAGTCCGCTTTGAAGAGCGGCTCGGCGTTCCGCACGTTGGAAAAAGTTCGCATCCAGGATGGCGGTTGGGCGGACTTGAGCACCTATCCCGCGCGGCGCGGCCACGACGATCTGGTGTTGTTGGAGACGGATCTCCGGCAGCCATTGGCCTGGACGGCTGTGACATTTCCAGCGAAGCGTTACGTCTGGTTTGCTCTCAAAGACCCTCGCATATTGCGGCAGACGATCTTGTGGCTGTCGAATGGCGGGCGACGTTACGCACCGTGGAATGGCCGCCATCTCAATTTGATGGGATTGGAGGAAGTGACTGGCTATTTTCACTATGGCCTCGCGGAGTCAGCGAGAAGGAATCCACTCGCAGCGAAGGGCGCGCTCACATGCCATCGCTTGCAGGCAGAGCAGCCGCTGGCGGTGAACTATATCATGGCGATCGCGGCGATTCCTGCCGGGTTCGATCTCGTGGCTTCCATCACGCCAGCGTCAGACCGACAATCCGTCCGGCTGACTTCGCCTAACGGTTCGTCCACGCAGGCGCCCGTGGATTTGGATTTTCTCGGACTAACATGAACATCCCATCCCACGATCAAACGAACTTCGCTAACGAAACTCACATCGCTGAGTTCGGGTCGGCCATGAAGGCGCGGATCCTCTATTGGTCCATCACCTCCGCTCTCGCCGGTTTTCTGTTCGGCTTTGACACGGTCGTCATTTCCGGCGCGGAGCAGACGATTCAAGCACTTTGGGACTTGAGCGCCGGGATGCACGGACTGGCGATGGGCTCTGCTCTCTATGGCACGGTCATCGGCTCTTTGTTCGGCGGTTGGCCCACTGACCGGTTCGGGCGCAAGGCCACGCTACTGGGAATCGGGGTGTTGTATGTCATCTCGGCGGTCGGTTGTGGTTTTGCAACGGGGGTCTCCTCCTTCATTGTGGCACGTATGATCGGTGGGTTGGCAATCGGCGTGTCAACCGTGGTCGTGCCCCTTTACATTTCCGAAATCGCTCCTCCTGCCTATCGCGGGCGGCTCGCGGGACTGTTCCAATTCAACACCATCTTCGGCATCGTCATCGCCTTTTTGTCCAACGCGTTGCTGTCCGGGGCGGGAGAAAACGCCTGGCGCTGGATGCTGGGTATCCTCGCATTTCCGTCCGTCCTCTACACGATCATGTGCTTCGGCCTTCCCGAAAGTCCTCGTTGGTTGCTGGGACGAAGGCGGGATCGCGCTGCCGGCATCAAGGTGCTCCAACTCATCGCACCCGGAACTGCCCGTGAAAAGATCGAGGCTGAAGCTGACTCCATCATGGTGGCATCTTCTGAACAGGTCACGACAGCCCGATTCTGGACGATGAGGTTGCGAGTGCCGATCCAACTGGCAATCCTGATCGCCGTCTTCAATCAGCTTTCCGGCATCAATGCCATTCTCTACTTTGCCCCGCGCATTTTTGAGATGGCGGGTCTCGGCGCGCAGGCTGCGATGCTCCAATCCATCGGGATCGGTGTCACCATTCTCATCTTCACCTTTGTCGGCCTGGGGCTTATTGACCGGTTGGGCCGCCGCGTGCTGCTCTACATTGGCTCGGTTGGTTACATCCTTTCGCTCGGTTTGGTGTCCTGGGCATTTTTCACGGAACATTTCAGCATCGTGCCGGTTTGCATATTTGCGTTTATCGCGTCCCACGCGGTCGGACAGGGAACCGTGATATGGGTGTTCATATCCGAAATTTTTCCGAATCGCCATCGCGCTGAAGGTCAGGTGCTGGGCAGTTCCACGCATTGGATCATTGCAGCCCTGATCACGACGTTCTTCCCAAAGATGGTCTCGGCGTTTCCGCCCGGCTACGTTTTCCTGTTCTTCTGCGGCATGATGGTGCTCCAGCTCGTCTGGGTGAAATTCATGGTGCCGGAAACAAAAGGCCTGTCGCTGGAGCAGATCCAGAAAGAGTTAGGAATCCGATGACTACGCCCAACACGAAACACACCCTCACCCACATCACCAGTCTCCTTCTGGTATCAGTCACCGCGCTGCATGCGGCCGAGCTGTCGTTCAATCGCGACATCCGGCCCATCCTTTCGGAGAACTGCTTCTACTGCCACGGGCAGGACCCGAAGCATCGTGAGGCGAAATTGCGTCTGGATCTGCCGGAGGAAGCGATGCGCGAGCGCGATGGCGTCAGAGCCGTCGTGCCGGGCAAGCCGGACGAGAGCGAGATGATC
>Ga0114971_10002789_pt1 | contig 11954 bp, 7 predicted proteins | sample M_140625_MF_Meta_FD_87320 | JGI IMG/M metagenome (GOLD analysis project Ga0114971, IMG submission 87320) | Freshwater microbial communities from Lake Montjoie, Canada to study carbon cycling - M_140625_MF_MetaG | ecosystem: Environmental > Aquatic > Freshwater > Lake | place: Lake Montjoie... | reverse complement strand
CTCCCCTTAGCCTGCGCCCAGTGCGACGCGAAGGGCGTCTCGCATATCGAAGACAAAGCAGAACATCGACCCCGCATTTCCTGCGACGAGGCCATCTTTGACTTTGGGAGCAAGGACTCTTCCGAAACACTGGAGCACACATTCATTCTCAAGAATATCGGCACCGCCGATCTTGCGATCTCAAAAATACAGCCAGCCTGCGGGTGCACGACTGCTGCACTCGAAAAAACAAACCTGGTGCCCGGCGAATCCACGAATGTTAAAGCCACACTCTCCCTAGCTGGACGCAGCGGAGAAATCGAAAAACCCATCGTCATCGAATCCAATGATCCAGACAATCCCATTCTCAAGCTCGCATTCAAGGGCACCGTGGGTGCAGTGTATGAGATCAGCCCGAGCTCGATGATCCTGCGCAAGCCCTCGCCCGCGTCACCAGCTGATGCCTCGGCGGTTGTGAAATCGGCAAAAGACGTGCCCTTTGAGATTCTGGAATCTCGATCCGAGAGCGGGAAACTCAAAGTTCAATGGGTGAAGTTCCCTGACCAAAATGCCTATCAAGTCTCTGCCAAGATTGAGGACAGCTTACTGCCAGGTCAGTTTAGCGATAAGATCATCCTCAAAACCAATCACCCCGTGCGTCAAGAAGTGGACATCAGCGTACTGGTTACCGTCCCTGCTCCGATCGCTGTTGCCCCGACGAGGATTGTGCTGAGTGAAGACTCCCCTACCCCTATTTCGCGCACGATTATTTTGAAAAGCCCCGCAGGTGAAAAGTTGACTATTGATAAAATTGAAACTCCCGACGAGGCCATGACTACCAAGAGCGAACCGATGGGAGATTTTGGATTTCGGATTTCGATTGGGAATATTCAACCTAACGCTTCACTGATGGGGAAGTTTGTCAAAATTTACCTTGCGAGTGGCGATGTCGTTCAAATCCCCTTTGAAATCAAAGCAAAAAATTGATAGTCAGAATATTCAGATTTCAATTTACCCCACAGAAAGAAACTGATTTCACGAATATAATTCGATGCACTATGTCATTCGGGTAAGAAGATCCGTGAGGTAAGGGAGGAGTTGTTTCTTGCGCGAAACGATTCCGTCGAGTTGCCATACATGGCGCCCGCCCTCCGGAAAATCAATGAGCCGAGTAAAACTCTCCGATCCGCGGACGAGGAGGATGGAGTTCTGCGTGTTGACGTCCGTGATCAGAAGCGTCGAGAAAAGGTAGTTGTGCGTCGCGCGATATTTTTCAAGTTCCTCGATGAGGGGGGTACGATGCTTTTCGATCTGGGAAAAGCTGATCTCTTCGATTTGAGACACGCTGAAGAGTTGGCCGCGGTCCTCATACTCCTTGCAGTCCGCTGTGATGACGTCTTTTGTTGGCAGGGTTTGAAGGGGTGATCCGACTGAAAAAATCTCGGAAGCCAAATCGCTGGGCGTGATGTCACATATCGCGGCGAGTTCATCCAATATCAGCTTATCGACTTTCGTCGTAGTGGGCGATGTGAGGTTAAGGGTATCGGAAATGATTCCACACATAAGCAGGCCTGCCACGCTTTTGGGAATGGGGATGCGGGCCTGTCGGAAACAATCGGCAACGATGGTGCTGGTAGAACCCACTGGCCGATTCATGAAAAGGATCGGCTGCTGGGTCGGCGCGACTCCGATGCGGTGATGATCCAAAATCTCGATGATCGGAATATCCGCAGCGCCCGCAACGGCCTGGGTGAGCTCGTTGTGGTCCACCAGAATGAGCTGTCGGGGTGAAGGCTTCAGCAAGTCACTCTTCGAAAAAACACCGATGAGCCTGTCGTCGGGACCGAGAACCGGGAAAGCAAACTGCGAGACCATGGCCACATCCGCTTGGGCTTGGCGCAGAGTAAGCTCCGCATTCAGGCACATAAATTCAGGAGTGAGCATCTGTCCGGCTGTGACGGCAGCCCGCGCGAGAAGAACGGTGGTCGCTGTATCATGGGGCGATGAGATGAGCGTTGTGCCATTCTCTTGAGCCATCGCCAAAACCCTGTCCGGAGGGGGAAAATTATTTGTGATGACGATGGAGGGAACGCCCGCCTTAATCGACATCTCGATGATGTTCCAGCGGTCGCCCACGATCAGCACAGTCGAAGGAATATCCAGTTGCTCGAGTCTCTTTTTGAAGGACTCTGTCAACATGGCGGCAACAACCAGAGTCCTAGAACGAACAGTGGTATCCTCTTTGCCACTGAGGAGCATGCCCCTGATGGCATCGCGAATGTGAGCGATCGAAGCGTCCACCACGCGACTAGAGGAAAGGTTCTCGAGAGGCGGGAAGAGATATTTGCCGAGCTTGAATGCCGAAAGGATGCCCACGCAGGCGCGGTTGTCATTGACGACTGGCAATGCGCGAAATTTGTCCTCACCGAATCGCGTCATCGCTTGATAGACAGGGGCATCGTGATGGATGCTCACCACATTGCGCTCCATCACGTCTTCTACTCGGGGATAGACATCCGCAACAAAAACCGGCGCCTCGAGACCAAATTTGTGCAATGCAAAGTCAATGCGTCCATTGGTGTTGCCACATCGCGCGGCGACGACATTTTCCATTCCGCTCGCGCGCTTGAATTCGGCATACCCGATGGCGGCACAGATGGAGTCCATATCGGGGTTCCGATGCCCCATGACGATTGTTTTCATTGAAGTGGTGGTTGAAATTAAGCAGACGCGCCAGCGAGACAGGGACGAGTGAGAACGCTATCGGGGTCGTAGTTGAGGTAGGATTGAAGCCACTTTTCGCTGGTCGCGGTATCTTGGCCCTTACGCGCGGAATAGCTCTCCATTTGGTCTCTCTCGATTTTTCCGACAGCAAAATATTTAGACTGAGGGTGCGCAAAGTAGAGACCGCTCACGCTGCTCGCGGGAAGCATGGCTAGGCTCTCGGTGAGAGTGATACCGGTGCGGCGCTCGGCATCCAACAGGCGCCAAAGCGTCCACTTCTCGGTGTGGTCGGGTTGCGATGGATAGCCAGCGGCTGGACGGATGCCACGGTATTTCTCGCGGATGATTTCCTCCGGCGTGAGGTTTTCGTTTTTTCCAAAGCCCCAGATTTCGCGGGCTTTTTTATGCAAGCACTCCGCGTAGGCCTCAGCAAAACGGTCGCCGATGGCCTTTGTCATAATCGAGAGGTAGTCGTCGTGTTGCTTCTCGTAATGATCGGCCAAATCGTGAACTTCCTTTCCTGCGGTAACGGCGAAGGCACCGATGAAATCACGCCGACCAGCGGAGGCAGGAGCAATGAAGTCTGCGAGGGAGGCGTTGAACTGGCCTTCGGGCTTTTTCATTTGCTGACGGAGGCAATGCAACACTTCCAATGGACGACCATCCGCATCGAGAAGCTGGATATCCTCACCAGTACTGATCGCCTGCCAAAATCCCATCACTCCGCGCGGGCGGAAAAGTTGCTTGGATACAATCTCATCAAGGAGGCCGCAGGCATCGTCGTAGAGCTTGCGTGCCTCGACGCCAATCTCGGGATCGTCGAGGAGGCCGGGGAAACGCCCGCGCAATTCCCAAGCATGAAAAAACGGTGACCAATCGATAAAGGGAACAAGTTCCTCGAGCGAGACATGGCACTCAATGATGCCGGTCTGGGAAGGCTTCGCGATGTCGATGGTAGTCCAGTCGGTCGGAAATTTGTTTGCGGCCGCCTCGGCCAGCGGGAGTTGGGGACGCCCAACCTGTCGGCCTGCATGCTGAATCCGAAGAGCCTCATAATCCGACTCCAACTGCGTGAGAAAATCCGGTTTCTGCTCGGGACTGAGTAGAGCGCTCGCCACATTCACCGCGCGGGAGGCGTCCAGAACGTGAACGACTCCGGCAGGATAATATTGGGAGATTTTAACCGCCGTGTGCGCGCGACTCGTGGTGGCACCGCCAATCATCAGAGGAAGAGTGAACCCTAGACGTTGCATTTCCTTCGCGACATGGATCATCTCATCAAGCGAGGGAGTAATCAGACCAGATAGGCCGATGATGTCGCAATTTTTCTCCACGGCTGTCGTGAGTATTTTTTCACAAGAAACCATGACCCCCATATCAATGACCTCGTAATTATTGCAGGCCAAAACGACACCCACGATGTTCTTGCCAATGTCGTGCACATCGCCTTTCACCGTCGCCATGAGGATACGACCTTGTGTGCGGGCGTTGGGATTAGCTAGGCGCTCTTCTTCCATCAGCGGGGTGAGCCAAGCAACGGACTTTTTCATCACGCGCGCACTTTTGACCACTTGAGGCAGAAACATTTTTCCGGCCCCGAAAAGATCTCCGACGACCTTCATTCCCTCCATGAGCGGCCCTTCGATAACGAGGAGCGGCTTGCCGTATTTGGCGTAAGCCTCTTCAGTATCCACATCGATAAAATCCACGATGCCCTTAATGAGCGCATACTTGAGCCGCTCATCCACAGGTTTCTCCCGCCATGACAGATCGGGAGTTTGCGCGGCTGCCCCACCCGCCTTGGATTTAACAGATTCCGCAAAAGTGACGAGCCGCTCGGTGGCATCTGGACTGCGGTTGAAGATCACGTCTTCGATCAAGCCGAGAAGATCCTTGGGAATATCCTCGTAGATGCCGAGCTGTCCTGCATTCACGATCCCCATGTCGAGACCAGCGCGGATGGCATGATAGAGGAAAACGGCATGCATCGCTTCGCGAACGTGGTTATTGCCACGGAAAGAAAAAGAAATGTTGCTGATGCCGCCGCTCACGCGGGCGTAGGGGAGATTCGCTTTGATCCACCGCGTGGCTTCAATAAAAGCGATCGCGTATTCGTTATGCTCCTCAATGCCGGTGGCGACAGTGAGAATATTCGGATCGAAAATGATATCCTCTGGAGGAAATCCGACCTCGTCGACAAGGATGCGGTAGGCACGCTCGCAAATTTCGGTCTTTCTCTTGAGCGAGTCAGCCTGCCCTTGCTCGTCAAAAGCCATCACAACCGTGGCTGCCCCGTAGGCCATGATCAATCGAGCCTGGGCTTTGAATTTTTCAGGCCCCTCTTTGAGGCTGATCGAGTTCACGACGCTCTTACCTTGAACGCAGCGTAATCCAGCCTCAATGACCTCCCACTTTGAGGAATCAATCATCACGGGAACACGCGAAATGTCGGGTTCGCTGGCGATGAGGTTAAGGAATTTCGTCATGGCTGCGGCGCCATCAAGCATGCCCTCATCCATGTTGATATCGATGATCTGAGCGCCGGCATCGACCTGCTGACGAGCCACAGCAAGGGCCTCGTCGTAGTTCCCAGCCAGGATGAGCTTCGCAAACTTCGGCGAACCGGTCACGTTGGTGCGTTCACCCACATTGATAAATGGGATTTCCGGACGGGCCGTGAATGGCTCCAACCCGCTCAAGCGCAAGGTGCGGGTGCGCGCGGCGATCGCGCGAGGCTTGAATCCCTTAACGGCATCCGCAATGGCGCGGATGTGACCCGGCGTGGTACCGCAACAACCGCCAATAATATTCAGCCACCCCTGCTTCGCCCAATCCTGCAACTGCGGAGCGAGGCTTTCGGCGGTTTCAGGAAAACCCGTCGGCGAAAGCGGATCGGGAAGACCTGCGTTCGGGTAGGTGCTGACAAAAAACGGCGCGATATTCGAAAGCTCCTCGATATACGGCCGCATTTCTTTCGGGCCCAGCGCACAATTGAGACCGATCGAAACAATCGGGAAGTGCGCGAGCGAGTTGAGGAAGGCTTCGACTGTTTGCCCAGTGAGCGTGCGACCGCTCAAATCCGTAATCGTTCCAGAAAGCATCACCGGAAGCCGCGGATGGTTCTCAAAATAACGCGCAATGGCAAAGATGGCCGCCTTGGCATTGAGCGTGTCAAAAATTGTCTCCACCAAAAGAACATCTGCCCCACCCGCAACGAGGTTTTCAATCTGCTCGGTGTAGGCAGCGGCGACCTCCTCAAAAGTGACCTCTCGCTTTCCCGGATCGTTCACATCCCTTGAGATGGAAAGCGTACGATTGAGTGGACCGATCGCCCCGGCGACAAAAATGCGGCGATCTGTGCAAGCATCCGCAGCCGATCGCGCTAAGCGCGCGGCGGCAAGGTTGAGTTCCGGCACGATGGACTCCAACCCGTAGTCGGCCTGCGAAATCGTGGTGGAATTGAACGTGTTGGTTTCAATGATATCCGCCCCGGCGGCGATGTATTTGCCATGGATCTCACGGATCACATCGGGCTTTGTTAGAACAAGCAGATCATTGTTTCCCTTGAGATCCTGTCCCTTCCAATCCGCGAAACGTTCCCCACGATAGTCGGATTCCTGCAATTTGTATTGCTGGATCATGGTTCCCATCGCCCCATCAAGGATGAGGATGCGCTGGGATAGAAGATCGCGGAGTGCTTTTTCGGTGGACGAAATCATGTGTCGAAGATCATTAAACTACGAAATATTCGCCCTCCTGAAACTAAAAATTTCAACTCCCTTGGGAGGGCGATTCCCAGAAAGGATCACTCTCCAAGACCAAACACGGCGGCCATCATATCGAGATCGGTTTGGACTCTGGGGCGCCAAGTTGCTTAATGATGGTTGTGAGATAAACGGCTTCGTGGTGGAGTCCGCGGTATTTTGAGATTTCCTTTCGCTCGACAACGCGAAAACCAAATCTCTCTAGCACTTTCGCCCCACGACGGGACTCAAATGTGACCATCTGACCGAAGACCTCCTTTTCTCCACGGGAACGAAGAAAATCAAAGTAGGTGGTCATGAGCATATAAGTTCCAGCCAGACTTTGGGCCTCCGGCAACACATTGATATGAAAATGAGCCGTTCGACGGGGGGCAGCAGGCACCTCGCGCCAAGAATTATTGAGAATCCAGCGAATGAAGGCGCGTGTGGCTGCATTGTAGCGCGGGTATCGGCTCATTCCGATTAGGAAAAGGCGGAGGTTTTGAAAAAACCCATCGAATTGCTGGCGCAGTGGGCGACGAGATCCAAGGAGGTAGCCTTTGACTATGCCATTTTGCTCCAACACAAACGCCGCCTCGGGCTCGATATCTGTGTAATAGGCGGTTAAATAATCGGCAAAGAGTTCCCTATCCTCAAACACGGGATCGATCGCCTTGCCGAGAAAACCGGTTTCGCAACAAAGCCGCCGAACCGCCTCGCGGTCGCGAGCCTCATATTGCCTAACGGTAATGCTTGGTGGAAGTGCCACGTGACAACCTTATCTTTCCATCCCTGCCGGGCAAACCAGAATCATCAGAACCAAAAAACCAGCAAACAAGGTAAGCCCTAATACGACCCCTCAACCCGTGCGGCGACGTCGCGGTATCCGTAATCCACCTCATAAATTTGCTTCATGCACGCGATCGCGTTGTCCGTCAGGTTCATCTTTTCGTAAACCAAACCCAGGTTGTAGACGATGTCCTTTTTCACGTTGTCCATAGCGACCAACTCTGTCGCGGCGTCGGAGAGGGTCTTAGCAGCAAGGTCGAGCATCGAGCGGGCAGTGAAGCATTGGCCAAGCAGACTGATCGCCCGGATACGGACATTGGGATTTTGGCGGGCCCGTTGAAGTTCAGGAATCGCTTCTTGATACATGTGAAGAGAGTGAAGTATCTCGCCAAGCTCGAAGCGGGATTGAAGATCCGTCGGGTTTTGCTCTACACGGGCACGGGCCGACTGAAGCATGGTCTCGGAGCGTTGTGTGATGAGGTCTTCGAGTTCCGCTGCATATTGATCCGCCTCGGCTGTTCCCGGATGGCTGGCAATGATTTGCCTGCGCGCATCAATCGCATGGTCGAATTGCTTCACTCGCAGATCCGAGGCTTTGCGAACGAGGGCAAAATCCGAATTATTCGTAAGAGACGCGGCGTAGTTGAACCAACTTGTCGCATTGTCCCAATCTTCTTTCTGCTCGTAGAGCTCTGCGATGCGGCGAGCTGTATCCACGGAACCGGGCTCCGCCTCCGCCTTGACGTGCAGATCAGCGAGGAGATTATCGATCATCTCTTCGCTTCGAACCACGCGAGATTGCTGTTCTAGAGCGACCGCCTCTCCCTTGTCCTTGATGAGGTCACGGTAGGTCGTCTCCTCTTTATCCCAACCACCACTCTGCATCGAAGAAGCAGCCGCAGCATCCTTCGCCCCCTTGACGGCAGCAAGATCGCTCGGCGCGATGTCGATAATTTTGAGATAAATATCCGAGGCTTTTGCAGCATTGCCGTGCTGCATACAGTGACGGGCCAATTGGTGCATGATCTTGATGTCCTTCGGCGAGGCATCGAGAATCGTTTCCAAAGCAAATTCGGCCACCTCGGGAAGATCCGCTGCGACAGCGGCATCATGGAGTATCATGTTTAACTGCGTGCTGGTCGGATCACTTTCCAAGAGCTTCTCCACCCCATCAATCGCAGCGAGAGGATCTTTTTTGATTTGGCCCTGAATTTTGTGCGCGGAAAATGAAGCTCCAGAAAGACTCGCAAGAAGGCTTTTTTTTTCGGGATTTTTTGCAATACCCGCCTTGCGAACAATCTGCCGACCGGCAAGGAATTCGGGGTGGCTTTTGAGGACAGTCTGGAGAAGTTGGATCGTGTAGCCGTAATTTTTGAGCTGCATGGCGCTCATCGCCTTGAGCCATGTGGTCCGATGGAATTCGGGGAGATCTTTTTCAGTTTTTACGGACATACAAGAGGAGCGCCGAAATATATACTCTCACCCGCGCGCCACATCAAGCCCTGCTCATTCGCAATGCAAAGAGCCAAGGCACGCACTCGACCTAAATCGTCTGTGAAAGGTAACCACCATCCACACGAATATCGGAACCTGTCACGAACGAGCTAGCCTGAGAACTGGCGAGAAAAATCACCGCTCCGGAGAGTTCATCCGCATCGCCAAATCTCGCCATAGGTGTGTGACCGAGTATCGCTGCAGCGCGAGGCGTCGTAGTCCCATCGGGATTGAATAATAAGCGTAGGTTTTGTTCAGCCGGAAAAAATCCAGGCGTAATCGAATTCACCCTCACTCCGCTCGGCGCCCATTCCCGCGCGAGAAATTGAGTGAGATTAAGAACGGCGGCCTTGGCCGAGGAATAAGCCACCACTCGAGAAAGCGGCAGGTGGGCAGAAACGCTGGCGATATTGATGATACTACCCCGGCCAGCTTCCACCATGGCGGCCCCAATCACCTGGCAGGGCAGCAATGCGCCACCAATGAGGTTCAAATCAAAGTTGGCCACCCAATCCTCAACGGCAATGTCCGAAAACGGATTTTCGGGCGTCACCGTCACGCTGGCATCGTTGCCGCCCGCCGCATTCACCAACACGCTCGGAATGCCAAACGTATCGGCCGTCGCATCCAACAAATCCATCAGGCTTTCGCGGTCAGTGGCGTCAGTTTGAAAAAAGATCGCCTTACCACCCGCTTTGGTGATTTCACGCACTCTTTCGTTTCCCCGATCCGCGTTTCGTCCCGAGACGACAACGCGTGCTCCAGCGGAGGCAAGCGCGAGAGCCATGCCACCACCAAGGACGCCCGTGGCGCCCACTACTACAGCGACTTCGTCGGAAAGATCGAACAAGTTATTTGCCATGAGTTCAACTAAAAACCAATCCCCGATAGGCCGCACGATTTTTTTTGGCTTTTGATGCACGAACGTGTCGCGCAAAATCGCCAACACATGTTGAAAGACACCCAAAGCGAAAGCGACGATCGGAAACTAGCCATTGACCGTGTGGGCATCAAATCCCTGCGATATCCGATGCAGGTCCGCGACAAGCACCACGCGACCCAAAGCACAGTGGCGACGATCCAATTGACCGTCGATCTCCCCCACCACTTCAAAGGCACACACATGAGCCGTTTTATCGAGGCCCTCAGCGCCCACGGACCAGTTGTGCATGTGGAAAATATCCGAGACATCCTCGAACAAACCGCCCGCCGACTGGAAAGCGACTGTGCTCATCTGGATATCGAGTTTCCGTTTTTTCTGGAAAAAAAAGCCCCCGTCAGCAGAGCCCCAGGCCTGCTTGATTACAATGTCCTCTTTCGCGCGACTCTCACCAAGGATGTGCTCGATTTTGTTGTCACCACAACCGTCCCCGTAACCACCCTCTGCCCCTGCTCCAAAGCGATCAGCCTTGCGGGCGCTCACAACCAACGCGGTCACGTGACCCTTTCCGTTCGCTGCACGAGACCCATGTGGATCGAAGATATGGTTCGCCTCTGCGAGGAATCCGCCAGCGCCGAATTATTCAGCCTCCTCAAGCGCCCGGATGAAAAGCACGTGACCGAGCAAGCTTATGCGAACCCCGTTTTTGTCGAAGATCTGGTCCGCAATGTCGCACTCCGCTGCGAAGCCGATCCGAATATCATCTGGTATCGCGCCGAAGCAGAGAACTTCGAATCCATTCACAACCACAACGCCTACGCTCTCATTGAAAAAAAATCGTCCATCAGCGCCTAAGCCGATGGTTTTTTGTTGCTTGATTCAACGAAATGCCGGTTAAAGTAAGAGCGGTTCAAAGACGGGGGTATAGCTCAGTTGGTAGAGCGCGTCGTTCGCAATGACGAGGCCAGGAGTTCGAGCCTCCTTACCTCCACTTCTTTTCACTCATGCCGATTTTTTCTGTTCCTGAAAGTTTGCGCACCTGGGCCGAAGTGGATCTCGGTGCCCTCAGCGCCAATCTGGACTTCGTTAGGCAACGAATCGGTCCCTCCCCCACTATTCTTGCTGTCGTCAAAGCCAATGGATATGGCCATGGCGCCCGCGAAACCGTGCAGGCACTGACCCGTGAAAAAACGATTTTTGGCGTCGCTAATTTGTATGAGGCCGCCGAGATCAAAGCCGCTTCCGAGAGAAGTGACGTGATGTTGCTCGGCCCCTGTCTACCCGCTGAACGTAATGCCGCCGTTGAAAATGACCACATTGTTACCGTCTCCAGCGCCATGGAGGCGAAAGCTTTTGCTGCATTCGGAAAAACCCGAATCAACTTTAAAATCGATACGGGAATGGGCCGTGTTGGCTGCTGGAAAGATACTGCCATTTCCGAGTTCAAATCCATTCGAGAAATACCAGGCATCGAGATCCACAGCATCTCCACTCACCTCCCCTCTGCGGATGAAGATATCGCCTTTACGACTGACCAATTAGATGGCTTTACAAAACTAGCTCAAACGCTGCGTGAACTAGCTCCTAAGGCCAAGCTCCATAGCCTTAATAGCGCCGGCATCCTCACCCTGCCCGAATTCGCCGGCGATATCGTTCGCCCCGGTCTCATGCTTTACGGGTGCTCACCGATACCGGATTTTTCCGCCACCTTACGGCCCGCTCTCACTTGGAAGGCCAGAATTGTTTTATTAAAAAATCTCCCCGCCGGTGCAGGAGTTAGCTATGGCCGCACCTATATCTCATCGACCCCTATCCGCACCGCAGTCATCCCAGTCGGCTATGCAGATGGATATCCACGGCAAGCCTCAGGACAAGGATGTGGAGTTTTGATCAATGGGAAAAAGTGCAATATAATCGGCCGCATCACAATGGACCAAATCATCGTCAACATAACCGATCTACCAAATGTTCAGGTCGGCGATGTAGCCACACTCATTGGTCGTGAAGGCAACGTGTCCATTGATGCCCAAGAATTGGCCCATCGATCCGGCACTATTGCATGGGACATTCTCACTGGTATCGGGCGCCGAGTGGAGCGATTGTATTCTGAAGCTCCCTAAAAAAGAGATTCTCCTTCATTTTTGAACTCCGAGGCAGATTCTTGTTCTTTGCCAAAAACAATGCTGCACCAAGGTACGCAAAGCCGATTCATCGTTAAGACACAAAAAAAGGCCCGGTGCCTTGTTTCCAAGACACCGGGCGTAATACTGGCAATGACCTACTCTCGCACAACCTATAGAAGCACTACCATCGGCTCAGCAGCGTTTCACTTCCGTGTTCGGAAT
>Ga0114971_10002787_pt1 | contig 11956 bp, 10 predicted proteins | sample M_140625_MF_Meta_FD_87320 | JGI IMG/M metagenome (GOLD analysis project Ga0114971, IMG submission 87320) | Freshwater microbial communities from Lake Montjoie, Canada to study carbon cycling - M_140625_MF_MetaG | ecosystem: Environmental > Aquatic > Freshwater > Lake | place: Lake Montjoie... | reverse complement strand
GACATGATGGAGCTGGGCGCCACTTCTATGTCGCGCGGAGAGTTCTTTCGCGCCGAGGAGCGATTTGCTTCAGTGCTTGCGGTGCTTCCAAACAACGCTGGCGCAATGGCTGGCGTTGCCAATGCGCAAATGGGAGCGGGGCTTTCTGTGAGTGCCGCACTCACGATTCGCAAACTCTTTGCCATGCATCCCGAAATGATTGACACGCGCCTTGGCACAGAAGTGTTGCCGCCGCCTGTCCGCATGGAGGCAGCGTTGAATGCGGCACGTGAGCGGCTGGTATCTGCGAACGCTCCAAATGCATCCACTGAGTTGCAGAGTGATCGCTTTGACTTCGGTCTGGTGATTTCTTACATCGGTTTCCAAACCGACCGAACCGAGGTGATACGCGAGGGCCTTGATGCCATGCGGCAGTCTCGACCAGACGATGCAATGTTGGGGCTGATTCAGCGGATCTGGTTGCCAGTGGCCGCTGATCCAACTCTGCCAGCAAGCCCGAGCGTTCGATAGATTCGACGCGTGGCATCGCTGCGATTGAGCGTGTAGAAGTGGATTCCATCTACTCCGCGATCGATGAGGTCACGCGCCTGTTCTGTGGCCCAGTGAATTCCGACATTTGCAACGGACTCGGCATCGTCTTCACATCGCTTGATGGCGCGCAAGAGTGGGGCTGGGAAGCGTGTTCCAGCAGCCAATTCTGCCATGCGCTTCAGGCCAGCAAGCGTCGTCACCGGCATCAAGCCAGCGATGACAGGCACGGTGATTCCAGCAAGCGTGCACCGCGCTTTCCAGTCAAAGAATGCGTTGTTGTCAAAGAACAGTTGCGTGATGATGAAATCAGCACCGGCGTCCACCTTTGCCTTGAGGTGATCCATCTGCAGGAGTGTGTTTGGTGTTTCGGAATGACCTTCAGGGAATCCTGCCACGCCGATACCGAAGCCGCGCGGATCTGGATGGCGCCCCGATTCGTTGAAGGTCTTGACAGCGCGAACAAGATCGATGGCGTGTTGAAAGTCAGTGGTTCCCGCCGCTTGAGCGCGCGGTGCGTCGCCCCGTAGTGCCAGGATGTTGGAAACGCCGCGCGCCGCGTACGTCTCAAGAATGTGGTTGATCTCAGCAGTTGAATGCCCGACACAGGTGAGGTGTGGCACTGGGGCAAGTTTGGTGTCAGTGGCGAGCCGCGAAACCAGCGCATCGGTGCGGTCACGCGTGCTGCCGCCGGCTCCGTAGGTGACAGACACGAACGATGGCTGGAGCGCTTCGAATTCTGGAAGCGATGCAACGAATTCATTCCACGCGGTATCAGTGCGGGGTGGAAAGAATTCAAAGCTGGCGGTCATTCCGTCCCTGGCAAGGACGTTGCGGATATGCATGCGGGCAGTCTAAGGGGCAGCGACGCGGGGGTTACACTTTCGGCTTATGGCTGGCAATGCACGAGTTCCGAGACCAACGGCACAGCGCCTGAGCCTGTACTTGCGTGAGTTGGAGCGTCTGGGCGCAATCGAACAAGTGACGGTCAGTAGTAGGCAATTAGGTGAATCGGTGGGCGCGGCGGACGCGCAGGTTCGCAAGGACCTTGGAATCATTGGTCATTCCGGGATGCCTGGGATCGGCTATCAGGTCATGGCGCTCGCGGAGGCGATTCGCGAGGTCATCGGGGTGCACAAGCAATGGCGCGCGGCGTTGGTGGGTGCTGGGAACATCGGGCGCGCGTTGGTTGCGTATCGCAGCTTCCATGAACAAGGATTTGAGATCGTGGCAGTGTTCGACGCTTCGCCCGCAGTGGTTGGTCGGACGGTGGCGCAACTGCGCGTGAGACCGATGACTGATTTAGCAGCAACGGTGGCACGCGAAGGCATCGATATTGGAATCGTTGCTGTGCCAGCAGAGTCCGCACAGGATGTCGCCGAGGACTTGGTGGCCGCGGGCGTACGCGGAATCTTGAATTTTGCACCGCGCTTGCTGAGTGTCGGTAAACGAGTGGCTATGGTGAATGTTGACTTTCGTTCGGCGCTTGAGAATCTAGTGCACGATGTTTCTCAGCGTGAAATCGCGGAAATTTTCGCGGCAGTAAGCAAGCCAACCGTGCGGCGTCGGCGCGGTCGGGGGGCAGCATGAAGAAGAATGTGTCGTGCGCTATGGGCGCGTCGCGTGGCGACCGAGCGCGTGCGCTTGTTCTTGGAATGATGCTCTTCAGCACTGTTGCGTTCGTTGGCTGCAGCGCGACACTTGTACCGCCCGATGGTTTGTCCGATGCTCGGGTGCAGGCAGTGGAATTGCAGCGGCGGGTGACTGAGTTGGAAGGAAAGTCAGCCGAGTTACAGGCACAGTTGGCGGCAGCGCACGAGCAAATTGCACAGGCGAATGCTGTCGGTGCGGTCGATCGCGAAGTGGCGGAGGCGACACCGCGCATGGTGACATTGGCATTCGCGGGGGGTTCGGCGGAGTGGGCTGCGGTGGCGGCAGATGCAGGGTCCTCGCGCCATGCCATCGTCCGCATCGCGGTTGAACCTCGCGATGGACTCGGTCGCGTACTGCAGGTGGCGGGGCGTTGTGAGGTGACCGTTGCGATTGTGGATCCTGCTGGCAAGGTCATGGAACTTGGCCATCGTTCCATATCGCCAGGAGAATTGCGTGCATCGTGGCGCGCCGCCTTTATGGGTACGCACTACGCGCTCGAGGTGCCGGTGCTCGTGCCGGCCTCGGCACCACCCAAGGTCGCCTGGACCGTGGCGGTCTCGTGTACTGACGGTTGGACAGGGCAGACGTTTCGAACCTCGGGTGCGGTGGCGGCGCCTCGGGAGTGATTGGTACTATGACCCTCATGAGTTCTGCGAGTGCCCGTCGAATCATGTTGACTTTCTTGACTACCGGTCTCGCGGCGGTCTCATTGACTGCAACGGGCTGCACAAAGCCGCTCTTTCCCGAGAGTGCGCCGCGCACCCAGTTTGAGAAGTTCGACTCGATGCGGACCGGGGCTGCCCCCAAGGATGAGCCGGATGTGTTTGGCACCCCCCAACCAGCCCTGCGCGCCCGGTTGGCGCCAAAGTCCGCGGAATCTTGAACGAAGGGGACGGACTGCGCCGATGAATTGGCGGGAGATGCGCAATGGAACGCGCGAGTCATAGTGAACACGGACGTTGAGCACCTCGGAAACCTCCACCTCGCTTCAAGCGCTTCTTTACAGAGCGTTTCTCCTGATCTTGCGTCCAAAGATCGACCAACTCGGGCACCACTGCCGCGATCTTTGGTTGTGTGGGCAGCATTTGCTGTTGCCTGCACGATAAGCATTGGAATTCTGTGGTCCGCTGCACCCGCGCGCGGAGTCATCAGTATGCGCACTGCTCGCGATCTGCGCGAGCCACCTGTGGCGTCGATCGTGCCATCAGTGGTGGCGACCACGCCGCGCATTGCGCCGCGCGACACCCCGATGGCGCGCGATCAGTGGCGGGCGATCGTCATTTATGACAGTGGATCACCGGCGGGTGATGTTGCCGCACTCGAGCGTCGACACTTGGACGCTGGGCTTTCAGGGCTCGGCTATCACTTTGTAATTGGAAACGGCCAAGGAATGGAAGACGGGCAAGTGGCAGTCGGATTCCGATGGGAGTGCCAGCTCGCGGGCGCGCACGCCAATGCGGCAATGCGTGCACCATGGCCACTCCGGGCACATGAAGCCCCGCTTTCATCCGTAGACCTGAATCGAAGAGCAATTGCCGTGTGTTTGGTGGGAAATGGTGAACGGCGGGCATTCACGGACCGGCAGGCCCACGAATTATTGAGTCTCGTTCGGGCGCTTCAGGCTGAGTTAGGAATTGGTTCGCAGGCCGTGTTCTTTCATGGGGAATTGACGCCGGGCGCGAGTGGTCCGGGCGGTTCTGGTCAATTTCAGCCAGAAACCTTCCGTGCGCAACTTTTGCCGTAGTTCAACCGCTCAAACTTTCGGAAGAGAGCGAACCGAAATGTGTCCCCAAATGGAATTCTGACGCAATCTGTTGGCCTACATCGGAATATTGCAGCGTATTGGTCGTTTTGCTACCCTGTTCCCGCTGTCTTGCCCCTCAAAGGGGTCACGTCTAGACGGCATGAGTGCCCACCGAGCCCCCACGGTTGGAGCGCTCTCCTTCCTGGAGAATCGGTGCACGGGGTGTGTTTGTCTGCGAGTAACTATGTTCATGTCTACGTCACCGACCATTCCCGCAGAACTCTTCGGCTACAAAGTGGTTGACAGGGTCGGCGAAGGCGCGGCAAGTGTTGTCTATGCCGTGATGGACCCCAAGTCCCGGCAAGTGATGGCGCTCAAGCATGTGATTCGTCGCACTGAGAAGGACCAGCGGTTCATCGATCAGATCGCCCAGGAGTACCAAGTTGGCTCCAAGCTTGATCACCCGAACATTCGTGCGATCAAGAAGTATTTGAAGAATCAGAAGTACATGATCGGCACGGTGCTTGACGCCGCGCTGTTGATGGAGCTTGTGGATGCTACGACGCTTGATTTGAGCGCGCGTCCATCAGGCGTGAACATCGCCAAGTATTTCGCACAAGCGGCGCGTGCGTTGGCACACATGCATGAACGCGGCTTTGTCCATGCAGACATGAAGCCATCCAACATGATGGTCTGCGAAGACGGGACCGTGAAGGTCATTGACCTTGGTCAGGCGTGTGCACTCGGCTCAGTGAAGAAGCGGATTCAGGGAACACCTGGATACATCGCGCCGGAGCAGGCTCATCGGCAGGAAATTACTTCGCTCACAGATATCTACAACCTCGGGGCAACGCTCTATTGGGTGTTGTTGCGCGATGAGATTCCATGCGCGCTTCCTTCGCGTAATGGAAAGGTTGGAAGCGCGGTCGCTCCGGCCAGTATTCGTTTACCGCGGCCATTGCATGAGCAGGATCCTCGAATTCCCAAGGAATTCAACGATATTGTCATGCACTGCATCCAAGTAGCGCCGGAAGCGCGTGCGCAGTCAATGGCAATTCTTGCTGAACGGCTTGATGCTGTTGCCGAGCATTGCCAAAAGACGCGCGCGGGTGCGGCTCTTGAGGGATTCCACTCCGACTCTGGAGCACCGGATCGTGCGTACGACAGCCATCCATCGCGAGGCGGTTAAGCACTATGGCACCACGCGTCGCTTGCGATTCGTGGTTTGCTCGAAGTGCGGGGGTCGTTAGGCGATCAGTGGAATTTGGTGCGAGAGCTCATGCAGGGTTAGCAGTGGGCTCACGCGTCCGGTTAGCAATGGGCTCACGCATCCATGCAGTCTGCGCGTCGCTGACGGTCGGAGTCATGTTGTGCGATGTACATGTGGTGATGGGCATCGGTCCTCCGGTGGCTGCGCGAGCTGGCGCGAGCGATTCGTCCAGCATGGAGATTGACTCGCCCGATGCGCTGCAGGCACTTGAGGTTCGAATTCGCGCACTTGCGGCGAAGGTTCGACCAGCAGTCGTCGGCCTCGTATTTACTGATGACAAAGGCGTTGACATTGGCTCGGGGAGCGGCACGATTATTTCTGCCGACGGGTGGGTGCTCACCGCGGGACATGTTGCCCAGCAGCCAGGCCGCACGATCAAGGTGTTGCTGGCCGACGGCACAGAATTGGCAGGCGTCACCGTCGGCGCGCACTTTGGATCCGATGGCGATGTTGGGCTAGTAAAGATTTCCAATGGGGGGCGAGTGTTGCCTCTTGTTGAAATGGGCGAATCGGCGTCGTTAGCGACCGGTGATCCAGTGGTGGCGTTTGGGCATCCTCTCGGGCCGGAGCGGTCTCCTTGGCGTCCTCCGCCGCTGCGCGTGGGGCGGGTGATCGGTCGCGATGGCTGGCGGCTGGCGATCGACGCTCCACTGAGCCCGGGCGACTCTGGGGGACCGGTCTTTAGCCTCGATGGTCTGCTGGTTGGCGTCAATAGTGAGGCCTCTGAACGGCCTGATTTGAATATGGCGGCGACCGCTGAAAGCGCGAAGTCTCATATGGCCACCATGCGCGAGGGGCTTGCAACGGGCGCCTATCTAGCCGACCCGGCACAGGATCCGATTGAGGTGGCTTCGAAGTCTCGTGGCGGTCACGGCGACGGGGATGGGCATGATGATGCCGAGGCAGATGGTGGTGACGCTGCACCTGATGATGGGCGCGATGCGCGCGTCGGTGACGCGGCACATGCGCGCAAGGAGCAGGCAGATCGGCACGCTAACACGTTGGAGATGTTGGCGGCGCTCACGGATCCATATGCGGACTCAATTGTCAGCATCATCGTGGACTCGCGCGATGCGTGTTACGGCGTGGTGATTGATGATGAAGGGCATGTTCTCACCAAGGCAAGCGAGTTGGGAACAGGTGCGCGCCGAATCGATGTGCTGCTTGGCGATGGTCTGTCAGTGCAAGGAAAGCGAATTGCGGTGGACAACGCACTCGACCTCGCGCTTCTTGAGACCGGAATTTCCGATGTCACGCCGGTGCTGTTTGATGTTGCGGTGGAGCCCGAGCTTGGTGACGCGGTGATTTCAGTGGGGCGAGGAATGGCGCCGCTTGCTCTTGGATTTCGTGGGCTTGGGACGTATGTCTCAGGCGGATCGGACAGCGCGAGTCGGGCATATTTAGGCGTTGCTATGCGGCAACCGACGGACGAAGAACGCGCAGCGATTCCCGGCGGTGTTGGGCAGGTGGTGTCTGCGGTGCTGCCGGGTTCCGGCGCGGCGGAGGCCGGCATGGCGGAGGGTGACGTGATCCTGCGCATTGATGGCGTTGTTGCGGCAACACCGGAATCAGCAGCGTCACCGATCCGTTCACATGCTCCGGGCGAGCAAGTCAGTGTGGAATTTATGCACGGTGCCGAGCGTCGCACGGTGTCAATGCGGATCTTGCGACCGCCATTTGGGGAGCAGCGCGTGGCGATGGCGGGAGGAGCAATATTGAGTCGGCGTGCCACTGGATTTGGCGAAGTGATTCAGCATGACTCGATTGTTGCAGCGCAGAACATGGGTGGTCCGGTAGTTGATAGCCGTGGTCGCGTGGTTGGTTTGAATATTGCACGCGCAGATCGCATGAAGACCTATGCGTTGTCAGCGAAACGCGTACGCGCGTCGCTTGATGCGATGTTGGCGCGCGTCAAAGCTGGTGATGTGATGCCGCCTGATGATCCGGCGGCAGGACTGTCGGTAGTCCAATTTGCAGCGGATGGATTCGCGCGCCTGACTGTGGGCGATGGGCGTGCACTTGGACCAACCAATGCTGTGGTAGCGAAGGAGAAGGATGGTGAGAAGTTGATCGGCGGATGGGGCGATTCAGACGACGTGGCAGTGTGGAAAGTGCGCCTTCCTGCAGCCGGGCGCTATGACATACTGCTTGATGTTGAAGGAATGGCGGGTGGCAAAGTGGATGTGTTCTTTGGCGACGATTTGATGACTGTTGAGATTCCGCGTGGGCGCACGTTTGGCTTATTGAGAGTGGGCGAGTCGGTTTCCAGCGTTGCGGAGGACTTACTAGTGCGGATCCAGCCCTTAGGGCGACCGTCTGGGCCATTGATGTTGTTGCGCGGAGTAGTGATCCAGCGCACGGATCAACTGCGTATGGCCGAAGCAGCCATGCCGCTCTTACGTTGGAAGGACTTTGAGCGATACAAGCGCGAATGGGTGCGCGAAGAGCGGCGTAAGGAGCGCGAGGCGGCGCGGGAGAAGATGAAGGCAGAGATACAGGCGGGAGTCGGTGCTGGCGCTGGGAATTCCAAAAAAGAGCAAGGCAAACCATGAGCGGGATGAAAGTTTCGGAGAAATGGGATCGACGATTTTTGGAACTCGCGGTGCAGATTGCTGGCTGGTCGAAGGATCCGAATCGCGGGGTAGGTGCCGTCATCGTGAGCGCGGCGCGACAGATTGTTGCCACGGGATTTAATGGCCTCCCACGCGGTGTTGATGATTTACCCGAGCGTCTTGAGCGTCCAGCAAAATATGACTTTGTGTGTCACGCAGAATTGAACGCGATCATTCAGTGCGCGCGCAACGGCGTGAGCCCGGTCGGCAGCACCGTCTATACGAGCTTCAGTCCATGCGTGCAGTGCACACTCGCGATTGTGCAGGCAGGCATTGTTCGGGTGGTGACGTATGAGTACGGCGGAGACAGTGACGAGCATTGGCAAGTGAGCTTCGCGAAGGCGAAGGCAGTGATGCGCGAGGCCGGCGTGGAGTATGTGGCGTTGCGGAAATAGCTCTACATGCGCTCGGGGGCTGTGATGCCCAAGAGCCCGAGCCCGTCCTTCATCACATGCTTGCTGATGGCGCACAGCCGCAGGCGGCTCGCGCGAAGGGCTTGATCCTCGCACTTCAGCACCGGGCATTGCTGATAGAAGCCGTTGTAACTCGTCGCGAGACCGTGCAGGTACGCGCATAGACGGCTTGGGTCGAGGTGCTGCGCCACTTCGCGCACGATCTGTGGGTAACGCAGCAAGGTGAGGGCCAGTTGTCGCTCCGCTGGCTCGGCGACGCTGATGGTCGGACGGGGTGGTGCGTGCGCGGCAGCATCAAGAGCTTTGCCAAGGATGCTTGCCATCCGTGCATGCGCGTATTGCAGATACGGCCCGGTGTCACCCTCGAAACTCACCATCCGGTCGAGGTCGAAGACATAGTCGCGGGTGACGTCGGAGCCAAGGTCTGCGTACTTCACCGCGGCAATACCAACAGCGCTGCCGATCGCCGCAAGGTCTGCATCGGACATCCCTGCAGTCGGCGCGTTTGGATCGCTTGCGCGGGCACGGACTTCGCGTATGCCGCGGTCAATCGCTTCGTCAAGCAGGGCCTTGAGCGTGAAGTTCTCACCACTGCGCGTCTTTAGCGGCTTCTTGTCAGCACCAAGGACGCTTCCGAATGGAACGTGGATGAGTTCCGCTTCTGTTCCATCAGGAAGTTTGTTCCAGCCAATCATTCGGATGGCATCGAACACGTCCTTGAAATGATCACGTTGGCGTGCATCAACTACATAGACAACGCGATCGCTCTTGAGATCTTGAACTCGGAATTTGCATGCCGCTAAGTCAGTAGTTGCGTAAAGAAATCCGCCATCGCGCTTGCGAATGAGCATGGGGCGTTCGCGGTCTGGGTAACGAACCACAATCGCCCCGTCGTCCTCCACGCCGAGGCCACTCTTTGCGAATGCCTCCACTGCAGGACCAAGACGCTCGCGGAAGAAGCTCTCGCCGCGGCTGTGCTCATCAGTGAGCTGGACGCCTAGGACTGCAGCAGTTTCAAAGACTTCCTTCATAGTGCAATCGATGATCTTTTGCCACTCAGCCACCAACTGCGAATCGCCGGATTGGAGCCGCACAAGCGTTGCGCGCGCATCTTCTTGGGCAAGTGCGGCGCCGATGTTCTGTGCCTCAAGCTCCGCAATTCTGTGTGGACCAACACGCGTTGCTTGTGCGGCAATCATGCCAGCGGCATCATCGCGCCCTTCCATTTGCGCAGCTCGGTAGGCACGATTGAGATCATCAAGTGTGAGTGAATCAAGATTTGTACCTGCGCGGCGAAGTGCCGCAAGCGTCATGGCGATCGGCAGACCCCAATCACCAAGGTGATTCTCGCGCCACACTTTGCGACCAAGTCGTTCGTGGACGCGCGCGATCGTGTCGCCAATGATGGTGGCGCGCAAGTGACCGACATGCATTTGCTTGGCGACATTTACTCCGCAGAGATCAACAGTGACCGCGTAAGTAGCAGTTGCCGGAGTGATGCCGAGTGCCGGCGAATCAAACGCATCAAGAGCGGCGGCAAGTGCGCCGCTGGCAAGATGGATGTTTACGAATCCAGGGCCTGCAATTTCCGCCTTGTCGGCAATGCCAGTGAGCTGCGCGCGTGCCAAGACATCAGTGGCGAGTTGCCGCGGGTTTGCACCGAGTTTCTTGGCAAGCGCCATAGCGAAGTTCGCTTGGAAGTCACCAAACTGCGGATTGCCGCTCGGGCGAATGTGCGGATCCGATTCGCCGACTGGCAATCCAGTGACGGCGGCAATCGCTGTTCGGAGCGCACTGTCGAGTGCGGCCGTTGGATCGACGGATGGAGAAGAGGTGGACGCAGAGACGGCGGCGGGCATTCGGAGGAGGATAGGAGAAGCGTGAATTTCTGTGCAAATTGAACCGCGGTAGGCATTCGCTGCACATTTCGCTCGGTCCGGTAGGTCGATTCTGGAGTCACTAGTAGTATTCCCTGCATGGATGAGATCGAAGATCTAGCGGCCGAAGACAAGTCAGTTGCAGACCTATTCGGCGAAATCATGGGCGAGCTTCGGCTTCTCAGCACGCTGTACATGAAGTCGCATCCGCCGGAGGTGACGCTGCAGCCAACGATCATCGTCAGTGAAGCGTTCGTGCGGCTCGCGAGTCACCGCCCTGAGCAGTTCAAGAGCGAGGATGATTTCCGCGCAACCGCATCAGTGATTCTTCGGCAGGTATTCGCCGAACGCGCCAAGAAGCGCATCGAAGAAAAGCGCCGTGCAGCAGCGGTCATGCAGGAGCGGCGAGCGCAGAAGGGTGCTGCAGATCCGGTTGTCGAAGCGCAACTGCCGTCGTTTGAAGGCGCATCGCCAGAATTGACACTCGCCCTTGAGAACGCACTTGAAATGCTTTCCGAGGTGGATGATCGATCAGCGCGGGTGGCGGAGCTGAAGATCTTCGGGTCGCTCCCAATGCTGACTATTTCAACGATCGTTGGAGGCACGCTGCAGTCAGCGGAGAAAGACTGGCGGTTTGCCAAGGCATTCTTGCAGAAGCATCTCAAGGATCGCGGCGACATTTCGTAAGTACGAAGGATCGCTCGGTATAGAGACGCTCCATAAGTTGTTCCGTAGTTTCCGCGAGCGGTGTGTCGATGCCGCACGCAGCGAGGTGCAGCATGGCAACCATTGAGTGGAAGTCATCGACGCTGACAAACTCTTGACCGATGTGCGCGGGGTGCGTGCCAGCAGCAACGCCATCGATATCTGCCATGTTGTGGTAATTACCAAGTGGTAGGCAAATACATGTGGATTGGTAGCCGTAGCAGGCGAAGGCGCTCGCTTCGCAACCCCCGCCGGGCATGAGTTTCCGTTGCCATTTGAACGCCGGATTTTGCTTAGATTCGGCGCTAAAGAGATGCGCGAGGTGATTTGTGAGAGCGGGCGTAAAGACGCTGATCCGGTCGCCAACACGGAGGATCGCGCCGGCACCAATGGGCGAATCATTGGGGAAACTTCGGGAGTTCTCGAGGCAGAGGAGGCGCGCATCCTTTGGAATCCATGCATTGCGTGCGGCGTGAATCGCGCCCATGAATCCAACTTCTTCGGCAACGGTGAACAGCAAGCCGACATGGCCGCAACGGCCGACATGAAGCATTTCGCCAAACGCGCACAGTGCGGCTGCCACGGCGGCAAGATCATCGCATGCATCGGTGTGGATGAGACCGTCGCGAATTTCAGCGCGCGGGAATTTCCAACGCGCAATGCAGCCGGGCTGAAGCCACGCGGGAGCGGTGGCCGCAACATCGGGCGATTGACTGGAAGTCACAGCGAGCGCCGCCGTCACTTCCTTGAACGGCTCTGCATCAGCATTCAGCGATGCAATGACAGCATGCGCGCGCTCATTGCCGGGGCCGATCACTTCAATCGCAGTCCCGACAAAGTACGGGTCGTTGACACCGCCGCGAAATGACGCGTGTACGGAAGTTCCTTCGATGGACGTGACAACAAATGCGGGGTGATCAAGATGCGCCGTGATCAACAGCAATGGGGTCTTGTCATCGTGCCGGCGCTGGGTAATCAGATAGTTGCCGGCATCGTCGCGCTTTGTGGTGACTTCGGCAGCGCGCTCTGATAGCCAATGGTCAATGAACGCCATCACTTTCGACTCAAGCCCCGCGGCTGTGGGGATCTGCGTAACTTCCAAGAGGAGGGCTTCGCGTACTGCACGGATTTCAGGGGTGGGGGTGATCATGTGG
>Ga0114971_10002786_pt1 | contig 11959 bp, 9 predicted proteins | sample M_140625_MF_Meta_FD_87320 | JGI IMG/M metagenome (GOLD analysis project Ga0114971, IMG submission 87320) | Freshwater microbial communities from Lake Montjoie, Canada to study carbon cycling - M_140625_MF_MetaG | ecosystem: Environmental > Aquatic > Freshwater > Lake | place: Lake Montjoie... | reverse complement strand
TTTTCTCACAATTCTTATTCTTATAATACAATGATTTCGCATTTACCTTATGAAAACTACAATAACATTTATCGTCTTCTTTTAATACCGATACTATATTAGAACATATAACATTTGGATCCGAATCTTCAAATAATTTTGTTTTTAAACTACTATACCATTTTTTTGATGTTATATTGTTTTTAAGCTGTTCATACTCACAATTTCCTATAAATGTGCCTACCCTCTTGACATAATTTATACCTGATATTTTTGGTACACCCATACATTCATAATATGGTAATAATATGGCTTGTTTATTACGACAATACGGACAACGGATTTCATTTGTTTTTAACATTTGTGTTTCTAAATATAACGTCTTTTTATGGTGTAATAAATCATTAAACAAAGGAATATAATTGAAGCTGTGGTTGCATAACATAGTTACATAACCTTCTTTCAATTTTTCATTTGTTATCAAACACTTTCCGATATATTCGTCGTTTTGTATACTATTAATAATATTTGATTCATCAACAATATTATTTATATCTGTTTCATTATCATGATTGATTTCATCATTGTTGTTAGGTGTTGTTATTGTTAAAATATCATTTTTACTACCATTTAATTGTTTTTTTAATTCTTCATAAAAATTTATGTTTCCTTCTACTTGAATCATTTTCCTTTAGGTTGATGTAATATAGTTTTATTTTTGTATTTAATATATTTATTATATTTAATAATAAATATATCATGAAAAAAAGTATATGGGGGCCAGCTATATGGAAATTATTACATGTTTTAGCACATAAATTAAAAGACGATTCATTTCCTACAGTCGGAAAACAGCTATTTTACTATATTATAAGAATATGCAATAATTTACCCTGTCCTGACTGTGCTAAACACGCCTCATTATTCTTGAATAGACTTAATCCATCACTACTAAAATCAAAAGGTGATCTAATACAAACATTGCATATTTTTCACAATTCTGTAAATAAACGTACAGACAAACCACTTCAACCTGAATCTATTTTATCACAATATGAAAATGAAAATATCATCCATGTTTTTAATAATTTTATAGCAGTATTCAATACACACAATAATAAATTATTAGCCGATAATTTACAAAGAAAATTTATTCTTAGAGATTTTAAGAGATGGTTTCTTAGTAATATTCAGTCTTTTAATAAGTAATTGTTATACAATTGATTTTATCTTTACGAAGATGTCGTTGATGTTGACATAACTTGGCCGTTTTTATAAACCGTACATTTAAATGTTTGTTTTTTAGGAACACTGCATGTCATGGCATTACTAGTAAGCATATTGAAATATAAATAATTAGTTAGGTTTAATGCATATAATATTGTAACTACTATATATCCCGCTATACTACCTCCTAAAACATTAAAAAATAAACCCATAAAATTTACTGCTTTATATTGAAAACAACCCAGATTTTTTTTGATCATGATATCTAATATGGCGTAAAGTATCAGTAATAAAAGCAATCCTATATTCATTTGTGTAAGATGTACGTATCCAGGTGTATACAAATAAAATATTGAATATGCTATGATAAAAATAGAAAATGTCATATTTCCATTTACAGAACCATAATTTATAGCTGAACATAATCCGGTTGATTCATCTATTAATGTATTTTTAACATCGCCAGTTCCTATAACGTAATTTCGAATCATTAATACAAATAATAATGTAAATAAATAAAATAAACAATTGACGTTTTGCTGTGCTATTGATATAGCACATAATGATATTGGGATAATCATTGGTGAAAACAATACTAATGACAACATGAAATTTTTGAATTTCGATAAATCAAAACTACCTCCTCTCTTAGTTTGTTCGCTCATTTCATGAAAAGATTGACCGGTCGACATTTTAATAGTATATGTGTATAATTATATATATTATAGAATAATATAATTATATTCGTTTTTCTTTTTTGTTTTAGTTTTTTGGTTGCATACTTTTAATTTGAAAAACACCCATATGTATTATTATTTACCATTTGACATACGGTTTGTTTATTTACAAAAGGATAATAATAAATATAATTGGATAAATTAATGGAGTACAAAAATACAATAACCATTGTACCAACTAAAGCACCTGAAAATAATTCATATGAAGATAATAAATTACTAACGTTGTTTATTGTATAACAATTGTAATATTTTTTTACCATTATATCTAACAGTATGTATCCTACAAATAAAACAATTAATATATAATTTATGCTATTTTCATTACCGCTATTACTTGAACTATGTGTATAGTAATTTATAATCATTGGTAATAAAAAGTACATGAATGAATATCCAAATATGAATAAGCTTATTGTCAAGCTACCATAATACGTTTTATAATATATAGCCGAACATATTGAATTGTCTAATGTATTAACTTTATGCTTTTTAGATTCACTGTTTACAAATATCGTTCTTACAAATAAACCTATTATTAAAAATAGGACATAAAATATCAATGCTTTACTGTTATATGATGTGATTATATATACACTAATGCATACCAATACTATTGGTGAAAAAAATACTACACTGGTGATAAAATTTGCAGAGTCGCCGAATTTATATGCTTCCTTATATTTTCCTGGTGTATTCATTTGTTTTCGGTCTTGATTTATTATTATAATTTATTTATATAATAAAACAATATAATTATTCCAAAAAACAGATATTAAATACCTGCTTTATATTTTCTACCATATAAAATGTTATTTCCCGGTCTAATATTCTGTACTTTTTTGTTTTTGTAAGTGTTGGAGTGTTCGGTTTTTTTGATTCTTCTATTAACTCACATGATGATTGTGATAATTGTTTTTCTATAAACAGACCAAAATCTTTTTCGTTTTCCAATGGAAATAATATTGATTGGACGCCTGCATGAATAGCACCTATTATTTTTGAAGTCAAACCTCCTATTGCTGTAATTTTACCATGTAACGTTATTTCACCTGTTATAGCAATGTCATTTCTTATTTTCTTGTTATTCAATAAACTATATATTACTGTAGTGATTGCACATCCTGCTGATGGTCCATCTTTTGGTGTTGCACCTTCAGGACAATGTATATGTATGCCATATATACCCGTAGCCGGATCATTGTATTTTTTTATAATTTCTTTTTGGATTTTCTGGTTTGTTAAATCCCATGCTAACGTTTGGGCTACACTCATACTCTCCTTCATAACATCTCCTTGCATTCCTGTTAATTTCAAATTAAAAAATGAATTTGTTGGATAATAATTACATTGAATTGGTAAAATACCACCATTACCATATACATTCGCCCATAGGCCATTAATATAACCTATTTCTGATTCACTTTGAATTTTTAAATGGCTAATTTCCATTGTATCTTTCAAAAATTTGGTTTTAATATCATGTAAAGTAACTTGATATGGGAGGGTTATTGGTGTGTTTGGATTGTTTGGATTTGTCGATTTTAATATTATTAAATTTATTTCACTTATTATGTCAAATAATTTCTCTTTTAATTTTCTTACACCACTTTCATTTGTGTAATGTTTTATAATATAAACTATTACATCCTCGGACATTTCTACCATGTTTTCTAATCCCATTTTTTTGTATATTTCTGGTAGCAGATATTTTGTTGCTATTACAATCTTGTCTTTTAAATATAAATTATCAAATTTTATTCTATGTATTCTATCTAATAAGACACGATCGATCGCTTCTGGGTCATTATATGAAACAATAAAAAGCGCTTTTGATAAATCCAAATCAATTCCATTAAAGTATTTGTCTTGAAAACAATCATTTTGAGCTGGGTCCAATAAATGAGTTAATATATTTGTCAATTCTCTACCATGTTCCGTTTTACTTATTTTATCTATTTCATCGATAAATATAATCGGATTCATGCATTGCTCGTCCATTAATATTTGAACTATACTACCCCAGGTAGATCCCAAGTACGTATAATTATGTCCGTGCAATGTACTTCCGTTACTATCTCCTCCTATTTGTATCATTGAAAATGGACGTGAAACACCATTGTTATCTTTTAAACAATTTGCTAATCCCTTTTTGGCCATGGACGTTTTACCTATACCTGGAGACCCTTCAAAACCAAAACAATATCCTTCATTTGTCCCGTTAATCCATTGACCTATGATTCTCTCTATTTGTTTCTTTGCATTTTCATGACCGTATATGGATTCATCGAGTGTCTTTTTAACTTCTATAAAATAGTTGGAAATCTCATTAAATTTATATTCTATTGCTTCACACTGAGCTATCACATAGTTTTCGGGTTCGGGTTCTGGTTCTGGTTCTGGTTCGGGTTCGCTTTCGATTTCGGGCCCAATTTCGGTTTTGTTATCATCATGTTGAGTATTGTTCTCTGGAATTTGCAGTCCCAATTCATATAATATTTCAATAATGAATTCGTTTATGCTTTTTTTTGAATTATATTGTGATCCACAAATCAAGTCATTTTCATTGTATTCCAATAATTCCTTTATAAATTCTATTGTTCCGTCTTTCAATAGCGATTTTATTATTTTTTTTTTCGGTAATTTTAAATTATCTACTATTTTGGTGTATGATTCCAAATCCTTAAATATTATATTAAATTGTATAAATTTATGTATATTTGATATACATCTTTTGTAGTGGTATTTTTGTATATTCGAATTGTTTATATTATCTAATAACATCATGCAATGTTTTTTTGTATTATAATACAATGAATCAGTATTGTTGCTTTCATGTGGTATATTTTTTGTAATACCAGATTTACACTTCCATTCTCTTATATTTTTTCCTATTTCAACAATATTTATGGGGGTTTCTTCATTATGGGTTTCTTCATTATGGGTTTCTTCACGATGCTGTAAAAGCGCACTATATTGTTCTTTTATTTTATGTATTACCTCGAATATCGGCTCTTTTTTATATATACCAAATGGTATCTTTAATAACCCTTCCAAATATTGTCTGGCTTTTGATGCAGAGTCATCCGACTTTGATTTTATTTCTCTCAATTTAACCATGGCTTTTTCCTTTATTGTATCATTTACATTCATTAAACATATTTGTTCTTCTAGTGGAACCTTATTTATATCAAATTTCAACAATGAATTTATATTTTTAACAGCGTTCGTCATTGCGTTAGTTAAAAAACGTTGAATCGATCGTGGAAAACTTTCGTACAATTGGAATTGTTCCTTCGAACACATTTTTGTAATTGTGGTTGAATTTGACTTCATTGGCAAGTCTATAGAGAGAATATCATATAACATAGACGCCAAATTTAAAATATTATTGTTATCAACTGTGGTTTTAATTAATAATTGTATTAAAATAATTCGTTTCGTATATAAATCACATTTCAAAAAATCCTGGATCAAGGTTGTTATTGTTTGTTGCTTTATTAAATTATATTGACTGTTGTATCCAATGTATTTGTTATAAATTTCGGTATTGGTGTAAATTAAATAATCTTTCAATATTAATGATTCAATAAAATTATAAAAAAGTTGTTTTTTGAATTCTTTACTTTTCGGAATATTTTTTATTATATCGTTTTTTTTCTTGTTTATATAAGTATTATTTAATAGGTCTAATACTACATTATCCAAATAACCACTTATTATTATTTTCTTGTGGTTGTTGTATATTTCAAATTGAATGCCAAATACCTTCATATAAAATGTCTTATTATTTGGATATAAATTTGTGTCAATATCGAGACATTGTATGTTAATTGTGCTTGTCTTCGTTGCGCGATCCGTTTTTATTTCAGTTGTTTGGGTTGGTTGTATTAGTTGTATTGGTTGAGATGGTTTGGGAATTTGGGAAAATATTTTTATTTTATAATTAACAGGATGAAAATGTTCTTTTAATAAATTATATTTTTGAGCGTCTTCATTATCTTTAAATAGAAGACTATTCGCACCCCAACATATCTTTATCAAATCGTCCAGTGATTTTGTTCCATGTTCTCTCAATATTGAAGAAATATCATTGTTTGACATTTGCAATGAATTTATTGATGCTTCTATGGTACCGTCGCATTCTATAGAATTTAATTTTACATTTGCTTTATATAAATTATTCATACATTTATCATATTCTTCTATATTAATAATATCGTGTTGTCTTTGATTTTGTATGTGTATTGAAGTTTTTTGTATAACTGATTCAAAAAAATGTTTTTTTCTCTCTATAAATAGTATATTATCGCTATAAATATTAGTTTGATTTGATGACTGGGATGGTGACGAGGATGGTGATGGTGGCATTTCTTGGATTTGCAATTGAAGGGATAATTCTTCGACATTTGTATTGTCATTAGTTGTTTCGTTGGTAGTGGTATCAATATTAATATCGTTTAACTTCAATTTAACTTTTCTCTTCATTTTTTTGGAATCAGACATATTCTATATTATAAATATATGTTTATTTATTCTATATGCTATATTTTCTATTTTATATTTTCTAAAAATTCTAATAATTTGAAAAACTTTGCGTGATTAATATATAACTCAAAAATACGCCAAAAAAGTTCTTAGAAAATATATCCAATATATTGTAACCCGCATTTTTTATATTGTAAGGCATTAATGCTGCTATTCCATATAACGACCAAAAAAAGAAGAAATACATGAAAAACTTCCAACCATCGTTTGATCTGTTTGCATAATTTATGTATATAATAAAATAATATATCAAAAATGGAATGAAACCTAAAATAACACCTGATATTGTGCCTAATAAATTTATCTCAGCTAGATAACCAAATAATAACATTAACCAATTCAACAATAATATATATGTAATATTTGTTGAATTTTGTGATAATAATTGGAAGAAATCTAGACGCGATGTATCAAGTCCTCTCTCCATATAATCCAAATAAATTAAATATATAATTAGTGTAACTAACATTGTTGGTGTTGTTATAGACCAATCTACATATCGTTTTGGTGTAACATTGGATTCTTTGGAAAAATGAAGGAGTAACCAAACATAAAATAATCCTTCTATTATTTGAACTATTACTTCTAAAACCATTAATTGTTTTATTATTACGATTTGCGGTTTGACATGTATAAATAATGTACCAATTTCAAATAGACCTGTAATAAATTGTATTATTACAGAAACTACTAATGTATTATAAAATAATTTTGATGTCTTCATATATTATTTTGATATATTATTTTTACTGTGTTGGCATTTTGATATGTTGGTTGGTTATATTAGTTATTATATCGTTGGCTGTTTTAAATTCATAATTTATTTCAACAATTGATCTTAATTTTTCATTCATAAAAGGATAAACCAACTTATAAAGAGATGAAATGTATAGATTCGGATTGATGATGATTATTTTTTTTAATTTATTGCTGAATTTGCTTGAAATCAGTTTCGCTAATTCTATTCCCACTTCTATCTGTAAAAAATGTTTCATATTGAAATCCATTGAATCAAAAATCCATACCCATTGTTTATTTTCTGGTATTTCACTTAAAACACCATTATAGTGATTTAGTATACTTTTTGCATCAAAATACAATTTTGCCTTTGAAGGGCATGTATAATAATATAGTGTATCATTTATTTCTGTTATTTCTTTTAAAGAATGGGTCTCTGGGTCCAAACAACATAGAGGACATGCGTATTTCATGTTTTTTGTATTTACGTTTTCGAATTTGTTTTTGTATTACGTTTTGTTAATAATAAAAGTAATATAAACGTATTATCATATGTTATGATAGATACATATCACAACATACATATCATAACATACATATCATAACATACATATCATAACATACATTATCATAACATACAATATTATAAAACAAAATGGGAATTCCTAGCTATTTTTCGTATATTGTTAAAAATCATCCGGAAATTATTCGTCGTTTTTCAAAAGAACTTCAGTTAAATGCGGATGATGATGAGTGCGAATTTATCATAAATAACTTATATTTGGATTGTAATTCCATTATCTATGATGCTGTCCATAATACCAAATTCTCCGAAATAACTAGTGATTCTAGCAAAATTATTATTTCTAAAGTGATTGCGAAGATTGAAGAGTATATCACATTGATCGCACCTACTACGTGCGTTTATATTGCATTTGATGGTGTAGCCCCTTTGGCTAAATTAGATCAACAACGTGAGCGTCGTTATAAATCATGGTATCAATCCGATATCACACAAAAAATTATGAATTTGAAAAAGGCGGATATTTGGAATACCACTGCAATTACACCAGGAACTGTTTTTATGAATGAATTAAACAATGCGATTAAAAATCACTTTGGTGGTGGCGGGGTCACTCGCAATAACGGTCTTAAATATATCATATCAACAAGCGATGAAGCAGGTGAAGGAGAGCACAAATTATTTGCGTTTATTCGGGACAATCCGCATTTGCATGGCTCAAACACACGATCCATTGTTTATGGGTTAGATGCGGATTTAATTATGCTTTCTATCAATCACTTACCTGTTTGTCCGAACATATATTTGTTTAGAGAGACACCGCATTTTATTCAATCAATCGATCGTTCTTTGGAACCAGATAAAACCTATTTGTTGGATATTCCATTGTTGGTGGAGCAAATACGGAATGAAATGAGTGGTTTTGTTGGTGGTGGTGGTGATGAAGATGGTGAGGAATCTGATGGTATGGACGTGAATATCGCATATGATTATATATTTATTTGCTTCTTTTTAGGCAATGATTTTATGCCTCATTTTCCTTCTATTAATATTCGAACAGGTGGTGTCCATAAAATGATGAATGCGTACAAAGCGACATTTGGTGGTCGTGGTGGTAAAGACAAATATTTAACCAATGGGAAAAAAATCATTTGGAAGCATGTTCGAACCATGGTAGAATTTTTAGCAAAAAATGAAGTAGGATTTTTAAAAGAAGAATTGAAAATGCGAGATAAAAGAGAGAATCATAATCTACCAACAAAAACTCAGGAAGAAATGTTTGCAAAATTCGAAGCTATACCGACTTATGAACGCGAATTGGAAAAATATATTAATCCATACAAAGAAGGTTGGCAAAAACGTTATTATCAATGTCTTTTTGGTTTTGATTTAGCGGAAGGTCCAGAAAAATTAGATGAGTTTAAAAAGGCGGTTTGTGAAAATTATTTGACTGGTTTAGAATGGACGATGAAATATTATACAAATGGTTGTCCCGATTGGAGATGGTGTTATAAATATCATTATCCACCGCTTATGGAAGATTTAATTCATCACGTTCCTTATTTTGAAAGAGAGTTTTTGGCGGGTGAAGGGGTGGGTGTCGCGGTTTCACCTTTAGTGCAACTTTGTTATGTTTTACCAAAACCGAGTTTGAATTTATTACCAGAAAAATTATTGGAAAAAATAATGAAAGAACACGGGCGAGGAGATTGGTATGGAACCGATTTTGATTTTATTTGGGCGTTTTGTAAATATTTCTGGGAATCACACGTACAACTTCCAGAAATACCCATTGGCGAATTGGAAATAATTGTGAATGAATATTTATTGGAGAATAGAAAATGAAAATATAAAAATATTATATCTGGTTATTTTATATAAGAAATTAAATAGGTATTATTATTGAAGTTATGAATCCAATACCAAAAATTACTACTAATGATGATGATAGTGATGATGATGCTGATAATGCTGTAGCAGAATATTTTAAACAAATAGATCAATGTGATAAATTACCTGATGCAATTTTATTTCAAGAATCGACTGAAGTTCAAAAAATGAATTTAAAAGTAGGGAAACAAATACGAATTTATCAACAAAATGATGATGGAGAAAAAACTACTACTCTTCATCCAGATATTTATGTAATAACAAGTATTACTAGAGAATCAAATACAAATTTAATTACTAAAGTTGGTATTAAATCAACAGTTGATAATAATGAAACGAAAATTATAGATTTAAACTTAATATATAATATCGTTAATATAAATCCAAATTCATTATATATTGATGAAAATTTTTTGGAGAGAATAATTACAGTTGATACTTGTAACTTAGATGAAGTAACAAAATTAAAGTATGCATTACATAGTAAAACTATAGCATTTATGAGACAACAACAGTTTGACAAACTAGATTTACTAGTACCTTTTAGAGAAGAAACAGTTAATATAGCAACAGCAGAGGGAGCTATTGAAAAAGCAAAAATAAGGATTTTAAATTTACCAAATGATACTAATTTTAATGATTTAATTATAAAAATTAAAAATTATTCTTTAAACCCAAGTAAAAAATTGACAGGTTGTTATTATATTCAATATCTTAATACTGTGTTAGATTACTCTGGAATTGATCCAAAATCAAAAGATTCTATACTAAACAATTACATATTTTTATGCGAATGTTTATCTGCAACAGTTATCGCTGGAGTAATACAGGCTGGATGTATTAGACGAGTATGGATTTTTAATATTTTATATATATTCTTGGAAAGCATGCTCAAAACACCAGGTATTACTAGTTATATTATTACTCCAGCAATTACACTCTATTTATATACTAATATGGATACAATTTATTTATCCACTAATTATTTAGTTAATGGTATTAATGATTTATTATCTATAATTCTTTGCAGTATAACCACTGCAATTGATGCTATACCAAAAAATAATAATGATGATGATAGTAATGATAGTGAAACTGTTGCATCTAGTAAAACATTTGCGAGTATTTCATCTTCAAATACGCTAATAACATTGAGCACATTTCCTTCTTTGTCATCTATAAAAAGTTTATATGATTCACAAAATGTTAATGATATTAATCACGATGATCATGAAAAAACATACAGCCAAGCATTAAGTGGTGATCTTAAAATAATTTTTCCAATAATTACTCAAAATAATTCTGATTCACAAGGAACTGTGAATTCGTCATTATCATCATTATCATCATTATTCGGCGGTAAAATTAAAAGATCTCGTATTACAAAAAAACACAAACGCATGACTATTAGAGGATCCAAAAGATCGAAAAAAATGAAAGGTGGTAAGAGAACCCGAAGTACCAAAAAACGACGTGTAGTTCGTAGAAAAAAATGCAATACCAAAAGACGTTAAAATCGAAATTGTTGAAATAACAATATAACAAAAATAAAATATAAAAATAAATAGGTTTATATTTTATAGCAAATACATAGACATATACAAAACGACAATGGCCAATAAAAAGATTATTTCTGTGTTTGAGAATCGTCAAGATTTTTTCAACCTATTAAAGGTGAATCCTGGACTCGTTATAATTAAATTCGGTGCTACCTGGTGTGGACCATGTAAAAAAATTAAACACGTTGTTGATGGCTTCTTCGCCACTTCTCCTGATAATGTAATTTGTGCCGATGTTGATGTCGATGAAAGTTTCGATCTATACGGTTTCTTCAAGAGTAAGAAAATGGTCAATGGAATTCCTGTAATGTTATGTTATATTAAAGGAAACGAAACTTTCATACCCGATGATTCCATAACAGGTATTGATCCTGGTGCTTTAGACGCATTTTTTAAGCGTTGTGGTGGTTATTTGTCGAAATTACCTCCTGTGTGAGCGTTTTTTCTTTTGTGACGATTTGCGAGATTTGCGAGATTTTTTGGATTTACGGGTTTTGCGGGATTTACGGGGTTTGCGGGATTTTGTAATGCGAGTATTTTTTATTTTACCTCCTTCTTTCAATTTTACTATATTCATCGTTACTCTATCATAATCACCATCATCATAAATCCGATTTATAGATTCATTATCCTTATTATTAATTGTAAATAAATAGTTATTTGTCTTTTTACAAACAATTTGAATATCACTACATGGAATTTGATTTACATAAGTAGAATTATGTGAATGAAAAGCAGTTAAATTACTATACTGAGTT
>Ga0114971_10002784_pt1 | contig 11962 bp, 11 predicted proteins | sample M_140625_MF_Meta_FD_87320 | JGI IMG/M metagenome (GOLD analysis project Ga0114971, IMG submission 87320) | Freshwater microbial communities from Lake Montjoie, Canada to study carbon cycling - M_140625_MF_MetaG | ecosystem: Environmental > Aquatic > Freshwater > Lake | place: Lake Montjoie... | reverse complement strand
CAATACCAGTCTCAGTCTTAAATTTTTCTAGTGTTGGGTACTTTTTTGTATCAGAATCAAAATCTAAATACAGTGGCCAGTTACCCCAACGAAGTGAATTTTCAGATGAAGCACTCTTTCCGCCAGATCCACAGGCTGCGAGTAATCCTGCAGCGCCTAGTCCGCCTGCGCCTGCAAGAACTGCACGGCGTGAAATACGCGATCCAAGGATTGAACGCGCTTCTGGTGAGAGTGAATTTTCTGTAGCCATACTGATTTACTCCTTATTGTTTCGTTGTAGATGAGGTCCGGTTGAAATACTACGCCCCAAGATTAGTCATAACATGCTTGATTCGGGTGTAATCCTCGAATCCATATGCTGACAAGTCCTTGCCGTAGCCCGAACGTTTGAAGCCACCGTGAGGCATCTCTGCCACAACGGGAATATGTGTGTTGATCCAGACGCATCCAAAGTCAAAGGCCTTTGCCATGCGCATTGCTCGGCCATGATCTTTCGTCCAGACACTAGATGCCAAGCCATAGTCGACTCCATTGGCCTTACTCACTGCATCTGCTTCATCACTAAATTTTTGAACTGTGATGACTGGTCCAAATATTTCACTTTGAATCATCTCGTCGCTTTGTTGTAGGTCGGCCACAACTGTTGCAGGGAAGAAATAACCAGGGCGATCTAGGGCTTTTCCACCTGTTGTTACTCGTGCATGTGATGGGATTCGATCAAAGAATCCGCTGACGCGAGCTAATTGGTTTGCATTATTGACGGGCCCTAAGAAGACATCTTCATGAGGAGTACCGATTGCAATTGCCTTAGCTTGCTCAGTCAATAGCGCTACGAATTCGTCATAGGCAGATGCTTCGACAATAACGCGCGTTGCTGCTGTGCAATCTTGTCCCGCATTGAAATAACCAGCAATGGCAATTGTTTCAGCCGCTGCTGCTAAATCCGCATCAGCAAATACAACAACAGGTGCTTTACCACCGAGCTCTAAGTGCACACGCTTAAGTTGAGTTGCAGCAGATTGCGCTACTTGAATACCAGCACCAACAGAGCCAGTAATTGAAACCATTTCAGGGCGCTTATGTTCAACAAGTGCGCGACCTGTTTCGCGTTCTCCGCAGACAACATTGAATACACCTTTTGGTAGAAACTCTGACATAACTTTTGCCATCCATACAGTTGACATAGGTGTTGTATCACTTGGTTTTAGAACAACAGTATTTCCTGCTGCAATTGCAGGTGCCCATTTCCATACTGCCATCATCATTGGATAATTCCATGGTGTTACTTGACCAATAACTCCAATAGGTTCGCGGCGGATAAAAGATGTCATTCCAGGCATATATTCAGCAGCAGATTTTCCTTCAAGATTTCTGGCAGCCCCTGCGAAGAAGCGAATTTGATCCACCATCGGTGGGATTTCCTCTGATGTAACGAGTGAAATTGGCTTACCTGTATTTTGTGATTCAATTTCAATGAGTTCGCCTTGCTTGCTCTCGATTGCATCAGCAATTCTTATTAGTGCAAGCTGGCGTTGCGACGGTGTTGAATCGCGCCAGCTCGGAAAAGCATCGCTCGCTGCTTTGAATGCAGAATCTATATCTGCGCTATTTGATTTCGGTGCACTTGCATATGCCTGACCAGTAGATGGATTGATAATTGATGTTGTCTCACCTGAAGTGCTATCTACTGATGTGCCATTTATAAAATTCGCTAACTTTTCCATGGCGTGAGCCTACCAATTGGCAATCTGGCGCTCTAGTCCTCTCGGGTTTTTTCTGCCGCTGCTAACTGTCCGCATGCCCCATCTATCTCGCGCCCCCTAGTGTCGCGAACTGTTACGGGAACCCCATAGCTTTCAAGGATTCGCACGAATTCTGCTTCATCTTGTGGGCGAGATGCAGTCCACTTAGAACCTGGTGTTGGGTTGAGTGGAATCAAATTCACATGGGCATTTCGATTTTTCAATAGTCGACCCAATAGATCTGATCTCCATGATTGATCATTGATATCTCGAATCATGGCGTACTCAATTGAATAACGCCGCCCAGTCTTTTTCTCATATGCATCCGCCGCGGCAAGGACTTCTTTTACTTTCCATCGCGAATTGATAGGAACAAGTGAATCACGTAACTCATCATCTGGGGTGTGCAAAGAAACCGCAAGAGTGACAGAGATGCCTTCTTCAGTCAGTTTTTCAATACCGTTGACTAGGCCAACTGTAGAGACAGTTACTGAACGCGCACTAATACCTAGACCATCTGGATTCGGATCAGTAATATTTCGAACTGAGCGCATAACAGCGTTGTAGTTAGCAAGTGGCTCGCCCATACCCATAAAAACAATATTTGAAAGTCTCGTTGCCCCACCCGGTAATTCGCCTTCAGCACATGCTCGAGCTGCGGCAACAATTTGTTCTGTAATTTCACCAGCACTCAAATTTCGCGTAAGTCCTGCTTGGCCCGTGGCACAGAATGGGCAATTCATACCGCAGCCAGCTTGTGAAGAGATACAAACTGTTACTCGATCGGTGTATCTCATCAACACACTTTCAACGAGTACTCCATCATGGAGTTTCCATAGATCTTTTCGCGTCATTCCGTTATCACAGGTAACAGAGCGAACTAATTCAATGAGCTTGGGAGTCAGTTGGTCTGCAATACATTGGCGCATTTCTGCAGGAATATCACTCCATGTTGATGGATCATTAGAGAGATGTGAAAAATAATGCGTAGCTACTTGAGATGCACGATAACCAGGCATGCCAAAGGAGGAAGCGAATTCCTTGCGCTCTAAAGGTGAAAAATCAGCTAGATGTTTGGGAACTTTTTTGCGCTGTGGTGGTTCATCAAAGACTAATGTGAGTTCACTTGTCATAAATAGTGTTTCACTAATTCAAGGGCTAGCCACATAGCTGGCGCCGAGAGGAGCACTGAATCAAGACGATCTAGCATCCCACCGTGACCTGGCAAAAGTGATCCCATATCTTTTATGGACATATCGCGCTTCATCGCACTTTCAATGAGATCGCCACACGTTGCAGTAAAGACAATCATGAGACCGACAGGAATTCCGATCCACCAATGCATATGCATGATGTACTGAAAACCGACTATTCCCCCGATGACAGTAAAGATAATTGAGCCGATTAGTCCTTCCCACGATTTCTTAGGACTGATTTTTAGTGCAAGTGGATGTTTACCAAAAAGAACGCCGACAAAATATCCAAAAGTGTCACTACAACCTACAAGAATTACAAAAGTCATAACACGTTCTAAACCCGTACTTGGGCGAGCTAATAAAATTAGAAATCCAGCTAAAAAAGGTAGGTAAATAATTGTGAGTGATGTTGCTGTTGCTCTAGATACAAAACCTTCTGGGCCATGACGTAGAAGTGAAATAAGAAGTATCGGAAATGCAATTGCCGTTGCAATTGCTAATCCTGCAACTCCCCCACTCCATGTTGCAAATGTGAGTGCAAGCGTTGCAACTACAAGGGAACGATATGAAATAGTGATATTTGCGCTACCAAATGCACGAACAATCTCGCGGACTCCAAGAATGACTGCAACGGCGACAACTACTACAAATATTTCACGCTGATAAGCAAGGGCACACCAAACAAGGGCTAAAAGAGAGAAGCTGACACCAATTGATGGCAACAACTTTCTACCGGCACGCTTATTGATTGCCTCGTTTATTGAATTGAAATCAGACACAAAAGTGGGAACTTCTCAGATTTCGAGAAGTTCGACCTCCTTATGCTTGAGTAAGTCATCAACTTTTGCCACATGATCTGATGTGATTTTTTCTAATTCTTTTTCCCCGCGGTTCAAATCATCTTTCCCGATATGGCCGTCTTTTTCTAACTTCTCAATGGCCTCTTTTGCAGCGCGACGAATATTGCGCATAGATACCTTTGAATCTTCGCTCTTGCCTTTAGCAACTTTAATAAATTCCTTGCGACGCTCTTCAGTAAGTTGAGGAAAATTAATGCGGATAACCACGCCATCATTTCCTGGATTTACACCAAGATCTGATTCGCGAATCGCTTTTTCAATCGCCGCCATTGCTCCTTTATCAAATGGTGCAATTACTGCCATGCGCGCTTCAGGAACTTGAATTGAGGCTAATTGAGATAGCGCAGTATATGTACCGTAGTAATCAACCATGATTTTATTGAAGAGAGCTGGGTTAGCGCGGCCAGTGCGAATAGATGCAAAATCATCTTTGGCAACTTCAACTGCTTTGCTCATTTTCGAATCTGCATCCTTGAGGATGGTAGTTATGTCAGACATGTCGACTCCTCCTCCGTACCTAAGTTTTAAAACCTAAGCCGCTTATGCGACCAAGGTTCCGATCGCCTCGCCACGAACAGCGCGGCCAATATTTCCATCTTTCATAAGGTCAAAGACCACGATAGGCAGATTGTTCTCGCGGCACAAGGCGAATGCTGCAGCATCGGCCACTGCGAGAGACTTATTCAAAACTTCATCGTAAGAAATTGTGTCGTATTTGGTCGCCTTGGGATCCTTCTTAGGATCTGCGCTGTAGACGCCATCGACACCACTCTTAGCAAGTAGTAGCGCTTCAGAACCAATTTCAAGTGCGCGCTGGGCCGCAACCGTATCTGTTGTAAAGAATGGCATTCCAGCACCTGCACCAAAAATTACAACACGGCCCTTTTCAAGATGGCGTATTGCACGACGAGGAATATATGGCTCAGCAACTTGTCCCATGGTAATCGCTGTCTTGACGCGAGTATCAACGTCCTCTTTCTCTAGAAAATCTTGCAATGCAAGGCAATTCATCACTGTTCCGAGCATTCCCATGTAATCCGCACGTGCACGATCCATACCGCGCTGCTGTAATTCCGCGCCACGGAAATAATTTCCACCGCCAACAACAATTGCGATTTGAACACCGCTCTTGATTACATCCTTTATTTGCCTGGCAACATCTTGAACAACATCGGGATCAACACCGATGCCCTTAGCTCCACCAAAGACTTCTCCAGAAAGTTTAAGGAGCACTCTGCGATACGTTCCTCTTGTACCGGGCATGAGTGCTCCTTACTTTCTAGTTCTTATTTGATATCGAAAGTCTATTGCGAACCTTCGTCGAAATTATTGACCCACGCGGAAGCGATGAAATGCCTTGACGGCAGTTCCAGCCTCATCGAGGATTTGCTTGACAGTCTTCTTTGCATCTTTAGCGAATGACTGCTCAATCAAGGAGACTTCCTTGACGAAGCCAGTTACGCGGCCTTCTATGATTTTTGAAAGTGAAGCTTCTGGCTTTCCTTCTTCACGAGCTGTCTCTTCTGCAATGCGACGTTCATTTTCAATGAGGTCAGCAGGAACATCTTCGCGATTGACGAATTGTGGTGCAAAAGCGGCAATGTGCTGCGCGATATCGCGACCAACATCTATGACATCCTTTGTAAGTTGAACGAGAACGCCAACTTGTGGTGGAAGATCTGGACTTGTCTTGTGCAAGTAAATGCCAACTGGTGAGTCAACAACTACTGCAAGGCGACGAACTTCAATCTTCTCTCCAAGCATTGCATTTCCTTCATCAATAACAGACTGAACAGTTTTACCGTTAGCCATAGTTGATGCAAGGAATGCCTCGACGTTATCAATCTTTGATACAACAAGGTGTGCCAATAACTCATTTGCGAGCTCCTGGAAACGATCACCCTTTGCAACGAAGTCTGTTTCGCAGTTCAGTTCAAGCATTACGCCGAAGTTAGATTCGACCTTTGCTACAACCGCACCATTTGAAGTCAGACGGCCTTCACGCTTTGTTACGCCTTTGAGTCCCTTGACGCGAATGATTTCGATTGCTTTGTTGTAATCGCCATCTGCTTCATCAAGTGCCTTCTTGCAATCGAGCATTCCTGCTGCAGTTGCTTCACGTAACTTCTTTACATCTTCTGCTGTGTACGCCACTTATGCCTCCACTGGTGCATCAGTTGCTGCTGCTAGAAGATCTTTTTCAACATCAGCTAATGGCTCAGCCACAACTTCTGCCTTTGTCTCTTCTTTTACAATTGCAGAACGTGCTGCAAGACCAGCGACAATTGCGTCAGTGATAACTCGAGTAAGCAAGCCGATTGAACGAATTGCATCATCATTACCTGGAATCTTGTAATCAACTTCATCTGGATCACAGTTTGTATCCAAGATTGCAATAACAGGAATTCCGAGCTTCTTCGCCTCTTGAACTGCGAGGTGCTCTTTCTTTGTGTCAACAACCCAGATTGCTGAAGGCAACTTGGTCATGTGACGAATACCGTTGAGGTTCTTGAAAAGCTTCTCGCGCTCACGACGAAGCATGAGAAGTTCTTTCTTTGTCAGCAAAAGATCATTTGCATTCTCAAGTGCTTCTAGCTCCTTGAGGCGCTGAATTCGCTTGTAGACAGTTGGGAAGTTTGTAAGCATTCCACCTAACCAGCGCTCAGTCACTGTTGGCATACCAACGCGTGCTGCTTGTTCGATGATTGGTTCTTGTGCTTGCTTCTTCGTTCCAACGAAAAGAACATGTCCGCCTTTAGCGACAGTGTCCTTTACAAACTCATATGCACTATCGATGAGTGCAAGTGATTGCTGGATATCGATGATGTAGATGCCATTGCGCTCTGTGAAAATAAAGCGCTTCATCTTTGGATTCCATCGACGTGTTTGGTGTCCGAAGTGGACTCCACTGTCGAGGAGTTCTCGCATTGTTACAACTGCCATGACGGCATACTCCTTCTTAGGTTTTCGCGCAGTGCGCAATAAACCCGCTCGGTTTTGATTTAGCATTTGCTAAACCCGTCGCACTCGAAATCACCGACCACAATTTCTTGTGGACCGAAGTGGTTATGCCAACTAGGTTGGTGAGTGCTGAGATGTCACCAGATTGCTCTAGTGCAGTGGGAATCTTACCCGAGCTTTGAGCGTGAAAAATCCACCCTTTATGCGCGAGAAGCCACGTCAGTCTTCTAAGAAAACGCGCTTAATCGCCTCTAAATAGCCATAGCCATAAAGGTCATCAGGCAGTAAATAACTAGTTTCCGTCCATTCATTCCAGCTATTAATTGTTACTAACGGAGGCTGGTTTGGATGTTCATCTACATATTCTTTTGCGGCTCTCAAAGCCTTTTCAATATTTTCTGGCGTATTATTTTTTACAACTGCTCTTTTCACAGGATCTACAGCGTCATACTCAACATATCTAGGTGTGGTGTCCCACCCCACAGATATATGTGGAAAATATGGAAGCGATGACTGATCCTTATAAGTTTTCCAGTCCTTAAGCACATCAGCAACAATCACTTCAAAGTCACGGTGCATATCTTGAAAATGAACGAATTGGTAATGGGTATAGCTCTCAAAGCCAAGCTCATTCAGAATCTCACCGAATGGCATCTGTACTTTCTTTCCCTTGTGAGTTACTTCGAATGATCGACTATCCCAGCGACACATTTGGAAGTGAACTCCCTTGAGTGAATTCTTGATCGCTTCAGCCTGAAACCACTTCACGCCGGCAATTGCATCCTCAAGAGAAGGGAACCCCTTTAGGAAATTCTCCAAATCATAAATCATCAATACCGGCTTACCGTCAATCATGTAATAGTTTGGCAAAAGGAAATACTTTTCAATCATTCTTTTTGCAACTATTTCAAACTCTTCTTTAGGCACATGGGCTTCCCAGATATGATTACCATCAATATTCGAAATTCTTCTATCCCATAAATGTGTCACATTGTGATTTGCCCACATGAGGAAAAACTTCATCTTATTATTATTCTTAGCCTTTAAAAATCCATCATTGAGACAATTCTCTAAAAATGGACGGCCGTCATACCAATACCAGTCATAAATAAAAACATTGACTCCATGTTTTGTGGCTTGATCAATTTGCATTTCCATAACCGAGGCATCTGCTTCATTGACGTAGCCCCACATAGGTTTACGTGGCCACAGGTGCCCTTCAAATTTTGGTCCTGCCAACTTGACTGTTTGCCACTCACCAATTCCATCAGGCCAAAACATTCGGGTGCGAGGCTCGTCTCCTGTATAGGAGGGCCAGATGTAGGCGGCTACGTCATATTTCATTGAGTGACCTTTCTAGATTATGCGCGAGGGTGAGCCTGCTTGAATGCTTTTTGCAATCTCTCAGTCGATACATGGGTGTAAATCTGGGTAGTCGCAAGGGATGCGTGACCCAAAATTTCTTGAACTGTTCGCAGATCCGCGCCGCCTTCAAGTAAATGAGTAGCAGCAGAATGGCGAAGTGCGTGTGGGCCCATTCTCTCTATTCCCTCTATTGCCTCAAGTGCTTTATAGACAACAGTACGAACTGTGCGCTGATCAATTCTTTTTCCCCGAGCACCAAGGAATACAGCATCGCCCGATGTTGAATTTTTGAGTTCATCACGGCCCTTCGAGAGCCATTCTTTGAGTGCGCGCATTGCAGGATTTCCAATTGGGATTACGCGTTCCTTATTTCCCTTTCCTAATACACGAATCGTCTGTCGGTCATAATCAATATCGAGAAAATTCAAACCACACAGCTCTGCAACGCGGGCACCGCTGGCATAGAGAATTTCCACCATCGCGCAATCACGAATAGATAGAGGTGTTTCCTCCTCTGCAACGCGAGTGGCGAGTGAATCCATTGCCTCTTTCGCACCCTCTATTGTCAAAACATCTGGCAATGTGCGATGACCTTTAGGTGTTGCAAGTGTGGAACCAACATCAGTTGGAATGTACTTATTTTTATGCGCCCATTTAGTAAATAGTCTAATCGATACAGCGCGACGAGAAAGTGAGGTACGCGCTCCCCCTTTTACTTGTTGATTAGCAAGCCATGAGCGCAAATGCAAAAGTGTGAGTTGTGAGAACTCTGTAAGGCCAAGAGTTTCCAGGTGGGCGATAAGACTTTCTAGATCCCCGCAATAGGCACGGATTGTGTGAACTGAAAGGTTTCGCTCTTTCTCTAGATGGCGTTGAAAAACGGTAAATACGCTTTCGAATTCGTTACCCACGGTAAAACTTTACTCGGGTTTGCGTCCTTGACGTAGGAGGCCGAAGGTAAGTGCATCTTCGAGCGCCATTGCAGATGCGGCAATAACGTTTTCATGAACGCCAATAGTGTTCCATTCACCTTTACCATCACTTGTTTCAACTAATACACGAGTAATAGCGCCAGTTCCTAAACGACCCTCCAGAATTCGTACCTTGTAATCGGTAAGTTCTAGAACGGATAGTTCTGGATACAGCTGCTGCAATCCTGCACGAAGCGCCGTATCGAATGCGTTGACTGGACCATTTCCAGAACCTTCACATGAAATCTTCTTGCCAAGTGCAGTCACGGTAACTTCTGCTTTTGTAATAATGCTCTGATCTTCTGCGCGCTCAGTTGTTGTAAGCCAGTGTTCGATAGAGAAGAAGGATGGACGGGTGCCAGAGAGTTCTTCACGTAATAAGAGTTCAAATGAGGCATCGGCTGCTTCAAATGTGAAGCCATGTGATTCCATTTCTTTGACTCGATCAACGACTCGACCAATGAGTTCGCGATCTCCCTTGAGATCAATTCCAAGTTCTTGTGATTTCAATTCAATTGATGCACGGCCAGCCATGTCAGAGACGAGCATGCGCATATCGTTTCCAACAGAGATTGGATCCTCATGTTGGTAGAGAGATGGATCTACTTTAATTGCACTGGCATGAAGCCCTGCTTTATGGGCAAAGGCAGATACGCCAACGTATGGCTGGCGTGCACTCGGATTTACATTTGTAACTTCTGCGATTGCATGTGAAATTCTAAATGCCTCACGTAATGATTGCGGAGGCAAAACTAATTGATTCTTCTTGAGCTCCAAGTTAGCAATAATTGTTACAAGGTCAGCATTTCCTGTGCGCTCACCATATCCATTGAGTGTTCCTTGAACGTGGGTAACACCTGCCGCAATTGCTGCCATTGAGTTTGCAACTGCGCACCCGGTGTCATTGTGACAATGGATTCCAAGACGAGCAGAACTAGCAGATAAAACATCATGTACTACCTGTGAGAGTTCATCGGGCAACATTCCGCCGTTGGTATCGCAAAGAGCAATAACATCCGCGCCAGCCTCTGCTGCAACGCGGACCACTTCTAGAGCATATGCACGATTGTTTCGGTAGCCATCAAAGAAGTGCTCAGCATCGAGAAATACGCGTTGGCCTTCTGCAATAAGGTGAGTAACCGAATCGCGAATCATTACGAGGTTTTCATCCAATGTTGTCTTGAGTGCCAAATCAACGTGTCGATCAAATGACTTTGCAACAAGTGTTACTGCCGGTGCACCAGAATCACGAAGTGCTCCAAGGAGCGCGTCATCAGCAGCCTTTACATTGGGGCGACGTGTTGCGCCAAAGGCGACGAAGGTTGCATTTTTTAGAACTAATTCCTTCTTAGCGCGAGCAAAGAACTCTGTATCTTTTGGATTAGCCCCTGGCCAACCACCTTCAATAAAGCCAACACCGAGATCATCTAAGTGACGTGCGATTACCAACTTGTCATGAACTGAAAGGTTGAGACCTTCCTGCTGCGCACCGTCGCGAAGAGTTGTGTCGTAGATATGAAATGAGTCAGATACTGGCATTTAAATAACCGCGTGCATCCACTTATGCGAATCTGCAATCTCCCCATGTTGTATTCCTAGAAGTGCATTTCGAATTTGCATAGTGATCTTTCCAGGTTGGCCATCACCAGTAACCCAGGTGCCCATAGTGCTTTTTGCTTGACCAACAGGTGAAACTACTGCTGCAGTTCCACATGCAAAGATTTCAGTAATAAGTCCACTTGCTACTCCATCTCGCCAATCATCAATACTGATCATTGTCTCTTCAACTTTGTAACCGAAATCTGCTGCAACACTCAAGATTGAATCACGCGTAATACCTGGCAATAAAGTTCCCGTAAGTTTTGGAGTCATGACGGTTGCATCAGCGCCAGCGCCTTTGACGAAGTAGAGATTCATACCGCCCATCTCTTCAACCCATCGGCGCTCAATTGCATCAATCCAAACAACTTGATCGCATCCTTGGGCAGCTGCTGCTTTTTGTGCAATGAGTGAGGCTGCATAGTTTCCGCCGCACTTTGCTTCACCTGTACCACCCAGTGCTGCGCGAACATACTCTGTTGAAATCCAGACACTGACAGCTTTTGATGGATCAAAATAGGCACCAACTGGCGTTGCAATGAGCATATAAAGGGCCTTATTAGATGGTCGAACACCTAAACCAACTTCTGTTGCAAACATAAATGGGCGAAGGTAGAGAGATTCTCCAACTTTATTTGGAACCCATCCACCATCGTATTGCACAAGAGTCTCTACAGTTTCAAGAAATAAACTCTCTGGCATTTCAGGAAGTGCTAAACGTTTTGCAGAACGTGCAAATCTCTTTGCATTTGCTTCCGGACGAAAGAGTGCGATGCTTTTATCTGGTTGGCGATATGCCTTCATGCCTTCAAAAATTTCTTGTCCATAATGAAAAACTGCAGTTGCTGGATCTAATGAAATTGGTCCGTATGGCTTTAGTTCTGGTTCGCTCCAACCATCTTTCTCGTTCCACTCACATACAACCATGTGGTCTGTGTAGTACTTACCAAAACCACCTTCTGCAACGAGTGCGTCGCGAGTCGCGCCATCTTTTGCTTGTGGGTTGAGTGAGATTTTCATAATTAGAGGGCTGCGACGAGCGCATCTCCTACTTCACTTGTGCTGCGCTTTGCGCTACCGCGTGATGCTAGATCTTTTGCAACTGCACGCTCGACATCGCGCGCAGCATCGCCAAGGCCAAGGTGATCAAGCATCATTGCAACAGACATAACTGTGGCAGTTGGGTCAGCGATTCCTTTACCTGCAATATCTGGCGCTGAACCGTGTACTGGTTCAAACATTGATGGGAATTTCCTGTCAGGGTTGAT
>Ga0114971_10002783_pt1 | contig 11968 bp, 9 predicted proteins | sample M_140625_MF_Meta_FD_87320 | JGI IMG/M metagenome (GOLD analysis project Ga0114971, IMG submission 87320) | Freshwater microbial communities from Lake Montjoie, Canada to study carbon cycling - M_140625_MF_MetaG | ecosystem: Environmental > Aquatic > Freshwater > Lake | place: Lake Montjoie... | reverse complement strand
GAAAATTTCCCGGGTGTTACGCGCTTGCTACCGGCTAGCCACTTGGTATTCAGAACATCGCGTCTCTGTGCCGTGATGTCCCGTCCACTACCGGCAAGCGCCCACCACGTTGCGTTCTCCGGAAGGCCGGCTTTGTGGCGTAGAACATCATCAATCGTCCGATCCGCCCAAAGGGACTTCTTCCAAAGCGGGCTGAGCGCACCAAGCTTCGTAGTGAAGCGCAGCTGTCCAGCACCGATTGCATCTGCGATTAGAAGTGCCGTCAATGCCTTGGTACACGAGCCCAGATGCAACGCATCTGAAGCGCGCAGAGGAGTATCGCTGCCAACACGCTGAATGCCCACGGCGGCAACCTGCGGCTTGTTACCGACATCCATAAAGCCCGCGGACATCCCCGGACAGGTAAGACGTTTCAGTTCCTGTTGAAGGGCAGCATCCAGCCAATCTGGCTGCGGAGACTCCTGATTCACTAGCTAGGCGATGACTTCCTTGATCGGCTCGACATGCTCAACGCCGACCAGCTTTTGATCGAGGCCGCCATAGAAGTACGCTAGCCGATTCGGGTCGATACCAAGCTGGTGGAGAACCGTAGCGTGGAGTTTCTTGACGGGAACGGGGTTACGACCGACCTCGTGGCCAGTTTCATCCGATTCGCCGTAGGAAATGCCGCCCTTAATGCCACCGCCTGCCATCCAGGTGGAGAAACAGGTTGCGTGGTGGTCACGGCCATCCCCTGTGCTATGCGGCGTCCGCCCAAACTCGCCGCCCCAGACAACCAGCGTGGTGTCTAAGAGGCCACGTTGCTTGAGGTCCTTGAGCAGTGCCGCAATCGGCTGATCGACTTTTTTGGCAAGGCCATTGTGGTTAGCAACGATGCCGCCGTGCGCATCCCAGAAGCTACTGAAATCGGTGTTCGACCCACCGGAATAGAGCTGGATATACCGTACGCCACGCTCAACCATCCGTCTTGCGAGGAGGCAGCGCGTGCCGAAATCCTTGGTCACGGCATTGTTAAGGCCGTACATTTCCTTGATGTGCTCGGGTTCCTTAGAAATGTCTACGACTTCGGGAGCCGAATTCTGCATTTGGTAGGCAAGCTCATACGATGCGATGCGCGCGGCAAGATTAGAGTTGTCTCCGCGAGGGCGTCGGTGTTCATCATTGAACTGATTCAGCGTATCGATCATGTCGCGCTGCATATCGGGCTCAAAGCCCTTTGGCCGGTTGAGATCGAGGATTGGATCGCCTGCCGAGCGTAAAACCGTTCCCTGATAAACCGCAGGCATGTAGCCACTGGACCAGTTCTTGGCTCCCGAGATAGGCCCGCCAGATGGATCCAGCATCACGACGAATCCGGGAAGGTTTTGATTGACAGTACCGAGTCCATAGTTGACCCAGGCGCCCATACTTGGCGAACCAGACAGAATCTTGCCGCTGTTCATTTGCAGCATCGCCGATCCGTGGATTGGCGAATCGGAGATCATCGACTTCACAATACACAGGTCATCCGCGCACTCACCAACATGTGGAAAGAGGTCGGAAACAAAGGTCCCGGACTTGCCGTATTGCTTAAACTTCCACTTGGGCTCCATTAAGGTGACCGTGGATGACTTGCCGGCATTACGGAAGTTGTTATAGGAAACCGTCTGCCCTTCGCGTCCAATCAAGCCGGGCTTGTAGTCAAACGTATCGAGCTGGCTGGGGCCACCATACATGTACAAAAAGATGACGGCTTTGGCTTTCGCGGGCATCATCGGCGGCTTCTCCGCGAGCGGTCCTCGCCCAATCTTCGGCGGTCCAGCAGCTTGGGCGGCGCCACCAAAAAAGCCATCCCCGGACAGCATCCCAGTCAGCGCCAGGCCCGTAAAGCCCGCTCCGGCCTCCCAGAGAAATTCCCGTCGCGTGCGACCACAAAAGTGCTTGTTGTCCATCATCTCATTCCTTCAACCCTGTGCTGCAGTATCACCGACACCCTAGTCGAGATACACAAACTCATTCAAATTCAGTGCCAAAAAACGCTGGTTTCGTTTGCCTGCCCCGCAGTGACCCCGTGCAACGCAACGTGAATCCCGAGAGAATAACGGTTGCGTGTTTCCACATCATCCGTAGGCAGCTGCACCACCGAGACGCCCTAGTCAAGATACACAAACTCATTCAAATTCAGTGCCAGCAGACACAAGTACTCTTTCGCCTGCTGCGATGTTGCTCCACGAAGCTCAAAGCGGATCGCGAGCGAAACCAGCTTGGTGACATCAGTCTCGGTAGGTGTCCGCTGCATCACAAGCGCAAGCGCCCGCCGCGCAAACGCACGGTTGTCAGAGAAACCTTCCTTTGTGATGCGCTCCGCAAGCCCTTTCCCAGCTTGATTCAAAATGGTCGAGTTCATCATCGTCAAGGCTTGGGTTGGCTGCGTGGATGCGAACCGCATTGGGGATGTACGGTCGGTCTCCGCCAAGTCAAACGCTTCCAGCAGTGGGTAAAGAAGCGATCGCTTTACAAAGACGTAAATCGACCGGCGGTTCTTTTGCTGCGGCGTGTTACGCTCGGGGTACCAGTCCTTCCCGGGGATGGACTGACCTTTTAGGACTTCCTTATCGATGTCTGGATACACACTTGGGCCAAACATTTCGGTATTGAGCAACCCACTGACCGCGAGAATACTGTCACGAATTTCTTCCGCTTGCAGACGTCGCATGTCAAACCTGTGGAAGAGGTCATTCAAGGAATCCTTGCGGTTGGCATCCGGGCGGAGCGCACTATCCTGCATGTAGGTGTTGCTCGTCATGATCAGGCGGTGCATATCTTTGAGCGACCAGCCATTCCAATCGAGCGTTTCTGCCAAAAAGTCAAGCAGCTCAGGGTGCGTCGGCTTATCGCCAGCAGTTCCAAAGTTATTCGCTGACCGCACAATGCCACGACCAAAGTGATACTGCCAAATCCGATTCGCGAGGACCCGCTTGGTCATCACGTTTTCACGCCCAGTGATCCACATCGCAAGGGCCGTCCGCCGTCCACTCGTTGGCGCTCCGGCAGCGGCTTCATCGAGTGGAGGCGTGATTCCGCCGGCACAAACCGGGTAGCCAGGCTCCACCTTGTCACCCTTGCTTGTGTGTAAGCCACGAAGCAGAATATTCGTCTCACGCGGATTCGGTCCGCCTTCGGTGACAACCAATGCAACATTTGCAGCTGGCCGCTTGGTTTGGTTGTCATCCAGCAGCTTTTCGATGGCCGTTTGTTCCGCAATCTCTCCGGCGGACACAAAACGCTTCTGATCATGCGCCCGCTGAACCGGTTGTCCAAGCGCGCTTGTACTAGCCCAAACAGACAGCGGCCGCCGACCAAGCCCTGGAAGGCTCCACGCAACGCTGAGGCCCAGCGGCGATCCGGCATCCCCTTGGACATACGCGATACGAACTGCATGCTTGCCGGCTGAAAGCTCGATGTCGGCTTTCTTTTCCGCACCCTCACCGTGGCTGCCATCGTAGTCGATAACTAACTTGCCATCTATGTAGAGCCTGGATGCGTCATCAGAGTCGAGGAAAAACGTCGCCTTGCCGGCTTGAGGACTGCTGAGGGTTGCATCGTAAGCAATGGCGATGTTCCCCTTGCCACGCGCCGGAGCGACATCGAAGAGGGCAGGACTCAGAACACCATTCCCGGTTGACTTTGCCGCTGCAAAATCGGGGAAATTATTTCCATTGCTGGCGTAGGACACCCAGCGGACATCCGAGAGGTCACCATTTGCGATCGCATCCCGGTCACGGCGCTTGCCGTAGGCTGCCTGTAGCTCACCTAGCCGCTTACGTCCAACATCCCGGCGGGCATCAAATGCAGCAATTTCGGCATCGTAGCGGGTCTTCTCCGATGTCGTGTCGAAGACTGGCGATTCATCGGTCGGGCCGCCGTTACGGAAGTGGTTGATGCCTTGAAAGAACGAAAGCAGGCGATAATAGTCAGCCTGTGGAATCGGATCGATTTTATGGTTGTGGCAGCGGGCACAGTCCATGGTCAGACCCAAAAACGTCTGCCCAACGGTTGTGATCAGGTCATCAAGGCCATCGTAGCGTGCGAGCTCGGGATCCGTAGGTTCATCATCCCAAATGCCAAGGCGGTAAAACCCTGTTCCCGTGAGCTGCTCGGCTGTCGGGTTCGGCATTTCATCGCCAGCAAGCTGTTCCCGCATAAAGACATCAAATGGCTTGTCATCATTAATGCTCTTGATGACATAGTCCCGGAAGCGAAATGCATTCGGCTTCGGATTATCGCGTTCGTAGGAATTCGTTTCCGCGTAGCGCACGAGATCAAGCCAGTGGCGTCCCCACTTTTCACCGTAGTGCTTGCTTGTGAGCAGGCGGTCGATGAGGCGTGCGTAGGCATACGGGGACTTGTCACTAATAAATGTCCGGACATCTTCAGGCGATGGCGGTAAACCCGTAAGGTCATACGTTGCCCGGCGGATTAGTGTGCGTTTATCGGCCGGTTTACTTGGCTTGATGCCAGCGGCTTCCATTTTGGCGAGAGTAAAGCGGTCGATGGGATTTTTCGCCCACGCTGCGTCTTTGACTTTCGGGAGCGCTGGAAGGCGAATGGGCTGAAATGCCCAGTGAGACTTGATTTGGCTGTTGATATCCCTGGATGACGCCATCTTTGAACCAGCAGGCCATGGGGCTCCCGCTGCAACCCAGTCGCGGAGAGCTTTCTGTTCGGCTGCTGGGATGGGTCCACTCGGGGGCATTTTACTTTTGCCGGTATGCGTTACGGCACTTGCGAGTTTGGTGGCCGTTGCGGCATCGATGGCCTGATCTAGGCGGACTCCGCCCATTTTGGAATCACTGCTGTGGCAGGATATGCAGCGAGCCAAGAGGACTGGCCGGACAGACTTTTCAAACGCAGCGGTCTGGGCTGGCGATGGCGCTTTTGTTGGCGGCGCGCCGATGGTGGCACCGATACAGATGCCGGCTAAGCCACTCAGTGTGGCGGCGACCCGCCAGAAATCCCGTCGTTGGAACATGGCTTACGAGTATACCTTTCCGCTTACAAACCGTGTGACATTCTCCCAGCAACGGCATCGATTCTGACGATTCCATCAAAGAATTCGGCGGTTGTTTCAACCACAGGCAGGACAAACGTGAGGCTAGCACTCAAAAGCGTAAACATGCATCTCCTACGGCTTCCCATAAGGTGCTTAAACGAGTCTCCACTCAGCAATGAGAGCAACCTCCGTTGACACTTGTAGACTTGTCTGGATTTCTTGATGTAACTGCCGTTTGGGTCCCGATCCAGACACTGAAATCGTATACTAACGCCTGTGAATTCTGACAAAATCGTACACTTCATTGGAATCTGCGGGGCTGGCATGAGCGGCGTCGCACGCATCCACCAAAAAGCCGGCTGGACGGTAACCGGCTCTGATGAGGGCTTTTATCCACCGGTAAGCAACCTGATCACCCGCTATCGGATTGCCTGTGCGACGCCCTACGCAGTAGAGAACATTCCAGCTGGTGTAAACCGAATTGTGATCGGGCGCCATGCAAAGCTGACACCCGCTGAGTGTTCGGAGGTTGCCGAAGCCTATCGCCTACAGGCGGAACACGGTGTAGAGGTTTTGTCGTTCCCAGAAGCCCTCGCAACATTCCTTAAAGACACACATAACATCGTGGTTGCCGGGAGCTTTGGAAAGTCATCCTGTACCGCGATGTGTGCGCATGTCCTGCGGATTGTTGGCAAAGACCCGAGCTGGTTTGTCGGCGCGGATTCGATTGACCTTAAAGAGAATGGGCATCTGGATGAGTCAAATCTGTTTGTCCTTGAGGGGGATGAATATCCAGCTAAGCTTGGTGAGCTGACACCGAAATTCGCCTTTTACAATGCTAAGACAGTGCTGCTTACGAGCTGTGAACACGACCACTTCAATGTCTATCCCAGGGTTGGCGACTACCTGCAGCCCTTCCGCCAGCTGCTTGCAGAGCTGCCATCCGATGGCGGACTTTTCTGCTGTACAACCGGCGCCAACATTGAGCGCATTGTCCAGCAAACCCGCCTCGTACCGATTTGGTATGGCGTGAAGCGAGATGAACGGACGACTTGGTGGGCCGAGGATATTCACTGCTCAGATGCCGGGATGCGCTTTCGGGTCATGAAGGACGATGTTCTCCAGTGCGAGTGTGAGCTACAGGTTATTGGCAATCATATGGTCGAGAATGCCATCGGAATTATTGCGATGCTGGCAACACGTGGAATTGCAGAGCCTAAGGCAACTGCTCATGCGCTCTTTGCGTTTCGTGGCGTGAAGCGGAGACTCGAACGGATCAGTCGCTTGGGGCACACGCCCATTTTCAATGACTTTGGAAGTTCACAGGCCAAGCTGCAAGCAGGCATCGATGCAATTCGCAACGCCTATCCATCCCGTCGCCTGACGGTGATCTTTGAGCCACACACATTTTCGTTCCGTAACCGCGGAGCCCTTGCGTGGTATTCAGACTTGTTCCGAGAAGCACACCGGGTTATCGTCCTACCACCGCCAACGCATGGTGCAGCAACCCATGACCAGCTGACGTGGGAAGAGATTACAAAGGCCATCGAGCGACCAAACCTTGAGACTGTCCCGCTCGACAACTGGGCTGGCCTCCGCCGTGAGATTGCTGTTTGGTCAGACCGAATGCAGGATGTGATTTTGCTGGAGAGCAGTGGCGACTTCTACGGGATGTGGCCGGAGCTTGAAGCGTGGGCTGCAAATAAATAAAAGGGAGCAGTCGTAAACTGCCCCCTTCTGAGTGGACAATCATTAGACGTTTACATGCGGTCTGGCGCAGCGATTCCAAGCAATCCAAGCCCTGACTTGATTCCTGTCGCGACGGCATCGCACAGCTTAACGCGGGCATCGCGTACCGCCGGGTCATCCGCACCGAGGACCGGGCAGCGGTCATAGAACCGCGCAAAGTCTTTGGCAAGCTCAAATGTCCAGTTGGCAATGGCGCTCGGTGCATACCGCGCTCCGGCATCCCGGACAGCACCCGTGATACGACTCAGCTGTACCACCAGCGCACGCTCGTCATCCGTTGTCAGAACACTAGAATCTACGCTTTCCGGAACGCCGCCCGCTTTCCGGACGATATTGCAGCAGCGCGCATACATGTATTGGAGATAGACGCCTGTATTCCCATCAAAGGAGAGGATTTTCTCCCAATCAAAGGCGATATTGCGTTCAGGACCCTGGTGGAGGTCGAAATAAATGACGGCTCCGAGCCCAATGGCTTCTGCAACGCGTACGATGTCATCCGGCTGGGAAACTTCAGAGCGGCCGGATTCCACCTGCTCCATGATTTTTTCTGTTGCGCGGCGAACCGCTTCATCAAGGATTTCATCCGCGAAGATGACATTTCCCTTACGGGTTTTGAAGCGCTCACCATTGGCGCCGGTCACCATCCCGAACTTGACATGGACCGAGCAATCAGCGATTTCGGTATAGCCCATCCGCCGGACGAACTCGAAGACCTGCTGGAAGTGCAGCCGCTGCTCAGCTCCGACCACGTAAACATTGCGCGTCGGGGCGTAGGTGTTCCAGCGGTGGATGCACGTTGCGGCATCCCGGGTTTGATACAGCGTCGCGCCATCGGTTTTACGCAGCAGGCAGCTTGGATACTTGTCATCAAAGTGAACCGAGACAGCGCCTGATTCCTCGATGGTAGCGACTCCCTTAGCAATCGCATCATCCACAAGCGGGCCAAGCATCGGCTCAAACCAGGACTCGCCAAGCGTTGTGTCAAAGGAAATACCAAGCCGCTCGTAGATGGTGTCAAACTCGGTCATCGAAATGTCGACCAGTTTTTGCCAGATGGAGCGCGCCCAGACATCCCCTTCTTCAAGCTTGCGGAACCAGGCACGCGCACGGGTCTTCTTATCAGGATCCTCTTCGGATGCCTGATAGAACTCGGCGTACATCCGCATCATTGAGGCGACTGGTTCAGCATCCTCCCACGGGGGCGTCGGGCTATCTTCGATAGCCGCGAGGAGGTAACCAAACTGGGTTCCCCAGTCACCGAGGTGGTTGTCCCCGATGACGTTGTAGCCGAGGGCCTTGTGAATTTTATAAAGGGAATGTCCGATGACGGTGGTTCGAAGGGAACCAACGTGTAGTTTTTTGGCGATGTTTGGGCTGGAGTACTCAACGATAATGGTCTGTCCTGCACCAAGGCTGGGATCGTGTCCAAAGGCATCTGGGGCCGCGGCGATATCCGCATATAGCTGCGTTGCAAGCGCTCCAGTGTCGACCTTAAAGTTGACAAAGCCACCGGCGGCTTCCACGGAGCGGAAGAGTGTCCCCGTTGTCTGGATGGCATCCGCGATCCGCGCTGCGACAGCTGGGGCCGGCTGTCCTTGCTCTTTGGCGATGGTAAAAACGGCGAATGCGAGGTCAGCAAGCTCACGCTGCTTTGGCTCTGCCAGCTGGATACTTGTGGCAGGGGCTATCCCTGTCGCCGCGATGAGGTCCCGTGCGCTGCTCCGCAGCAAATCGTAAGCATTTGACATAACCGTCTATCTTACCGAATACACCAGCAGGTCATCCCGCGCGCACTTCGCAAGTGAAGGACAGACAGGCCTTTCGTGTCAGAAAATCCAGTATGTACGTGATGCGTGCGGACCTAATGCTCTGGAACCATTTCACCCGATTCTTGGTCATAATAAACAAATGACCTGTACGGGCGACGGGAACCAACATCGGGGCCGGTTCGTAGAGGATTGTGAGATACACAAATGACAGAATCTGCAAATACATTGTTTGAGCGCCTGATGCGTCGGCATCAGCGACAGGCGTACCACGTCGCCTACCGCTTGACTGGTAACCATGCGGATGCCGAAGATCTGGCTCAGGAAGCATTTGTGCGCGCCTTCCGGTTCTTTGACACGTACCGCCGTGAACTCCCGTTTGAGAAGTGGTTGTTCCGTATCATCAGCAACCTGTTTGTGGATGACATTCGTCGCCGTTCCCGGATCAAGACAAAATCCTTGGACGAGACGATGATGATTGATGGCGAGGCTGCGCCTGCGATGGAAATCGCGGACAGTACGCTTTCCCCAGAGCGGCTTATTTTCCATGAGGAGCTGGATGACAAAATCCACTTCGCTTTGAATCAGCTACCAGTCGAATTCCGACAGACGGTGATTCTGGCCGATATCGAAGGCAAGTCCTACGAAGAAATCAGCGAAGCCCTCGACTGCAATATTGGAACCGTTCGCTCTCGTCTCCACCGTGGACGCAAGCTGATGCGCAAGCACTTGGAAGGTTTTTCGCTCTAGTACCTGGTCACCGCCATGTTCAAGTGTCGCAAGATTCAACCAAAATTATCCGCATTCATCGATGATGAGCTGCTTGACAGCGAGCGCGCCGATGTGGAAGACCACCTCACAGCTTGCGGCAGGTGTCAAAGAGATTTGGAGCAGCTAAATCGCACCAAGTCACTGCTCAAAAACCTCGGTGCCGCCAAGTGCGACCGTGTGAAATCTTTGATTGAGCACAGTGCATCTCAGGCGGCTCTCGAGTTTTGCTGTAAGCCATTCCGTTTACGGACATTTGCGGCTGCAGCACTCTCGATGGTCATATTGTGGGCGGGCGCCGAACGCCTCAGTAATCAGGATAACCATGCGGGTCCTCCCGTGTCGCGTGCGGCGATGGTTCCACTTCCGATGTCAAGCCCGGTTGATCAAACTGTGTTTCGACTCGAGGTGAAGCCAAAGTCTGCAGTGGGTGGTGCACCTGAGAGCTATCCATGCGAACAAGGGCAGCCACAGTGCATCGATGTTCCTATCAGCCGCGGAACAGCGTACATGCCTGTTTCGTATAAACCCGGTAAAGCGATGTCCTTTGGACTCGCAATCACCCATTGAGACTAATTAGGAGAAACCCTATGCCGAAATTCATCACCGGTTTACAGAAGCTTCCATTGCCGATCGTTGCAATCAGCTGCTCCCTCACCGCCATCGCGATGTTCCTCTCGACGGGCCGGCCCCTCCAAGCGGATGACCCCAAGCGCGCCCAAGCGGAAGACCGCGCCACGGCCAGCTCACTGGAAAGCGCATTTATTGACATTGCCGAGAATGCCGGTCCAGCTACGGTTAGTGTTCAGGCTGAAGTTACTGCACCCCGCGGAGGCGGTGTTCCTGGCTTCGGTGGGGATGGTGAAGGCATCGACCCATTTGAGCTCTTTGGTCAGCCACGACGTCCCGGTCGCGGGCAGAGCCAGGATTCCCCTGCACCCCGCACGGGTACAAGCGTAGGATCTGGAGTTATCGTACGCGCCGATGGCTACATCCTCACAAATGACCACGTTGTTGAAGGCGCCAAGGATGGCAAGGTCACGGTCAAGCTCTCGGATGGCACTGTCCTCAATGGGACGGTCAAGCGTGATGTACGGTCAGACCTGGCAATCGTGAAGGTTGAGTCTAAAAAGCCACTTACAGCAGTCAAGTTTGCCGACAGCGGACGTCTGCATGTTGGTCAGTGGGCCATCGCTATCGGATCTCCATTCGGTAAGGAAAACACGATGACCACCGGCATCGTGAGTGCCCTCCATCGTAAATCTGACATTTCAGATGGTGTGACCGGACGCTTTTATCCATCCCTCATTCAAACAGATGCGGCCATCAACCGGGGGAACTCTGGTGGCCCGTTGTTCAATATCAAGGGAGAGCTGATTGGCATCAATGTTGCCATCTACTCACCAACCGGCACCAGCGTCGGCATCGGATATGCCATTCCATCCAACACCGCTAAATATGTCTCTGACCAGCTGATCTCCAAGGGTAAGGTTACTCGCGGCTCGCTTGGCTTGATCCCGCAGGACATCACCGCAGATGAACGTGGAATCGTGGGTACATCAACCGGTGCCTACGTCAAAGAAGTGGTTGTGGGCGGCCCCGCTGATAAGGGCGGTATCCAGGCAGGGGATGTGATCACGAAGATAGGTGGTACGCCGATCGTCGATGAAATCACACTGCGTGACACGGTCGGAAGCACCGCACCTGGTAGCAAGGTGGATATCAACTATCTGCGCGATGGTAAAGCACGCGCCACATCGGTGTCGCTTGGTGAGATCAAGGAAACTCAGACTGGTCAGGGGACAGCACCAAGTGCGCCCGGCAAAGTGAAGTCGGCAGTGGAGAGGTACGGATTTACCGTTACACCCCTCACTGATGATGACAAAAAAGAACGTGGCATCCCGAAGACCACGGTCGGCGTTCAGGTAGCGACAGTTGCCAATGGTTCCCCTGCGGATGATGCGGGCTTGGTTCCGGGTGCGATTATCACGCATGCCAATGGGACGATTCTCAACTCCATCACCGATGTCGATGCGATCCTCAAGGGAAACCCACAAACGGTTCGTCTTCAAGTAATCGGCGGCCGCTCGGAAGCCGCCGGAGGCTCTGGGCTGACACGGGGACTGATTGTGATCCGTCTTCGCTAAGGAATCGCACACAAACAAACCACCCACTGGGAGCACCCGGCGGGTGGTTTTTTATTCGATGGTTGTTCTGCTAATCATGAGGCTTGACTCAGGTAACGCCTCTGAGTGATCGGCGGCCGCTCGGAAGCCGCCGGAGGCTCTGGGCTGACACGGGGACTGATTGTCATCCGCCTCCGTTAAGGTCTCACACTTAATGCACAACCACTCGCCGGGAACATCTGGTGGGTGGTTTTCTATTCGATTGTTTTCCTACTAGTCACGAGGCTTGACTCAGTTATCGCCTTCAAGTAATCGGCGGCCGCTCGGAAGCCGCCGGAGGCTCTGGGCTGACCCGCGGCTTGATTGTCATCCGCGTTCGCTAAGGACTCTTACATAAGCAAAAACCACTCGTCTAGAACACCTGACGGGTGGTTTTTTATTCGATGGTTGTTCTGCTAATCATGAGGCTTGACTCAGGTAACGCCTCTGAGTGATCGGCGGCCGCTCGGAAGCCGCCGGAGGCTCTG
>Ga0114971_10002781_pt1 | contig 11971 bp, 7 predicted proteins | sample M_140625_MF_Meta_FD_87320 | JGI IMG/M metagenome (GOLD analysis project Ga0114971, IMG submission 87320) | Freshwater microbial communities from Lake Montjoie, Canada to study carbon cycling - M_140625_MF_MetaG | ecosystem: Environmental > Aquatic > Freshwater > Lake | place: Lake Montjoie... | reverse complement strand
TCGTTTAACTAATTTAAAAAAAAAAAAAGCATTTATTGAATTACGTATCGGTCATAGTGATTTAAATTTGGCAGTTGTTGGTATTGTATGGAAATCACAACAAATTCCTTTAGAATGTTTTACTACAGATAAGATGATTGATGTAACTAAGTTATATAAATCAGATAATGGTTATAAATCATTTACGAATATTATAAATAAAACATTTGATAAAAAAGATAAAAATTTATATTACTGGTTATTTAATACAAATAAAGATATACCACAATTAAAAGGTTATACTAATTTAAATGCAGACGATCATTCAAGAAATATTACAATTATGATTTCTGAAATTTATAATCAATATATAAAATTAGTAAAAAATAAATTTGAAACATATATTAAAAATCTGAACGAAATAACAATTTGGAACTTGAATAATATATTAAAAGGTTATTCTAAAAGATATTTTGATTTTAATTTAAATCCTGAAATTAGAAATGAATTAATTGAAAAAACATTAAGAAATAAATTAATAGAATTTGAAGTTGAAGAAGATGATGTAGATAATATGATACCAGGTAAAAGAAATAAAATTATTGAACTACCTGTACTAAAAAAAAAAGAAGTAAAAAAAAATATTATTATTATTAACTCAAATAATGAAGAAGAAATAATTTTAGACCAAATAAGTAACGAACCAATTTGTTTACATTATATAAAATTGAGAAATATTAGTAAAATGTCAAAAATAAAATCAGATAATTTTTCACAAACAATTGTTGATTTTGTAAAACAATATGTTAAACCTAATAAAAATAGTGATTATATATGTAAAAGTTGTAATGAAATTTTACCAATTAAAAAATATATTTATGAAGGCACATATAATGATGAAACTAATACATTTATGACAACTAATATTGTTGTAAATCAAAGATTAGAAGAAATTCCGAAATATGCAAAATATACAAGAACAATAAGAAATTTAGAAAAAAATATAGAAAAAATAGCTTACATGGCTGATTTAAATTTATATATTGGTTCTACACCAATAATTAAATTAAGAAGAAAATTAATTATTAAAGATGTAATGGACCTTATTTTATTGCATACAGAATATTTAAAAAAACAACCAAAAGACAGAATTCAACAATCAAATAAAAAATATAATATTCAAGTAGATTTTACTAATTTATTCTTTTTTGAATTAAAAGACGAAATATTTTTAACTAGTTCAACAGATACCGACTATTATAAATTAATTAAATATAATAATATAATAGTTTATTTATTTTTTATAATGTTATTAGATTTAAAACCTGGTAATTTAATAGGATTAAAAGATGACAAAAAATGTAATTTTTTATTTTATGAAAAGTTTGGACAAACTATATTTGGTGATTTATATTTGAGAATTAATCAGAAAGAAAAAGTACCAATGACTAAAATTCCACTATTATGTTATGTAATATATTATTTTGCATGTATATTTACAAATAATAAAATTTGGTTATGGGATAATAAAACAGAAGAAACTAAAATAAAACAATTTACAAATATAACTATTCAAAAAACAATTATTCACACTCTATTAGATTTAATTAATAGTATTATTGAAGCTAATTTTGATAAAGATAAAAATTATTTATATGAATTTATTAATACACGATTTCAACAAAAGTTAACTTATACTTTTAATGATAATATTTTAATAAAAAAAATACAAGAAAAATCAGCAAAAAATATAAATTATGATGAAAATTTAAAGAGACTTAATTTTACAAAAAAGAAAATAGAAACGATGGAAATAGTTAAATCTTTAGAATATGTAATATATCAAGATCAAAAACATACAGAAAAATGCGAAGCAAAAATGAAAGAAATATCTTATTTAGAACAAAAATCATCAAATAATAATTTAGATATATTAACTAATTGTTCTTCAGGTAATTTTCATACTTGGAATTATCAAAAAGGTAATATGATTTGCAGTAATTGTAGACAATCTTATAATGACATGGTAAAATTAATGGAAACATCAACAACAACAACACAAGATAACAATAATATGTATATACATAAATTAAAAATCATTAATTTAAATAAATTAGCTAAAAAATATTGTATTTCAGGCAATCTTCATGATTTAAATGATAAAAGAAATTGTTCTCTTTGTAATAAAAATATAGATAAATATTCATTTAATGATAAAGAATTAGAATTAATGAGTAAAAATATAGAAGAAAAAACATACGAAATGACATTATCGTCAATTTTACAAATGAAAAAATTTATAGAAAATAAAGAAAAAGAAAATAAAAAAATGAAAATTATTATTGACACTTTTAATAGCATATATGATAAAAATACAAAACATAAATTAGAAAATTATATTAATGATTTTATAGAAAGACTTACAAAAATATTAGGTAATAAAATTAAAATTAATGATGATATTATATACATGAAAGACACCGTATATATAATTGATCATGATTATTTAGGAAATGAAAATAAAAAACAGATAATACTATTGCAAAGTGAAAATAAAATAGAAATTATAAGAAATCATATACATTACAAGTGTGACGTTATTTATTATAAAAATAAAACTGATAATGTTTTTGTATTTTACAATTTTATTACTTTGCAATATTTAGGATACAGTGAAAATAATAATGATTTTAGAAAAACAAACTCAAATGCTTCATTAAAAGTTCATTTATCTCTAAAAGATTGTATACTACAATTAGGTTTAGAAAATCAATTTTTAAATTTATTTCATTTAAATTCATCATTTCAAAGTATGAAATTTGATGAAATTATTAATCATTCGCAAAATATTGTTAATAATTATTTAAGAACAAGAATCAATAATTTAAAACAAATTATTTCTCGTAATCAATCAATAATTAATAATATTAGTAACAGTGGGAAAAACGTTAGTTTATATGGTGTTGAAGAAAAAAAAATAGTTAATGATATTACTAAAAAAATAAAAAAATTTAATATGAAAGATGACAATTCAGATGATACAGTTTTTAAAGATTGGAAATTAATTTCAAGTAATATTGAATTATTACCATTACCCGAAAATATCAAATTAAATATAAGTAAAAATTATATAGATACATTACCTTTTAATAATCTTAATAATGCAGATTGTAAATTGATATTTTATTTAATTTTTAATTTAAATAAATTATTAGATTATAATATACCAGTTGCAGTACACTCTGAATTATGTCATTTAATTGTCAGGGTGTTAAGATACTCATTCGAACAATATTACATACCATATTCTAATATACAAGTGCGTAAATTTGATTTTATTTTAATAAATGAAGTTCCTTATATTGATGATAATTTTAAAATTGTTGGATTTTATCAAGAATTACTTAATAATAAAGAAATTAATGAAATTAGAGATAAAGAAAAAAATAATAATATAGATTCAAAAGAAGCTTTCGAATCTATGGATATTGATGATTACGAAATCGACGATGATATAGATAATTCTATGGAAGCATTAGATGGCGGAGGTGATTAATTAAGTCTAACGCAATTTAAAACTTTAAAATAATTTTCTATAGTAAGATAATTTAATATGGAAAATGAAAAATTATTCAATAATATACTTTTAATAATAATATTATTATTAGTAGCAAACTATATTTCAAACGGTTCTGTTTTAGAAGTATTAAAACGATATTATGAGAAGATTTTTAATTATTTTTTTAATTCAGTAGAAGGATTAAAAAATATAGAATTTAAAGGCGAATTAATAGAAGGTATAAAACAATGTAATAAAACTACTCCAGAAATAATTCATGATAATGATTTTAAACAAATTTATCAAAAAAAAGTTAATAATAAAAACGATTTTGTTAAAGAAGACCCACAAATGAAAAAAATATATCATTTTTTACAAAGTATAGTCACTGTTAATAATAATCACTACGAGTTAATCAGTTCAAAAAATAAACTTATTTCTATGAGTCAAAATGATAAAGACTCATTAAATAAATTTATTACAAAATCATTTAATTGTGGTGATATTAGATTTACTAATTTAGTTATATTAGATTCTATTATTTTCTTAGAAAATTCTGCAGGTAAAGAATTAAGACCTTTTAGAGTTAGTGGTGATGTTTACATTAATAAAGAACCAATTAGTAAAATAACGTTACATTTAGAAATGTTTATTCGTTCTGATAGTACATTTTATGGACCATTTAATTCTGGTTTTCCAACATTTACTAGAATTAAACTAATTAGAAAAGATAAAATAGCTTTTCCTATTTCTGAAATGCCTAATAGTACAGATTATGAAGAATTAATTGCAAGTGATAATAGTTTAATTCCAGATTCTATTAATTTCTCTACTGATAGCGGAACTGGTTATAGCGAGTCAGATTAAAGTAATTTATTTCACAGAGACTTCTTGTATTTTGTCGATGATATATCATCCGTGTTGTATCTAAAATGATACCAACTCACAAAATAAACTAGTGGAGTCTGATCAACTCCTCTACCAGAAGTAAATCAGACTCCACTTCTTCCAACTGGTCATCTACATGAAGCACTGTACATAGTCTGTTGTGCATTTCAATCAAGATCCTCTGTATTTCTTTCAACTGGTCTTGCGTTAGTGTATCTATATTATCAACTCATCTACCAGAGATAAATCAAACTCCACTTCTTCCAACTGGTCATCTACATGAAGCACTGTACATAGTCTGTTGTGCATTTCAATCAAGATCCTCTGTATTTCTTTCAACTGGTCTTGCGTTAGTGTATCTATATTATCAACCACTATATACTTGAACGATTTGGTTGACATATTGATATTAATAGATATTATTAATAATAACTAATAATAACTAATAATCATAATAAATTTCAATTTTTATATTGATTAATTTAAACTATAGATATGATTATTGATTATAACATATCTAATACTAAACCTAATCCTTAAACTAAAATAATGAGACGGTAATAACCATCTTACCGAGATACTATTGTTTGTGTTCAACAACACGTACGAACCAAACAATTACCTAACACACTTATGTGCAGTCGCTTGATTCAATCTACATAGACAATTGCCTTTAGGTGGAAAAAATTAAAATTCAATTCGCACTGCACATGGTACTCTTCTGTTGGTTTTACAGAAGAAGAGGTATCCGATATGACGTTATTTGTCTTCAATATGTAGGTGTCACATTTCCTCTCAAGGCGGTATATTTCTTCTTCAATCACAGATCCTGGTCCTCCACCAATGACAATCAGAATCGGTTTTACTTTCATGCTAGCAATGAAATCTATCATATTTCCGAGTGGTCCGCACATCTTGTCTTCATCAGACAGTACGTACCACGCAACGGAACCATCTTTGTTACGAACAGTTTTCACAAAACATGCACTATCAGTAGCAGGAGGCCGGTTCTTTGTACCAGGCTCGACTTGTCTAGCATCAGACTAAATTGTAAGAACATCTAATCCAATGTTACTAGCATTGATAGATACATTGGTGATTGAATCGTATCCAGGGTACTTCATTGTCTCCGTTGTCTCCGTTGTTCACGACTTGGGAAATACCAACATCTTTGGTCATAGTGGGTATCTCCTCTATTATAGGCATGCTCTCTTTTTGACTAAGTTCCCATACAACTCTTCGACAGAAACAATCGCACGCGACATTTTTAATAATATATAAAAACAATTATACAGTTTAATTTTCAATTTTGTATAATTATAAATTTAATATATATTTATGTAAGATATAATACACAAATTTCGCAAAAATTAATAGATTTTATGAAATACATCTAATTCTATACTGAATTTTATGTATGTAAAAAAATTAATTATAAGATATATTTATTTTATTCATCAGAATCTTGATTCTTTGTATTTTCTCTCATTACTTTAAAAAACGGGTCATTCTTTAAAATTTCATCAGCAATTAAATATTCGTCATTAACTAATATTCTACCTTTTTCACTGACTGTTTTTCCTCCTCTATATTTTTCTGGAACAACTCTATGAACGAATTCTTTTACTTTATCTGGTATTTCTGGTTCAGTCCAAAATTCTGGGAAAAAACCTTTTCTTGTTAATGTATTAAAAAAATAATGGACGTCGTAATATCGATTTTGATGTGGTGTTATATTAATTTTTGATGTCCATTCTGATTCTACTTTTGAATTATTTACTACTCCTGGTATACATGCAAAATCAAAGTCCCACAATTTAATTTGAAATCCAATATTAGGTACAATATATGTTTGTCCGTTAATAATATATTTATATTTCTTTTTTGACATGTCAATTATATTTATTAATAAATTATTAGCTTTCAAATCATTGTGTCTAAAAGCAGGATATTTTGCTTGAATAATTGCTAATGCAGATAAAAATTGATAAAAAATTGTTCGCCAGTGTCTAATTTTAAATGTTCTAAATTTAAGTCTCAAGTAATCTAATAAATCGCCACCATTTGCCCATTCTGAAATTAAAACAGAAACGTTTTGATAATATTCACCCTTAGAATATCTTTCTAAAAATTGGTCGAATTTTTTACTTTCAACTAAATTTGATTTAGCTAAAGATAAAAATGGTTTTATAGATGTATTAAATGTTGCAATTGGTAAAACAATATGCGGTGTTTCACATTTTCTTACAAATTGAGATAATAATTTAATCATCATTAATTCTGCATTTTCTGGTCTTTTTATATTGTACATATCTCCATAATTTTCTTTTTTAGGATATGCTACAATTTTAACTGCATATGATTTTCTTGGATCTGGTAATCCGTTTTCTAAAGGAGAATAAACCCCTTTAAAAGTATGTCCTGTTGAACCACTTTTAATATATAATAATTTTCCCCCTAATTCTGCTATTGCTTTAGTAAAATCTATATATTTTTTTGGCATTAAATCTCTTATATCTTCTGATTTTGTTACGTCTGTTTCAGAACTTGTGTTAGTACTATTGTCTAGTATTGATTCAACATTTTTACCTCCTAACATTTTATTAATTTCTTCAATTCTGTCTGATATCAAGTTATAATTCTTTTTCTCCATAAATTAATATATTCTATATATTTTAATTAAATCAAAACTTTTTATATAATTTAATTAAAAATTAAATTTATACTATTTCTATTTCTAAATATGTCTTCTTTTGAAAGTTCGTCTTGATATTTTATATATATGTATTTTACTAAATCTATTTCAAGAGGTGGTAATTTAGGTATTGCCATCCAATATTTGGTTTTATTTAAATAATCTTGATCGAAATCAATTGGATATAAATGAGCTAACGAAGATTTTTCATTACTCATTAGTTTTTTTAAATTATTTGGTAATAAATAATTAGATTGTTGTGGTAATACACATAATAATTGAACGAACGGTTTTAATGGATTACCAACAATAAATTTTATTTTATTTAATGAAACTTTATTTAAATATTTTTTTATATCTGATAAAAATGGCGGATTTTCAAATGGAAAATACCAGTCCCAAGATGGACATTGGTCAAAATAATATATTGTTACCCATTTAATTCCTGTTAAATAATTTTTTACTAATTGTTCGCATAATTTTTCAATACTTTCGTCAGTTTCACATCCAAAATAATGTTTATAATATCTTTTTCTCCATTCTTCAGGATTATCCGAACCTAATAATATAGGATCTTCTATTTTAAATTGCAAATTCTCTATCTTAAATATTTCTCGTTCATAAGAATCGCTAGAATTACATCTCGTATATCTTTTTTTTGATGCATAGTGTTCTCTTAAAATTGCTTCCTCGTTTTCTGATAATTTGTCAATAATTTTTTTAAAGAATTCAATATTAATATTTATTTCTTTATTAATATCAAGCAAATAGTTATCTTGTAAGTCTTGAAGTTCAAAAAATACTTCCATGTAAGCTTTAACTAAATATTCAATACCGTCTTTATGAATATTTAATGATGGTAAATGTGGTAAAAAATCATTACCTAATAAATAACATAAAAATATAAAATCATTTATTAGTTTATTATTATTTAATTTTATATCAATTGATTTTATTAAATTTTCTTGATAACGTAAATACATTGTTTCTATTATACATTCTTTCATAATTTTAATAGAAACATAATTTAATGCTTCAGAAGACTCTTTATTATTCATTTGTATAGCTTCCCTCAATAAATATATTTTGTTACTATTTGTACTTAATGCTAAAAATATTAAATCTGCATCTAACCCGTACAATACATATTTAAAATCTTTATTATCTTTTTGATTATCGCGAATAAATTGTAATAATTTATGTTCACCTTCTGCATGTGAATTACAAGAAGAATAAATTATTTGAACTTTCTGTACTTTAGCCCACTCGATTATTTTATAATGTAATTTTTCCATAAATAATGTTCCAGGTGTAATAGCACTATTATTCCAAAATGTTGGAATAGGTTTATTATGTTTTTTACGAATTTTATCATATAATTCTTTATCATGAACTGATTTAAAACGTCTACTACGTTGTTGTTTAATTTTAGCAACAGGTGCTACACCGTCAATTGCAATAAATACTCCTTTTTTTGGTTTTACATAATTTACTAATTTTGTTATATATTCTAATACGGTATTATACATTTTTTCTTCAAGTTTATCAATGTTTGTTATATCTGGATTATCAGTTAAAGTTTTGAAACACATTGGATGTATTAAACAATTTGTATCTATTAAAAAATAATCTATTTCATTAATTTCATTTATTATTTGATTTATTTCTTCATTATATTTGTTTATTCTATCTATTTGTTCATGATTGTTATTTTGTTCATGATTGTTATTTTTTATTAATTGTATATCTTTTATTAATAATTTTTCTTTTTGAAAAACAAAATTTGATTGTTTATAATTTTTCCATAACCATAAAAAAAAACCAGGAACGCCCATTTAATACTATAATATTAAATACTAATTTAAATAGTTTCAATTTTTTTAATTAACTTTTTTTGATAATACAAAATTAGATATTTTTGACGTTATTTCAGTTTTAATATCTTCATTTGCAAAAATATAGAGATAATTTTCAGAAAATCTATGATTAATAATATTATTTTCAATATTCCATAAACAATAATATGCTATTTCGTTATTATTAATATAAAATTTAAATATATTGTCTTCATTTTTAATTTGATAATTATCTAAATTATCATTAATAATTTCTAAAAAACGACATAATCTATTTAATTTATAAAATTCTGGAACTAAATAAAATGATTTTATAATAAAATTGTCAACTTCAAATATTACAAAAAAACTTTTTTTATAAATATAAATAAAAAAATATTTATCCCTTTTTGTATAATAATCTGTAATTTCGATATCTTCTAAAGTTCTAATATCTTTATTTATAAAATCTATTAATAATTTTTTTTCTATTGGTTGAATATAAATTATTTCTTTGAGACATACATTTTCTTCAATATTTATTAAAAACTTTATATAATATTTAAATCTTGCTAAGTTAGTTTCATGTGTTTCTTCAAAAAGAATAAAATTAGACCATTCTAATTTAGTATTTTCGTCTGTATTTAATTCCATTTTATCTAATAAATTAAATAAATTATAAGTTTTAGTTATAGTATCGTTTTCTATAGTAATTTGAATATTAATATTTTCATCCATAATTATTTTATTACCTTTACCAAAAGAAACTTCCATTATAATTATATTATATTTTTTTTAAATTGAAAAAAAAATAATATAAATATAAGTTTAATAATATAAATAAAATGTCAGATTCATATCAAGTAAATTTAAATAATTTAATGCAAATATCTATAAATAATGATAATAATGTTAAAAAAAATATTAATATAATAAAAAAACTAATAGAGATAATATGTAAATTAGAAGTTTCTAATACATTAATTGAATTATTAGATGAAGCAATTAAATATAAAAGTATAACAGAAGATAATATTTATACAATACAACATTTAATAGATCGGTCAAGTTTAGATTGTAAAACAAGATATATAGCTGAACAAAAAAAAATTATATCAATGTCTAGTATATCACATTCTAATACAGATTTAGCTAAAAATATTCAATCACAATCTGAAAATATTGCAATACAAGCAAAATTAAGTCTTCATGACATGGAAGAGCAAATGGATTATAATGAAGAATTATTATTATTATATGACATGATGAAGGAATTAGTAGAACAATCTTGTGTAAATGTCACAATGTCTAAAGATACATCAAATATGGCAATTAAGAAATTGAATGAATTTAAAAAAAAAGATGATGAAGCATACAATGCGTATAGTAAAAATGTCGATCGTTATTAGTCTAGCATATCTTAGTTGACATCTTTTATATTCACGTATACTGAGCAAAAAAGAAACTAAAATAAAATTTTACTTTCTTTTTCACTATTCGAGGTGAACAATTTAATATTATAAACATATCTAGTATTAAGACATAATAAACAAGTATTATATTAAAAAATAAATTAACTGATATATTTTTTAATATTAACTAAGGATAGTTTTTAAAGAGTATTATTTATAATTTTATTTATTTTTGTTCATAACATGTTCCACATGGAATTACGTTCTGTGAATTTTTACCACTTAATGGTAAACATTTACCATTTACATCACACGTATTATTTTTAATCATGAAATTTCTTTCTTTATTTAAAATATCATCACCGTGTTGTTGTAAATATAAACGATAATCATGTGCCGATTGAATTTCATTTACATTTTTTACAAATTGATCATAAACAGCAGATCTTACATGATTAGTAATAAATCGTCCGTCTTGCATTATAGCAGGGCATCCATTAGACCAATAACGATTGTCCATTATATAATTATAATTAGATATTTTTATAAATTTATTAAAATTAAATCTAAATTTTAGATAATTCGTCAATTAATTCTTGTTTTGTTTTCTTTTTTTGGTGTCCGTTAACTTTTTTATCTATACATAAATTTTCTTTTCTTGCTAAATTTTGTAATTCAGGTAGTTTCATTTTAGATAAAACATTTGAACCATTTTTTGAAGTAACTGTTTTTTGTTCAGAGTCAGTGTTTTCTATTTCATTTTTTAATGCATCAATTACAATCTCTAATTCTTGAGACGAATTAATATCTGTTTTTTTTTCTAAAGAGTTTAATATATTTTTTGTTAAAAAATTATCAGATATTAATTTATTTTTATTTACTAAAGAAATAGATGAATCTGATTTTAAATTTTGTAAAGTTTTAGAGTTTGTTTTAGAGTTTGTTTTAGAGTTTGTTTTTGAGTTTGTTTTTGAGTTTGTTTTTGAGTTTGTTTTTGAGTTTGTTTTAGAGTTTGTTTCGGAGTTTGTTTCAGAGTTTGTTTCGGAGTTTGTTTCTGATTTTGTTTCTGATTTTGTTTCTGATTTTGTTTCTGATTTTGTTTCTGATTTTGTTTCTAAATACTTATTTAATACTATTAATGAATCAGAAATTGATGTTTCTATATTATTATCATTATCATTAGAGTAAATTTCTAAATGTTTAGAATCTGAATTTAGTTTTACTGTAATATTTTTAGATTTTGGACTTGTCGACATGCCGGATAAAGTGTCTATATTTACTTTAACAGAGTTGACCATTAATGTTTTTACAGGCAATGAAATAGATAGGTTTTTATTTTCAAGTAATGATGGTATATTTTTATTATATTGTGTATATTGTATATCTTCTTTATAATGTGGTTCTTCTTTATATTGTGTACCTTCTGTATATTGCATATCTTCCTTATAATGTGGTTCTTCTTTATATTGTGTACCTTCTGTATAATGTGGTTCTTCCTTATAATGTGGTTCTTCCTTATAATGTGGTTCTTCCTTATAATGTGGTTCTTCCTTATAATGTGGTTCTTCCTTATAATGTGGTTCTTCCTTATAATGTGGTTCTT
>Ga0114971_10002779_pt1 | contig 11976 bp, 10 predicted proteins | sample M_140625_MF_Meta_FD_87320 | JGI IMG/M metagenome (GOLD analysis project Ga0114971, IMG submission 87320) | Freshwater microbial communities from Lake Montjoie, Canada to study carbon cycling - M_140625_MF_MetaG | ecosystem: Environmental > Aquatic > Freshwater > Lake | place: Lake Montjoie... | reverse complement strand
AGTATCTTCAACAACATCGTGAAGTAAAGCGGTAGATATTGATTCTTCATCAAGCTTTAGATCGGCAACAATTTCTGCTACCGCAATTGGATGAGAGAAATATGATTCTCCCGAATGACGTTTCTGATTGCCATGTGCATTTTTAGCAAAATTATAAGATTTGAGGATCAAATCTTCATTGAGATTAGGATGATAAGATTTGATTTTGTAGATTAATTCTTCCGCCGTAAGCATAGTTTAAATTATCGATAATAAACAAAACAAAACAATGCTAAATCGAGTTTAAAGCTGCATCTTTAATTAATCATCAACTTCAACATTCTCGTCAAGAAAAGTTCCATCTTTAAGATTGATATTTGAATCAGCCTCATCGCCTTCTGATTCTTCATAAATTGCTTCAACAACTTGATTATCATCGGAAACTATTTCAACAATTCCGCGATTTTTTATTGACTTAATGATATTTCTTTTTTGCACTTCAATATCAAGTAAGCCTTCAGCTATCTCTCTTAGCGCAATAACCGCAGGTTTTTCTTTGCGATCAAGATTAGTTGGTGCACCAGATAATATACTCTTTGCACGATTTCCGGCAATTAAACAAAGTTCAAAACGATTCGGGATGACTTCAACGCAGTCCTCAACAGTGACTCTAGCCATAATTAATTTAAAAATATTTGATAATTTAATTTGCTTTGGCGATTTTATAAATGAATTTTTTGAAAATTCTATTGAAATAAAAATCAGCAAGTTTGAAAATGATATTCTAATTTTTTTTACAATCAACTATTTTTATTTTCAATCTCAATAAATTGATAAATTTAACCTGTAAAATTAATCATCGAATCGACTTTATTTTCAAGGTTTTCGAAACTTTTACTTACTAAAATATTTTATTTTTTGTAAGTAAATATTTAAGATTTTTATATTAAATGACAGTTAAAATTCATAACCAAGAAGATTTTGTTAAGATGCGCAATGCTGGTAGACTAGCTAGCGAAGTTTTGGATTACATTTACGATTTTGTTGATGTTGGAATTGCCACCAACGAACTTGATCGTCTTTGTCATCAAAAAATTATTGAGGCTGGAGCAATTTGCGCTCCACTTGGATATCATCCATCAAACTTTAAATATCCATTTCCTAAATCTATTTGCACTTCTGTTAACGAGGTAGTCTGTCATGGCGTTCCTAGTGAGCGAATCCTTCGTAATGGTGATATTTTAAATATTGATGTAACGGTAATACTTGATGGATGGCATGGCGATTCAAGTCGAATGTATTATGTTGGCGAACCATCAATCAAAGCTCAAAAATTAACCCAAACAACTTATGAATGTTTGATGCTTGCTATTGAGCAAGTTAAGCCTGGAAATCATCTTGGCGATATTGGCTACGTTATTCAAAATCACGCTCACCAAAATGGTTTTTCGGTAGTTCGAGATTATTGTGGACATGGGATTGGTCGAGTTTTTCACGATGAACCAAGCGTTGTCCATTATGGAAAAAAATCACAGGGTCTTGAATTAAAAGAAGGGATGTTTTTTACAATCGAGCCAATGATTAACGAAGGAAATTATCACACCAAAAAAGATGAAACCTTAAAAAATAAAGATGAAGTCCTTTACGAATGGACAGTTATTACTGGCGATAAAAATTCAATTACTGGCAAAAGATCGCTTTCTGCTCAGTTTGAACATACCATTGGCGTTACAGCGGATGGCTGTGAAATTTTTACTGCCTCAATTAATCGTCAAGAATTACCGATAATAAAAAAATCTAAAAACTTTTAAAATAAATATTTCTTAATAATCACTAACTTTTTTAAATTAAATTACACAAAATATGACAGAAATTATTCCTTTTGATTTACGAGATGGTACAATTTTTTATAATGGCGAATTTGTTGAATGGAAAAATGCCAAAGTCCATATTCTTAATCATGGTTTACACTACGCCTCTCTGGTTTTTGAAGGTGAAAGAGTTTACAATAAAAAAATTTTTGAATCAACACGACATTCTCAGAGATTGCATGATTCAGCTAACACATTAGATTTTAAAATTCCTTATAGCGTCCAAGAAATTGATAATTTAAAAAATCAATTAGTTGCAAAACAAAATATCGTGGATGGATATATGAGAGCATTTGCTTGGCGAGGTTCAGAGAAAATGGCAATTTCTGCACAAGAAAATAAAATTCATTTTGGAATTGCCTGTTGGAAATGGCCTTCATATTACAGCGATGAAGCGCGTAAGGCTGGAATTAAAGTTAAATTTGCCAAATATCGTCGACCTCCTGCCGAGTGCGCTCCAGTATTCGCAAAAGCTGCCGGACTTTATATGATTTGTACAATATCAAAACATGAAGTTGAGCGCGAGGGATTTAATGACGCTCTAATGCTTGATTACCGAGGATATCTTGCCGAAGCAACCGGTGCAAATTTATTTTTAGTTATGAAAAATAATGAACTTCACACTCCACTTTGCGACTGTTTTTTAAACGGTATTACTCGTCAAACGGTGATTGGTCTTGCTAAAAAAAGAGGAATAAAAGTTGTCGAGCGACACATCTTACCGGAAGAATTTTGCGATGCAGCTGATGTATTTATTACGGGAAGTGCTGCGGAATTAACCCGTGTTAGTAATGTTGAAAATAAACATTTATTTCCGACTGCTAGTAAAATGACTCTGGATTTAATGGATGATTACCAAAAATTAGTTCAAGCCTAAATATGCAATTAATAAAGATATTTCAAATTAAAATTTTAAAAGAAATTTTTCTAAAAATAAAATTTATTTCAGCGATAATTCCCTTTATGAAAAAGTTCTTTTCTAACTTCTCATATTTTTTTGCTATCACTTTTTTAATTACAGTTTTTAGCGTTGCTTGCAAAGACCAAGCTATATCGCAAAGCAATAATTTAAAAGTTAAATCTCACTTGGATTTTGATCAAAAAATTTCAGGAAAAGCTTTTGTTTTGGATGGTGATTCGCTTAAAGTCGCCAAAAAAGATATTAGACTTTTTGGGATTGATGCACCTGAATATAGTCAAACATGTTTTAATAAAAAAAATAAAGAATATGCTTGCGGACAAGCTAGTAAAGAATTTCTGATCAAATTAGTAGGTGGGAAAAAAATTGAATGTTTCTATGCCATTAAAGATAAATATCAACGTTACTTAAGTAAATGCTATGTCAATGATATTTCTATTAATGAAGAATTAATCAAAAATGGCATGGCGATAATTTATAATTTTACAGAAAGTGATGAGAAAATGGACAGTTTAGAAAAACAAGCTAAGACTAATGAAATAGGGATTTGGCAAGGTAGTTTCGAATTACCAAAAAATTACCGCAAAAAAAATCCCAATCTTCATAAAAAAAATAGCTTTTAATATTAAACAATAATTTTAAATAATTTCCAATGAAAAAAATTAGGGTAGCAATTATTGGCGCATCTGGTTATACCGGAATTGAACTGATAAGATTATTAAATAATCATCCACATGTACAAATTAGTCAATTAATTGGCAATAATACAGCAGATTCTCAACTAGATGAACTTTATAATCATCTCTATAATTTTAATTTACCTAAATTAAAAAAACTAGAACAAGTAAATTTTGCTGAAATTGATGTGGTATTTGGATGCCTACCCCACACGGTTTCGCAAGCAATTTTTAAAAAGATTTTAAGTGATCAAAATAATCAACATCTCAAAATCATCGATCTCTCTGCAGATTTTAGATTTGAAAATCCACTTGATTATACTCGGTGGTATGGTCATGAACATTTAGCTTCGGAAATTCAACAAAAGGCGATTTATGGTCTTAGCGAAATTAATCGTGATAAAATTAGAAAAGCCCAAATTATTGCCTGCCCTGGGTGCTATCCAACTTCTGCCCTATTGCCTTTGATTCCCCTTTTAAAAAATCAATTAATTGAAAATAATAACATCATTATTGATTCGAAATCTGGCTCATCTGGAGCTGGAAGAAATGCTAAAACTAGTAATTTATTTTGCGAAATAAATAACTCATTTAAAGCCTATAGCATTGGCAAACATCGTCATATCGGTGAAATTCAGCAAGAGCTTAGCAAGGCCAGTGATAGTGAAATAAAAGTTGATTTTACTCCACATCTTTTACCGGTTAATAGAGGAATCATCTCAACAATTTACACTAAATTAAATTTAAATATAGCAATTCAAGATATAAAAAATTGCTTGTTAACTGCTTATAATGATGAATATTTTGTTAAAGTTGCTGATCATGAAGTTGCTTTAAGCGATGTAGTTGGAACCAATTTCTGTCTACTAGCTGTAAATTCAGGGAATAATAATAATTCGGTAATCATAACTTCAGCTCTTGACAATTTATGCAAAGGTGCATCAGGTCAAGCTGTTCAAAATATGAATATAATTTTTGATTGCGATGAAAAATTAGGTTTAGAAATTATGCCAATTTTTCCTTAAAATTTAATTTATATTTTATACTACCATGTCTACCATTTTTGCGCCAATAACTTCAATATCTCGCGCTGGTGTTATAGTAATTAGAATCTCTGGATCGCAATCTAAAAAATGCCTAGAAGTACTTGGCTGTAATATTAATTTACAATCCCATAAAATCTTCTTTCACAAATTAATCGATCCTTCAAATCAAGAAATTATCGATGAAGCATTGATTACTTTTTTTCAAGCTCCACGAAGTTTTACTGGCGAGGATGTTGTCGAAATCAACATTCATGCTTCGCCTTATATTTTAAAAAAAATCACCCAGATACTTTTACAAACCCAAAATGTTCGTTATGCTCAGGCTGGAGAATTTAGTAAAAGAGCTTTTCTAAACGGAAAAATTGATTTAGTTCAAGCCGAAGCAATTCCTGATTTAATTGCTTGCGAAACTGAAATTCAACATCGCCAAGCCATCAAACAGCTGAATGGAGATCTTGGAAAAATTTACGATAAATGGCGTGAGGAATTATTGGAAATTATCGCCTTAATTGAAGCTAATATCGACTTTCCCGAAGATGATATTGACTCATCAACAATCGACAAAATAAATCTTGGAGTAAAAAAAATAATTCATGAAATTTCTCAACATATCCAAGATAATAAAATTGGACAAAAAATTAAAGATGGATTAAACCTTGTAATTCTTGGCTCTCCAAATGTTGGCAAATCAAGTTTAATTAATTTTTTAGCACAAAGTGAAGTTGCTATTGTTTCTGACATCGCTGGAACAACACGCGATATTGTCGAGACTCATTTAGAAATTAAAGGATTGGCTGTAAAAATTGCCGATACTGCTGGACTCAGATCTAGCAATGATCAAATTGAGCAAGAAGGCATAAGAAGAGCAATACAAAAAGCTCGTGATGCTGATATTAAAATTTTTGTTGTCGATGCTACTAATCCAATTTTTAATCATGAATTAATTGATAAAAATAGCATTATCGTTATTAATAAAATTGATAAAATTAAAAATTTTGAATTAGATTTTTTTATCAAAGAAAACAAATTAGATTTTGATCATAGTAGAATCATAACTATTTCTATAATCAATAAAATCAATACTTCGCAACTTATTAAAATTCTTGAAGAAAAAATTTTAGAAATTTTACCGCAAAATAATTCACCACTAATTACTCAGGAACGTTATCGTAAAATTTTGAAAGATTGTTTGATTAATTTACAAAATTTTTCGCTTGACAAAAATATTGAATTATCGGCCAATGACTTGTGGATAGCAGGTCAAGAGCTTGGTAAAATTACTGGAAAATTTGATATTGAAAATATTTTAGAAATTATTTTTTCAAGATTTTGTATTGGAAAATAATAAACTTAATATTATAATTTTTTTTTATTATATTTTAATTCTTTAAATTAAATTGTGACTTTTCTTGCCATACCGCAAATTGATGCACTAGTTTTTGATACCTCCTCATTTATTAGTATGCACCCCGCATTAGTTCATGAAATTGCAAGCCATTCATTAGCGCATGTAATCTACAGCTATATAAAACGAACATGTCATCGCCGTGGATTAAATCGTCGTGAAATGCGCAAAATTATTAATCGCCGAAATCGCTGGTTTGTTGATAATATTATTATGCATCATAAAAGACTTCATGATTATAATCGCCAAATTGTAATTAGAGATGCCAGAAAAAGAGCGATCGATAAAAAGAAATTTAATTTTGCAGATAATTATAAAAGCAAAAGTAATGAGGAGGATAACGAATCTAAAATACAAAATCGTAGTCATTTTTATGATACTCAAAATTATCAAGAAAGTGATGAAGAAAAACATAAAAGAGAAGAAAGAACCAAGGAAATTATGTTAAGACTTGAGTCGCGTAAAAAACGCGCTAAAAGCAGATGGTTAGCCACTTTTGGCAAAAAAACTAGTAACGATGATAAGGGTGATTAGAGTTAATTGATTGAGCGCGATAAAGTTGTTCAATTAAAAATATTCTTACTAAAATATGCGGGATAGTCATCTTACTCAAGGATAAAACAATATTGGCTTTTTCTATAACTTTCGATGATAATCCATCTGCCCCACCAATAACAAAAGTTAAATTTGAAATAGCATTTAAAGCAAAATTATCCATTAATTTTGCAAATTCTACACTTGTAAATTCTTTACCTTTTTCATCAAGAACAATTAATGTTGAGCCATGCTCAATGTTACTGATTATTACCTCCCCTTCCCTTGCTTTTAAATCATTGCTAGAAATATTCTTAGAATTTTTCAGATGCAATTCTTTGAGAATTATTTTACATTTCATTCGCTTTACAAAATCATCGTAAATTAATTTTTCAGGCGATCGACCAAAATCGCCAAAGGATAGAATTGTTAATTTCATAATTTTTTGTGTTTTTAATTTCAAATTAAAAATCATTAGCTATTTTTTTAAAATATTTAAAAAAAATCTATTCGGTAAAATAAATTTATTTTTTAAATATTAATTTCAATTTCAATCGTAAAATTTAGCTTTGAATTTTAAAGTTGAAATAGAATTATTTATAATAATTGAGTATTTATTAATAATTAACTAACATTGTTTAAAAATAATAATCATCAACAATTGCTAAAACTACTAAAATATTGTTTTTTTTACTCTATTTTATTATTTACTATCTCATGTGATGACAATGGTTGCATAGACGCTGATGATTTTGGCGAATTTGAAAATCAAATTTTAACTATTTACTCTGGAAACTCAGAAAATAAATGCAAATTTGATATTTCAAAACCAGTTATTGATTTAAAATCCCAAGGCCCTGGGATGCTTAACTGCTTATCAAAAGATCTATTCGCAGCCTCCTCAAGCCAAACCTATACAGGATGCAATAATATCTTAACTTATGAGGATAAAATTTCATGCTTTAATACTTGTTTTGAAAAATGTCAGCAAGATACTGTAGCAAATTCAATATCTCTTGAACCTTCTTGGAGCGCCACATCTTCAGTAGCAAGTGAAGAAACTCCTTCCATTACTCTTTATCCAGATAGCGAAATTTATATTCAAGCAAAGGGCAATGTTTCTCTTGGCCAAGAAGTCAATGCACCACTTTTAAACCTAGATGCAAGATCTTACAAATATGACACGAATAATTTAGAAACCAATTTTGCAGGGACTTATAATAAATATTTTTTTGATTACACCCAAGACACGCCAATTACTCTTAAATTTTTTGGAACTTGGGTTGATACCGCAGATACCGCACCAGATTCAACTGTAACCAAAACTCTTGGGCCAGGTAGTTCTAAATTATCAGTTCCTGCTATTGGTGTTGATGTTAATAATTCTGACAAAGCAATTTTTAATGGCATCAAAAGAATTTTTGCTTATGCAATCCCTCATCCCAAAAGTTATAATTTAAAAAATGATTGTAAGGGATTGGTAACCGTTTCTTCTACCAACGAATCTTCATGTACTCTTGGAACTCCTATACTAGCCGATCCAAAAGTTTGGACTTGCTCTTATCCTAGCGGAACTAATGTTAATTCAGCAACATGCGCCAACTCAACATCAGAAAGCTATAACTACAAAACTCTTTATCCGCAATCTGCTATATCTTTCCAAGAAATTAACGCTTTATATCCAGTTAGCAATTCAACTCTTCATGAAAAACTAGGTTATATCGGAGGATTTATAAGAGCTAATGACGATCTATTCATAAAAAAAACTAGCTACGATCCCTATACAGCCCGAAGCGTTTCTTGCGATAATTATGCAAATTGTTCCAATTATAATTTAATTAATAATTACTCTGATGGAAAAATTTTAGGAAATATCAGCGGTGGAGCTACGATAAATAACAACTTATCCTATGCTAAAAGAATTTATTTTCGCCTACTTTATAACAGTGCAGCTTGCAATATAACTTTATCTGTAACGCAAAAAGATCCGCGCAGTAAGGAATATAATGTAGCAAAAAATATTCCTATTACTTCCGCTTGGGGTTCGCAGTTTATCGATCTTGAAGCTAATGGCAATATTGAGATTGCAAGCAATTCTACCACATCATCAACTGGGGTAAATTGCGGAAACTATATCGCCATGAAATTTCTTAAATATTCTGATATTGAAATAAATAAATCTGGTTTTGTTAAATTCACAAATATTGGCGCCCAAGGAAACTGTACTCTAAAAGGTCGGATAATTAATGGCTTGGCAACTGATCAAGATTTTTACGAATATGAAAGCTTTCAAACTTCTACTAGCGATCCCCTTGTAAACCTTGATGTTCCTGCAAGCACATTACCTTCTGCGATGTCATGGTCAGAGGAAGTTTTTTTACGCAAGGGTCAAAAAATTAGAATCTCTCCCGATACATGGGATCAAAGCCTTACATTTACAGGGGGAACTGCTGAATGCGGTGTTGGCATGGCAATGTATATAACTCCAAGACCAGCGCTATTATGTCGAGGAACTGGTTATGAAGTGGCGAGTAAACCCGGATGCGTTGTTGATATGGATATACAAAATAACGTACTTGGTTGTAAACCTTATTCTATAACTTGCGAAGATCCAAGTAACGCTTCTTCTTATTGCCCTCAAGCTTCTGGATGCCAATTTAAAATGACCAATTGCGTTAATGGAAGTTTAACTACTGCAAAAACAGGTTGCGTAGCATCAACAACAGAAACCATTTCGACTTGCACTTACACCTCAGATATTACCAGAGCAAAATGTTCAAGCTGTTCATCGGCTTTAGTTCTCGCAACTCAGGAAGTTCCGCAATATAAAGTTAATGACGTTGATTTATGTTATGATCTTGAAAATTATACTGGATCAGTTAATTCAATTCCATTAACTCTTACCAATAATGAAATAAGTACCGAATTAAAAACTAAAGGTTTAAAATTTTTAGATGGTTTTAATGGGGTATATGGAAGTCTTGCTCCATTTAACGATACCAATTCCGTAGAATCCTCAAATGAGGTTTATCAATCACGTAACTCGATAATTTTAAACGAAAATAGTCGAATAATATTCGGTTTTCTTGATGGCATGGATTTCAAACAAACAAAAGCCTCATCAATCAATAATTCATCATCGATGAAATTATTAATCGGAACGAGTTTAAATTTTAGTAATGGTCAATGGCTTGAAGCTTTACTTTGTAATACGGAAAAAGGTATTTGTAGCACTCAAATATCCAACTCACAAGAACCAACTCAGCAACCAGTTGTTTCAAACTCTAATCCCTCAACCGATATTTAAAGACAAATACCAAATTACTCACTTGGTAATTATAAATTTGATAATGATGGATTGCTATACAGATATAAACCAATTGATTCATCCGCTGACTGCAGATTAAATGGTGTAGTTTCAGAAATTGGTTCTAAATTTTATTGTCATACATATAAATCGAGAACAGCAAGTGATTTAGCTTCAATGAATCCAACTGATAAAAATAATCGAGATAAGGAAATAGAAAAATTACGCTTAACTTTTAAAATTAAAGATCCCGAAAAAAAAGATTGTTATTCAAACAAACCAGTTTCAACTGGAAGTAATCCCTATGATGGAACGACACCTCCATTCGATGGAACTTTAATTAATAATAATGATTGGGATAAAACGAGCGGAAGCACAACCGACTATTGCGATACAAAATCATATGCCAATGGCAATAGATGTTATAAAAAATTTATTTGCATAAATACCTACGCTAATAATACCGGAAAATATGATGTATCCGTAAAAATAAAGTCCAACACGAATAATAATATTTCAAAAATAATTGGTAACATTATCGAACCAGTGAGTAAAATTATTGATGGTTATAAATCTGGAAATACTGTTGTTGTTGGAGAGGCGGAAAGATTATATCGAAGCATTATTGGCAATAATGTTTACAAGCTAATAACTAAGTTAGCGATTGTTATAATGTTTATGTTTTATGGATTTGGATATCTAATGGGAGTAAGCGAATTAAGTCAAAGCGAACTTATCAATAGAATAATTAAAGTTGCCATGATTTATCTATTTACTGGCGAAGGTGGTTTTGAGTGGTTTAAATTTATTGTAATTCAAATCTTTAAAGATGGCGTTGATTTTCTTGTTTTTTCAATGGTTTCAAATTTTGACGATTCAGCGGATTTAAAATCAGCAATTAATTCCGGTAACTATGAAAATAAAGCGTTAATTTTTGGTGGAGTTGACAAAGTATTAAACATTTTCTTTTCAGATCCGATTGGCAAAAAAATGGCAAGCTTTTTATTTTCAGGATTTTTTGGCTGGGCTTATATTTTAATTTTATACTTTAGTATTTTTAAATATATTTATGCGATTGCTACAGCTCTTCTGATCTTTTTAACTGCCAAATTTTTTATATCGATTTTATTTGTCGCTGGTCCAATTTTTATTTTATTTACTTTATTTAACCAAACTAAAGATATGTTTGATAGATGGTTAAAATACATGATTTCCTTCGCACTTCAACAGGTTATGGTCGCATCAACTTTAGCATTTTTTAATATTTTATTATACGAAGCAATCAAATTAGTTTTTAACTTCAAAATATGTTGGGAAGAAATTTGGGTAATTAAACTTCCTCTTCTCAGGGTTTCATTAATATCTTTTTGGACAATTAGCAATACTCCTAAATCCACTATGGTTCAAGCTGGAGGATATTCAGAGAGTGGATCTCAATATGTTCCATCATTATTCTCAATTTTATTTATTTGGTTGATAGCTTCATTGATGAAAAAAATGATCACCTATTTGGAAAGTCTAGCTTCTACAATGGGCGGAGGATTATCATCATCTACACTTGGCGATGGTTTAAAACAAGCATCAATCCAATTAAAAAATGAAGTGAAAGGTTTTGCTAAAGAATATGGTGGCAAAGCACTAAAAATGACTGGATTAGATAAAATTCCATCGACAATAGATTCGGTATTATTTAATTCTGGATCGATAGCTAAATCTGAGAGAGGCAAAAAGAGAGAAGAAATGACTCAAAATAGTTTAACAACTAATCAAATGAAAAAATCAGGGGATGAAGCTGTTAATGAATTTAAAAATTCAAATGCAGGAAGTCTCGCAAAAATGTCTAATGAACAAAGACAGAAAGCGCTAAGTGATGTTCGCAATGAAGCAATGAAAGATAAGGGTAAAGAACTTGGATTAAGTGAAAGTAAAATTGATAAAGTTATGAATAAAGGAGATAGCTTCAAAACAACTTCAGATAATGCTTTAATGGCCGCAGCGAAATTCGCTTATCATGGTAAATACGGAAATAAGGGTGGCTTGAGTAACAATAAAATTAATACTGAACTTTCTGTGGATAATTTAAAAAATGCATCCAAAGACATGACCTCAGAAGAAAAAAAAGATTTTATATCTGATTTAAAAGACAAAAATCCAGATGCATCTGATAAAGAAAAAAGCAATATCAATGAATTTGAAAAATTTGTAAATGCTAAAAGTTAGCAATGCTAAAAAAGATTT
>Ga0114971_10002775_pt1 | contig 11982 bp, 8 predicted proteins | sample M_140625_MF_Meta_FD_87320 | JGI IMG/M metagenome (GOLD analysis project Ga0114971, IMG submission 87320) | Freshwater microbial communities from Lake Montjoie, Canada to study carbon cycling - M_140625_MF_MetaG | ecosystem: Environmental > Aquatic > Freshwater > Lake | place: Lake Montjoie... | reverse complement strand
GTATAGCAGAAGATATAGAAACGAATGAAATTGTAAATGCTATAAATACAGCAATTGGTGTAGCAGAAGAGATAGAAATTTATGAAAATAAAAATGCTATAAAAACAGCAATTGGTATAGCAAAAGAGATAGAATTTGATGAAAATGTAAATGAAAATAAAAATGCTATAAATACAGCAATTGATGTAGCAGAAGAGATAGAAACGAATGATACCGATAACGCTATACATACAGCAATTGGTATAGCAGAAGAGATAGAAATTGATGAAAGTAAAAATGCTATAAAAACAGCAATTGGTGTAGCAGAAGAGATAGAAACGAATGAAATTGTAAATGCTATACATACAGCAATTGGTATAGCAGAAGAGATAGAAATTGATGATAATAAAAACGCTATAAAAACAGCAATTAGTATAGCAGAAGATATAGAAACGAATGAAATTGAAAATGCTATAAAAACAGCAATTGATGTAGCAGAAGAGATAGAAACGAATGATACCGATAACGCTATACATACAGCAATTGGTATAGCAGAAGAGATAGAAATTGATGATAATAAAAATGCTATAAAAACAGCAATTGACGTAGCAGAAGAGATAGAAACGAATGATACCTATAACGCTATAAAAACAGCAATTGGTGTAGCAGAAGAGATAGAAAAAAAGACAACACCGGTAAAATCACCGGTAAAATCTACAACAACTGTTACTGCTAAAGAAGATAGTGTTGATATAAAAAGCAGAGAGGTAGATCGCATTAATGAAGATATTATAAAAGCAAGATATTTAGATACGGGAGATCATACACATATTAATGAGAATGATATAGAAGAGATAAGAAAATATCAAAAGGAACGAAAGACACATACGAGATCTAATGATGCTATAGGCAATCTGTCCGATGTGATGGACGAATATGTAAGTCAAGGAGGGTATACTGGAGGGTATACTGGAGGGTATACTGGAGGGTATACTGGAGGGTATACTGGAGGGTATACTGGAGGGTATACTGGAGGGTATACTGGAGGGTATACTGGAGGGTATTATAACGCTGAAGATGTAATAAATAAAATTAATAAATTTGAAAACGATATCAACAATCCTATTGAGGTATTTGAGATACGATTTGAAGATCGACTCGTGTTCATTATCGCAACATTTTTTATACGATATGTCACGATATCTATCATACAGCGCGGGATTGATAGTAATATGGTAAAGTCCTTCTACGAAGGATTTATATACTACGGAGGCATATACATCATATTATTCTGGTTTATTGTATTCTTTATCAATAATGATAATAATTATACGATCGATTACCTAGAACTAAATAATCTATCGATTTATATACGCACCATATTTTATTACTTTTATATGGGGACAAACGGTATATCTCGGTTAATTATCCATTCGTTATTGATCATAATCATCATTATCATCCCAATCATATTGAATACCAAGAATCGCAAGGCTAACGATACATTAAATGACGACGACGAAGACAAAATGAAACTCCTATCCTTGGAAGAACGAACCAAGTTGTACAAGGCGTTATCCTTATTCACTTTATTTATATGGATATTGACAAGTATAATTGCGACAAAATTTTAAATTATCTATTTATATAATAGATAATAGAAGAAAAATGGCTGGAAAGGCGAAACCTACCGTAAAGAAACTTGGGGTAAAGAAACCTACCGTAAAGAAACCTACCACTGCTGCGAAGAAACCTACCGCTGCGAAGAAGAAACCTGCTACAGGTGCTAAGTTTAATATAAATAAACTGATTATGTTAATTGCCCGTGGTGCTCCTAAAAAAAGTAATAAGATGACCGGAGGGTATGATCTAGCTCGTATAAATCCATTAACAAAAATGATTGAAGATTTTATAGAAGCGTCTTATGATAGAATAAAAACTCGGGCAGGATTGGAGACGGATACTGGTGGTGCTCTAGCACCGCTTAAAGCTAATATTGTTGCGTTAGTTGAAGCAGCAACAGGAGCAAAAACAACAGCAGCAGCTCCTGGAGCTGCTGCTGGTGCTGCTGCTGCTTATATAACTGCTAAAGAAAATTTAATAGTGGCGTTAGCAGTGATAATTATACCAGATCTAGGTGACGCCACTAATAATGCAGTTATGGTTGCTGGGAGAAAATTAGATTCTGTAAGTAATTTGGTCGATATAGCTGAACCAGTCCAAACATTACCACCAACTCGAACGACTGATTATGATAAACGCGTGTTCGATGTTAATTATATGATTATAGTAATCACATTATGTAAAGTTCATCAACTCTTTAAAAGAGAGATAACTTAAAATCAAAACGTTATCCGTGATCAAAAGTCAGCTGAAGTGATGACGAGCATCGCAAACAATACTGAACATAACAGAATAAAATCATTTACACCCTAGCACTATTTTTTATTAAATCTCTTATATTCGCCAACTGTATCTTGTAATGATCGGATGGTTCTTGTAATTGAAGCAATTTTAGCAAAAGATCTATGATCTCTTCGTATATCTGTGTATCCATTTTGACGCATATGTCATCCTTATTTGTCTTCGCAAAATGGTGCATCATACGCGTTTTGTCTTTTACTAGTTCCTGAACTAGATTATTTATACTCCTGTATATATACTCGCCTTCTATTTTTACAAGCGGGTAATCGGTATCAATCTTGTTATGTATGATATTATTATTCTCTGGAAACTCTTTGTTGAAATGTATATACTTAGTCAACACGCTTGGTATATTATAAGCGGTCTTGAATATTTCTAGCATCTTATCATAATCTAGGTAATCCGTCCTTTCATTACCGTAGTTGTTAATAATAATTGTATTATTGTTATTGTTCTGTGTTTGTATATTGTTCTGTGTATCTATGTTATTTTGAGTATTTATATTCGCTATATTATCAGCGTTTGGTGTTCTAGCGTACATGATACTTCGCGGTTTGCATTTATTATTTAGTATATGTCTTGATTTATGTTGCCTTGATGAAAATGATATCATACATCTCGGGCAAGTCAATTCATCTACACCATTACATTTTACTTCGTGACTTTCAAATGATCCCTTTGTTTTGTAAATCTTATTACATTTCTTACAAATAAGTTGAGGGGTTACAAATTTTTCATTTGGGGTTACATTTTTTTCATTTGGGGTTACATTTTTTTCAAGTATCATATATTCACATACGGGCGTAATTGACGATATATGCTTAGCGTTATGGTGTCTATTTAAGTCTGATTTACGGGATGTAGCATATTCACATAGTGTGCATTTATGCTTCTTTACTGCGTCGTTTTTATTCATTACTATAATAGGGATAGAAAATCTTATTTATATACTTTTTTATTACCATGTTTTTCACAATAACGCAATAACGCATTTTCTTTTTTGAAAAGTTTTTTAGAATTTTGTAAAAGTTTATATATATAATACCGCATTATAATTTATAAAAATAAGTAGTCTTTTTAGAGCTCTCTGTTTTCGTAATAATACAGCACGGCATCGCAGGCGTCGCTTACTACAATAACTTCTTCCGTTTCAACCTTGTTATCAGTTCCTTTTTCTTATAGACGATACGCTTGCCATCAACAACCTTAGATAGTTTTATTTGATTGGATTTACACAATTCTTTTATATCTTTCATCGTCATAGCCTTATTGCGACGATAACCGCCATAATTTTTGTGATGACGAAATTCAGCAGGCACACTAGCGTCATGTTCTGTAGTTTCTGATCTTGTTGACCCCTGACTCTTCCTTTCTGTAGTTTTTGATCTTGTTTGTAAATGAGTAAATTGATCTCGAGGATCTATAGGATGAGGATATATCTTCTTTTTTTGAGAAGATTCTACTTCCCTTCCTTTTTGAGAATGTGTTGTTGGAAATTTATCCGGATTTAACTGCTGATCCAATAAACGCTGTGCAGCTTTCTGAAAGGCGTCTTTATATAAGTATAAGTCTGAATTAATTGTTGATAATTGTAGAAGATCATCATGATATTTATAAAAGTTTATTTTCTCACTTTTTAAAGCTTGTTTATATTCGTCTACTAATAGTTTAGCCTCTTCAGCTTTTAAATCTTTTCTTTCTTTATTAGAATTGCTAAGGGTTTCATAAACTTTTTTAATATTTGAAACATATTTATCAAAATTAATTTCATTTAGATCAAACTTATTTTTATAAGTTAATAATTTAGCTTCGGTTTATTGATTCATCTTCTTATTATAATATAATATTAATATATAATAATATATAATAAATAATAATAGAGTATAAGAAAATTATTAGAATGATTCCAAAATGTTCCTTGAATGGTTATAACTCATCTATGAAAATACTCGGTTTGTTATTCTTAGCATTCATTCTGGTTGCCGTTGTAATTTTTTATTTGCGAACGTCCCACAATAATATTACAGAGAAATACATAGATTCGTCTGGTGAAGTAGATCAAAAAACCATCGTATACAAGAATCCTATCAACCCCGGAAATCGAAGTACCTTTCCAGAGGACAAGTATCCGGGAGCAAATTATGAGTTGATTGGTAGCGGTAGAAGATCCCAAGGCGTCCTGTCATCCGCTGGAGAATCCGACCCATCCAATGTAGCAGCATCAACCGGAAAACCAGCAACGCCACGAACTACGGACATATACAAATTAAGAGAATGTAAAGTATATTTTACGGACAAAATAGATTCGTGCGACGCACAAGGGAATAATGCGGATAACCCTGAGAAGACGTGTGGTTATACATTTAACGGATGGAAAGAGTTTGATACCTATACCGATAATAACGGCAATGTTCTTACTTATCCTAAAAAAATATATAAACCTGATGCTTCCAATACGAAAGATTTAATAAATGCGCATTTCACGAGCAAATGTTTCAAGGAGTTTGACAACAACGGCAGAGGAGGTTCGCAGCGTTTTGAATACAAAGAGAACAAGATTATAAAATATGACTCAAAAGGTATTCAGGATAATACAGAGATTGACACGAATATATTCGGTGGCAAAAAATACACGTCAATACAGTTTATGAACGGTGAAGATCCGAAAGACAATTTGTCCAACGTGATTGATAGCATTTGCTCGGTAAAGTATAACAAAATACAGATGTTAAACGGCAAGACGTTTTATAAGTTCATATTAGAAGGTGGAAACCGCAATATTAAGTCGATCCATAAATTATCATTAAAGGACGATCAAACGGAGTTTGATAGCGTCCCGGTTGTTGCGATCAAAGACTTCGCGATTTTAGGTTCCCATGGACTACGCTTTGACAATAGAGATAGATTACAGATATTTATTAATAAGAGTGCGATTACAGTGGAGATGAATATATTTAAATTTACATACGTGTCTAATCTATGTAAAAGATCGCAAATCAAGCAGTATGCGATGAATACTGTAAATTTGACAATTACCGATTTCCTAAAATTTGGCACAGTTACTGCGGGCGCTTTAACCGAAAGAGTAATTCAAAATATAGACACGAGCCTTATAACAAACAAACGCAGTTATAAAGGAATGAACGGGACAGAATACATTGACTATAAAAAACCGATCTTAGATGACTTGGAAGGACAGCGACAATCGGAAGTTAGTGCATTGAATAATGCGTCAGAAGACCGCAAAACAGGGTATCGGGCGAATATCAATTCCATTGAAGGGAGACTCACAGACGCATATAGCCGAAAAGAGAATTTTACGGTTCCAAACAACGCATTCCTAAATGTTTTACAATTGGAGCGAACCGATCGGCAATACAATAGTAGGTTCCGAATATTTGACTACGCATCCGGTTACAAAAATAACCGTATTGGTGATAGTATTATGATCCCTGAAGGTGCCGAAGTTATCTTCATCAATGACACAGATATCTGCCTTGTATTTAAGAATAACGGAGGTCAAACACAACAACAATATAACTTCACAGTCCCTGACGGTGAATCTTACGAATGTGATATATTACTAGTTGCAGGTGGTGGTTCAGGTGGAACGTGGCATGGTGGAGGCGGCGGCGGTGGCGATGTCAAACGACAAAATAATATTACGTTTGGATCTGGAACGCATCGGATCTACGTAGGACGCGGTGGTCAGCACCAATGGTGGTCAATCGGGCAAAACGGGTTTAACTCAAGTATAATTCTAAGTAATGGCACCACATATACTGTAGTTGGAGGGGGAGGTGGTGGTTCGTGGTATCAAGTTCCTCCATCTGTTAATGTAGTGAATTCCGCATGGGGTTCGAGTAGTGGTGGAGGCGGTGGAGCAAACGAAATTTTCTCTTGGTCATCTACCGATTGGAGGGGCGCAAGTGGCAACAACATAAGTGGAAACGGTGGGCGTAGTTGGATCTATTATCATTGGCGCGGAGGAGGCGGTGGCGGAGGAGGAGGCAGATCCAGTGGAGGAGATGGAGGGGAAGGCAACTATACGCGTGGAGGTAATGGTGGTAAAGGAACAGCAATAGACTTCTTTGGAACAGGGGAAATTAATTATGGACAAGGTGGAGGTGGAGGCATGGTTTATTGTTATAATAGTGGCAACTCTATAACGAGTGAAGGGGATGTAGATGGGTCTGGGAGTGGCGGTAGTTCGTGGCACTCGTATATTCCGGCGGCGGATGGTGCCGATTCGAGAGGTGGTGGTGGCGGTGGTGGAGGATATGACGGGCAATATCGCGGTGGTCGCGGAGGCACAGGGGTTGTGATTATAAAAATCAAAAAGAAAATAACGATGCGTGCTATTACTACGGTGATCGCAGAATATTACAAAGAATCTCCGGTATCGACGATATCAATGCCTCCACTGCGAATTCAATGCAACGTGCTGACATCCTTTGTATATTTACAAAAGGGATTTTACAGATTCCGTGCGGAACTTGGAAATCGTTCCAAGACGAACGCAAATATCATATATGCTGAACTTGTCGTATATGACGAGAGCAATCTCAAAGGTAGCGAATACAAATGTAAGAAGGTATTTAAATACAACCAATATAACGGACGCTACAGACCCTCCTATTTACGGCAATACCTTCAAATCCCTACCAACAAGTTTTACAAGATCGCCTATACATACCATTATTTAAACAATAAACCTTGGCACGTGAACGAATATTTCCAGTTATATTATAGTTATTTAACAACCGCACCTGAGAGTTTAGAAGGTTCCGTCCCAAGCGATTTAATCGCGTGGTATCGCTTTGACGGCAGTATCGACGACATTAACCCAAGCACGTCGAAGAAAAAGTATCACTTAGTAGAAACAAAGAACAGGGTGCCAAATTACCCGGACGATAACTTTAATGACCTCAGCTATCTAAACACAAATTATGGTGCTGTAAAATCGCGAGAAAATATAGATCTGGCAAAAAAATCGTTCAGTATCGCCGTATGGATGCGAACGAAGGACAACAGTCATTGCTATTTCATTTGCCAAGGCAAGCAATATTATCCCGAGTATCGATATTACTACAACGGATATTTACACGTCGGGAGCAGAGGGAGCGGAAATTACGTGCTGGGTTTCTGGGGAAATGACCTCGAACACAATTCGTCGGGTGGCAGAGCATACCCCGAAGACGCGAATCAATGGGTTCATATGGTGTTTGTGGTAGATGTCGCACTCAATAAGCAATCGTGCGGAAGACGAATGTATAGAAACGGCGCTTTAATATCGGAAGACAAAGGACGAGCATTGTATGAAGGCGAAGGAAAATTATACATCGGACAGTTGCCAGTATGGGGCGAACAGCATTACAACTACAATATGGATATTAGCGATTTTATGTTGTTTGAAAAGGCACTTACGGGCAAGGAAGCAGAAGATTTATTTAAAAATGTTCCAAGTCCATCTGAGGCAAAACTAGATTCTACTTACGTTTCCTTAAGTAGCGCGAACAACGACAGCTATTTTAGTCCAAATTTTATACGAAAAATAAATACGTCAATGGACAGTTATCTATTCAACGGCGAAACGATGAACGCCGGGTATAACAATGCGACAATAAAAGAGGTATTCTCATCCATTACCTATAATAACAATAATTACAAGAGTTTCCAGACATTAGCCTCCTATATTGATACAGACAGAATAGATTATTTCGGCATTCGCATTTTGAAAAACGAGAAAAACGTTCAGCAATCTTTAATTGATGGCGAAGGCGCGCGACTGACAAGTGAAATCAAAAACAGCAATCGTATCAGGAATCTTAATGAACTAACAAAAAATATCAAAGGTATTGACTATAAGGGACTACTCCCGATCGGCGACCCGATATTGATTGAAGGAAAATCCTTCGCAAGTATCTTCGGATCGGGCAATGAAACGAATTACATTACCCGCGACAAGGTTCAAGATGATTTTAATAATCTGACGAACCCAGGACTAACCGAAGCAGTCTATGTTGAGGCACTGAATTAGTGTCGTATATAGCCCTAGGATCCAATCATACTTTTTTTTATATATACATTATAATAATGAATAATGATTACACTCAATGATAGTAATATTGATTTTGATATTAATTCGAGCAACTCAATATTATTAACCGAAGCAAACAATATTGTTATTCGCACAAAAACATACGATCGTATAACAATACTTGAAGATGGCAATGTCGGCGTTGGAACTGCTACGAATTTAACAAAAAAATTACATATTGAAGGGGAAATGTTAGTATCCGAATTAATTACCGCAAATACTATAACCGCTTCTGGACTTATAACCGGAAATGCGGGTATAACAGTTCCATTTGGAAAAACTATAACATCATTCGGGAACATTTACGCAAATACGATGACCACTACCGGATTAATTACTGCGAATACTATAACCACTTCGGGACTTATAACCGGAAATGCGGGTATAAAAGTTCCATTTGGACAAACCATAACATCATTAGGAAACATATACGCAAATACGATGACCACTACAGGATTAATTACTGCGAATAATATAACCGCATCGGGACTTATAACCGGAAACGCGGGTATAACAGTTCCAGTAGGGCAAACATTAATAAGTGAAGACATTATTACCGCAAATGTAATAAACGCGTCAGGACTTATAACCGGAAACGCAGGTATAACCGTGCCCGCTGGTCAAATATTAACAAGCGCTGGAGGTATTACAGCAAATACAATAACTGCGTCAGGACTTATAACAGGAAACGCAGGTATCACAGTACCTGTTGGGAAAACTATAACAAGTGCTGGAACTATTACAGCAAATGTAATAAACGCGTCAGGACTTATAACCGGAAACGCAGGTATCACAGTTCCAGTTGGACAAACCATTACAAGTGCTGGAACTATTACAGCAAATGTAATAAACGCGTCGGGACTTATAACCGGAAACGCAGGTATCACAGTACCTTTAGGGCAAACAATAACATCATTTGGCAATATATTAGCAAACACTATGACCACGTTGGGATTAATAACCGCAAACGCAGGTATAACTGTGCCAGATGGTCAAACCATAACAAGTGCTGGAACGATCACCGCAAATGTAATCAACGCATCGGGACTTATAAGTTTATATAAAGATACTACTAATACAAGTATATTGTCTATTATTAATAATAATATTACAGGTGGTAACGTTGTAGGTATTCCATCTATTGAATTCATTAGAGGCATTGCAGGCGATGCTTATGTAGATTACAAAATAGGCAATTATAATGGAGATTTTAAAGTGATATCTTCAGTATCTGGTGTTAATACGGACCGATTCGCAATACAAAATAGCGGGAACACACAATTTAACAATACGAGCGGAGTTTCTATTGCGACGATATTAAACAACGGGAATCTTAGGGTGGCAGGATCGCTTATCACTGACAGTGATATTCGTATCAAGAAGGATGTTGAGGATATTGATCTTGGGAGCGCTCTACAGATGATACTGGCGGTTCAACCGAAGACATATCGGTATATTGATGATGATAGGAGACGTGGAAGCGGTAGCAACGGTAGCGGATGCGTTTATGGGTTTATTGCGCAACAGATTAAGGATGTGATTCCGGAAGCAACGCTGATTCAGAAGGAATTTCTACCGAATATAATGAAGTGGGTGATTCGGGATAAGAATAGGGTCTATTTGGATTTAACGGGATATGGTGATTTACGGTTGAATGAAGGTACATACAATAGAAAAATAAATATTCGGTTTAAGAATGGTGGAGGATATAACTTTGATATTCTTGAAGTGAATGAAGAATACTTTGTAATTGATACAGTGGATAAACACAATGAAGAGGTATTCGTATATGGATACGAGGTCAGTGATTTTCATAAACTTACAAAGGATTACATATATACTCTGAATGTATCTGCGACACAGGAACTTCATAGGAAGATCGCATTACAAGAGGAACGTATAAAAGCGTTGGAAGAGAAGCTGGAGAGGGTGATTGGGTTAAATAATTACTAGCATTAGGAAGTTATATTTTTTGGCAAATAAGACAGTAATTCATCATTTGATAATGATAATATATGTACGCGTTTATCATATATACCATTTACTATTTTATTTGGAAAATCTCGTAACTCTTGTCTATATTTAATGATTTTATCATCAATTACTACGTCCGGAACTAGAAACATATAATCGGTTTTCGCTAATAACTCATCGCGCTTAGCTCTTATAATAGCAAGTTTCTCATTAACCGATTTTATAATTCCTTTCTTTGCGAATTCTATCTCTTTTTCTCTACGTTGTCTATCTTCAACACTTAACAGTGCCATTTGCTCATTATGTTTTCTTTGTAAATCTTCCATAGTTGAATTATTCAATTCTTCAAGAGAAAAATTATTCACGTCTATTGCGTTTGAAGAATTCGTAAATAATATATTTGGAGGAGATCCCTTAAATCCTTGAAAATCTTGTAATTCTTGTATATTCATATCTATTATAATAAAAGATTTTTAAGGCGGCTGACTATACACAATATTTACGAAGTATTCGCCATTTCTAGTATTAGTATATATATATCGTTGTCTATTCGATCCTAAATAATCTATTGTACCTTCATTAACATTCTTTGTAACCGAAAATTGAGCATAATTATTAGCATATATTACTGATGTGGAAAGTAAAGCTTCTTTATTTACATCCCCGTATACATCTACATTATAGTTTACATCCACATAATAGGTTTCGGTATAGGTATAGGTATATGTTTCATCCTCTTCATATGTATAGGTTTGCTTATCCGACCACGAGAAAACAGGAAAATTTATACCCAAAACATTTACATAACCAGAAACATATAAATATGGATCTACTGTTCTTGTTCCTGTTCTAGTAACTCTTCGTGTACCTGTACCTGTCGCGTCACGTGTTCTAGCCTCACTACGTGTTTTTGTATCTGTGCGTATTACCTCATTTACTACCCAATAAATATTTATCTTTATCGTCTGTGTCCAATAAGTATCTGTATATATATTAATTTCTTTCGTATAATCTTTACCCACACTATATGTTGTTGTGGCAGGTACGGATGCTTTAGAAGCACCTCTGAAATGACTCATAGATATTGAATTCCCTGTTTTTGGGACTGCTGTAACAGCATAAGCATATTTACTTGAATTGTCGCGAAAATATTCATTTAAACTAATAGGGTTAGAACCGCCCATTTCATTCTGTATATCATTAAATGAAATACTTCCTGTTGAAAGAACCATATACTTTTATACATACAGTAGAAAAATATTTTCGTATATTTATTTTATTTTTTCTTTTATCAAAGCGATCTCTCGTGTTAGTTCTATATTTTTCCTTTCTAACTCTTTGATCGCTTCTACAAATACTGGTATCAATCGCTCATATGACAATGTTAAATAATTTTCTCCAGATTTTGATACGATAACGTCATCTTTATTTCGCTCTGAATCAAATGGAGCGATTTTAACGATTTCTGGAAGTACCTTTTGTACTTCTTGGGCGCTTAATCCAAT
>Ga0114971_10002773_pt1 | contig 11996 bp, 8 predicted proteins | sample M_140625_MF_Meta_FD_87320 | JGI IMG/M metagenome (GOLD analysis project Ga0114971, IMG submission 87320) | Freshwater microbial communities from Lake Montjoie, Canada to study carbon cycling - M_140625_MF_MetaG | ecosystem: Environmental > Aquatic > Freshwater > Lake | place: Lake Montjoie... | reverse complement strand
CGGGTGAAGCCCTTGTTGACGAACAGCGCCTTCTTGCCGGTGACGGGATGGGTGCGGATCACCGGATGCACGGCGCGGGGATAGACCGGCTTATCCTTCACGCCGAAATTGGCATAGGTACCGCGGTAATTGTCTTCCCCGTCATGGATGGCCGTCAGGCCCTCCAGATAGGCCTTCATCCGCTCCGACAAGGCGTCATAGGCGGCGTACATATTCGCGAAAAGCGTATCGCCGCCGCGTGGCGGGCATTGCTTGATGTAGAGAATGCTGCCCAGGGGCGGCTCCTCATCGCAGCTGACATCGGAATGCCAGCCTTCGCCATTGGCGCGCGGGCTGTCCTTATCGGCGCGGATGATCATCAGCTCAGGGTGCCCGGCCTCATGCGGCGCTGCGGGGTGCAGGTGCAGGGGGCCGAATTTGCGGCCGAATTCCAGGTGCTGATCCTGGGTCATGTCCTGGTCGCGGAAGAAGATCACCAGGTTCTCGGCCAGCGCGCGGTGAATCTCGTCCATCTGCCGGTTGCTCGGCCGGGCGAGATCGACGCCGCCGATCTCCGCACCGATGATCGGTGTCAGCTTATCGACCGTGATGGTCTCATAGGGGCCGGCCTCGTCGGCGCGGTGCTTGATGCGCGGCCCGTTATGCCGGGCATGGATGCTTTCGGACATGCAGCGTCCCTCCTCCGTTCAGTCTAATCCAATCGCATGCCCGCGCCACGGATGATTTCTCCCCAGCGGGGCAGCTCGGCCCGGGTGAAGGCGGCGAAATCGGCCGGGCTCGCCGGCGGCTCCGGGGCGCCGCCCAGTTCGGCGAAGCGGGCGGCCAGGGCCGGGTCGGCGAAGGCGGCGGCGAAATCGGCCTGGATGCGGGCGACAATCTCCGCCGGCGTGCCGCGCGGGGCGTAGACACCGCTCCAGGTGGTGAAGCGGAAGGCCGGCAGCCCCGCCTCGGCAGCGTTAGGCACCGCCGGCAGCCCTGGGTGGCGGCGATCGGCGGATAGCGCGAGCGCCAGCACCTCCCCCCGATCGATCAGCGGCTTGCCACCGACCACATCGATCACCTGAAAGGACAGCCGCCCTTCGAGCAGATCGGGGAAGGCCGCCTGGTTGCCGCGATAGCCGATCTGCGTCGCGCTGGCCCCGGCGGCCTGCAGGAACAGCTCCGCCGCGACCCGGGCCGGCACCGCGCCCCAGCCGAAATTCAGCACCCCCGGCTGCGCCTTCAGCCGGCCGATCAGCTCGGCCAGCGTGGCAACGCCAAGCCGCTTATTCGCCATGATGACGAAGGGCGAATTGCCGAAGCGCGTCACCGCTTCGAAATCGGCGATCGGGTCGTAGGGCAGCTTGTCGATCAGCCAGGGATTGGCGGCATGGGTCATGGCGCTGGTCGATAGCAGCGTCAGCCCATCGGGCTTGGCCCGCGCCACGGCCTGGCAGGCCAGCACGCCATTCGCCCCGCCGCGATTATCCACCACCACCGCCCGCCCCCAGAGCTTGGCCAAGCGGTCGGCGAATAGCCGCGTTGTGACATCGACCGAGGAGCCGGCCGGCAGCGAGATGATGAAAGTGACGCGGTCCACCGGCCAGCCCTCTGCCGCACCACCCAAGGCGGGGGCCAAGGCGGGGGTGGCGAGCGCCAGCAGCAGCGCGCGGCGTCGCATGGCTCAGCCCTCCAGCCGGAGATCGGCAGCCTTGGCCACGGCCCGCCAGCGGTCGATATCGGCCGCGATCAGGGCCGCGAATTCCTCAGGCGTACCGGCGACCGGGGGGGAGCCGAAGCTGGCCAGACGGGCCAGCACATCGGCTTGGCGCGTGGCCTCTCGCAGCCCGTGGTTCAGCAAAGCGACCGCGCCCGGCGGGATCCCCGCCGGGCCGAGCAGCCCGTACCAACCGCGCGTTTCATAGCCAGGCAGCCCCGCTTCGGCGAGGCTGGGCACCGCCGGCAACTGCGCGCTGCGGGCCGCGCTGGTGACCGCCAGCGGCCGCAGCGTGCCGGCGGCGACCTGCGGCAGCACCAGGGCCTGATTCTCGATCGCGAAGCCGATATCGCCGGCGAGCAGCGCGGTGATCACCGGCGCCGAGCCGTTATAGGTCACCTGGGTCGCGGCGAAGCCGGCGCGCAGGCGCAGCATCTCGCAGGCCATGTGCTGCGGCGTGCCGACGCCGGGGGTGCCGTAGATGGCGGGCTGCGGCCGGCTGCGCGCCCAGTCGAGGAAACCCGCCACATCGGCCGGCGCCGCGCCCGCCGGCACGGTGAGCACCAGGGGCGTCGCCGCCATCAGCCCGATCGGCGTGAAATCGGCCAGCGGATCATAGGGCAAGCGTTGCCCGAGCGCGGGGTTGATGCTGAGCGGGCCGGAGGAGCCCATCAGCAGCGTATAGGGGTCGCCCTTGGCGCGGGCGACCAGCGCGGTGCCCAGATTGCCGCCGGCGCCGCCGCGATTTTCCACGATGAAGGGCTGGCCGTGCAGGCGTTGCAGCTTCTCGGCCAGCATGCGCGCAAGGGCATCGAGGATGCCGCCGGCCAGATAGGGCACCACGATCCGCACCGGCCGGTCCGGATAGCGCGCCTCCATGGCCGGCGCCGGCAGAGGCACCAACAGCCCAAGCGCGGCGCGCCGGCTGATGCGCATGGCTCAGGCGGCGTCCAGGGTGAAGCGCAGCACCGTGTCCTTTACGACGATGCCGCCGCGATCGCCGGGCGTGACGCTGCCATAGCGTTCGGTATAGGCGGGCGGCAGGGCGCGCGCCCGGCGCGGCGCCAGCCATAGCCGCAGGAGATGGCGCCGACGGGCCGGCTCCTCCCAATCCTCGAAATCGGTGCGGCTGTGCAGGCAGGTATGATTGTGCACGAACTGCATGTCGCCGGGGCGGAATTCCATGGACATGCTGATATCGGGGTCGTTGGTCAGCGCATCCATCATGTCGATCGCGGCCATCTCCGCCGCCGAAAGCCGCCGCGCGCCGGGATGGTTCTCCTGGCAGGAGCGCAGATATTGGCCGGAATAGATGCAGGAGAGCTGACCCTCATACCAGTTGAAGACCGGGATCTCGAACCAGGGCTGCATCCCCGGCGGCACCTCTCCGCGGCGGTCCGTGGGCATCGGCTGGAACAGCAGCCGCGCCAGATCCGGCCGGCGCGCCAGCAGCGCATTATAGATGGTGGTCGAGGAACAGATGCGACTGGCGCCGCCCGCCTTCGCCGTCTTCAGGCAGAGCAGACCGACGATATCGCAACTATCGGTGTGGTAATCGAGTTGGCGGTTGGTCTGGTAGTAGCGAACCTTCGGATCGTTGATGTCGAAGCCGAGATCCTTCACATGGCCCAGCAAATGCCCCTTGGCGTTCTGGCTGCGGAAACTGCCCAGATGCGCGCCGATGCCAAGATAGCCGATCGCCGCTTCCTCGATGCTCCGCCCGGCGACATCGAAGCCGCGCAGCAGGACGAAGCCGCGCCCGTCTTGCAGGTCGCGCAACACGCCGGCCAAGCGCGGGGCCAGCAGCGGCAGCGGGAAATGCTCCGGCGTGATCTCCCCCATCTGCCGGCCGCTGGCCTGGTGCCGGGCGATGGCGGCATCGAGTTCAGCCAATTCCGCCGCCGTGAAGGTGATGCACCAATCGCCGTGCCCGGCCATGTCCCGGCCATACCAGGCGGCCGGGCCGCCGAGCGGGCCGGGCGGCATCGGCAGGGGCGCAGCGTTCGCCGCCATTGGCATCGCCTGTGACATGGGGTGTCCTCCCGCCGTATTTGCGGCAGGCTAGGCATGTCGGGCAGCGCGCGACAAGCCAGCCATGCCGCAGCGCAACCGAAGGGGATCGAGCACGGACAAGACGGCGAAGGCGTGGCAGGCCGGGCGTTGACGCGGCGGCGCGCGGCGCCCGAAAGTGCCTCGGCTAAGGAGGTACACGATGCGCAACGCCCGTTTTGAGATCCGCCCGACCGGCCCGGTGGTGGGCGCTGAGATCCTCGGCCTTGACCTCGCCACCCCGCTGGATGCGGCGGAGGTCGCGACCATACGTGCGGCGCTGTTCGACCGCGGGGTGGTTTTCTTCCGCGACCAGAAAATCACGCCCGACCAGCACATCGCCTTCGCCGAACGCTTTGCGCCGATCAACATCAACCGCTTCTTCCGCCCGTTGGAGGGACACCCGAAGATCGCGGAGGTGCGGAAGGAGCCGGATCAGCGGCGCAATATCGGCGGCCGCTGGCATACCGACCATAGCTACGACCAGATCCCGGCGCTGGGGTCCATCCTGCTGGCGCGGGACCTGCCGGAGGCCGGCGGCGATACCATCTTCGCCAGCATGTACGCGGCCTGGGAGGGTCTTTCGGAAGGGCTGCGCGCGACCCTTTCGGGGATGCGCGCGGTCCACTCCTCTCGCCACGTCTTCGGCGTGAAGCGCGAACAGACCCAGGATGGCCGGCTGGCGAACATGGACGCCGCGGTGCAGGACGCCGTGCATCCGGTGGGCATCCGCCACCCCGGCAGCGGCCGCATTGCGCTTTACGTAAACCCCGATTTCACCACGCATTTCGAAGGCTGGACGGCCGAGGAAAGCAAGCCGCTGCTGGATTTCCTGTTCCGTCATGCGCAGCGGCCGGAATACCAGATGCGCTTCGCCTGGGCGCCGGGTTCCATCGCCTTCTGGGATAACCGCGCGACGCAGCATCTGGCGGTGAACGACTATCACGGCGAACGCCGCTTGATGCACCGGATCACGCTGGAGGGCGTGCCGCTGGTATAATATTAGCGGCCCGCGTCAAAGCCTGCTGCCGGTGGCATCAGTTCCCGTCACTGAACCAGCGGCGATAAAGTGTTTCGTAGCTGCCATCGGCCATCATGCCCAGAAGTTGGGCGTTGATCTTTTTTCGCAGCGGGCTGTCCCGCGCCACGGCGAAGGCGAATTGCTCCCGCAGGAAGACCGGGCCGACCACCGCCATCCGGTCCGGGCCGTACAGCTTGGCATAATAGCGGAGCGTCGGCGCGTCGTAGACCAGCGCTTCGACGGCGCCGGATTGCAGCAGCCGCAGTGCTGAGGCAGGGCTGTCGAGGGTCTGGAACGACAGGCCCTGATGCCGCAGCCAATCGGCTGCCGGGCCGCTCGCCGCGCTGCCGATACGCTTGCCCGGCAGATCATCGGGACCCGAGATGCCGGCCTGCAACTGAGTGACCGTGAGGTTGGAGGTGAGCGTCGCCGTGAATTGGGCGATGAGCACCACCCCCAGCACCCACATGGTGGCGATGGTCACCCGCCTGACAATGCGGGGCGTCTCGCGTTCCCCGTGCTCGCCGGTGGCGATGATCAGAGCGGCCACCCAGAGCCCTTCACCGATGCCGCGCAGATAGCCCCGCTGGAAGGCAGGCTCGTGCCGGCGTTCCAGCAGCCACAGCAGATGCGCGAGCGCCAGCATGATCGCCGCCGCGATCAGCAAAAGTACGCCGAGGTCGCGGAAGGGAAAGCTGGCCAGGAGCGCGCGCAACCCGGTCGCGGTTTGCTGCGGGTTGATCGCGATCTGCAGGCCGGTATCGAGGAGAGAGACGCAGAAATCGATCTCCGCATCGCGCGCCGGGGTCACCGCGATGGCGCCGATCGCCACATCCACCCGGTGCTCCCGCACCGCCGCCACCTCGGCGCCTACGGCGTGGCGGTCGCCGAGATCGACGAAGCGCGTGTCGGCGTTCAGCCGCTGCGCGACGCCCTGCCATAGCTCCACCGAGAAACCTGTCCAGGCGCCGCCCTGGCGAAGCGAGAAGGGCGGGGCGTCAACGGTCGCGACCCGCAGCAGGGTGCGCGGCCCTTCCGCCGCCCGCTGCGCGGCAGCGCCGCCTGGCCACAGGGTGAGCAGAGCCAGGAGGACGAGGATGGGTACACGCATCAGGGCCTCGCGGGGCTCGAAGACGGGCCGGAGCAATGGCGGAGGAAGTGCGACTCGGTACAGGCGGTCTCCAGGCTGGAGCCTTGGAGAGCCGCTGCCAGGTCTGCGACCTATGTCTCGCGTTGCGGCCGGGGGCGTCACGCCGATGTTGAGCCGAGCTAAGCTGGGTCAGAGGATACCTGTGGGCAGCGGGCGGGCGAGATGTGTTGACCTGGCCGCCAGAAGGGCCTCCGTGGGCTCGAAAGCGGCGTTTTGCCGAGGAAACGGCATGGCTGACTGTCCCGAACTGCGATTGTCTCGCTAATCTGGCCTGCGCGCGGCGCTGCCGCGTGGTTCGTTTCGTATCTGTACGCCGGATAGGCCAGCCATTTGGGGAATGTCGGATTAAACAATGCTCACGGAACGGTAGTGTTCGGCAGCGTCAGGGAAGGGAGCTTGAGGATGTGGCATAAGGCAGTCTGGTCAAAGCGCAATCCTCGCCCGGCCAAGGGGCAGCCCGTCCCGGCGGCCATGCTGCATCCGGTGGCGTGGTGGCGCGCGGTGGCCGTCCTTGCGGCCCCGTTTGGGATGTTCCTGGCCACGCAGGCGGCGAGTACGACGCCATCGTTCACGTCGGTGGGCCCGCTGACCGGCAGCTTCTCTCTCAGCGTGGCCACCACGCACGAGCAGAATATCTATAACGCGCCAGGAAACGGGCCGTACGCCTCAAGCCTCGATGTTACGGAAACCACTACAATCTTCACCAATACGACCGTGACGGAGCAAGCCAAGGCGGAAGGCTATACTGGCCGCCCGACCCTGCAGCCGCAGCAGCAGAACCTGTCTATCGGCCTGAAGAGCTTCAGCTCGGTCTCGGTTAGGAGTGGCGATCACATCGGCTCTGTCAGCGGCGGCGCTCAGGCCGAAGCCAGGTCACAACTCTTCGTTCCGGTCATGGTTACTGGTTTGCCGACCGGCACGATTGGCACGATGACACTGCGGCTCAACCTGGACGGGAACATCTCGGGCGAAGGGAACAAGACGAACATGGCGGACGTGGTGCCGCCGCCTGGCGCGGTGAAGGGCGCTTTCGTGTCGAACAGCCTCGACAACACCGACGTGACCCATGCCGGCTGGCCGACCTTGCCGGGCTACCAGGCGGTGAACTTCGCAAAGGATGGCAGCCTGACGCCGGTCGTCGTCGACCTCAGCGGCACCACGCAGAACGCGATCGAACTCGTCCGGGTCTGGGGCGAACCGGCCTGGGAACTCGGGGCCTACTGGACCATGCAGGCGCCCAAGACCGAGGATGATTTCTACGGCCAGGCCGCGATCGCCCTGCCGTGGAATAGCGGGCGCTACCTGGGCACGCTGATCAGCGGCGGCCGGACCGGTCAGGTGCTGGCGTGGCGAGGCACGGCGGCCCGTCAGCCGGCGCTGGATGCGGACCAGAAGGTCGTCGACGGATACTACCTGCCGGGCGGCGTGACGCAGATCTTCATCCCGAACGGCATGCTGCCCTATATCGGCGTCGGACCGACGGCCTGGCACACGCCATCGGCGGCGGCCCTCGCCGTCATCGAGAAGCCGATCCCCAATCTTCAGCCGCCGGCGAAGGGCGCTCCTGCGGTGGTCAACCATGCCAGGGCACTGGCGGACCTGGTCGGCTACCTCGCGCGGCTGCTCGAGGCCGCGGGCAACGAGGGCGCGGGCGGGCCGACGGGGCCGCTGGCCCAGCAGGTCGCCCTCCTGCGGCGCAGCGCAGCAGCGTTGCAGACCGCCCCGCCCGATCGGATCCGCTCGGTCGCGCAGGCCCTGATCCCGCTTGGCCGCTACCTGGATGGCTTCCCGCCCGCGCATGGCCGCGCCGCGACGGTGGAGGCGGCGGTCGCCGAGGTCATCCGCTGGGCTTACGCGATCGGGGTCGACTCCGCGACCTAGGGTTCGCCTGACCGGGGAGCGAGCCCTCCGCGCCAGGCCGCCCGGGCTTGGCGGGCGCGACCTCGGGCCATCCGAGCTGAGATTGAGCCAGCAGCCCCTTTTGCGTGCCGATTGACTCCCAGGGGCAGAGCGGTTCGGTTCGGGAGATGCCTGCGCGCCGTTGGCGGAGCTCGGCAGCCGCTCGAGTCCAGGAACCTAACCGGCGCGGCCCGCGCGACGCCCTGAGCTGCAGGTGGCCTACGAGAGCGGCGAGCTGCGCGGCCGCAAGCTGCTCGCAGCGCGCCGGCTGATCGAGGTGCGCGGGCTCTTCGGCAAGGCGTCTGGGCGCATAGGTAGCAACTGCTTAGCGCCAAAGGTGATCAAGGTCCCGCCGCCGCGAGCGCCTGCCGGAGTGATCGGCCCTCTGACAAAGCAATCGCCTGCTGGCATCTTCTGCATGCGCTGACGGCGCGTTGCCCACTCATCTTGGCCGGGTTCAGGCCGCCGCGCACGGTGTCCCTGCTTGTCCAGGCCGCGCTGGCCGGCATACTCCCGCCGTATGGTTTTGCCCGCAACATCGGCCAAGGCGCCGCGCCCTGGTGTCGCAATCATCGATGATGACCGCGAATACGCAAATAATCTGGCCGAATACCTCGTCGCGCGTCGGTTTTCCGCGCAGGCCTTCAACTCTGCCGAAGCCTACCTCGCCGCAACGCCGAACGCTTCCGCCTATCACATTGTCGATCTCGGGCTGCCCGGCCTCGATGGCCTGGATCTGCTCGCCGTGCTGCGGGCCCGTGGGTCCCGCGCCATCATCGTCATCACCGGTCGGCTGGGGCCGGATGCCTTCAATAACGCCCTGGCCGCCGGTGCGGATCTCTATCTGGCCAAGCCCATCCGCTTCGATCAGGTCATCTTCTCCATCCGCGCCCTGCAACGCCGCTTCGCCCCGGAAGACGGCGAGGTGGAGACCCATTGGCGGCTTTCGCCGCAGGCCACCGCGTTGCATCCGCCCAACGGTGGCGCCCCCATCCCGCTGACGCCACATGAGGTTTCCCTGCTGACCGCGCTGGCCTTGGCCGAAGGCGCGACGCTCAGCCGGCGGGCGCTGACGCAGCATCTGGGGATCGAGCCGGGGCCTGATTTCGGCAATCTCAGTGCGCTGATCTATCGGCTCCGCCGGAAGATCGAGGCTGCGACGCCCAATCCCCCACCCATCCGCACCGTCCACGGCATTGGCTATGCGATGGGCGATGCCATCGCGCTGCACCGACCGCGCCTTGGCCGAGACGCGCCCGATTCAGAGCCTTGAGCCCCGTGTCAGGCTTCGGGGCCCGGGACGCCATCCTGCTGGCCGAGGTCGCGAGCTATCTGGCCTCCGCCCTCGCGGTCGGGACCATTCTGATCCGCGCCCGCCCCGGACCAAGCGGGCTCTGGACTTTGGCCAATCTGGCCGCTGCTCTGGCCGTGCTGTTGATTGTCCTGCGCCCCTCCCTTCCGGCCTGGCTGGGGCATCCGATGCTGAACAATACCTTTGGCCTGGGCGGCATCGCGCTGTTTGCCCTGGCTTTGCGGCGGCGACGCCAGCCGCAGGCGGGGCTGCGCGTGCTGGCGCCCCCCTTGCTGTCGCTCCTTGCCGTCCTGGCGGCCATTCGCGTCGCGGAGGTGGATCGCGCGGTCTGGGTGGCCTGCCTTTCCCTTGCCTACGTCGCCGCCATGGTTTGGGTGGCGACCGAGGCGAGCCGCCTGACGGCGCAGCCCCCACGCCCCATCGGCGCCTGGCAGGTTGCCGGCAGTTTCGGCCTGCTGGCGGTATTTTTCTTCGCTCGTGCGATGGGTCTTTTGCTGGCGCATCCCCAGAGCGGGCTCGGGGCCCTGCTGGTCGGGCCGGAAATCGCCTCGATCGCCCGTCTGACCTTGCTGATCGTGGCCAATGCCGGCTTCGTGAGCCTGATCCTGGTGGATATCCAGCGTGAGGAGGCCGCCGCCCTGATGGCCGCCGCCCGCGCCACGGAACGCGAACGGGCGGCCCAGCGCGACAATACGGTCTTGCGGGCCTTGCTGGAGGAGCGGGCCGGCTTCATCGACGTGCTGTCGCACGAAGTCCGCCAACCGCTGAACGATGCGGTCAGCGGCATCGAGATGCTGGCCGAGGCGGTGCGCGCCGAACCCGTCGATCCGCCCGGTCTCATCGCCCGGGCGCAGCGCGCGCTCGATGTACTCGACCGCATCGCCGGCGCGCTCAACAACACCCTGGCCGCCGCGACGGCGCTCGACCGCCAGGCGAAGGCGCATCGCCGCCCCACCCGGCTGGCCTGGCTGCTGGAGACGGTGCGCCTCGGCCTGCCCGATGCCGAACGGGCCCGCGTGGTCATCGTGCTGGAGACGACGACGGCCGAAGCGCTGCTCGATCCACATTTGATGGAACTGGCCCTGCGGAACCTGCTGCGGAACGCGCTGCAGCACGGCGATCCGGACGCGCCGATCGTGCTCAGCCTGGATCAGCCGGAGCCTGGGACGCTGTGCTTCGCGGTGGAGAATCAGCCGGGCCAGGCGGTGGTGGCGGATGCGGAGCTTGTCTTCACCCGCCAGCCGCGCCGACGGGGCGGGGCGGGCAATAGCCTCGGGCTGTGGATCGTGGGCCGGGTTGCCGCGCTGCATGGCGGCCGGGCGCGCGGGCGGGTGGGCTCGGTGACGCGGGTGCTGCTGGAAGTGCCGTTGCGTACGGTCAATGGCGATTAGAAATCTACCATAAATCAAATCCGAAAAATCAGAACCCAGTCAGAATACCCCAAAATAATGCCGAATTCTGACTGGATTCTGATAAATATCGTAAAAATTCTCGCCATCGCTTGTCGTGTATTTGAATCCCATCCATCTAGGCTACCGATAGAAGCGGTATCCCGGCGTTCCGGTGGTTCTGTCTTCCGGGCAGGAATGGCGCGCGATGTGGATTTTGGCAAAAAGCCGGCGTTTGGCGACGGGTCTTGCGGCCCTGGCGATTGGTATTGCGCCCCCGGCCGCGGCGCAGACCGTCACGCCGAGCAGCGGGGTCTGGACCGTCACCAACAACAACGCGGCGGTCAACGCGCTGACCAATACGCCAAGCAATGCGACCCTGCCCTTCACCTTCACGATGACCCAGCCCACGGCGAGCAACAGCTACCCGGTGACGATCACTGCCCCGCAGGTGGGTTTTGGAAGCGCCACGAGCTTCAGCTATGGCGGGCCGGTCTATCAGTTCACCGGCACCGGCGCCCAGGGCTCAAACTCGTCGCCGCAGCAGGGCTATATCGTCGGGCCGAATTTCAATATTACCAGCACCAATGCAATCAGTAACACCGGCGCCACGGCGACGCCGGCCACTGCGGGATCGCAGGCCGGAACGCCGGCTTTGCTGGCCGTCAGCTCGACCGGCGCCGACGGTGCCCCGGCTGGGAGCGAATTGAACCCTGGCCCGGGGTCCTACAATGCCGGCGCCGGGGGCGGCATCACCATCACCCAAATCGGCAATTTGTCCCTGGGCGTCAGCGGCTTCAGCAATCCGAACAGCGTGACTGTCGGCCCCTATGCCCCCATCGGCAGCGCGATCATCGCGACCAGCCAGGGTGGTGTCGGGTCTAATCCAGATCCAAACAACGACAAGCTTGGCCCCGGAATGGGCGGTGCGGGCGGGACGATTTCGGTCACCACCACGACGGGCACCATCACCCTGCAAAACACGACCCAGGCCGGCACCGTGAACGGCATCACCGCGCTCTCGGTCGGGAATAGCGGTGGTTTCAACACCCAGAGCGGGTTTTTGGGCGTGTGGGGGGCCAGCGGCAATGGCGGGTCCGTCAACGTCAACCTCATCAGCAACCTGACAGCCGGCGCGGGCAATACCGGCAATCTCATCGGGATCGCTGCGGCCTCGGTCGGCGGCGCGCCTATCGATTACAATAGTTCTTTCAGCTATGATTCCAAACTAACCGGCTTGCCGCCCAACAATGGCGGCGCTGGCCCCGTCGCCGTCAATATCAACGCCGGTGCCGCCATCAGCCTTCCCACGGGCAATGCGATCGGTGTCCTCGCCAGCAGCGTTGCCGGCACGTTCGGCGTGAGTTGCGCGCATGGTTGCAACATCGCGCCGGGCGGCGCCGTGAACGTCTCGAATCTCGCCTCCATCACCACCGGCAATGCCAATGCCAGCTTTGCCGCCGGGATCATCGCCGTCAGCG
>Ga0114971_10002771_pt1 | contig 12006 bp, 10 predicted proteins | sample M_140625_MF_Meta_FD_87320 | JGI IMG/M metagenome (GOLD analysis project Ga0114971, IMG submission 87320) | Freshwater microbial communities from Lake Montjoie, Canada to study carbon cycling - M_140625_MF_MetaG | ecosystem: Environmental > Aquatic > Freshwater > Lake | place: Lake Montjoie... | reverse complement strand
GCGAGATCGGTCACGAGCCGGGCGGTGTAGCCGGTCGCGCCGTAGATCATCCACGTGCGTGGTGCATCGGGCATCGACCTCGTGTCTCCAGTGGGCCCTGGCTAGCGAGGCTCCTCGCTCACGACACGGCCGTCGATCACCACGGCGGTGCAGTGCGAGGTGTATTCGAAGGGGTCGCCGTCGAACACCGCCACGTCTCCGTCCATGCCCCGCCGAAGCGATCCCACGCGGTCGGCCACCCCAAGGATCGCCGCCGCATCGCTCGTGATCGTCGCCAGAGCCTGTTCCATCGTCAGGCCGTTGGCGGCCGCGATCGCCGCCTCGAACAGGGCCACCCTCGTCTTGGGCACATAGCCCTCGAAGCCGCTCTGCATCGCCACGGGAATCCCCTTGGCCCGCAGCGTGGCGGTGGTCTCAAAGCTGATGTTCTCCGTCTCGCCGTTGCCGCCGCGCCGCATCGAGGGGTGGATGATCACCGGCACGCCGGCCGCCTTGATCCGGTCGTCCGCGAGGTAGGCCTCGGCGGCCGAGTCGAGGACAATCCTGATGCCAAACTCCTTCGCGATCCGCAGGGCGGCGTCGATGTCGGTGGCGCGGTTGACCGTGACGAGGAGCGGCAACTTGCCGCGAAGCACGTCGGCGAAGACCTCACGGCGGAGGTCGCGATCGGGCCGCTTCTCGGGGTCGCCGAGGCCCAGCTTTCGCAGGTAGTCCTGTGTCTTCACGAACTCGCCGCGGAGCATGGCCACCGCCTTGCTCCGGGTGCCAGGCGACTTCTTCTCGTCACCGGGCCGCGCGTCATCGCCGAGCGTCACCGCGACCATCGCCGCCGGCACGATCACGGCGTCGTCCACCGTCTCGCCGACGGTCTTCGCGATCATCGTCTGCCCCGAGACAAGCGCGCCCGGCGCATGCCCGGTGTGGATCGTGGTGATGCCGAAGCCGCGGACCCACTCGATGAGCCGTTCCCGCGGGTTGTAGGAATCGATCGCCCGCAGTTCCGGCTGGATCGGCTCACCCTTGTCGAGCTGGTCCTGATCCTGGTCCTGATTGAGATAGCCCGTGAGCCCGACCGCGGTGTGGGCGTCGATCAGCCCCGGCGTGACGATCTTCCCGCGCACCACGCGGGCGGCCGGTGGCACGGGGATGTCGAGGGCCGAGCCGACGAGCGTGATCTTCCCACCGTCGATCACCACCACGCCCTTCTCGATCGGCGGACCGGCCATCGTGTGGACGACATCACCGTACACCGCCACGAGCGGCGGAGCCTCGGCGGCTGGAACATGGGCCTGCGCCGCCACCGCCAGAGCCGTGAGGACGAAGGCAAGGACGTGGGAACAGGCTCGCATCACTTCGTCTCCGAAAGCCGTTCGTCGGTGCAGCAGCCGTGGGCCTTTTGGTCGCGGCCGGCCCCGTAGCCCCCCACGGCGAAGAGACGGTCCTCGGGGTCGTCGCGGTCGAACACCTTTTCCCCCTCGACCCAGGTCTCGAGCACCTTGGTCTGCACGGAGAGCGGATCGCCCGAGAGCACGATGAGGTCGGCGTCCTTCCCGACGGCGAGCGAGCCGATCCGGGCGTCAAGTTCCAGCATCGTCGCCCCGGCCAGCGTGAGGGCCTCGAGGGCCTTCTCCCGGCTCATGCCGGCACGCACGGCCAGACCCGCGGTTCGCAGGAAGAGTCGCGAATCGGTCACGGGATCATCGGTATGGATCGCCACCGGCGCCCCCGCCTTCTCGAGCACCGCCCCCGTGGCCAGCGAAAGATCCATCGCCTCGATCTTGCCACCCGGACTGTCCACCACAATCACCGAACATGGGGCCTTGGCCTTCGCCAGTTGCTCGGCCACCTTCCACGCCTCGCTGACATGGTGGAGCACCACCTTGAAGCCGAACTCGTCACGCAGTCGTAGCACCGTCATGATGTCGTCGGCCCGATGGCAGTGATGGTGGACCACGATTCGGCCGTCGAGCACGTCGAGCAGGCCCTCCATCTCCAGGTCGCGGTCCGGCAGTTTCGCCGCGTCGCCGTTCGCCTCGGCTACCTTGCGGCGGTAGTCCTGCGCCTTGAGAAACTTCTGCCGCACCAGCGCCGCCGACTTCGATCGTGTTCCGGGGAACGGCGCGTCCTTTTGCGAGTTGGTGCCGTTGGCCATCTTGATCCCGCCGAGCGGCTTGCCGGCAGCATCTCGGATGGCGAAGTCGTCGATCGTCGAGGCCTTTCGCAGTTTTGCGTAGATCGTCTGGCCTGAGAGCAGGTGGCCCGAGCCAGGCATGATGTTGAGCGTGGTGAGACCACCGGCCCGGGCCTTGCGGAACCCGGAATCGCGGACGTTGATCGAGTCGAGGATCCGCACGTCGGGCTGGATAGGCCCGCTGGCGTCGCCTCCCCAACCACCGCCCACGTGGCTGTGGGTATCGACGAGGCCGGGCATGATCACTCGGCCCGTGCAGTCGATCGTCTCGGCGTTGGCGGGGACAGTCGTAGCAGCCGCGGGCCCGATCGCGGCGATCGTGCCGCCGACGACGATGATCGTGCCGGGGGCGATCGGCGGTCCGGAGATGGGCAGCAGCTCCGCGTTGGTGAAGGCGATCGGTCGTTCTTGGGCGATGGCGTTCAGGCTGCCGCCGAGGCAGGCTGCAAACAGGCATATGCGAGTGCTGGTGGTCTTGATCATGGGAGCCGAGTCTACCAGCGTGGCGTGCCCGCCGACGCTCCCCGCTGAAAGCCGACCGGCCGTAAGGCCGCGGGCTCCCCTCACGCTTGGGTGGGTTTCAAACCGACCGGCCGTAAGGCCGCGGCCTGCTGTTGGGGCGCCGCTCGGGGCTGCCCATGCCCCGTCGCCGGACGTTCGCTGCGGCCTTCGTGGCCTCCGCTCACTCGATGCTGACTTCGCTCCGCCATTCATGGCTGCGCTCGTCAGCAACGCCGGCTCTCAGGGCACGGGCAGCCCCGAGCTCCGTCCGCGCGTTACGCAATACGGTTCCTCAACTCCGTCCACGCTTCTCGTCGCACAGGGCACGGGCAGCCCCTTGCTCCGTTCACGCTTCTCGTAGCACAGGTTGGCAACCTGTGCCTGTCCTCGTCGTGATCAGCGATCCACGGTCAGCCTAAGGAAATGCGTGGCGCAGCTGATGCACGGGTCGTAGTCGCGAATGACCCGCTCGCAGGCCAGCGTGGCGGCTGCGTCGTCGAGACCGAGCACGCCCGGCAGCATCGTCTTGAGGTCGGACTCAATCATTCCCTGGTTCTGCGAGGTCGGTGGCACGATCGCAGCGCCGGCGATCAGCCCATCGCCGCCGATCTCGTAGCGGTGCCAGAGCAGGCCACGGGGCGCCTCCGTCGCATGGCAGGCCGCGCCGGCCCGCGGGATGAACGCGATCCGGCACGGAGATATGTCGGCCATGGCCGACCGCGCGATCGCAAGAGCCTCCTCGCACGCGGCCACGATCTCGATCGCCCGGGCCACGATGCTCTGCGACGAAAGACGCAGCGGGAAATTGAGGCCGCACGTAGCCGCGGCCAGCCGCGCCGCCGGCGGTAGCCGGTCGTGGCAGAGGTTCACCCGCGCGAGCGGGCCCACCAGATATGGTTTCTCTTCCGGCAGCATCACGCTCTGCAGTGCCGTGCTCCATGGCACCTGCCGCTCAGAGAAATGCCGATCGTAGTCGGCCGCGTCGATGTCGAGGCCGCTCGTCGAGACGATTCGCCCATTGTCCACCGGATAGCCCACGGCGGGTCTCAGGCAGACGCCGTCATAGTCGCGAGGCACCCCCGGGAAATCGAATCGGCTCACCTCCGCAACCAGATCGATCGCGGCGGCAAGCGCCCACTCGAGGTCGGCCACGAGCCCACGGAGGTCGGCCGCCGCCGGCGCGCGATAAAAGCCGCCGACCGTGACGTTGACCGGGTGGACGGCGCGGCCTCCTACCACCTCCATGATCCGACTGCCGACCATCTTGAGCCGTAGGCCGCGGTTCACGAGGTCAGGATGCGTCGCCGCCAGAGCGAACCCGCTCTCCACGCCCATGAAATCGGGTGCATGGAGAAGGTGCACATGGAGGGCGTGGCTCTGGATCCATTCGCCGCAGTACAGGAGCCGACGCAGCCGGCGGATGTCGGGCGTGACGGTGATGCCGAGGGCCTTCTCCAGCGCCTCGCAGGCCGTCAGTTGGTACGCCACGGGGCAGATGCCGCAGATCCGCGCCACGATGTCGGGCACCTCGCGGATTTCGCGGCCGCGGACGAGCTTCTCGAAGAATCGCGGCGGCTCGTAGATCGAGAACTCGGCGATCTCGACCGTTCCGTCCACGACGCGGACCCTGAGCGAGCCCTCCCCTTCGACGCGGGCGAGCGACTTCACCTGAAACCGACGGATCTCGCTCATTCGCTAGCCTCCAGCCGATCGCTCTCCGCGCGAAATGCCGGAGCCGCCGCGTTGAACGACCGCACGAGCCGCACGAGCGACTCTCGCGGCGTGCCCCGCCGCTCGTAGAAGCCCGTCAGGCTCACCAGGTTTGGCGATTCGCTTGGGCCGAAGCAGCCGAAGCACTCGCGGTCATGCGCCGGGCAGATCGCGCCGCAGCCGGCCTGCGTGACGGGCCCGAGGCAAGGGACCCCCTTCGCCACGGCCACACATACGATCCCGCGGGCCTTGCACTCGACGCACACCGAGTGGCCCGGCAGATGCGGCTTGCGGCCAAGGAGCACGGCGGTGAGCAGGTCGAGGAGTTGCCCGCGGTCGATCGGGCAGCCGCGAAGCTCGAAATCGACCGGCACGTGGTCGGCGATCGCTGTGCTGGTGGCCAGGGCGGCGATGGTGTCGGGCGTCGCGTAGACGGCGGACAGAAAGTCGTCGATCCGCCCCCAGTTTCGCAGGGCCTGGATGCCGCCGGCGGTCGCACACGCGCCGATCGTGACCAGGAACCGGCACTGGCGGCGGATATCTCGGATCCGCTCCACGTCATCGGCCGTCGTGATCGACCCCTCGACGAGCCCTACGTCGTACGGCCCTGGCACCACCCGCGAACTCGCCTCGAGAAAGTGGTCGATCTGCACGCGGCCGGCGAGTTCCAGCAGCCGGTCCTGTGCATCGAGCAGCTGCAGTTGGCAGCCGTCGCACGAGGCAAACTTGAAGACGGCGAGTCTCGGCTTGGCGGTCACAGGTGGGGCACCCTCATCAGGTTCGCAACCCGATCGTATCGCAGTACGGGGCCGTCGCGACAGATGAAGTGCGGGCCAAACTGGCAGAGGCCGCAGTGGGCCACGGCGCAGGCCATGTTTCGCTCAAGCGACAGGAAGACGTGTTCGGCGGACACGCCGCGAGACATCGCCGCCTCCGCCACACCGAGCATCATCGCGTCGGGGCCGCAGCAGAGAATCGTGGTGGCCGATGGGTTGATCGGCAAATCGGCAAGCAGGTGGGTGACAAGGCCGACGCGGCCTGTCCAGGCGGCATCGCCTTCATCAACCACGGTGTGGATGTCGACACCGGCGGCCCGCCAGCGGTCGTGCTCTGCCGCAAACAAAAGTCCCGCGGGACGCTTCGCGCCGTGAAGCACGATGGTCCGCCCGCCATCATGCCGCCTCGAACACTGCTCGATCGCGGCCCGCTGCGAGGCGAGGCCCAGCCCCCCTGCCACGATCACGACATCGCGGCCGCCAACGGCATCGACCGGCCAGGGCGTGCCGAAGGGGCCGCGAACGAACAGTTGGTCGTGGGCGGCCCGCCGCGAAAGCGCGTCGGTCACGTTGCCGACCGCGCGGACGGTGTGGGCGATCGTGCCACGGTCATCGGGATCGGAACTCACCGAGATGGCCGCCTCGCCGATGCCGGGCAGGTAGAGCATGTTGAACTGTCCGGCCGCGAACGAGTAGCCGGCGCGAATGGGAGCCTCTTCGAACTCCAACTCGTAGGTTTTCACGCCGGGTATCTCGTCACGAATCGACACGATCCGCGCGGGATGCGACCGCCATGGATCGGTGGTGACCGCCGACGGCAGGTGCGGGGGTGTGGTCATGGCGTCGCCCGCTCGGCGTCGGGGGCGGACGCACCGTCGGTCGCCCGGATCGCGGCGATCTCTTCGGTGACGTCGATTCCCACGGGGCACCACGTGATGCAGCGGCCGCAGCCGGTGCAGCCCGAGGTGTCGAACTGGTCGATCCAGTTGGCGAACTTGTGGGTCAGCCACTGGCGGTATCGCGACGCGGTGGAACTCCGCACGCTCTGGCCGTGCATCCGTGCGTGATCGAGTGAGAAGCAGCTTGCCCACTGCCGTTCACGATCGACCTTGTCGCCGGAGAGGTCGGCCACCTCCTGCACGCTCGCGCAGAAGCAGGTCGGGCAGACGAGCGTGCAGTTGGTGCACGAGAGGCACCGCGAGGCGACCTCATCCCACCGTGGGTGCTCGAGGTTCCGCATGAGGAGATCGCGAATGCCGTGCGTGTCGAGGCTGCGGGGCGCCGGGCCGTCGGCCGCGGTCTGCCGCGCATGCATTCGGCCGCCAAGGTCGCGTGGCACCCCGCGGGCCGCTTCGATCTCGGCGTCTGAACATGCCGTCACCTGAGCACCGGCTGCGATCGCATCGGCGAGCATCACAGCTCCACGGTCAGAGCCCACCTCGCAGGCGAAGCGATTGTTGATTTCGGTGAGGGCCACATCGAAGCCTGCCCCGGCCGCCGGCCCGCAGCCCATCGAGTGGCAGAAGCAGGTCGCCGCCGCACGGCGACAGTTGACCGCGACAACGAACAGTCGCTCGCGGCGGGCCTTGTAGGCCTCGTCGACGTAGCCGCTGCCGAGAAACACCCGGTCCTGCACGGCGAGGGCCGCGAGATCGCAGCCGCGGACGCCGAGCACCGCCAGAGGGGGATCGGGTGCGGGGGCGTGGGTCTGCGTCCAGGTCCCGTCCGTTCGCGTAAACGACGCGACCGTCTCCCGCGCCGAAAACAAGAAGTTCTTCAGCGAGTGCGGCCCGACGACATGGTCGAAAGTGCCGGCATTCGGGTCGTACTGCAACCGGTAGGAGCCGCCGTCCTGCTCGTCGAGCCAGCCCGTGGGCAAGTCTGCCACCGAGACAAGGTCGCGGAGCACGATCGCCCCGTCGGCGACCTGTGGCCCCACGACGCGATGCCCCTGCCGCCGCAGGGCATCGATCACCAGTTGCAACCCGGGCACGTCGAGCCAGTGCCAGGAGCCGGGGGTGGGTGGTGTCATCGATTCCTCTCAGCCCCAACTGTCGGCGGTTGCACCCGAAGATGCAACCGCCCAACGCCGACCTACCCGGAAGCGCGGCGCATGAGCCGAGGGGCGGCCGCTCCCCATTGTCCCGACGGTCTGGTACACCACTGGACATGAACTCCCGTCAGCAGATCATGTCGGCCCTGTTCGCGGCGCCCAGAGCCCTCGTCGGCATGCTTCACGTTGGGCCGCTCCCCGGCAGCCCTGGCCAGCGCCGGTCGGGCACGACGATCGATGCCGATATCGCCCGTGCCGTGGCCGAGGCCGAGACGTACCGCTCTTCCGGCTTCCACGGCCTGATGATCGAGAACATGTTCGACCGTCCGTATCTGACGTCGCAGGTAGGGCCCGAGGTGGTGGCGGCGATGGCGGTGATCGGCCGCGAGGTCCGCCGCGCGGTGCCGCTGCCGCTGGGCGTGCAGGTGCTCGCCGCCGCCAACGAAGAGGCGATCGCGGTCGCCCTCGCCTGCGGCGCGTCGTTCGTTCGCGTCGAGGGTTTTGTGTTTGCCCATGTCGCGGACGAGGGACTGATCGAGGCCGATGCCGGTCCGCTCCTCCGCTACCGAGCCGCCGTCGGCGCCGAGCACATCCGCGTGTTCGCCGACATCAAGAAGAAGCATTCCTCCCACGCGATCACGGCCGATGTCGACACCGTCGAGACGGCACATGCCGCGGAGTTCGCGCTCGCCGATGGTGTGATCGTCACGGGCACGTCCACCGGTCGGGCCGCCGACCCCGCCGAGGTGAACGCCGTGGTCGCCGCGGTGGGCGTTCCCGTGTTCGTCGGCTCAGGGATCACTCCCGACAACGTCGCCACGTTTGCCGCCGCGGACGGGCTGATCGTCGGCTCCTCGGTGAAGCAACAGGGCGACTGGCGGCTGCCGCTCGACGCGACGGCGACGAAGCGGCTCGCCGACGCGTTTCATGCCGCACACGGTCAGCGATGATGAATGCTGCCAGACCCGACGTCGTGCTGCTCGGCAACCTGCTGGTAGACGACATCGTGCTCCGCGACGGCCAAACCCTCATGGGAGAGCCAGGTGGCGCGGTGCTGCATGCAGCGCTCGCGGCCGCCCTCTGGGGCGCGAAGGTGGGGATCTGCTCCGTCGCCGGCACCGACTATCCCGCCCACGCCCTTGAACAGCTCGCCGCGAAGGGGATCGACCTCGCCGGCGTCCGTCGGCTTGAGCGCACGGGCGGCCGGGCCTGGCTGCTCTACGAGCCGTCCGTCCGTCGGACCGTGCACCACCTCGACTGTCCGTCGCATGCCGACGTCTCTCCCATCCTCGGCGACGTGCCGGCGTCCTGGTTCGCCGCCCGGGCCTTCCACCTCGCACCCATGCCGCTGGACCGGCAGCTCGAACTCGCGCACGGCCTCGCGCCGCAGGTGCCAGGATCCCGCCTGATTTCATTGGATCCTTTCGAACTCGTTCGCGACGGCACGCTGGCGGCCTGGCGAGAGGTGCTCACCCACATCGACCTGTTCTTCGTAAGCGAAGACGAGTGGCGGCTCGCCGGTGACGCCGACGCGATCATTCCCGCGCTTGCCGGGCCGCGACTGGCCCACATCGCCTTCAAGCGCGGCGCCAGCGGCGGCCGGCTCGCCGATCTGCATCAGGGCCGCTCACGGACGTGGACCTCCCGGGCCCGGGAGGTCGTGGATGCCACCGGTGCCGGCGACTCGTTTGCCGGCGGCTTCCTCGCGGGGCTTGTTGCGCACGGAGACGTGAGCCGGAGCATAGAGCAGGGCATCGTGTCGGCGAGCTTCGCGATCGGGGACTGGGGCGGCCGCGGCCTCATGGCGGCCACGCCGGCGATCGCCGCCGAGCGGCATGCCGAGTGGTTTGCGGGAGCCGAGACGTGAGCCATGCCATCAGTGCTTCGGCGAGGGGACGGCCAGACGATTGTTCCTTGACGTATCCGGGTTGGTTGCCTTGGCTCGGCGCTCCCGGCGACAAGTGGCCCCGCGTTGCATAGGCTCGTAGGCCGATGTGAGGGCAAAAGCAGAATCAGTTGGTCAGATTTCTGCTTAAAGGAGAACACACCCGGTGAAAGACGCCATGAATCGACGAAGACTCCTTGCCGCCGCGGGGATCCTGCTGCCGAACCTTTTGGGCGGGGTGCCTTCAGCATTTGCGGCTAGCGTGAAGAAGCGAATCATCGTGATCGGAGCCGGCATCTCCGGAATAACCGCGGCGAAGGCATTGGTTGCATCTGGACACGATGTCGTTGTGCTTGAAGCTCGGAATCGCATCGGTGGCCGAATAGCGACCAGCACCTTCTGGTCCGACACCCCGGTCGACCTTGGCGCCTCCTGGATTCATGGCCAGCAAGGAAATCCAATTACGACCATCGCGAAAACGATCCGCGCTCCGATGGCTACGACGCTGTCCGATTCGCAAATCATCTATGGCGAGAATGGCAAGGTGCTGGATGCTGCGGCAGCTTCCCGGCTGGAGACACTTCGTACGGCCATTGAAAAAACAGTCTCCAGTGCGCAGAACAATCTCAGTGCCGACGTCAGTCTGCAGGCAGCGATTGAGAGTGGGATAGGCTGGTCCCAAAGACCGGTCGCCGATCAGGTGGCCATGCGCTATCTGATCAACAGCGATTATGAGCAGGAGTATGGCGGCAGTAGTGCGGCGATGTCGGCGATGTGGTTTGACTCCGATTCGGAGTTTCCAGGCGACGACCTGCTGTTCTTGACCGGGTATCAGGCCGTCAGCGATTACCTGGCCAAAGGCCTGACCATTCAACTCGGAGAGATTGTCCGGCGAATAAAAGTCACGGGCGGCGTTGTATACGTGACCACGCAATCCAAGACGTTTGCTGCAGACAAGGTCCTCGTCACCCTACCACTCGGCGTTCTGAAGTCTGGCGCCATCGAGTTCCTTCCAGTGCTCCCGAAAGCCAAGATAAACGCGATCAGCAGCCTGGGGATGGGCCTGGTGAATAAGTGCATCCTGCGTTTTGAGCGGACGTTTTGGGCGCAACAGTATGACTGGCTGGGGTACATCCCCTCGGTTCCAGGCCGATGGGCTGAGTGGATCAGCCTCTCTCGCCAGGTAGGGAAGCCGATACTCGTAGGATTCAACGCCGCGGATTTTGGTCGCGAGATTGAACAGTGGACGGATAATCAAATCGTCTCCAGTGCCATGGAGACGCTTCGTCGGATATACGGCCCAGGAATACCAAGCCCGGTTGGGCATCAAATCACACGCTGGGCATCGGACCCCTTTGCCTACGGTGCCTACTCGTATCTCCCAGTGGGAGCCACCCCCAAACTCCGTGCCGATTTGGCCTCGAATGTTGGGCAGACAATCTTCTTTGCGGGTGAAGCAACGCACCGGCAGTATCCGGCGACAGTTCATGGCGCCTATCTCTCCGGAGTCCGTGCCGCCGGGGAAATCCAGTCGTCACCGTGACGAAAATTCACGGACTTTTCCGAAGCGTTCCACTCACACCATCCCCACATTTCGATCGAGGTCACGGAGCCGTCCGCCGCGTCCGAAAAGACCGCTGGGGCGCCCGAACCATTCATCACACCGAGACCGGAGCCATTTCATGACCGTGTCCGCGAGCGGGCTGTTCCGTGTTTCATCCGACATCGCCGCGGCGGTCGCCGCCGGCAGGCCCGTGGTCGCGTTGGAGACCACGCTGGTCACGCACGGCCTTCCGCAGCCTGACGGCGTGCGGGTGGCGGCGGCGCTCGAGGATGCCGTCCGGGCGCACGGAGCCGTGCCGGCGACGATCGGCATCCTCGACGGCACGGTCCGGATCGGGATCACGCGGGCGGACCTCGAGCGACTCGCCTCGGCTCCCAACCCCGTGAAGGTAAACCTCGGCAACTTCGCGGCGGAGGTGGCCGCCGGTGGCTGCGGCTCGACCACGGTGGCGGCGACCATGTTCGCCGCGTGGAAGGCCGGGATTCGCGTGTTCGCGACCGGCGGGATCGGCGGCGTGCACCGCGGCGTGACGGAGACGGGCGACGTTTCGGCCGACCTCACCGCGCTATCCCGCTATCCAGTGGCGGTGGTCTGTGCCGGGGCCAAGGCGATCCTCGACCTGCCGCGAACCGTCGAAATGCTCGAGACACTTGGCGTGCCGATCCTCGGCGTGGGCACGGCGGAGTTTCCGGCGTTCTACCGTCGCGAGAGCGGCCTCCGCGTCGATCGCCGCTGCGATTCGATCGCCGACGTGTCCCGCGCCGTCCGCACGCACTTCGACCTCGGTTTCACGTCGGGCCTCGTGGTGGCCAATCCGGTGCCCGAGGCTGAGGCGTTGGCCAAGGACCTGCACGACTCCGCCCTCGGCACGGCGCTCTTCGAGGCGGCCGACATGACCGGCCGCGGCGTCACGCCCTACCTGCTCGACCGGATGCGGGCCCTCACGGGCGGCGCGAGCGTGAAGACGAACGAGGCGCTGCTCCTCAACAACGCCCGCGTGGCCGCCGACCTTGCCGTGGCCTTGGCATCACAGGCTTAACGCTCCACCGCCCGCTTCGGGGCTGCCCATGCCCCGTCGCCGGACGCTCGCTCCGCCCATCCTGGCAATCCTGTTCGGCACGGGAGATGCAGGACGGGTCGACCCGCAGTTGACCTGCCTCGGTGCTCCCCCGTAGCACAGGTTTTCAACCTGTGTCTGTCCATCGCGGCGGCTCGGGGCTACCCACGCCCTCTCGCTGGACGTTCGTCTCGGCCCTCCAGGCCGCGACTCACTGCATGTCCGCTGCGCTTCGCCATCCTGGCTGCGCTTGCTCCCATAGCCCGCTC
>Ga0114971_10002763_pt1 | contig 12021 bp, 11 predicted proteins | sample M_140625_MF_Meta_FD_87320 | JGI IMG/M metagenome (GOLD analysis project Ga0114971, IMG submission 87320) | Freshwater microbial communities from Lake Montjoie, Canada to study carbon cycling - M_140625_MF_MetaG | ecosystem: Environmental > Aquatic > Freshwater > Lake | place: Lake Montjoie... | reverse complement strand
TGGGGTTTCGTACGTTTACGCTTCCGATGGTTCATCCACAAGTTTCGGTGGGTTCATCAGCACGAGCGGAGCAATTGACTGGATCAAAGTTGAAAGCATTCAAACAACTACGAATTTATACCCAACAGTCGACAATCTCGTGATTGGTACCGTGCCTTCACCCGCAGTTCTTGCGCTTGGCGCACTCGCTGGCGCATTCGGTCGCCGTCGCCGCAACTGAGTCCTTGTCTCTTCAAACTTTCGTTCAATAACACCCTCGCATTACACTGCGGGGGTGTTTCATTTCAACGACTGTGAACTTCCATTGCTGTGGCGAGAGTTATCTCGGGCCAACCTTGCCGCCACGGTTGATCTGGCCATCTGCGAAGATGGCGCTGCGAAGGATGTCACATCGCAAAGTCTCTGTGATTCAGCGGCAATTCGCGTCGCTCACGTCGTTGCGCGGGCGGATGCTGTTTGCGCTGGGTTGGGACTTGTTGAAGAGTTTGTTGCTCGAGATAGCGCGTTGAAAGCGCATTCGGTCGCAGGATCGATTGATGGCGAGAACGTTGTTGCCGGCACATCATTGTTGCGCATCGAAGGGCCGCTGACGAGCATCTTGCCTATCGAGCGGGTCTTGCTCAATCTGCTTGGAATTGCAATGGCGACTTCAACGATCACTGCAAAGTATGTCGAAGCCGTCGCAGGCACGAAGGCGAAAGTGTGCGATACCCGCAAGACCATTCCTGGTTTGCGGTGGTTGCAGAAGTATGCAGTGCGCTGTGGCGGCGGACATTTGCACCGATGGGGACTGGCTGATGCGCTCCTCGTGAAGGACAACCATATCGCTGGCTTTTCGCCCAGCGATTATGCGCGGCGCATTCGCAGTGCGGTCGAAGATCTGCGAGCGAGAAACACGCCCCTTCGATTCGTGTGCGCTGAAGCGGACACGATGGAACAATTCGAAGCGCTGCTTTCATTGCCTGATGAAACTCTGACGATCGCACTTCTTGATAATTTTTCGCTTGATTCGTTGAAGCATGCCGTGGAACTGCGCAATCGCTTGCGCCCTTCGATGCTCCTTGAAGCTTCCGGAGGGGTTCGCTTGGAAACAATCGGGGCGATCGCGCGAACAGGAGTTGACCGCATCTCTGTTGGCGCATTAACACACAGCGCTGGTTGGTTGGATGTGGCGCTAGATATGGCTGATTGACAGTCGATTACTATCCCGATCTATGTCAAATCAAGTCAAGACAATCGTGGTCGTGGGTGCAGGAACAATGGGATCTGGAATTGCGCTGACAGCGGCGCAGGCTGGAATCGGTGCCGTCCTGGTCGACATCAACCAAGAGCAACTCGACAAGGCGCGGGCGTATCACACCAAGACTCTTGCACGTGCTGTGGAAAAGCAGAAGTTGACCGCAGACGCTGCTGCTGCTGCTGGGCAGAAGCTCTGTTACGTCACGACCATCGCTGAAACCAAGAATGCTGATTGGGTTGTCGAAGCCGCAAGCGAAAATCCTGAAGTCAAGAAAAAACTCTTTCGCACATTCGCAGAAGTTTTTGCTGCAAATGTTGTGCTTGCGTCCAATACAAGTTCCATTTCGATCACGGATATTGCAACAGCAACTGGCGCGCGCGCGAGTCATGTGATTGGAATGCACTTTTTCAATCCAGTTCCGCTGATGAAATTGGTCGAAGTCATTCGTGGTCTCGCAACGAGTGACGAGACGGTTGCGCGAACAATGGATCTTGCACGTGCAATGGGCAAGACGCCAGTTTCCGCGAATGATCGCGCGGGTTTCGTTTCAAACCGTGTGCTGATGCCGCTCATCAACGAAGCGTTTTATGCATGGTTGGAAGGTGTCGCAAAGCCAGAAGATATTGATCAGATCATGTTGCTTGGATGCAATTTCCCGATGGGCCCGCTGCGCTTGGCAGATTTCATTGGACTCGATGTTTGTCACGACATAATGATGGTGCTGTACCGAGAACTTGGCAATGAAAAGTTTTTTCCATGTCCGATGCTGCGACAACTTGTCACGGCGGGGCGGTTGGGCGATAAGTCAGGTCGCGGAGTCTTCGAATATCCTGCAAAGGGCTGATTTGAAGGCGAAATCCGTTGCATCCCATAATCAACGTTGTTGCATTCCCGCCTCGATTGTTATGGGTTTGATCATCGATCGACGCTAGGATGAGTTTCTATGAGTACGGTTCCACATAAATCACCTGCAGCGACTACGAAACCCACTTCCGTCGATCCAGAATCTGTCACGCTTTCTGGATATCAAGTCGATGCCTCGTATGGTCCAGAGTCTGTCTCTGCGGTGAATGCTGCCAACCCAGCGCAACCTTCGCCGCGCATCGGCGAAGCGGGAGTCTTTCCATACACCAGAGGAATTCATAAGACGATGTATCGCGGTCGATTGTGGACGATGCGTCAATTTGCAGGCTTCGGCAGTGCCGAGGACACGAATGCACGATTCAAATATCTCTTGGAAAATGCAAAGGGAACGAAAGCGAATACAGGACTTTCAACTGCGTTTGATTTGCCAACATTGATGGGCCGTGATTCGGATGATCCTCTTGCAGTTGGCGAAGTCGGTCGATGCGGCGTTGCGATCTCCACGATCGACGATATGGAGCGGCTCTATAAAGACATCCCAATTGGTGATGTCACCGTCAGCCAGACCATCAACGGGCCTGCGGCAGTGATCTGGGCGATGTACTTAGCGATGGCGCAAGAGCGTGGGATTTCATGGGACCGCATCGGCGGGACGTTGCAGAATGACATCCTGAAGGAATTTCACGCGCAAAACGAATTTATCTATCCGCCAGAAGCCAGCGTCAAGTTGGTTGTGGACACGATGGAATTCGCCGGGAAACACACGCCGAAGTGGAACTCTGTTTCGATCAGTGGCTATCACATTCGCGAGGCGGGTTCGACTGCAACGCAGGAACTTGCTTTCACATTGCGCGATGGAATGGAATATGTCGAGTGGGGATTGAAGCGCGGTATGCCCGTGGACGCATTCGCTCCGCGATTGTCCTTCTTCTTCAACAGTCACAATGAGTTCTTCGAAGAGATTTGCAAGTTGCGCGCTGCGCGCCGCATTTGGGCCCACGCGATGCGCGAGCGATTCGGTGCGAAGCAAGAGCGATCATGGTTGATGCGAACGCATGTGCAAACTGCCGGATGTTCGTTGACCGAGCAGCAGCCGCTGAACAACATTGTGCGCGTTGCATATCAAGCGATGGCTGGCGTGCTTGGTGGTTGTCAGAGTTTGCACACGGACAGTATGGACGAGACGCTCGGCTTGCCGACCGAGACCGCGGTGCGCGTTGCGCTGCGCACGCAGCAAATTCTTGCGCACGAAACTGGTGTTCACCGCACGGTCGATCCGCTGGGTGGTTCGTGGTATGTCGAAGCGCTCACCGATCAAATGCAGGCGGACGCAGATGGCATGATCCGCGAGATCGACGAAATGGGCGGAGTTGTCGCTGGAATTCACAAGGGATATTTCCGACGCGCAATCGCAGAGGCGAGTTACCGCGTAGGGCAGGAGATGGAAGCGGGAGATCGAATCATCGTTGGCGTGAATGCGTATCCAGAAGGAAACGAAGAACGCACGATGGAGATTCTGCAGATTCCGCACACCGTCGAAACAGTGCAGTGCGATCGATTGAGTGCTTTCAGAAAAAGTCGAGACGCAGATGTTGTTCGTCGTTGCCTTGACGAAATTCGCCGTGTCGCCCGATCAGATGAAAACACGATGCCTGCGCTCGTCGCTGCTGCACACGGACGATGCACGCTTGGCGAAATGGTCAATGCGATGGCGGACGTGTTTGGTCGATATTCGGGCGGACCGGAGTGGTGATGCTTGCAGTTGGAGTGTTCGTTTCGCCAAGTCGATAGAGCGCCACGAGCGATAAGACAGTGAATATCGCCGCATAGATCGAAGGGCCGTGTCGCCACTCTTGCTTCTGAATCATCCATGTTGCCAAGAGTGGCGCAGTGCCTGCGAAGATGGCCATAGTCAATCCATATGAAATCGAGAAAATACTGCACCGCGGAATGGCTGGCGTGATTTCCACCAGCATTGCCCCTTGAATTCCAAAGAGAATCCCAATCGGAAGTGAGAGGATGATCTGAGCAATGATGAGGTCTTCGAGTTTTCCAGAAGTCCCAAGTTGAAATGTCGGAATGATTGCAAGCAGCAAGAACCACGTGAATAAAAGGCTGATTCTTCGACGACCATATCGATCTGAAAGCCAGCCTCCGATTGGGATGATCACAATTTGCAGCAAGAGGACGAGCGCGTTGAATCCTTCTGAGAGTCCCGCTTTTGCACCTGGAAGTGTTGCCGCATATTCGGGGAAGTAAACGAAGGCGGTATAGAAAACGATGTTTGCTCCCGCAACGATCAGTCCGCACTGGATGAGTGTTCGCCAGTGCAAAGTGAATGCGATGAACGCTGGAGTGCTTTGTGATTTCTCTACGTTTTCTGCAAAGGATTCTGTTTCGGGCAGATGCTCACGAATGAGAATTCCAGCGAGTGCAATGAAAAACCCTGCGAGGAACGGCAGTCTCCATCCCCACGAGATCATGTCCGCGTCTGACAATTGAGATTGGAGCAGCCACGAAACTGCAGATCCAAGCAAGAGTCCCATGAGGGCTCCAACAGATGCCAAACTGCTGACGAATCCACGGTGCTCGTGCGGTGAAATCTCTGCGGTGTATGTCATTGCGCCTGTGTATTCACCACCGACAGAAATCCCTTGGATCATGCGCAAGATGACCAGTCCAATCGGAGCGAAGATTCCAATTTGTGCGTATGTCGGGAGCAATCCAATCAGCGTGCTTGCAATTCCCATGAGAAGAATCGACCAGAGCAACATCGACCTTCGTCCAAGTCGATCGCCGATGTTGCCCAAGAACACTGCGCCGACTGGTCGCATCAAATAGCCAACAGTAAAGACTGCGAAGGTGCTCAATATTCCCGCGACTGGATCTTCTGTGGGGAAGAAGACGCGGGCGATGACCGATGCGAGATATCCATAGACCGCGAAATCAAACCATTCCAACATGCTGCCGATGCCGCCGCTCAAGATGACACGGAACAACTGTTGTCGTTTGGTAAGCATTGTCCAAGCCTACAAGCGCACGCAATCACAATGGCTCTCTACACTCACGCATTATGGCGTCGCAGGCAAATCATCAAGCTCCAAAAGGAACGCGAGATTTTTATCCTCGTGACATGGCCATTCGTCGTCACATCGAAGGGGCATGGCGCCACGCATCTGTCGTGCACGGATTCGAGGAGATCGACGGCCCGACGTTTGAACATCTCTCGCTCTATACGGTGAAAAGTGGCGAAGGAATCGTGAATGAACTTTTCAGTTTTCGCAGAGCTGGCGGAGATGACGACTATGCGCTACGCCCAGAATTCACGCCAACTCTCGCACGAATGGTTGCTGCGCGGGCGGGTGGATTGCCAATACCTGTGAAGTGGTTTGCAATACCAACGCATTTTCGCGCGGAGCGTCCGCAGCGAGGGCGACTTCGAGAATTCATTCAGTGGAATGTTGATTTGATCGGCATCGAAGGTGCGCAGGCAGAAGTTGATGTGCTTTCGACTGCGGTTGTTGCACTCGAGCGATTGGGATTAACGCCAGCAGATGTGCGAGTCAAGTTGAGTCATCGTGGTGCCGTCGCCGCTGGACTGCGGGCGCTGGGAGTTGACGCTGAGCGATTGGCGGAAGCGTTCACGCTGCTCGATCGACGCGACAAGATGGAAGCAAAGGATTTCGATGCGCGTGCGTTTGCAATTGGATTGAGTGCGTCTGCGCTCGAACGATTTGGAGAACTTGCGCGAACGAAATTGTCGATTGATAGCGACGCTGCGGCGATCGGGAAAGCGCTCGGATGTGATGTTGCCGATGCGGAGCCGCTGGCGGAACTTGCGCGAAAACTTTGCGCTGCCCAACTTGGTATGTGGTGCGATATCGATCTTGGAATCGTGCGGGGTTTGGCGTATTACACAGGATCCGTCTTTGAAATTCACGAAGCAAGCGGAGCAGAACGCGCCATCGCTGGCGGGGGCCGATACGACAAGTTGATTGAACTCTTCGGTGGACCTTCAATGCCCGCAGTTGGATTTGGAATGGGCGATGTTGTGCTTGGACTTGTGCTGAAGGACAGAGGAAAACTTCCTGCAGACGAAGGTGAATCACTCTTGCCGCGTCCTGATGTCTTTCTCATTTCTGCAGGAGCCGAGGCGGCGGATCAATTGCTCGCGCAACTTGCTGCGCGCATGCGCCGACTGGGATTACATGTGCGCCACACATATAAGGCAACGCGAAATGTTGGCAAGATTCTCAGCGAAGCGGGAAAGTGTCGTTCGAGATTCGCCGTGATCATCGGCGCAGAACTCGAGCAGGGGATGGTTGCCCTGAAGGATCTCGATGCGAATTCGCAGTCGCTCGTTCCAGTTGCGGAGATCGTCGAGAAGATCACGCACGCTTGCGCGTAAAAAAACTTGGGTGATTCATCGCCAAAACGCGCCGACAACTAACACGAGCCACGCAGCAATAGCAAATGGAATCTTGGCCAGTGTTCCGACAAGTCGCCCGCCCGCCGCACCTGCAGCGGGTGCGATCGAACCTTTCAGAGATCTTCCGCCTCCGCCGATTTCTCCGCAGATTGCGCCAAGTGCAGCACCGAGCATCGCGCCTGCAAGTGTTCCGACGATTGGAATTGGAATGAATATGGTTCCGACGATTGCGCCAATCACTCCGCCGATCAGCGCGCCAATCATTCCCCACTTCGATGCGCCACCAGCTTTCGCGCCCGCAGCGCCGGCAAGAAATTCCACTGCTTCAGCACCGAGTGCGATGATCACTGCAACTCCAATTGCCGACCACGCAAACCATCCGCCTTGCGACCCCAACCACCAAGCATCGACAAGTTCATTGGCAACTGCCAGCACAATCATGAACCAAATGCCCGGCAATCCAAAGATGATCGATATCCCAAATATTCCTGCGAGTAGTGCAAAGAATGTCGCGCTTGAATAGATCATCCACATGAGTGGAAGGCTATCGCAACAGCGAAGGTGCTACATTTCATTATGCAACATTTCGATCGAGCGGGAATTCTTCAGATGGAACGCAACTTTCGTGTCAATCTGGTCAACACTCTCAGTGGCTATAAACCAGCGAATCTGATCGGCACTCTCGGGAGTGATGGAATTGAAAACCTCGCGATTTTCAGCTCGGTTGTGCACCTCGGTTCCGATCCCGCGCTTCTTGGCTTCATTCAGCGACCAATCGGCGAACAAAGCCATACATACAAAAACATTATTGCGTCTGGCTTTTTCACAATCAATCATGTTTCGACGGCGCATGTGGAGCAGGCGCATTACACATCTGCGCGGTTTGAAAAAGATATTTCTGAATTCAAGGCGTGTGGATTCACGCCTCGATATGCAATGGGATTCACTGCGCCATTTGTGCAAGAAGCCGCAGTGCAGATCGGGATGCGCTTTGTCCAAGAAATTAAAATCGAATTGAATGACACTCGACTGATGATCGGTCAAATCGATCACGTTTTCATCAACGATGGTCTTGTCGATTCAGATGGAAGCCTTCGACTCGATGATGCGCAGGTAGCGTGTATCAGCGGACTTGACACATATTTTCAAGCGCAGCGCATTGCACGATTTCCATATGCGAAGCCTAATCCAAAGTGAGCAGACGACTTCCAGGTGGGGGAGTTATGCAACATCGGCGAATCGTTAGATCCGCATTCCAGCGCAATTCGATGTTCTCATTAGCCGATCCAACGGTTGAATTGATTCCCCGCCACCATCCGCGCGCAATCGGTGTGACCACTCCTCGACCTTGCGAAAGTTGGTGTCGCTTGCCGAGATGCAGATAGAACCAGCGATGATCATCGAGCGGTTCTATGGCGATGCCCTCGGCGGCAAGAGAAACGTCGATGCGGGAGTGGCATCGCATTGTGCGAACGACTCGCGCATCGTCATCGGCGCATTCTGCAATTCGCCCTAAGAACCAGTCAAAGTGAAAGTTTCCCCCCAGTACATCGTGCCGTGCAAGAGCCATAGGCAGCCAGATATTGTCGGCTCGTCGTTCCACAAGGATGACCGTACAATCTTTTCCAATGGACTGCCACACTACCGTGCGATGGATCGCCTTTTCGTTCGCCTCGATTTCGATGACCCTTGCTGGTTGTCAAAGTCCTCGTTCGACCGAGCAGTCGATCGATTTGGGAAATCATTATCTCGAATTTGGCGAATGGCAGAAAGCTGCTGACGAATTTCAGCCCGTCACAATCAATTCGCCTGGACTGTGGAAAGGCGAATATGGTTATGGCGTTGCGATGTCTCAATTGGGAGACCTTGTAACTGCGCGGCGTTGTCTCGAGACTGCAAACGATCATTCGCCTGGCAACATGGAAATCATTGAAGCGCTCGCTGAAGTGATGTATCGCCAAGGTGACACTGGTCAACTTTTCCAACTTCTGCGCGGCGCTGGTGCGTCGCTTGGTCGAACTGAGCCATATCTCATTCTGGGTTTGTACGCGATCAAGTTGAAAGATAATGACAGCGCGATTCTCGCATTTCAATCGGCGATCGAAGTGGATAGCGGCGCAGTGCGACCGCGCACAACAGAGCCGTATTATCAATTGGCGATGTTGCAATTTAGCCTTGGAAACAAGGCAGAAGCGACGCGTCGCCTGCGTCAGGCATACGGAATATCCGCAGCCGATCCCCGCGTGATTCAAGCGCTTCAAATGCAAGGTGTCCCGCTCGATGCATCGACTGCATTGCCGCCGGGTATTTAACGAGATGGAAATCCAAAAGAATGCCACGTGATTCGCGCGCGCGAGGCGCATCAACGAATTCGTTGCGATCCGATTCCAAAGTGATGTCCACGAAGGAGTGGGCCGCGCTGCTTGCGATGTTGAGCGATCCTGCTCGTCTTCGAGTTTTGCGAGCACTTGAAGCGCACGAGTTGGCGGTTGGAGAAATTGCACGAGCGCTGCAGATGCCACAGTCAACGGCAAGTCGGCATATCAAGCCACTCTTTGATGCACAGTTTGTGACACGCCGTGTGGAAGGGACAACCAGTTTGTATCGAGCTGATTCGTCGACACTTTCGAGCGAGGTTCGCGCACTGTGGACATTGACGCGCACGCGATTGGAATCAACTCCGCAATCAAACGATGATGACGCAAGACTTGCAGCAGTCATCGCATCTCGCAGAATGGGAAGTACTGGTTTCTTCGGCAGAATTGGCGGGGAATGGGATTCGATTCGCCGCACACTTTTCGGAGAGTTCATTGGTTCCGATGCGGTCTTGGGCCTCTTAGATCCCAAGTGGGTCGTCGCGGATATTGGTTGTGGAACTGGCGAGGTTTCGCAGCGAATCGCTCCGTATGTTGGACGAGTTCTAGCAATCGATCGCGAGGTGGCGATGATCGACGCTGCGAAGCGCAGGTTGAGCGGCGTACGCAATATTGAATTTCACCAAGGTGATGTGATGAAGTTGCCGTTGAAGGATTGCGCACTCGATGCAGCAGTTGCGATGTTGCTCTTTCATCATGTCGACGATCCATCTGCGGCGGTGATCGAATTAGCTCGCACGCTCAAGGTGGGAGGACGATTGCTCGTCATCGATATGGTCGAACATGATCGCAGTGAATATCGCACAACGATGGGCCATCAGCACCTTGGATTTTCTCAGCGAGATGCAAAGACGTGGGCACGCGCGAGTGGATTGAATCTTGATCGCTGGTCACGCATCACTCCAGGAGTGGATGTTCGTGGCCCTGGACTTTTCAGCGCGCTGATGACGCGCCGGGCGAAGGCCTGATTGATTCGTAAAACATCGGTGATTTACGGTGTTTCGTTCCTTGCTCGAACGCAAACGCGTACTTGATAAGTCGTGATTCGCTCCACGCACGCCCAAAGAATGAGATGCCCACAGGCAATCCGTTCACTTGCCCAGAGGGGACGGTGATGGCGGGATAACCCGCAACTGCGGCAGGCGATGAACTTCCACCGCTGACAGCATCACCGTTGACATGGTCGGTCAACCACGCTTCGCAATTCGTGGGTGCAACGAGAGCGTCGAGTTGATATTGATCCATGACGGCATCGATTCCCTCGGGACCTGCGAGTCGACGATTCATCGCGAGAGCATCAAGATATTGTTGATCAGTCAATGGCCCTTTCGCTTCAGCCATCTCGAAAAGTTCCTGGTTGAAAAACGGCATCTCGCGCGAAGCGTTTCGGTTGTTAAACGCAATCACATCGGCAAGCGAATGCATGGGAGACTTATCACCAAGCCACTGAAAATATTTCGGCAGGTCGCTCTTCAATTCATAGAGCAACACAGTCAACTCGCTTTCGTCAAACTTGCCAAGCGTTGGAATGTTTGCAGGATCGACGATGATTGCGCCGAGGCGCTTCAGATCCGCAATCGCAGCTTCCATCACCAGATCGACGTCTGCGCTGTATCCCATAAACCTGTCACGCACAACGCCGAGGCGCGCGCCGCGCAGTCCATTGCGATCGAGCGATGCGGTGTATTCGCGCTTGCCTATCGAAGCCGATTCGGCGGTGATCGGATCTGCATCATCATTTCCTGCAAGTACGCCTAGCAAAATCGCTGCGTCGGTCACAGTCCGCGCCATTGGTCCTGCGGTGTCTTGGCTATGCGCAATTGGAATGATTCCCGTTCGACTGACAAGTCCAAGTGTTGGCTTGATGCCGACTAATCCATTGTTGTTCGCCGGCGAGACGATTGAACCGTCGGTCTCGGTTCCAACTGCGACCGCTGCAAGGTTTGCCGCAATAGCAGATCCAGATCCTGAACTTGATCCAGATGGGTTGCGATCAAGTGCGTAAGGATTCTTCGTCTGTCCACCGATTGCGCTCCAACCGCTGGATGAATGTGTCGATCGCATGTTTGCCCATTCGCTCAGATTGGTTTTTCCAATGATCACAGCTCCCGCCGCGCGAAGTTGCTTCACAATGAAGGCATCTTGAGGAGCGATAGATCCTTCGAGTGCAAATGATCCAGCGGTCGTCGTCATTCGATCTGCGGTGGCGATATTTCCCTTGATGAGCACGGGAATTCCATGGAGCGCACCGCGTGAGCCACGAATCTTGCGCTCTGCGTCGAGCGCATCTGCAATCGAAAGCGCATCAGGATTCAGTTCGATCACGCTCTTCAGCGTTGGACCATTGCGGTCGATCTCTTCAATTCGCTTGAGATATTTTTGGGCCAGCGAGCGCGCTGTGTCTTTGCCATTGGTCATACGCAGTTGCAAATCGGCGATGGTGGCTTCATCGAGTTCAAAGACATCTCTTGCCGTTGATTCTGTGGTGGTGACGGTTGTTGTCGTTGCGACTGTCGTAACAACGCTCTCCGGGGCTTTCGACCGCGTGGCGCATCCTTCAATAGCGCAAACCGCAAGCAGAAAAAGAAAAAAGCGCCCCAGTGTTGGGGCGCTCAATTTGCTTGAAATCATGGGCATTACCAAATACAAATCATTTCGTCGTGGTTGCTGGAGCAGCTGGCTTTGTCGGCGCAGTTGGTGCAGATTTGGTTGTTCCCGCGTCAAGTTTCGCAAACATCGCAGTTGGATCCTTGCGTGCTTTGTCTGCGCAACCTCCACAGCACAATCGCACAAGTCTTTCGCCAATCACGATATCAGTTGGTTCTGCAGGAAGAGCCTCGCCAGAAATTGGGCAAGTGACAAGCGCGTAATTTTTCGTCTGCGTTGCAATCACGGCTGCATTGATGTCGGCGAGGTACTTCGTCGGATCTTTCTTGAGCTTCTTCATACAGCCTGGGCAGCAGAGCCGCACCATGTCGTTGAGAACAACGATCTCCTTCACCTTGTCCGAATCGGGCGAACCTGCTGCAGGCAATTCATCATCGGTCATCACGACGCAGTGGGTCAGTGGATAACGAGCACGTTGCTGTGCAATGATTGCGGTATCGATCGCA
>Ga0114971_10002761_pt1 | contig 12023 bp, 11 predicted proteins | sample M_140625_MF_Meta_FD_87320 | JGI IMG/M metagenome (GOLD analysis project Ga0114971, IMG submission 87320) | Freshwater microbial communities from Lake Montjoie, Canada to study carbon cycling - M_140625_MF_MetaG | ecosystem: Environmental > Aquatic > Freshwater > Lake | place: Lake Montjoie... | reverse complement strand
CAATATAGTTGTATTATTACTAAATTGTTTTCAAACACAATATAAATCTCTTGCAAAATCAAAGTCATATAATATATTATTTACAACGATAGACGAAATAGATTATGGAGATGATATTGAATCAATACCTATACCAATCGTAAATAATAATGATAATAATGTTATTGGTACTAGTAATTATGACGAAAAATATTATAAAAAATTAAATGGTTATGATCAGCGTTATGATAATACCATCGAGCAATTTATAAATGATAAATTTTTAATCAATAAAATAGAGGGGTTTTTCACTAATAAAAAATTATTAGATCGATTGCTGAAACACGTAAAAGAGAGAAATACGACATTACATCATCAATATGAATCTGATATTTTCGAACAAATTAGACAATATAATAATGTCAATAGAAATAAAAGCGAATTAACTGATGACATATTTGCTGGCGGATTGCTAAACGATTGGTGATCGCGGGTCAACAATCAAACTCACATATCTCTTCATCCATTTCCCATGCGATTTCTTCGTCATTAGAGTTTGAATCTTTAAATGATTTATCCAAATAACGATACATTCTTTGAATATCCAATTTATTAATTTCGTAATTTTCAAACATGTTTAATAATTCAGTAAAGCATTCTGCATCACTTGTATATTTATTTTTTAAACTGATAAAAAAAGCGAATAAATCTTTCTTGTCCATTCCTAATTGTTGGCATAAATTGTGTATAAAGTTATAATTATTGTATTCAGTAGAATATTTTGTAAGAACTTTTGTAAAACGTATATTATGAGAAGGTTCTAATTGTGTTTTTTCTGAAATTGTAGGTTTTGTAATTTTGTTTGTCGTCATTTTACTTGGTTGTTTATTGTTAGGTTTATTTGTCATGGGTGAGGAGGATGGTGTGTTTGTGCCAATCTCCGCATTAATAAATTCATGATATATTCTATTATTGTAAAATGTTTTTATCAGAGAACTCATCTCATTAAATACCCATATTTGTTTTTGAAATGTAATTCTATCTATATAATCAGCAAAACAAATGTTATCTAATATTTTTAAATAAACAGGTAATGAATTATTTATGTTATATTTTTCTAATCTATCTATTATATTTTCATGCCATAATAATGCTACTATTGTACGATCCGTTTCATTCATTACGTGTAAATGTTCGTTCATCAAATAATTTCTATTAAATAAATTATTTGTTATCGATTTTGTATCTTCATTATATGATTTTAGTTTTAGTATGTTATCCACTACATATTCATTTAACAAGTTGTCATTTTTACAATATATACTATAAACGTTGTGTAATTTGCGTAAATCACCTTGTATATAATGAATTAGTTTTACTTTCAAATTTTTGGTCATAGTAGGCATAATATTATTACATATCGTTTCTATTTGTTCGTTCGATGGTTTATTTAATTCAAAAACATTACAAACTTTCATTAATTCGTTTATTTTTTTGTCAATGTGATAATTACCTATACAAATAATAGGGATTAATGTGGTATCTTCGCTCTTTTGACGTTTCGTTTTTTTAGGCCGTATAAGTTTGATTAATGCATTTATACCACCCTTATCTCCATTATTCATACCATCAATTTCATCCATAATAATCGCTTTTTTTTGTATTTTTTTATGAAATAAACACATTATACTTTTATCGGACATATTGTCTTTTGTTATTGTTTCTATGATTGACTTATTTCTTACATCACCTGCATTATAGGTAATAATATCATAATTTAAATCTTTTAATATATCAGTTACAAAGTGCGTTTTCCCTATCCCGGGGTGCCCATAAACATATATACCTTTTTTAAATAATAGATCCGATTTATTGTTTTCAAAATTGGATAATATTTCTTTAATTTCGCACACTGTTTTAGTTCTTAATAAAATATTATTAATGTCATCTATGTAATTATTTGTTTGTGATTTATTTGTTTGTAATTGATCTTGCATATTATTATATGTTACATTTTATTTTTATGTTTATTTTTTAACATATTCAATAAGAATGTTTTTGCATTTTGTAGATGGTTTGGCATTTTCAATCGATAAATATAATAAAAAATCAATGATATTCGAATATTTTTTATTTTTGTATTTTATTTTGTGGTTGTGAGTATGAGTCTTTACATCCTTGAATATTTGTGAATTATACAACATATCTTGTAATGCAACATAGTTATCCAAACGAATTATATATCGAAAATATGTATCCAGTTTTTTGCCCGTTTTTTTGATATGTCTTTGTATAGTTGTGGTGTGATATTTATCGTAGTAAGTCTTTGATAGCCATGTCAACACCTGATACGGTATATATTCATTTATCTTTCTGATTATTTCATCAGGGAAAGATTGTAGTTGAGAGAACATACGCTATATATTACAAAATATAATTTTATGTGAAAATATAAAATTATATTGCGAATGCAAATTTTTTCATTATATATTAAGACGATGTTTGCTGTGTTGTTGTATTAGATACAGACGAAGCAGACGAACATGGATTTGGAAAATCAGGCCAAACGCCATCCCATGTTATTCCATTTGTACTCGCCCAGTTATATTTATTACATAAACCATTTTGAGTATCTGTAAATGAGCTAGTACTAAAATTCATTCCACCTGATGGTGTATTATTAATTGCATTAGGACAATTAATGTTGCCGTTTCCACTACAATCTCCTAAAGATTGTACGTTAACACAATTTGCACCATTTCCTGATAAATCTACCCAATAATCAGGACATTGGCCTATAATTGGTGGCCATGTATTTCCTGATGGGTTTTTTATTAACAAATACCCTATTATTACTAAAATAATGACAAGAATAATTACTGCAATCGTCAAAACAATTTTTTGAAAACTAGCCATATTTGTTTTTTAATTTGTTATATGTATATGTATATGTAGATCTAGATATATTATATAAATATAAATATAAATTTTTTATATTTTCATTATATATACAATTTTTATATAAAATACTAATTTATAAATACCAATTTATACAGAAAATATAACATACATATAATATACATATAATATACATATAACACATATATAACACATATAACAAAATATGAATTCAAAATCAGATAAATCCTGCTATTATAATTCAAATGGTCGTGTAGACATTAAATCGCCTAGTACTCAAAACTTATTTAATTTATATGATAAAATACCAGCACATCAATGTAGTACTTATAGAAATCCACTTGAAGGAATGTTGGAAGAGACAGTATTAAGTAATGCCTACTTCTCGAGAGAAAATTTAGAGATAATTCAAAATGCCATTAGAAAAGCGATATATGATAAAACAAACGGACAGCATATTATAGATAATCAAGACTGTGATGCATTGAAAACCATAATGCGTGGTGTGTTTTTAGAGCATTCTGCAAATCAGCCAAATAATATTACACAACAAATTGTAGAATTAAATAAAATGGTTATCAATTTCTGTGTGCAACAAATATACAGTGAATTGCGAGCATATGTTAAATACCTACACGATGCTAGTACATTAGTTGTTCCTATTGCTCATCCTATAATGTCCACTTTAGCAGATAAACAGCTTGAATTGAAACCATGGTTTTAATCGTTGGGTTTTGAATAGATATATTTTTTGAATAAAAAAATACTATACATAAATAATACATATCACAATTAAGACACAATATATTTTTTATTCTTTTATTCGATTTCTAGTGCTAATGGTTTATTTGTTGTTGTTGATTTCACAACCTTTTTCACCTTTTTAACAGTTTTGTTTGTTACAGAGTCCTTTCTCTCCATGTTATTAGAACGAGTCTCTTTGTATTGATTGTATTCCACCAACAATTCATTCAATTCTTCTAACCACATGGTTTCAATTGTTTTGTTCTTAATATTTTCTAATTCTGTTTGTTTGCTTTGATATTCTTTTATTAGTTTATCCACATTTTCACTTGTTACACTATCCATCGTCATCTTAGTCAAATAATTGAATCCAGTTGTGTTTGTGTTACCAGATCCTTCCGTTTCATTTTCAGTGTTTTGTGTTTGTTGGCTTTGTTGTGTTTGTGAAACATATCCTCGATCTGTCAACATTTTAACTACATCCGCCTTGGATTTCTTTCTTAAATCGATGACGTCATCTAATATTTCTTTGATATAACGTGTTTTATTCGATAAAACAACCAATAGTTTTTCGATAGCATCGATCATGTAATTCTTTCTTGTCTGATACATTTCCAGTCTGGTAATATAATAATCATCAATAATATCCGAAACATGAGTGTATTTTTTCAACTTGTCTTTTGCGTCAAACAAATTCATATTCGAGGTTGAATTCGTTGTATAAAGTTTGAATGATTTCTCAATACCGTTGCACCCATGATCGTGTTTCACGGCTTCCAACTCTGCGAGTTTTCCTTTTGTTAATGTTACAATAAACTCGACACTTGTATCTTTGCTCATGTCGTCATAATCTTTAATGATAGGTGTTATTTTTTTGCCAGATTTATCTACACTATCTATCAATGATTCTAAAAACTCTTTATAATCATCGGTCCATGTTCCAATAGGTAATTCCGTAATACGAATTTTATCAGGACCTACAACTTCATATTTGCCCTTTATCAAAAACTTGGGACTTGTTGTATTGTTAGGTGTTGTTGTGCCATCACTTTGTATTTTAATAATGGTTCCTTTGAATCCTTCGTAATATGGAACGAACTCCTGTGTGGGTGATTGACCTGCGGTTGGGGAATAGTTTGTCAGATTGGTAAGTTTGTTCTTTAAATATTGAATAATTTCAGCAGGATTATAACACATGATATCTGTACTAAAACCTGTACCAATACCCTTTGTACCATTCACTAAAATCATTGGAATAATGGGTGCATAAAATATGGGTTCTACTAAAAACCCATCGTCATCCAGGTATTTCAAAATTGCATCGTCATTTTCACGATAAATCATACGCGTGATTGTATTCAAATAGGTGAATATATATCTTTCCGATGCACTGTCTTTTCCACCTTGTAAACGCGTTCCAAATTGACCGCTAGGAACCAACAGATTTATGTTATTTGAACCCACATAGTTTTGCGCCATACCTACAATTGCTGCATTTAAACTGGCTTCACCATGATGATACCCTGAATGTTCTGAAACATAACCGGAAAACTGTGCTACTTTTATTTCTGTTGTCAGTTTCTTCTTAAACGCCGAGTATAATATCTTTCTCAAACTGATTTTTAAACCATCCATTAAATTCGGAATACTACGATCACAATCATATTTTGAAAAGTGAATCAGTTCCTTGTTGATAAAATCATCATAAGATACTTGCGATTTACTTGTGTCCAAGTAACTTGTACGATCATATTTTTCTAACCATTCTTTACGATCATCCGAACGCTTTTTGTTAAACACCATATCGATGATGTTCGAACTCGTTTCACTCGAAAATTCGAAACCAACTATTTTCTTCTTCTCGAAATACTCGCGGAATTCTTTTCCTGTACTGGTACCCAACCCTTTATAATATTTTATCTTCCACCCGTCTAGACTTCCATTTTGCTGGCCCTGCTTCCAACTCTCATATTCACCATTGTTGTAAAATACTAGTTCTTGGTTTGCACCTTTGCGTGCTTTTAAAATCGGTGTATTCATGAAACCGATGAACCCTGGGATTTCTAATAGTGACCCCCATTCACACTCAAACATATTAATACCTAATCCCTTGATATGAGAACCATCATCATCTTGATCTGTCATAAAGAGGACTTTACCATATCTTAGATTTTTATGTGCGTCTTCAATGTTTTTGTATTTGCGTCCAGATTCCAACCCGAGGATTTTCTTTATTTCCGCAATTTCTTTGTTCTCCGATATTTTCTTTGTATTCTCTCCGCGAACATTGAGAATTTTTCCCTTCATTGGATAAACACCGATAATATTTCTGTCTTCAGATGATAAACCTGAAACAATACCTGCTTTGGCTGAATCTCCCTCACACAATATAATCGTACATTGTGCGGATTTTTCTGTTCCAGCCCAGTTCGCATCGATTAATTTAGGAATACCACGAATTGTTTTTGTTTTTGAACCATCTGTTTTCTTTGCTGCTTTGTTTTCCTTGATTTCAGTTAATGCACATGCTGCATCCATGACACCCATCTTAGCAATTTTCTCAATGAATTTATCGCTTACCGTGCAGGAAGAACCGAATTTGCTGGATGGCGTATTCATAAAATCCTTGGTTTGGCTATCGAATGCAGGATTTTCAATGTCGCATCTCAAAAACAGGATGAGCTGTTCTTTGATACTATTTGGATTGACTGTGATTTTTTTCTTCTTTTCGATAAACGCACATAGTTTGCGTGTGATTTGATTCAATATATACTCGACGTGTTTACCTCCTTTTGAAGTATAAATACCATTGACAAATGAAACCTGGATAAACTCATGAGTTGGTGAAAGCGCAACTGCGTATTCCCATCTGACGTTGGCTTCATTTTCTTCATAAACACGAGGTGCATCTTGTTTGCTTCCAATATACATGTCAATATATTGTTGGAAATTTTTCACTGGAATTGGTTGCGAATTGTATTTGATTTTCATGGTTTTATCGGTTACTGCTGCAATATCATAAACACGTTTGCGTAATAGCGCTACCATGTCAGGGTCTAGGTTTTTGGTGTTGTTGAGACCTAACCCTAGACGTTGATAATCTGGTTTGAATGTGATTTTTGTATATGGTTTATTTTTGCATTTAGTAATAACTGGCGGACAAATTTCATCGAGATTGTTGCGAAATGTTTGACAGTATTTTAATCCACGTACGTGATCCACTGTTTCGATCGAGCCAATGGAAGACCAAATTAATACTAATTTAAAACCGAAACCGTTTTTACCACCAACGATTTTCTTTTCTGTTTTATCATAATTGGTGGATGTACGTAAATGACCGAAAATCATTTCCGGAATCCAAATATTATATTCAGGGTGTTTTTCTACGTCAATACCATTTCCATCGTTAAACATGGTAATTGAACCGTCATCATCGATCTGAATATCAATATTGGATACTTCGATTGCGTTGGGTGCTTTGTTGGTGACTGCTTGTTTCATGCGAATAACATGATCTCTGCAATTTACAATGCCTTCATCGAATAATTTGTATAATCCAGGAATGTAACGAATATTTTTTTGAATGATTTTATCGTTTGTTTCAGAAAGAATCCATGCATCTGTATCGACTTCTTCAATAGAACCGATGTAAGTATCTGGATTATCTAAGATGTGTTGTTTATCTGTTTTCTTTTGGTATTTTTGAGAAAGATCTGTAGATGTTGTTGACATTTTTCGGCTGTTCGAGTTTGATTTTGATGTTAGATTGATTGTTATATATGAATATTCTATCAACCAATAACTTATTTTCAATTTTATTTTTAATTTGTTTTATTTTTGATTTTGTTTTTGATTTTGTTTTTGATTTTGTTTTTGATTTTGTTTTTGATTTTATTTTTGATTTAATTATATAATCCACTGCATTTAGTAAAATAATATCAGTCTATTATATAATAATTTAACAATACTTTAACAAAAATGAATTGGTTTTTTACTATTTACATTGCCGTCCTTTTTTTCATCTTAACACCAAGTGTTCTTCTTAGACTACCACCAAAGGGTAACAAATACACTGTTGCTTTAGTCCATGCAATTGTATTTGCTGTCATATTTCACTTTACATATAAATTTGTATGGGAGAGATCTGTAGGAATTCCAACAAATATGAAAATGAAAATGCCAATGAGACAACAACCACAACAACAACAGCAACAACAACACCAGCAAATGCCTATGCAAGGACACTAATAAGTTAAAATATACGTAAACCAACAAACCGAAACAGATAAAAATTATATGATTTTGTGTAAAACATATAATTTTTAAAGATGTGTATATGTATATATACATATGATAAGTGATATACGTGATATACGTGATATACGTGATACATGTAGTAGTAAATCCAATACACAAAGTCACAATAAACAAAAAGAATATATAGATAACAATACAAAATTATCAAGTGCGATTGATATTGCAAAATATATTTATAATAGTTACAATTTTACGTATAATCATCACGGCAAAGAACCAGGAAGATCAAAAAGTTGTATTCGATTTTATGGTGATGCAAATTCTAGAACAAATCATGGTAAGCACGAAAATGGTAATGAGAATAAAAACTTGTTAAAACATAACACGAATCAATCTACTGCTATGAAACATGCTGGTACAATTAGTAGAAATGGTTTAGGTAAGACTACTCACTTCGGTCATGATTATACAACAAAACAACGATTAGTTACTTATTTAGGAACAACTGAAGGACAACCAGGTGGGAGTGGGGCTCCGCTTCGAAATAAGTTTTAGGTTAGTTCGGTTGGTTCGGTTGTGGGGTTTGGTAAGTTTTGTTTATAATTAAAAAATAAAAATGTAAAAAGACTATCCAAATATAAAATTTATTTTCTTTTTCTATTTTATAGATATGACAAGATATACTAAAAACGCACACGGACATTATGCTATTAAAGGTAAGACATATGAAAGATTAATGGGATCCCGTGCTGAAGTTTGGCACGGTACTGCGTATAAAACAAGTGGTGAGCTTTGCAAACATCACCTAATGCAAAATAAGCACGGTCGTATTGTCTCCAAAGCAAAGCACGAAACTGCCAAGAAGGAAAAGAGACTATTAAAAGCTGGTTATGGCACAAGAAAGGGAAAATTCGGTTTTGTCAAGGTTGGAACCAAGCACCACCGTCGTCACGGCAAAAGTAGTAAGAAACACTCAAGAAGAAGACGATAAATTAATTGGTATGATGTGGTGTAGGTTTAATTTTTTACAATAATTACGCATGGGAATTATTGTGAAAAAGATTAGATAGGACATTTATTAATGTATGGATTGAAAATTTATTTCTATTATTCTAGGACATATTAATGGATTATTTAATAATTCGTATGGTATAATTAAAGGAAATGTAATTGGAAATGTAATTGGAAAATTTATATAATATGGAATATTTGATTTTAATTCTATTATTTCTATATAATCACTATTTTTTATTATAGTATAATATGTTGATGGTAATATTTTTGTAAGGATATCATAAACAATATCTTCTTCAATTTTACTCAAATATTTGGAATATGCATTTTTTAAATTTTGTTCTATAGCTGAAGATGTTAGTCCAGTTGCACTCACTGAAAATGTAGTATTACCTGTTTGTGTATTACCCATATCATCTAGCCAAGTATAATAAACTGTTGCCTTTTTTGTTGCTGCTGTTGCGGTTGATTCTGGTGGTGGTGCCATCTTTATATATTATCTCTATATTTTTATTTTTCCGCGATATTTCTAAATAATTCATATAACTTACCCAACCTTATCAATAACCACTTTTTTCGCAATATTGCGAATGATTTTTTCCTTGTTTTTCTCTCCATTCCCTGGTACGCCTCCCATGGTTTCCATGATAATTTGATTGTATTCATCTGACTTTTTGGAATCTGGCTTTAAATAATCTGGATATTTCTTTTGGAATTCAGGCAGTAACCCTAAATTCTTCGAAACAACGCTACTAATAACACTCCGAAGACGTTTTTTATCATCCTGTTCTTTCTGCCATTCATCATCGTCTTTCACGTAGATGATTTCTCTCTTTACATCACTGCAATGGACGGGGCGTTTCTCAACATCCAACGCATTGAGAGATTTAATAATGATATTCGAAATACCTTCCACATAACCTAATTTTCCAATGCTTTCCAGATCGGATAGCTGTAATTTTATATTATCAATAAACTCGGATAAATTCATAGCATCTTTGCATGTTTCGTTCAAAAAAACCTGCAGATTAAACGTTTTATTATTGCAGTTGGTTTGATTGTTGTTGGTAATTTGCATGTGATTAGTACCATTCTTAATGATTTCTAATAATTCAGCATTTTGTTTTAGTAATGTCATAAAAAGTTCTTTGTCGCACATATCCGATTTTTCTTTGACGTCATTATTGGTTTGAATGTTGTTGTTATCTTGATTTTTAGTTTGAATGTTATTTTGATTCGGATCTTCTATGTTACATTTTTGCTGGTGTTTCCATAAACCGGATTGTGTTTTATATTCTTTACCACAATTGCAGTGGTGTTTATTACTATGTAAATTTATGTAATTTAATTCCATTTTAATTCCATCCGCATTGGTTTTATGTTTACGAGTAGATAGATGTCTATACATATCACTTTTCAAAGAGCATTTAAACTGACATTTTTCACAGTAAAATTTTGGTATGTAATTATATGTATTTTCAAATTCCATCTATTCCTAAATTGGAATTAGATAATTACATAGCGATTTAAACGCACCAATTTTCGGAAAATTTATCGTAACAAAATCGAAATTATATTTTTGGTAACCACTGCGTAATTTTCAATTATGGTAACAAAACACGTTTTTCTCAAAAGTTTTTCTGTAAAACAAAAAATGGACAAAAATAAATGTCCAATTTTGATTTTCGAAAAAACTTTTTTACAAAATTTTGTTGTTTTTTTAAGAGAGAGAGGGCGACAGCCAACAAAACAAAAAAATAACCATGAACCCTGGGTTTCCATACCAAGAATAAATATATTTTATCTATCAATAACATATAGAACAAAGACTATGTTATTGATTTTAGACAATTCTGTAAAAAAAGACGACCCTTTGTCTTTTACAAAAGATATCATAAAATCATTAAAAAAATATAAAATACCTTATAAAGCTATAAATAAAATTCAAAATATAGATGATATCGAAAAGAAAATCAAAGGAATCATTATTACAGGAAGTTCGCTGAAATTGACAAAAAAAGAGCATTTCGAAAAGTTCTCTTTTATCATATATTATTTGAATAAATTACATGTTCCGATTTATGGTATATGTTTTGGTTGTCAGTTTTTAAATGTCATATATGGAGGTACATTAAAAGACAATAAAAAATTTATTTGTGAAGATCTTGATTTTAGTGTCTATGATCCCAAGTGTCCGTTACTCAAAAACATAACAACAACCGCAACCAATTTTCATTATTGTTTTTCAGACATTGTAATTCCTAATAAAAAAACAGATGTTCGTGTTTTTGCTTCTATTATGGTAAACAACAAAAAATTAGATTGCGGGTTTGAATTTGAAAAAAACAGAGTGTATGGATCTATGTTTCATCCGGAATACTATGTCAATACACAAATAATATTTAAGAATTTTTATGAAATGTGCAAAAAATGGTAGTGTATAAAACTACCATTAGTTTTCAGTGTACCATTCGGTGGAAATAAAATTATCAAAAACAATATAGTTGGAGAGAGTGAATTTCAAATATTCTTCAAAATATCGTTTGTTTACAACCATGTGTTTCATATTGTTGTATTCTATGTCTTGCTCCTGATGTGATTCTGAATCATCATTGTTATCCATCGTAAATTCTAATTCTGCATCTTCATCATTAATTTCGACATGAGCCTTTGATTTACCATTATTTAGTTTTGAAACATAAACAGCGTAAAAATAATATGCATCAGAAAAATCAATAATCACATCCTTGTTTTGTTTTTTATAGGTTGCATTTAGTTGTTCTAATGAGTTATCGATGTCTTTGTTCTTATTCCATAAGATACATTGAATATTTGGAATGAATTTATTGTCTACTATTTTAATGTTAGGATAAAAATGTCGCAATAGTTTTATAATTTCATTTTCATAAAAAGTTGAAAGTGACATAATAGTTGTAGGAATATCGCTGTTGTTTGTTTTACACCAATATTTAAACAAAGACAAAATTTCACCGATTTCCAATTCATTTGTGAATTCGTTTGGTTCGCCAAGTGCGGTGGTAGTGGTAGTGTGTGTATCAGGATTATATGTATTTAACAAATAGTAATCGACAGGCGAACATAATGGAGAT
>Ga0114971_10002752_pt1 | contig 12043 bp, 11 predicted proteins | sample M_140625_MF_Meta_FD_87320 | JGI IMG/M metagenome (GOLD analysis project Ga0114971, IMG submission 87320) | Freshwater microbial communities from Lake Montjoie, Canada to study carbon cycling - M_140625_MF_MetaG | ecosystem: Environmental > Aquatic > Freshwater > Lake | place: Lake Montjoie... | reverse complement strand
TGCATATGCACCTCCAAGCTGATAAATTATATTTCCCTTTTCTGAATCGGCCCCAATATGGATTGCCAAAGAAAACACTAATCAGCCTTGATACGTGCATTTTTAACCACCAGAGCCCACCTCGCCATTTCCGTCTTTAAGAGTTCACTCAATAAAGACGCGCCCCCTGCAGCGACATCAATGCCATGATTGCTCAATTGTGAAGACACGTCTGGAGATTTCAAAATCTGATTGACCTGCTCATTGAGTTGCTGTGCCGCAGATACACTCGTGCCTTTGGGTGCCAACAAGGCATACCAAACATCGACTTGAAGCCTTGGATAGCCTTGCTCTTTGAAGGTCTGAACACCCGGTGCTAGGGACGAGCGTTCTTTGCTCATGACGGCCAGCATTTTCAACTTGCCCGCCTTGTACAAAGGCAAGACCGTGTGCATGGGCACAATCATCGCTGAGACATGCCCCCCGGTTAAATCATTGATGGCGTTGGACGCAGCCTTGAAAGGGATGTGAAACAAATTCAAACCCGATTCGAGTTTAAACAATTCCATTGACAGGTGTTGAGGCGTGCCGTTGCCTGGACTTGCATAGTCAAGTTGGGTGCTTTTGGCCAGGGCAATGAACTCGGCCAGCGAATTGGGTGCCAAACTCACAGGGGTCACCAAACACAATGTCCCAGTTCCAAGGAGTGCAATGGGGACAAAATCCTTGATCGGGTCATAAGACAGATTGGGATTGACGGCCGAGTTGAGAGCAAAACTGGTGGACGCGACCAACAAGGTTGAACCATCGGGCTTTGACCTTGAGACGAAATCATTGGCAATGTTGCCGCTCGCTCCTGGCTTGTTATCGACCACGACAACCGTGCCAAAACGCGCATTGAGTTCTTTGGCCAAAATACGCGCCAAGATATCAGGACCTGCAGCAGGTGTGGTGGGCACCACCAAGTTGACATTGGATGCAGCCCACATCAAATTGGGGCTAAAAAGCAAGGCCAGCAGCCAAAGAAGCAGTTGAAGACGAAAAAAAGTTCTGAGCATGATGAACAACCAAAAAATAAACACATTCAAGTAGCCCCCCTACTCTAACCCAAAGCGCCAGACTCACACATGAGGTAAAACCACACCCCTATACACTTAAACGCACGCCTTGGCACAAGGGGAAAGTCCAGTAGAAAACAGGCGCTAAAACAGGTATCATTTGCCCTTTTGTTCATTGCACAATAGAAGGCTCTGAAGAGGCACACCACACCATGACCACCGATAAAATCAACGTAGACGGCACACTGCTTGAGCGCCCATTTCGCATCAAGCGCCTTGGACACTTTGGCATCAATGTCAAATCTCCCAATGAATCCATGGACTTTTATGGTCGACTTTTGGGCTTTGAGGTTTCTGATCACTTGGATTTTGGACCTCGCATTCCCGAGCCCGCGCGCTCTGAGGTGGGGCCAACCATTGGTCTATTTACGCGGCACGGTACCGACCACCACTCTTTTGTGCTCTTTCCCAAAGGGGCCGTCTCCAAAGCCAACCCTCACTATAAAGACCACCCCGATCTGAGCATCAACCAAATCACCTGGCAAGTCAGCACCCTCAAAGAGGTGGTGAACGGACACGATTGGATTGAGAAAAACAAGATCAAAATTCTAAGAGCGGGAAGAGACACGCCCGGCTCCAACTGGCACTTCTACCCCGTAGACCCTTGTGGTCACATCAACGAGTTGTACTACGGCATTGAGCAAATAGGCTGGAGCGGTCTGTCCAAATCGGCCGAAATGCACACCATCAAACACCTCAAACCGCCCAAGCTTCCCCACCCCTCAGAGTATTCAGAGGTCACCCATGCCCTGGATCAAGGCATCGACATCCACGCGGGATTGAGAAAAGATGTGCACGGCCCAGAGACTTTTGATGTCGGTGGTGTGTTGCTCGCAAGACCTTTTAAAATTTCGCGCGTGGGCCCCTTGAGAATCTTTGTCGATGATATGGAGCAAAGCTTGGCGTTTTATACCCAAACGATGGGCCTTCAAGTCACCGAAGAGGTCCTGGTTCACCAACACCGTTGTGTCTTTTTAAGAGCCAACACCGAACACCACTCGATTGCGCTGTACCCCAAAGCCTTGGCCAAAGATCTCCATTTGCCCAACCCCTCTTCCCTCTTGTCCTTTGCCCTGCAAATGGGCAGCTACCAGCAACTCTTAGATGCAGTCTCCCACCTGAGAGCGAATGGCGTGAAGTTCATGGAGTTGCCGCGTGAGCTCTCTTTGGGAATTGCTCACCACGCCTTTGCCATCGACCCGGATGGATTTTTGATTGAACTCTACTGGGAAATGGAACAAATTGGCTGGGACGGACAACCAAGACCTGCCCACATGAGAAAAGCCATCAGCTCCAATCCACTGGATTGGCCCACTCACATTGAGGCCAGTTCAGACTCATTTTGTGGTGAGGTGTTTTTGGGTCCATTGAACTAACTCTCCAAGAGGTGCAGAAAATTATGCGTTCATTTCAATTTTTTAAAAGTCTCTTTTGTGCTTTGCTCTTGATGTTGAGCATCAACGCCTGGGCTCAAAAATACCCCAGCAAACCCATCAGCTTGGTGTGTCCCTTCGCGCCTGGTGGTTCTGCAGACATCATGGCGCGCTTCATGGCGCAAAAACTCTCCGAGGCCATTGGCACGCCCATCGTGGTCGACAACAAAATCGGTGGCGGCGGCGGTGTGGGCTCCAATTTGGTGGCCAAAGCCAAGCCTGATGGATATACCCTTCTCTTGATCACTGGGGGCTACCCCGCACAGGCCGCTCTCAGCAAGAACCCGCCCTTTGATCCGATCAAAGACATTGCGATGATCTCCACCCTCACCTTCTATCCCTTTATTGTTCATGTGGGTTTGAACTCGACGTATAAAAATTTAAACGATCTCTTGGCCCAAGCCAAAAACAATCCCAATAAATTCAACTACGCAAGCTCTGGCTATGGCTCCATCCATCACCTGTCCTCAGAGCTTTTGAACATCATGGCCGGCACTGACTTCGTGCACATCCCAACCAAGGGCGGCAACACTGCATTGACTGAGCTCTTGGGTGAACGAGTGGACATGTTGATTGAGGCCCCAACCTTGTCCCTGCCCTACATCAAGGCCGGTAAAATCAAGCCCCTGGCCGTCACGTCCAAAGAAAGATTGAAAGCACTCCCAGATGTCCCTTCAGTGTCAGAGTTCTTGCCAGGCTACGAAGTCAAGTCCTTCATTGGCTTAGGGGCCACAGGTGGCACACCGAGCGACATCATCAAGAGATTGAGTCTAGAGATGAAGAAAATCATTGATGACAAAGACAATTACGCCCGGTTGGCCGAACTTGGAGGTGACCCCCAATCCAGCACACCTGAGGAGATGCGTCAATTTGTTGAAAATGAGTACTACAAATGGCAGCGTGTGATTGACCTCAGAAAAATCGAAAGACAATAAGCCCCCATGAGTTCTAGCCCCAAGGGACCCACTCGGGTCAGCGCACAAACGTTGAATGCATTTTCTCAAGCCCTCTTTGTGGCCAAGGGCGTCTCATCCGAACATGCCCAAACCATGGCCAATGCCCTGACATGGGCTGATTTGAGAGGTGTAGACACCCACGGCATCAGCCGCATTCCCATGTACTTTCGACTGCTTGACAGCAAAGAGATGAATGCCACGCCAAACTTGCATGTGCTCAAAGAAACGCTCGCGCTCACCGTGCTTGAAGCCGATCGCTGTGCTGGCCCTGTCGCCATGCATGAGGCGAGCGACATCGCCATGAAAAAAGCCAAGCTCACGGGCATGGGCTTGGTCATGGTGAGAAACACCACGCACACCGCCTCCTTGGGTATTTATTCTGAAAAGGTCGCACAAAGCGGCATGGCCTGCATTGCGCTTGCCGCGTCGAGGCCGAACATGGGCTACTACGGCGCCAAAGCCGCTGGTGTCTCTACAGCCCCCTTTTCAATGGCGGTGCCTGGCCCCAAAGGCCAAGCGATCATTCTTGACATGGCCTCTGGCATTGTGTCCTTGGGCAAACTGGCCCAATTGAAAGCCAACAACGAAGCGCTTGAACCTGGCTGGGCACTGGACGCGCAAGGGAGCGAAACCATCGACCCGCAAAAGGCCTCGATTCCATTGCCCTTAGGGGGGCCCAAAGGCTCGGGCCTGTCACTGATGTTTGAGCTGATGGCAAGCCTTCCCGTTTTAAACCCGCTCATTGGACACTTCTTTTCAGACAAAGAGGATGCGCAACGCCATTGCCAAAATGCATGGATCATCGCCATCGATATTGCGCAGGTGTGCCCTGAAGCCTCCTTTTACAATGAGATGGAAAACACCATCAAAGCTTTAAAGGCCCTACCCGTCGAGGAGAGAGTGGGCAGCGAGATCTTGATGCCCGGTGAACGCGGCTACAAAGAGCGCCACCTTCGTGAGCAACAAGGCGTGCCCATCCCTGCCAAGATGCAAGCCACCTTGACTGAGTTGGCGCTCAAATACAAGGTCGCGTCCCCCTTTTAACGGCCCCTAGGCTTGACGGTTTCTTTGCGGGCCTAGAGCAACACGTTACCCTCTAATTTCACAGGACCCCAAGTCATGAAATGCGATCTTTTGATCAAAGGCGGTCAAGTCTTTGATGGCACTGGTGCACAGGCACAGGTGATGGATGTGGCCATTCAAGGCGAACGCATTGTGGCCATGGGCAAGGACCTGGTCTTGAGTGCCACTCAGACCATTGATGCCAGGGCAATGGTCGTGTGCCCAGGCTTTATCGATATCAAAACACACTCAGACTTCACCCTCCCCATCAACCCCAAAGCGGAGAGTAAAGTCAGGCAAGGGGTCACCACCGAGATCATCGGCCACTGTGGTTTCTCAGTGGCGCCGTGCTTACCGGGCAAAGTCAAACTCTTGGCCGATTATTTAAACCCCAGTGCACCGTGGTTGCCGTTCAAAGAGATGGACTTTAAAACCTATTTGGACACCTTTCCAAGAACCTCGGTCAATGCGGGCATGTTGGTGGGTCACAATACCTTGAGACTGATGGCCATGGGCATGGAGCAAAGAGCGCCCAGTCAGCATGAGCTGCAGCACATGAAAGACATGCTCACAGAGGGCCTCCTTGCAGGCGCTCTGGGCATGTCCAGTGGCCTGTTCACGTCTCCTGGCTCCTACGCCAAGGCCGATGAATTAAAGGCTTTGGCAGCGGTGTTGGCCTCTCACAAGGCCTCTTATTTCACACACCTGCGAGATGAGTCCTCGGGCGTTTTAGATGCCTTGGCAGAGGCCATCGACATTGGTCGCTCAAGTCCTATTCATGTACAGGTCGTTCACTTCAAATGCTCTGGCCTAGACAATTGGGGCAAGACGCAACAAGCCCTTGAGATGATGGATCAAGCTCGCTTAGAGGGCATCCAAATCGATTGTGATGCATACCCCTACACAGCGGGCAGCAACCCCTTAAAGAATATCTTGCCCCAATGGGTTCAAGCCGGTGGTGTGCAGGCCATGCTTGAGCGTTTAAAAGAGCCGCACAGTCGGCAAAGAATACGGCAAGACATTGAAAAAGAGGGCTTGAACAACTGGGGGCGCATTCAATCTTGGGACGCTGTTCGCATCTCGATTACGCCCCATCAGCCAGAACATGCCGGCAAGACCATCGCCGAGTTGGCTCAGCTTCAAAACCTGGACCCCATCGATGCGCTTTGTGACTTTTTGATTCAAGACCAAGGTGCAACCCGTGTCTTGATCACATCGATTGCGGAGTCAGATATTGTCGCCTTGATCGCCTCCGAACACGTGCTCGTTGGATCGGATGGCAATTGCGTTGCAGACTATGGTGTGGTCAGTCAAGGCATGCCGCATCCTCGTTTTTACGGCACCTTTCCTCGCGTGCTTGGGCGCTACGTGCACCGAGAAAAAGTGACTTCCTTGGCCCACGCCATTCACAAAATGACCGGTGCCACGGCCCGCGCGCTTGGGCTTCAGGACCGAGGTCTTTTAAAGGTCGGCTGGTACGGCGATGTGACAATCTTTGAACCTGAGGTTTTTTTAGATCTCTCCACCTATGAAGACCCCCATCGCTATCCTCAAGGGGATCGAACCACGGTGATCGTCAATGGGCAAATGGTCGTTGACCAGGCCCAGCACACCGGTGCATTGCCCGGACACGTTTTAAAAAGAGAGCTTCTGGGATCAAAACTTTAGCGTTTGATTTTCGGCATCAATTTCAACCATTTTGCTTTTCTTGGCTGCCAAGGTGATGGCCTCAGTTGGAGCCTCCAAGGACCCATACCAAGGCACACCCGTTTTTTGGGCGACTCCTTTTGCATGAGCAGAGGGGACCAACTCCGGCTTGACGAGCCTTGACATTGACCATGAACTTTTCACGCTCCTGATCTGCATTTTCATCCAAAGCCACATCCGTGACGACACCCCGAAGCTGTTTTGAAGAAATGTCAAACAAAAAGAGAGCCAAAGCTCTCTTTTTGTTAATCGAATAAGCTAAATTATTTAGAACATGAGTAGCTCGCTGCTAGATTGACATCCCCAGCCCCATTGTATTTGGGCCAAGTGGGGTATTCGCACAATGGACGCGAGCGACCTTTTGTTGCCGTTGTTGTTCCATCAAAGACAACTGGTGCAGAAGGAGGAGCAATGCCTTTTTCGACCCAGTTATCCAAAGTGGTCAAATTATCCCAAACTGGAGAGAAATTGCCACCACCATGCGCCAATCCAGGGACCAGATAAAGTTTCATAAAGTTGGCAACAGAGCTTGCACCCATTTTGTTCACAATGGAATTAAAAACATTGATATTTGCATAGGGGCTCACACTTGGGTCATCATTGCCTTGAAGCCATAAAACTTTACCACCCTTATTGGCAAAGGTGGACCAATCAGGCGTCGTAGCGCCAAGAATATCGGAAAGACTGATGATCCTGTCTTTCCAAATACCAGGGTTTTGTATATCAAGTGACAGCAAATTGAAGGTTGGATTTCTGGTCACGAAATATTTGACAAATTGATCTGCCCTTGAAACATGGTGCGCGTTGGGTCCAGATACAGGAGGTTCAATGTACGCCGCTTGGGAACCAATTTGCATGGTGATACCTTCTTGGCTGTTGTAACCGGGATAAGTATTCACACCATTTGCAAAAGAATAGGGAATCGTGAAACCGTTGTGATAGACCTCTAATGTTTTGGCGAGTTGAACTGGGGTAATACATGTCTCTGGTGTTCCAGTCTCGCCATTTTTACACATCATGTCCGCAATCATTTTATCGGACTGTGCACGACATGCAGCCATATTACTAACCAGTCCATCCACGACACCGTCCAATCCATCACAACGAGAGATGGCCGTAGATGCGATTTTACTAACCATCGCAGGAGGAATCCAACCCGCAGAATTGTTGTCATAAATCGCTCTCCCCAAAGCCGCCCCCCAAAGCCTTAAGCCCATAAAGTTTGCGGTTGGGTAATTGGTCAGAATGCCATCATAGGATTCAGGCCAACGCATTGCAGCGGTTAAGCCTTCCCTACCACCCGTCGATCCACCTTCAAAGTAGAAACGTCGCGGGGCTTTTCCTTTGACAAGCTGAGATACTGCAACAGCAGCATCATGCGCTTTTTTAATGTGCATATATCCAAAATTAACCAATGCCTCATCGTTCATGGCAAATGAAGCATCGTTTGAATCCGGTGCTTGATGTCCAGAGTCGTCCGCAAGAGTCATATAACCGGACGCCAAGGGCGTTGGTATGTTTGTGAGACCCAAGGTTGTATAGCCCGTTGTCTTGGGGATATTGCCGTTGTAGCCTCCCCCACCAGTCTGAAGAACTTTTTCATTCCAATTGTTTGGAATATTCAGTTGAAACTTAATGTCAGGAGCGGCTTTATCAATCGGATGAATGGAGCCTAAAACCATACAGTAGTTACCATTGGTATTGCCAGTAGCTGTTTCTGAAACGTAAGTCGCAGATGTAATATCCGCCCCTTTTGTTGGTAGAGAAAACTTTGACGCATCAATTGCTACGCCAACCATATTTTCGCAAACGGCTTGAGGAGGACCGGAGTTACCTCCGCAAGCCACTAAAACACAGCCCACAACCAAAGTGGCTGCAGAACAAAGAAGTATTTGCTTACGTTTCAAAAATTTCATTTATCCAACTCCTGATTTATAAAAGACATGCATGAATCACTAAAAAAGATATTATTTATCATTTAAATTAATTTACATCACCGGTTTACCCCTAGGACAGATAAGCGTTCACATCTTTAAATAACATACTTTTAAAATGAAATAGCCAATTTCAAAACGTTCACAAAAGATCCACAAAAGATTCAAATAAAACCATAGTAAATACCCTTAACAAAGCACGTCAATAAAACCATTGAAAACTTTGAACCCAGTAGATAATATCCAATGAAATTGATCTTCTAAAAGGGAGAAAAAATTGAGCAATTGGGTTGAAAGCATTCCTACTGCGCAGTCTTACGCTTTGAACAAGGTGCTCTTTGATTTGCACCACCATTCATCGCATCTTGAGCGCTTTAAATTGAACGCCAAAGAATACTTAAGCGACAGCGCCTTGACCATGCTTGCAAAAGAAGCAATATTGAACAACGATGTTGCTCAGTTGTACTTGAGTGGTGCCAATCCTTATTTACTGCGTGCCCATTGCATTGGTGTTGGTATACCAGAAAAAGACTCTGTGTTTGCGCTAAAGTCGCTTTTACCCAAAGTCAGTGAGTGAACACATGGAATGGTCTTCGTTCAATTGCTAAATTAAATAAATAGTAGCCTGACAATATGCAGGCTTGAAATTGACGATTCAGAATTTTCAAACGTTTAAATACACCATGGCCCAAATTGTTTCCCTTCATGCTGTCAGTCACACGCCCGTGATGATCAATTTTCCAAACGCAGTGAGCGAAAAAGATAAAGAGGATGTTTATCAAGCATTCAAGAATTTCGGAGACCAGGTCAAGAAAGCCAAACCAGATGTTTTATTGCTTTTATCAGACGACCATGTCCACAACTTCTTTTTAAATAATTTACCTGCGTTTTGCATCGGTGCAGCCGCCTCTTACAAAGCACCCGTGGAGCACTGGTTAAAGGTTGATAAAAGAGTGCTGCCCGGTGACTCTTCTTTAGGGACTTTTCTTTTAGAAAAAGCCTTGCAAAATGACTTTGACCCCTCATTGTCCATGGAATTGATTTTGGATCACGGCGTTGTCACTCCTTTGGAACTTGCTGGATTGCCCCACACGCTTGCAATGGTGCCCATCTTGATCAATTGCGTACAACCGCCTTTGCCTAAAATGAGCCGATGCTATGAATTTGGCGAAATGATTGCACGCGTTTTACTTGAAGACACCACAAATAAAAGAGTAAGCGTGATCGCCTCAGGTGGAATCAGTCATGACTTATCCACACCTCGCATGGGCATGGTCAATGAAGCCTTTGATCGTCAATTCATTGAGCATTTGAGCCAAGGTCAAGCTCAAAGTGCGATTCAATACGCGACAGAAAATGTGCACCTGGCAGGCAACGGTGCAGAGGAGGTTCGGATGTGGCTCATGGCCATGGGCATGAGCAAAGCAGTTGCGGCTTTCTCCAACACCAAGTCAGAAAAAAATGGGCACGCCCCATTTCAAATCGACTTCTATCGCGCACTCAATGATTGGTACACAGGCATTGGACTGGGCCATTGGAGGCTGGACTAAAGGCATGCAAGACAAGCGCATTTTGGTCGTTGGAGCAGGTATTGCTGGATTGTCAAGCGCGCTGATGTTGGCAAAAAACGGCAACGACGTCATGGTGATCGATGCCCAAGACAATTGGGAGATCACGGGTGCGGGACTGACCATCAGTGGTCCAAGTTTTCGAGCCATTGAGGCCTTGGGTATTTTAAGCGATGTGATGAACTTGGGTCATACACACCTTGGAATCAAAGTGCATGACACCCATGGGCATCTTTTAAAAACACTGATCAGCCCAAGCATTGCTGCACAAAATGGTGACCCCTTGCCTGGTGCGGGTGGCATTTTAAGAAGCACACTGCATGGTATTTTACTCAAGCACTTGTCCCTCTTGGGCATTCAGGTACAGATGGGCTTAAAGTGCACATCCATCACACAAGACGCTTTGACGCCGGATGGATCCGTGCGGGCACGGGTCAGTTTCTCCGATCAGCGCACACTTGACTTTGATGCTGTGGTTGTGGGCGAAGGCTTGTACTCCAATTCCCGCCACCTATTGTGGCCTCAAACACCCTCTCCCACCTTTACAGGACAAGCGTGTTGGAGAGTGGTTCTTGCAAGGCCACAAAGCGTGGACCACCGATTTTTCTTTTTAGGGGGCACGGTCAAGGTGGGGCTCACGCCAGTTTCAAGCGAACACATGTATTTATTTTTGCTTGAATCCATCCCCCAAAATGCACATCGTAAAACCGCCGAGTTGCATGTGATCTTGAAACATTTATTGAGTGAGTTCTCGGGCGAGTTGAGCCAAGTCAGGCAAGCCATCAACGCTCAATCGCACATTGTTTATCGACCCCTTGAGTCTCACTTTCTGAGTGACTCTTGGAGCACGGGTTGCGTGGTCTTGGTGGGCGATGCCGCTCACGCGACCACACCCCAACTGGCCTCGGGTGCAGGCATGGCGATGGAAGACGGGATCGTTTTGTCTGAAGAGTTTTTAAGCGCCAAAGATGCAAAAGAGGCCTTTCATCGCTATTACCTGCGTCGTTCAAAGCGCTGCAAAATGGTGGTTCAAAACTCTCTTCAGATTGGACAATTGGAGCTTGAACGTGCCTCTGCGGTTGAACAAGCTCAATTGGTTGAGTCCTCCCTTGCTCAATTGGCCGCGCCCTATTGATTTAAAAAAATTCAAACGAAGTCTAGCCTTATCATTTATTTTTCGGAGCCCCTTATGAAAAACAAGTCCATCAACAAGACCCTTTTAATGAGCTTGACCAGCATACTTCTTGGTTGGCAAAGTTGCGTCCTCCATGCTCAAGATTACCCAAGCAAAACGGTTCGCTTCATCACCGCTTCAGCGGGCAGTCCTCAAGACGTGGTGGGTCGAATATTTGGGCAAAAGGTGGGGGAGAGTTTGGGGCAAGCCGTTTTCATTGAAAGTAAACCCGGCGCTGGCGCACTGATCTCCATGCAATCGGCTGCCAAATCAGCCGCAGATGGCTACACAGTCTTGATCAGTTCAGCCGCTTTTACGGTCACGCCTTATTTGTACAAGAACATTGGTTTTGACATTGAACGAGATTTGACGCCCTTGGGTTTGCTGGCCACCACGCCCAACATCATCGTGACGCACCCATCTTCAGGACTGAAGTCCATCAAAGACGTGGTGGAAAGAGCCCGAAGTGGTAGAAAAATTCAGTATGGCTCTCCAGGCTTTGGCACAACGCCTCAACTCTCAGCCGAGTACCTCTTTAAGATCTTGGCCAATCAACCCCTCTTGCATGTGCCCTACAAAGGAATTCCGCCTGTGGTGGCTGCGGCCATGAGTGGAGAGGTTGACATCGCCTCCATGTCATTGCCCCCAACGGTTCAGTTGATTAAAAGCGGTAAACTCATTGGGCTTGCTGTCACCAGTGGCAAGCGCAATGCAAGCGTACCAGATGTGCCCACCATCGCCGAGACGGGCTTTACGGGTTTTGAAGATGACTCTTGGGTAGGTGCTTGGGTGCCCGCTGGTACACCAAGTTCAGTTGTGCGTCGGCTCAAAGAAGAGTTGGAAAAAGCCTCTCAGTCCAATGAGGTCAAGGAATTGTTGAGAAATGTGGGATTTGAATCGAGCCCACTTTTTGGAGAACCGTTTTCACAAATGGTGAAAAAGGAACTGAGCAAATGGGAGAAAGTGGTCAGAGAGACGGACGCAAAGGTGGAGTAGGCACCAAGCTTTGGTGCGTTCAGCTTTGTTTTATTCATCCGAATAAAATCAAGTCAAGTCAAGTCTAGTCGATTGAGGGTTGGGTTGGGTTGGGTTGGGTCGACTGCAATGACTTT